>Ga0310120_10000992_pt1 | contig 21553 bp, 19 predicted proteins | sample CB27_AW_983_MG_FD_203506 | JGI IMG/M metagenome (GOLD analysis project Ga0310120, IMG submission 203506) | Marine microbial communities from Western Arctic Ocean, Canada - CB27_AW_983 | ecosystem: Environmental > Aquatic > Marine > Oceanic | place: Canada: Western Arctic Ocean | collected...
CGGACAGGTCCGAAAGGTCCGAAAGGTCCGAAAGGTCGAGCAGCGAAATCCGCTGGCCGGCGGCGTCCCGGAGCGAACCCCGGCCATCGACCCAGACCAACTTGGCGAGCCTCAACGCGAGGACCGCTGCACGGCAGTGTCCCGCAAATGCCCCCGGGCCTTTGTTCCCAGTCGATTCCTCGGAGATGAACAGGCCAACGCAGATGCCGTCGCGCAGTCCGCGCCAAATTTTCCCAATCCAGCCACTTTCGGCATCGGGCTCGACCACGACGCCGGCCACCTCATCCAGCAGCGCGCGAACCGGCGAGAGGACCACGCAACGCGTGCCGTTCTTCGCCAGTTCGGAAATCACCGAGGCCAGGTTCTCCGTCGATTCCGAAGGTGCCTGGGCCAGGGCAATGCCCAAGGTCCGACCGCGAAATTCCGCCAGGTAAAATTCCCGCTCGCTGAATGCCCAACTCGTTGCGACCATGGGCCCAGTGTGCCGCATTCGGGCGCCAATGCCCGGGAGTGGGCTCCACCCTTGCCGCTAATGACTGCAAGCAGTTATCGTGCGGTCCAGATGGATTGGCAGATCGGTTTTACCCTGGCGGTGGTGGCGATTGCCCTGGGCCTTCTGGTCCGGGAGGTGGCCTCCCCTGATTTGGTCTTGATGGCCGCTCTGATCAGTCTGGGGGTCACCGGAATACTGACGCCCCGGGAAACCTTCTCTGGTTTCTCGAACCCTGCGGTCGCCATGGTGGGCGTTCTCTTCATGCTCTCTGCCGCCGTTCGAGAAACCGGTGCCCTGGACCTCACTGTTGGGCGACTGCTGGCGTCGGCCCGAACTGTCCGCCAAGGCATCGGCCGAATCACCCTGCCCGTGGCGGCGCTCTCGGGTTTTCTCAACAACTCGCCCATCGTGGCCATGATGACGCCTTTGGTGATCGACTGGGCACGGCGCAACCGACTCTCGGCCAGCCATTTCCTGATCCCCTTATCCTACGCTTCGATTCTGGGCAGCACCCTGACCCTCATCGGCACCAGCACCAATCTGGTCGTCGACGGCCTGGTTCGCGATAGCAATATGCAGCCCCTGGGATTCTTCGAACTCTTCCCGGTGGGCCTGCCCATTGCCATCGTGGGTAGCGCCTACTTGATTTTCGTTGCACCGCGGCTGCTCCCCAACCGCCAGCTGCCCACCGACACCCTGGGCGACCGACGCCGGGAATACGTGACGACCATGGTGGTCAAGGCGAATTGCCCCCTTGTTGGGGATTCGGTGGAGAATGCCGGACTACGTCATCTTCCCGGGCTCTTCCTGGTCGAAATCGAACGCCAACGACGAGTCATCACGCCCGTTCGGCCGGAAGTCGTGATCGAGGCCGAGGATCGCCTGGTCTTTGCCGGTGTAGTCGCCACCATTGTGGACCTGCACAAGATCCGCGGCTTGGTGCCTCTCGCCGAAGAAGAGCTCGACGAAAAAGATTCACCGAGCCACTCCCATGGTCTGGTGGAGGCGGTGGTCTCCGCCTCCTCCCCCCTGGTGGGCATGAGTATTCGCGAGTCGAATTTTCGCTCGACATACGATGCAGCGGTGATCGCGGTGCACCGAAACGCCGAGCGCGTTCCCGGCAAAATTGGCGAGATCGTGCTCCAACCCGGCGACACCCTGCTCATGCAGTCCTCGCCGGATTTCATGCAACACAACCGCAACAGCCCCGACTTCTATCTGGCCAGCGAACTCCCGGGAAGCGAAAAACCTCGTTTCAACCGGGCAGGCGTGGCCCTGACTGTCCTGGTCGCCATGGTGCTTGTCGTCAGTACCGGGCTTGTGCCCATCACTCTGGCGGGCTTCGTGGCCGTCGGCATCATGCTCGCGACCCGCTGTGTGAGCCCGGCCAAGGCTCGGGAGAGCGTCCCCTGGTCGATCCTCGTGGTGATCGCCGCAGGCCTGGGCATCGCCCAGGCCATGACCAAGACCGGCGCGGCCGAGTGGATTGCCCAGTCGATTCTCAGCGTCGCCCAGGGGCTGGGTCCCCTGGGTGCGCTGATCATCATCTACTGCCTCTGCATGGTGATGGCCGAACTCCTGCACCACACGGCAGCCGTCGCCATCATGTTCCCCATCGCCGTCGCCCTGGCTGGGCAGGTGGGCGCCGACCCCCGGCCTTTCATCATTGCCCTGGCGATTGGCTCGACGTGTTGCTTCGTCTCGCCCATCGCCTATCAAACCCACCTGATTGTGTATGGGGCGGGCAACTATCGTTTCAAGGACTTCATCCGCGTGGGGATCCCGTTGAACTTGATTTGCGCAGGAGTTGCCCTCTACACGATTCCCAAAATCTGGCCGTTCTAACAGCCCCACCGGCCCCGGTGCCAGCCACCCCGGCCCACCCCGGAATGTGGATCAAGGTTGGCCGACTGGGCGACCCCGCTTCGCGCCAATTCCCCGCCGGCGTCCTGGTCAATCTGCCGATCACTTACCGGTGCCCCTCAAAGCGACCGAAACCTTCGACCGAAACGAAACGAGTGAGAACTCACGGACCAAAAACGGGGTCAAAAGAATACAACCCACTTGGGATCTCGAGGCGATTGACCGATACCCAAACAACAACCACCCACTTACACCCACTTAGCCCTCCCAGCAGTCTTCCCAAGGGGGGGCAAACCTTTTACACTTAGACCCCGACTAGGCGCTTTCATTCGAACTGGGCCGTTACTCCACAAATTCTAAAAAATCAGCCCGATTGGAGACAATCACCGGCAATTTTTCTCATATGTACAGAATTCACTGGCCAAAGAGCGCAGGAAAGCTCAGTATCCTAACCTCTAGGCCCCCCCCGCACCGAGTACGCTATAACCAGATTCCCCGTAGGGGTGAAGTTGCGCATCAGACCTGTCAGCTCCGTACGGTTGATCAGACCGTGCAGGAGCTGAGCAACGGTTGAGTTGCAGAGCCGAGTGGGCCTAGGGCCAAGTGGCAGTCATACGCGCAGCAGTCATACGCGCAGTAATACGCGCGGACATACGGGCAGCCATAATTGAAGCGACCAGAAAGACCGAATATAACTCGGCTCAGGCCGGAGACGTTGAACGAAGTCCAGCGGCCAATCGGGGCCAACAATGTTGAGGCAGGCAATCAAGGGATCTCCGAATTCGGCAATTTCGGGATTGGCTCCTGATGAGGCTCTGCCCGAGGCTTCGAAAATCATCTTCGGCGTCCTGGGGCACTAAGAACTTCGAATTTTCAAATAAGTGGGACAATAGAACCAACGGCTTGAAACCATTCCACCCTGGGCGGTATCCGATCGGCTTGGAATTGCACCAGAGTATCGAGAGGTTAGGAAAGTGACCACCGAAAACCAGACCAAAACCACAGCAAGCAATGCCGCACCGGCACCCGCCGTCATGGGCGCAACACCCGTTGTCGCGGCGGATGAACTCGACCCCGGCCGAGAGCGCCGCCCCCTTGAATCGTATTTTCAGGAAATCGGCGGAACCCGCACCCTGAAGCGCGAAGAAGAGGTGTACCTCGCCAAAGACCTTGAGGCGGCCACCGCTGATTTGCGGGAGTCGCTCTACGCCATCCCCTGTTCTTCCCGCCATGTGGTAGAACGGTGGGACGCCCTGCGGGCCCTCTCGCATACCGGCGCCAAACTTTCCGAGTCGTCGGGCGACGAAGAGACTGGCGAGATCGCTGCCCGTGTCGAGCGGGCGGTCAAGCGGCTTCGCACCCTCCTCGAAGATCGCGTTAAGAAATTCGAAAAAGCGGGCGACCAATACACCGCGCCGCTGGAAAAACTGGACGCGAAAATTTCCAAGGAAATGCACGGCGCTCAGCTGTCCCTCGCCATTCTCGTGGAGTTGCGGGATGCCGTTCTCGCCCAGTCCAAGGAGATGCGCCGCACTCGCAAACGAACCAAGCGCCTTGCCGAACTCGAGCGAGAGGTCGGAGTTCCGCGTAAGCGCATGCTCGAACTGGCCAACGCGGTCGAGGATGCCCACGACCAGATGACCACGGTGAAGAACCGCTTCATCGAGCACAACTTGAAACTGGTTGTCGCCATCGCGAAGGACTATCGCAATCTGGGACTCTCTTTTCCCGACCTGATCCAGGAGGGGAACCTGGGCCTGATCCGCGCGGTGGAGAAATTCGACCACCGCCGCGGCTTCAAGTTCTCCACCTACGCGGTCTGGTGGATTCGTCAGGCGCTGGTGCGAGCAATCCAGAATCACTCCCGAACCATTCGGCTTCCTTCTCACGTACACGATCGGCTGCAACGGAGCCAACGCGTGCGCGCAGAACTGACGGGGAAGCTCGGACGTGATCCGACCCCAGCAGAACTCGCGCCAGCCCTTGGGTCGGACACCGATTCCCTCGAGGCCCTGGATCGACTTTCCCGGGAAGCCATTTCCCTGGAATCGAACGTGGCCGGGACTGAGAAGCGCCTGGAGGACTTCGTGCCCGACCAGGGCGCATCACTCCCCGATGGCGGAATCGATGACGACCGAATGCGGACCGGTGTCGGAACCTTGATTGGCGCACTGACCCCTCGCGAGCAACTGATCCTGCGCCTTCGCTACGGGCTTGCTGGGGAGGAAGAACACACCCTGGAACAAATTGGACAGTCCCTGGGACTTTCCCGTGAGCGCGTTCGACAGCTTGAAGCACGGGCCCTCAAGAAGCTTCGCGAGACCCAGCCGGCCCAGCGCCTGCATCCAATCCTCGAGCCCTGACCCTCCAAAGGCCAAAGACAAAGGCCAAAGACAAAGGCCAAAGACCGGCCTACCCAAACGCCCAATCCGAGCACCCGAGTCGAAACTTCGCTTCGGGCGAAAAAATCTCGATAAAACGAGCCCAGAAAGCGGATGCTTTCTGGGCTCGTTTTATTTTTAGCGTCAAAAATACAATTGGACTGGAACTCAATTCCAACACAGATCGACCGCTTCCAGCCTCACTGTAAATTTTCAATCACAGTAAAAACAGAAACAAAATCAGAAGTTTATCGCGAATACTTTCGTCACTTTCCCGCTCCCAATGGCCCTTACAAAGCGTTACTTCTCACTGGGAAAGGGCGATTTCATGCGACATCTCAATCGTTTTGTCTGTGCACTATTGGCCGCCACTGTATGGGTGATCACCAGCGTGACTGCCCAAGCGAGTTCGTACCGGCTCAGCGATAGCCCTACTGCCAGAATCATCTTGTCCACTTCGGGTGAAATTCACGCCTACTCGGGGCAAGACCTCCAGTCCGGAGTCACCGCCCCGGGAACCTACCTCCCCTTGAGCGACCTGTTTCAGGCCGACCTCTCCGCCGCGATGTTGAGGGGATCGACTCTCACCAACTCGAACCTTGCACACGCTGACTTCAGCAATGCGAACCTCATCGGTGCAAACCTCAACGGCGGAAACCTCCGATTCGCGAATTTCGAAAACGCGTCTTTGTCTGGCACACAGTTCATGAACACCAACCTCTTCGGGACAAACTTCGCGGGGACGCAGCTCCTCGGCGCGAACTTCGCTTCTCTCGAAACCCTCGATGTCAGGGGCAGTAATTTCCATTCGACCCGTTTCATGGTCTTTCTGGGCAGCAACGTCAAGTACGACATCTATACAGACTTCACAGACGCCTCTCTGCATGATGAGACGACAGGTTTCGATCCGGTCGCCGCGGGCTGGGTACTCGTTCCCGAGCCTTCCACCGCCCTGCTCCTCGGCCTTGGCCTCGTCGGGATCGGAAGCCTGCGACGGGACTAGTTCCGGGGCTTTCGCATTCGCCGGCCAGGCTCTAGAATCGGGGTGCGGCCGCTGAGACACCTACTTGGCCGCACTTGTCGAGGATGAGTGACCATGGCTTCCGACGAATCTCCCTCAGATCTTCCCGTGGATGACTTCCCGAACTTGTTTTCCCCGGAAGTCGTTGCCTGTCCCCACGCCGCCTATCGGCGCATGGTCGACGAGCGACCGGTGCTTCGCATGCCATTCACCAACGCGGCGGTCATCTCGCGCTACGACGACGTCATGTTCTGTTTGCGCAATCCGATGATCTTCTCCTCGGACATGGCGGAACAAATGTCCCTGGGCACCGACCGTCCGATGATTCCCCAGCAGATCGACCCTCCTGAGCAGACCCGTTACCGGAAGATCCTCGACCCCCGCTTCTCTCGAAAGCGGATGGCCGAGTTCGAGCCCGCACTGCGTGCCTCTGCCAACGAACTGCTGGACTCCTTTTCAAGAGATGGAGCGTGCGATTTCAGCAAGCAATATGCGGTGCCTCTGCCTTGCCAGGCCTTTCTCCATCTCTTTGGCCTGCCTGTAAGCGATCTCTCTCTTCTAATAGACCTCAAGGACGGCATCATTCGGCCCCAGACCCAAGCGAAGAACCCGCTGGATCAGGAGGAGGCCGATGCCATCCGGACCTCAACGGGAAAACAGATTTACGCTTATTTCGAGGACTTGATTCGTGATAGCGAGAAGACTTCCCGGGATGACCTCATGGGCTACCTACTCCGTGTTGAACTCGACGGGGAAAAACTCAGTCGAAACGAAATTCTTGACATTTCGTTCCTCTTCATCCTCGCCGGACTGGACACGGTCACGGCCACCCTCAGCTGTTGCACCGCCTACCTCGCCGCCAATCTCAGCCAGCGCGAGAGGATCACCCGTGAGCCCAATTCCCTGGAGCCTGCCATCGAGGAAATGCTGCGTTGGGAAACGCCTGTCTCAGCCATCCCTCGCCTAGTCAAGCAGGATGTAGAAATCGCGGGGACCTCGATCAAGGAAGGCGAGATGATCTTGCTGCTACTCGGCGCAGCTAATATTGATCCCTCCGAATTCGAAACACCCGACAACGTCGACTTTGAACGGGCGCGCAACCGGCACATTGCTTTCGGTGCCGGCGCGCATCGCTGCCTGGGCTCCCACCTGGCCCGGATGGAACTCCGCGTCGGGATGGAAGAGTGGCACCGTCGCATTCCGGACTACAGGATTCGCGAAGGCGAAGTCCCCGTCTACAGCCCAGGCATCCGGGACATCCAATCCCTGCCCCTTGTTTGGAGCTAACCCCGGCCCAGGGTCCAGAGCAGGAAGAGTCCGCCCACCGTCCAAGCGTACCCGGCGAATAGGTAGAACCGCCCGCCTTCGAGCATCCGAACGAAGGCCCAGATGGCGGCCAATCCTGCCACCAGCGCAGCGGCACTTCCGTAGACCAGACTGCCCAGCGCTTCGGGGCTCGCCATAGCGAGTTCGGGAAGCATCAGAACCGCTGCACCCGCAATGGCGATAATACCGAGCAGGAATGAAAACTCCGCCGCTGCGGCGGGCGCAATACCCAGGGCCAGGGCGACAGCAACGGTCGTGCCGCTGCGCGAAATACCCGGAAGGATCGCCAAAGCCTGGCCACAGCCCACCAGCAGGGCAAGTCGCCAATGCAGAAGACCGGCGCGCGAACCCACCAATCGACCCTCGGGCCGAGGCTTCGCCCATCGGGTCGTCCAGAGTATTCCCCCAGTGACAAGCAGCGCGATACCCGTAGCAACAGGATTCTGGAATTGGCGTTCGATGAAATCTCGGGCCGAAAAACCAACGATCACTGCGGGGAGGGTTCCCAGGCCGAGCATACCCACGTAGCGAAGCGCATCTTTCCGCCCCGAAAAAAAACCCCAAATCAGATCCACGATGCGTTTTCGGTAGTAGATCACAATGGCGAGGAGGGTCGCCACATGCACCGCGATCTCAAAGAGAAGACCGCCTCCGTCATCGATCCCAAAGAGTGATCGGAAAATTACCAGGTGGCCCGAACTCGAAACGGGAAAGAACTCGGTCAATCCCTGGACAATGCCCAGGCAGAACGCCTCCAAATCGGTCATCGGCGAACTCTCCCGGACACTCGGCATCGAACGAACCCGCCCCGGTAGGACGGCTGCCACCCGCGCAACGCGGGCGTCGTGAAGAAAGAGGCGGGGATCACGTCGCCGATGCTATCGAAAGGGAGCTGGGAACGGTAGATTCAGTCCCCGTCGGCCAGGCGGGTGCCCGGGCCGAGGCCTGAAAGAGAAGTCCTGCCCCGAATGGGCCAGTACAAATCGAGCCCCGTGAGTGGAGGATGTTCAATTGGAAATTGCCTGTCTCGACCTTGAAGGAGTGCTAATCCCCGAAGTCTGGATCAACGTCGCAGAGCGAACGGGAATAGAGGCTCTACGGGCCACCACTCGCGACATTCCCGACTACGACGAACTCATGCGACAACGCCTGGCCATCCTGGAGAAACACAATCTGGGCATCCATGACATCCAGGAGGTCATCGCCACCATGGACCCATTGGAGGGGGCCGAGGAATGCCTGACCTGGCTGCGAGAGCACTTCCAGGTCGTCATTCTGTCGGACACTTTTTACGAGTTTGCAGAACCCTTCATGCGCAAACTCGGCTGGCCTACGCTGCTTTGCCACAAGTTGGTAATCGATGACGGCGGAAGGGTTCAAGACTACACACTTCGCCAGGTCGACCCCAAGCGTCAATCGGTGCGGGCATTCCAGCAGCTGAAGTACCGCTGCATCGCGACCGGTGACTCCTACAACGACACCTCGATGCTCGATCAGGCGGAAGCTGGAATTCTCTTCTGCCCGCCTCAGAACGTCATCGACGAATTTCCCCAGTTCCCCGTGGCCAACGACTACGAATCCCTCAAGGCCGAATTCACACGGGCATCAGCGCGGCAGATTTAAAGCTCCGCCCGCCGGGAACTCAGGAGCTCGATCGTTTTCGCAAGTTGGCGGCGAGAAGGCGCTTTCGAAGTCGAAGGTTTTCCGGTGTGACTTCAAGAAGTTCATCGGATTCGATCCACTCCATTGCCGTCTCGATGGTCATCTTCCGATAGGGCGTGATAATGACGCTCTCGTCCTTGCCCGAAGCACGCATATTGTCCAACTTCTTGGCGCGACAGACATTGACGTTGAGATCCCCGGGACGTCGCGCTTCGCCCACGACCTGGCCCTCGTAGACTGCTTGACCGGGAGGGACGAAGAGAGTGGCACGTTCCTGGATTTTGAAGATCGCGTGGGGCGTTGTCTGGCCAGTATCCGTCGACACGATCCCGCCGACAGTTCGGCCTTCGAGTTTTCCCGCAAAAGGTTCGTAGCCCCGAACCGCCCGGTAGAGAATCCCCTCTCCTCGGGTATCGGTCAGGAACTCGTTTCGGTAGCCGAACAGGCAGCGACTGGGAACGGTGAACTGGAGATTAATCCGGTCACCCTTGTGCTCCATGGATTCCATTCGTCCCTTGCGCTCGGCCAGCTTTTCCATCACGGAACCCGCGGAGCCATCGGGGACATCGATCACCACATCCTCGACGGGTTCGCATTGTTGGCCGTCAACATCGCGAAGAATGATCTCCGGACGGGAGACCGCAAACTCATAGCCCTCCCGGCGCATGGTCTCGACCAGTACCGCAATCTGCAGTTCGCCGCGCCCGGCTACCTCGAAAGCATCCTGACGCTCAGTGTCTTCGATACAAACAGAGATGTTGGTCAATGCTTCCCGGCCGAGCCGGTCGCGGATCTGCCGACTCGTGACAAACCGCCCCTCTCGACCGGCAAATGGCGAGGTATTCACTAGAAAGTTGACCTTGATGGTCGGGGGATCAATGGCGATGCGCGGCAGGGGCAAATGGGCTTCCGGGCGACAAACCGTGTCCCCGATTTCGATCGAATCGACGCCCGCCAGGATCGCAATATCCCCGGCCTCGACACTCTCGAGCTCGACCCGCTCGATTCCCCGAGTACCAAAGAGTTTCGTCACACGAAAACTCTCGGGCTTGTCCTCCGCAGAGATTCGGACCACCTGATCACCGCGGACCATCTTGCCCTGGTTGACTCGCCCAATCACTAGCCGGCCCACGAAGGAGTCATACCCCAGGGTCACTGCCTGGAATTGCAAAGGGGCTTCTGTGTCGACTTCCGGCGAGGGGGCGAACTCAAGGATCGTGTCGAGTATCGGCGTCAGATCCTGCATGGGTTTAGACAGGTCCCGGGTCGCCTGACCTTGCTTGGCCGACGCGTAGACCACGGGGAAGTCGAGTTGTTCATCGTTGGCATCGAGCTCGACGAGCAGGTCAAAAACCTCGTCAAGAACCTCTTCGCTTCGCTGCTCGGGTCGATCCATCTTGTTCACCACCAAGATCGGCCGAAGCCGGTGCTCCAGAGCTTTCCGCAAAACGAAACGCGTCTGGGGCATCACGCCCTCAACAGAGTCCACAAGAAGCAAAACGGCATCCACCATACCGAGTACCCGCTCCACCTCACCCCCGAAATCCGCGTGGCCGGGGGTATCCACCAGCTGAATGCGTACTCCCTGATAGTCTACGGCGGTGGTCTTCGACTTAATGGTAATCCCGCGCTCGCGCTCGAGATCGCCCGAATCCATCACACGATCCTCGACGACCTGATGGGCCGCAAAGGCGCCACATACCTTCAGGAGTCCGTCGACAAGAGTTGTCTTGCCGTGATCGACATGCGCCACGATGGCGAGATTGCGCAAATCTGTCCGAGGTTTAGGATTCGACATATAGAGTGGGGCCCTTGGGCGGGCGCAGGCTAGCGCGCCAGAGGTCGAATCGCCGGTAGGAATAGCGTGATTCGGGTTCGATCGCCGTCGCGCTCGGCGGAAAACCTTCCCCCATGCTTTTCCAGGATACTCTCAGCCACGGAGCAAAGCAGGGGACGTCCCCGGCGCATCTGCTCGCGAAAACCGGCCGGGTCCTCGCCCTTGGGTCCGTCATCCTCGATCATTAGCGCGACTTCATCCCCCCTGGATTCGGCCCTCATCAGGACTTTCCCCGTCCGAGAAGCCGACTCCAACGCCAAATAGAGGAAACTCTGGATGAGTCGCTGGAACATTCCCACGTCCACCCGAATGGACGGAACATCCCGGCCGACTTCAAAATCCAGCGTGGTTCCCCGGGTCCCGTGCCCCGCCAAGACCCCCTCCATGTTGCTCACCAGGTTCACAACGGGCATGACCTCCGAGGAACGTGGATCCGCCGACAGAAGCGGCCGGACCAGGCTGAGAAGAGCCGCCGAGCGCTCCGAGAGATCATCCAAGTCGACGGCTGCCCGGGCCAGATCTCTCGGTCCCATTTCGTCGTCGAGCAGATGGGCATGGAGACGCAGGGCCCCCATCATGTTCCCCAGTTCGTGACAGAGCGAAGACACGAGTTCCGCGTCGGATTCTGCGATGGGAGAAGCCTGGGGAGAGTTTTCATTCCTACGCCCGGGCGGATTCAATTCCCTGCACTCCTCGCCTCAGTTCGGCCCCCTGTATACTACGCTGTTGCTATGCCAGGCGCCCGACTCGAGAAGATCGCGGAAAAACTTCACCTGACCAGTATCTCGCGACATATTTTCCTTTGTGTGGGAGGGAAATGTGCTTCGGCATCGGTCCAGCAGAGCAGTTGGGAATTCCTGAAAGACCGACTCAAGGCCCTGGGTCTAGTGGACGTCGAGGGAGGCATCTTTCGCTCGAAGGCCGAATGCCTACGTATCTGCACGGACGGACCCGTGGCGGTTGTCTATCCCGAAGGGGCTTGGTATCGCCAGTGCAACCCCGAGAACCTCGAACGGATCATCCAGAGTCACCTGATCGACGGCGAGGTCGTCCAGGACCTGCTGATCGCGGTAAACCCCCTTTGCGACCCCGGTGCCTTGCATGATCCCGAGGCGCAATCCGACGCCCCATCCGAGACCCCATCCGAGACCCCATGAGGGATCCGAAACCCCTCGGTTCAGCCACCCTCCTCGGCCGCCACCATCACGAAATTGGGGCACTGGCCAGCACAGCAGAAGGCCCCGCCGCCGTCACCCTCTCCCGGGGCGGTGCCGCCAAGACCTACGGGCATACCGAACCGAACGAGGACGCTGTGTATTTCGCGCGAGGAAGGGGCGGCTGGCTACTGGCCGTAGCCGATGGCCACCACGGCTCGACGGGTTCCGAAGCCGTAATCGACCACATCGCATCAGCCCTGGTCCCGGACTGGACCGGGGCCTCTCCCTTGGGTTTTGACGCATCGAGTTGGAAGGAATGCAGTCTCGATGTCCTTCAGGACTGCGGACGAGCAGTCCTGCGCCGAGCTGCGGAGAACGGGGTCGCCCCTGCACCGACCACGCTCTCCCTGGCCCTGGTCCGGCCTCAGGAATCCGCATTGGGGTGGATCTCCATAGGGGACAGCCATGTCTTCTGCGCCAGCCCCGATTCAGTGGAAGAACTCGGCTGGCCCAGTCTCGAACGCAAAGACCGTCATTTCCTCGGCTACGAGGCCGCGTCCCGAGAGGGCATGCGCGATCGATCCCTCGCCGGCTATCGCGAACTCGGCGAAACCTGCGCCCTCCTATTGGCCACCGATGGCCTGTCGGAACCCAACATCGGAGTGGACCACCCCGCTCAGGCAGTCGCCGACGCCCTGGCCGAGAGCGCACGCTGCCCGGCGGAGACCCGTGCCCTGGTTCTGGCCAAAGCTCTCAGCGCCATCGCCATGGCGGCCCAGGTGGAACATCGGGCTGGAGACAACATCGGCTGCGCAGTGTTGGATCTGCGGGGAGACGGCGCGGCCTAGGCCCGGCCTGGCTCAGCCCGCCATCTGCTCCACCACCCGTTCCCCGATCGCCAAGGCCGCCGTCAGACCCGGGGATTCGATCCCGATGCAGTTGATCAAACCCGGGAACCCGAACTCGGACTCGTCCTGGACGACGAAATCCCGGAAGCCTTCGCCCGGGCCGGCGAGTTTCGGCCGAATACCGGCAAAGTCGGGCAGCAACCACCCCGGGCGGATTCCGGGCAAATAACGTCCCACAGCCTCGGCAAACGCGCCCGCCTTCATCGAATCCACAGTAAAATCCGAATCGACGCCGTACTCGGCATCCGGACCGAACCGGATTCCCCCGGTCAGGTCCAGCGTCGCGTGAATCCCCAACCCGCCGCCGCCGGGAGCCGAGGCCGCCGGGGGCGCGGGATAGACAAGATGACGAAGCCGCAGCCCCGCAGCCCCGGCCAGCGCGAAGTAGCTGCCCTTGCACGGGTGCAGCCGATAGCCATGATCGTCCAGATCCATCCCCGCCCGTTCCGCCAGAGTATCGGCCCCGAGGCCCGCCGCGTTGACGACGGCCTCGCAGTCGAGGAATTGGGTTTCATCCCCCACCTCGCCGCGCGCGCCCAATCGCCAGCCCCAGGCACGGCGTTCCAGGGAAACCACCTCGTGATGGAGCAGGAGGTCGGCACCGTGCGCTTCGGCGTCGGCCAGGAGCGAGAGCGCCAAACCCGACGCGTCGACAATGCCGCTCTCGGGAGAGTAGAGAGCCCCCGCGCCGACCAAACGGGGCTCTCGAGCCCTGGTCTCGCTCGAATCGAGAAGCACCAGACCCGGGACTCCGTTGGCGAGCCCCCGGTCGCGCAGGCCCGCGATGCGGGCCAACTCGCCCTGATCGGCTGCGACGATCAGCTTGCCCACTTTGCGGTGAGCGACGCCCCGCCCCTTGAGCCAGGGATAAAGAAGTTCCCGGCCTCGAACGCAGAGTATGGACTTCAGGCTGCCGGGAGGCGAATAGATCCCTGCATGAATGACCTGACTGTTCCGGCCGGTCACTTCCCGGGCGACGCCCCCCTGACGCTCGATCACGAGAACCGATCGACCGCTCCGGGCCAAGGCCGAGGCCGCCGCAAGGCCCACCGCTCCAGCCCCCACCACCACCGCATCTACGCCGGGGGTGGGCGCCACGACTTAGGGGGCCGGCGCGTCGTCGGTCGCCATCGAGATCTCGCCTCCCACCACCGGAAGGGTCTTGCCTCGCAGCAACAGGAAGAAAGTTCGACGGGTGTCAGGCGAACCGAAGGTCAACAAATAAGCCGAAAGGGCCAAGTAGATCCCCGTAAAAAGCCAGCGCACCATAGAATTCGGAAAACAGAGCTGAACCCCGAACAGAACCGCCAGCACCAGGGCCTCGCGTCGGCCAAAGCGAAAATCGGAAATCAGAATGACGGCGAACAACGATTGTGCCGATGTGAGCAGCAGTTCCTGGGATTGCCGAGCGTCCAGGGGCAACCCCGAAAACCCTCCCAGAGACAGCGCGTAGGCGATGGGGATGGCCCCGACCAGAAGAGTCCACTGGTTGACCTTGGATGAAATCAATGCCCCGAGCCCGACGCTCCCGCGAAGCTTCCAGGCAAAAATCAGCGCGATAACGAATTCGGGCGCCTCCGAGGCCAGAGGCGCTACCCACTGCACGAGCAAAAATTCATCGATGGCCCGAGAGCGACCCACCGAGACCAGGCTCTCCGCAAAGGGCTCGGCGGAAACGAAAATCGCGAAGCCGGCGAACACGAAGAGCAGAACCGACCAGATCCTACGGCCCGTCTGCTTGAACTCTTCGTCGATCAGCAGCGCTGGCCCATCGAGTTTGGTCTCCGCCCCTTCCCCCCGCATGGCTTCGCGCACCCAACTCACGAAGAGTGCCAGCAGGACAACGCTGTCGAAGAGGTTGATGGTGCCCGAGAGGGGGATTAAGAACGAATAGAGAGTCGCCCAGATCAGGTATCGAATTTCGAGTTGCTGGGGGGGGCTCACCTTCAGGGAATCGGTCCCTGCACGCTGGCAACCCACCAAGACGACCAGCGCCCAGCCCAAGCCGATCAGGAGGCGGTTGGCCCCTGTCATATTGGCCACCGCGTAGCTCGCATAACTGGGATCCTTGCCTGCCATCCATGCGAAATGGAGATCCACCGCGTACTCGGGCAACACGCCCATCAGCGCCAGTAAAAGCAAGGCCATCGACTGGGGAATCTCGCGCTCGGCCAACTCGCACGCCCAGGAAAGCATGAAGGCCGCGCCCAGGATCGAGATGCCGGCCATGACGGCCACCCACTCCGCGGCAATACCGAGCCCGCCCCAAGCCTCGGCCATGGCCCAGGGAACCGGAAGCGCCAACGCGAATCCAAACCAAAGGAGATCTCGGCGCGCGAGGTGGTGCTGATGCCCCTTCTTCATGCGAGTTTCGAGCCGTATTCAGCTTCAAAGCGCGCCGCGATGGCTTCGAAGCCGAGAGCTATCGACTGGGGTCCGGCTTCGGCCACCTTGAGTGCACCCATCAAACTTCCCAACTGGCAACCGGTCTCCAACGAAAGCCCACGCGCCAAGGCAAAGAGCAGACCCGATCGATAGGCGTCCCCGCACCCGGTGGGATCGGTCACCCGCTCGGCCTTCACCGCGGCAATTTCGCTTCGGTCCGATTCGATTTCGAAACTCACCGCACCCGCCCCCCGGCGAACCATCGACCCCTCGGCCCCGCGTGTCACCACCAAAGCGCCCACGCGCTCGGCGATGGCGTCTTCGTCCATTCCTGTCTTCTCCTGGGTAAGAAGCCACTCGTAATCGTTGACCACCAGGATCGAAGCCCCCTCGATCAGTCCCAACAACTCATCGCCTTCGAACGTAGGCAACTGTTGGCCGGGATCAATGACACAGGGAATCTGGCGCGACTTCAGTTCCGCGGCGTACTCGATCATCGCCTGTTTTCCGTTGGGCGATACGATGCCCATGCTGATTTCTTCGCGGACATCGGCCAGGCTGGCCTCGTGGGCCCGCTCCATCGCACCCGGGTGAAAGACAATCAACTGATTGCTGTCCTGATCGGTCGTAATAAAACACTGGGCGGTAAAGGCGTCGTCCAGCACCCGAAGGTAATCCCGCCGCACACCGTGATCGTCGAGCCATTGGGCGTACGCGCCCAAATCGTTGCCCACCGTGGCCAAAAGCACGGGGTCCTCGCCCAAGAGCCGAAGATTGAATGCGATATTGGCCCCTGTCCCCCCCCATCGCTTCTCGAGGCTTGGAACGAGAAAGGCCACATTCAGCCGATGGATTTGATCGGGCAGAATGTGGTTCTTGAATAGATCTTCGAAGACCATGATATGGTCGATGGCAACCGAGCCTGTAACCAGAACCGACATGAATTAGAACTACTCCTTATAGTGGTTTGGCGGCGTTTCCCCGGACCGCCGGGCGCCGAACCGGGCGGGCAGGTAGAATGAATCCATGAATATCGTCGATCTTTATCGCCATGGCGACCCGGTCATCTCCTTTGAGTTTTTCCCCCCGAAGACCGACCGCGGCTACCAAAGCCTTTTTGAAACCATCGGAGACCTCGGAAAGCTCTCCCCGGGCTTCGTTTCGGTCACCATGGGGGCCGGAGGATCGACCCGAAACCAGACCGTCGACCTCGTGATCCGAATCGAGCGAGAACTCGGCCTCACCGCCATGGCCCACCTTCCCTGCCTGGGTTCAGAAAGCTCGGAAATCGCTCAGATCCTCGACGATCTCGCTGCCGGAGGCATTCAGAACGTGCTGGCTCTACGCGGCGACCCGCCCCGGGAGGCCACGGATTTTCGCCACCCGGACAGCGGATTCGACTATGCAAACGAACTCACCGCGTTCATTGCCGAGCGCGGGGGCTTCGCGATCGGGGGGAGCTGCCATCCCGAAATGCACCCCGAGGCCGAGAGCCCCGAAGCCGACCTAGACAACCTGAAGAAAAAAGTCGATGCCGGATCCCAATTCCTGGTCAGCCAACTTTTTTTCGACAATGAAAAATTCTTTGACTTCGTGGAGCGAGCCCGGGCGGCCGGCATCCAGATTCCCATCGTACCGGGCATCATGCCGATCACCAGTGTCAACGGCATTCGCCGAATGGCCTCTCTGGGCGGGGGAACCATTCCCGACGAACTCAACGCCGAACTTTCGCGCAACGACGACGACGACAAGGCGGTTCTGGAGATCGGAATCAAATGGGCCACGCTGCAATGCCGTGAACTCATCGACGGCGGCGTGCCGGGCATTCATTTCTATACCCTGAACCGGTCGTCGGCGACCCGGCGAATCCACGAGGCACTCCGGGAGGCGGGGCTCGTCTAATGACGACCACGGGGACAACGGGTGGGGCACGACTGCGAATCGCCGTTCTTCTCTCGGGCAACGGCACGAGCCTTGAAAACCTGCTGGAGCACATCGAATCCGGCGAGGTGCCCGGCGAGGTTGTGGTGGTCATCTCGAGCAAAGCCAACGCCTACGGGCTTGAGCGAGCGCGGCAGCACGGCATTCCCGCCATCGCGATCCCGCGTAAGGACCACGCGGACCCGGACGCGTTCAATGACGCCCTGCACGCCGCCCTGGACCCCTACGGGGTAGAACTCGTGGCCCTGCTCGGTTTCCTCTCCCTCTTCCAACTGCGCGGCCGCTACGAGGGTCGCGCGATCAACGTTCATCCTGCACTGATCCCCGCTTTTTCGGGCACCGGTTTCTACGGCAAGCGAGTCTACGAAGCGGTCCTCGAGGCCGGCGTCAAACTCACCGGAGCGACCGTGCATTTCACCGACGACGAATACGATCACGGACCCATTCTTCTCCAGGAATCGGTCCCCGTAGAAGCCGGCGACACCCCGGATACCCTCGCGGCCCGGGTCACCGCCCTTGAGCGAAAGCTGGTCCCCCAGGCGATCCGGTTGATCGCCGAGGGACGCGTCGAGATCAAGGACGGCTGCACCCGACTCGTAGAGCACCCCGACTATTTGCAGACCGCGCCGCCCGAGGCCTTGAACGAAGGCGAATAAAAGGCGAAAGTAGGGAGATGCCCGCTGGTCCCCTGCCCGCTCGCAATGCATTGCCGGAAGTCCCGATCGCATCCCCCGCGTCCCCGGGTGTGCGACCCGCGGCGAGGCCATCCCGAGAGCGAATTTCCGCCCTGCTCGGGGATCTAAGCGGCCAACTGCAGCCGGGCCATACCCTTCAGGGCACCCGAGAACCCGAAGCCGACCGGCGCCGCCACCCGAGCGGAATCGACGCCATCGACGAGCTCCTGGGCGGCGGCTTTGCGCGCGGAGACCTTGGGGAAATCACCGGGCCCGCGTCCTCCGGGCGAACCTCCCTCCTCTTCGCCCTGCTGGCGAGCACCACGACAGGCGGAGTGGAGAACGGGGGGGGGCAGTCCCCGGACGGACGTCGGGGAGAGTTGGCCGCCGTCGTCGACCCTGGGGATGCTTTCGATCCCGGCTCGGCCCAGGCTGCAGGGGTCGATTTGCGCCGGGTGCTCTGGGCCCGGGTCGGCCCGGGTCGCGATGCCCTGCGCTGCACCGAGCGCCTGCTCGAAACCGAGGGCCTGCCCTTCGTGATCCTCGACCTTGCCCCAGGTGCAGCCCCCTCGGCGCGTTCCCCGGGCGAACCCGAAATTCCCGCCTCCGCTTGGACCCGCCTGGCCCGGCGGGCGGCGGCCACCCGAACCGCCTTGGTCGTACTCAGCCACCGGCGCCGAGCGGGCAGCGAGGCCCGAATCGTCCTGGAGTTGCAGCCTGCCCGGGCCCACTTCAGCGGCTGCCCGCCCCTACTCGAAAAGATCGAAACCCGGGCGGTGCTGGTCCGCCATCCGAGCGGAGGCCACGGCCGGTCTGCCCTCGTCCGACTCGGCGGCTCATTCCGAGCCCCGCCCCCCCCCGGCTAGCCCCCCCCAAAAAAAAGCAAAATGCCCCCCCGAATCGCCTGCCTGCTGATCCCCGACCTTCCCCTCCGCGCCGAACTCCGTGCCCACCCCGAGTTTGCCGACGCGCCACTCGTCGTGGCCTCGGGAACCGGGCAGCGGGCCGATGTCATCGCCGCCTCCCCCGCCGCCCAGGCCGCTGGCGTCCGCACCAGCCTCTCCGTGGCCCAAGCCCGGGCCGCCTGCCCCGGGCTCCGGGTCCGCATTGCTTCCCCCGCGCTGGATCGCGCTGCCCGGGCAACCCTGCTCGACATCGCCCTTTCCCTTTCGCCCCGGGCCGAAAGCGCGCCCCGCACATCCGGACTCTTCTTTGCCGAGGGCCATGTCTTCCTCGACGCATCCGGAATCGAGAACCTCTTCTCTTCGGAGCAGGCTTTCGCATCGGCGTTATTGGCTCGGGCCGAAAGCCAGGGCCTACCCGGTCGGGTGGCGATTGCGTCTTCCCGCTCCACGGCACTACTCGCCGCCCGTCAGCGGATGAGCGGTGGATCTCCCCTTCATTGCCTGAGCCCAGAAGCCGAGAGCGCCTTTCTCGCTCCCCTCTCCCTCGACCTCTTCGACCCCGACGACCGCCTCGCCCAGGCCCTCACCCGGCTGGGTGTGCACACCGTGCGCGATCTTCTTCGACTCCCCCGACGCGGCCTGGCCCCAAGACTGGGGCCCGGTGCATTGGCCCTGATCGCCCGCGCCCAGGGCGAGGGCCCCTCCCCCGCCCTGGCCGAACCCACCTCCCACCGGCTCGAAGAGGCCATGAATCTGGAAACGGCCATCGATCACTTGGAACCCCTGGGTTTCGTCTTGCGCGGGCTGATCTCGCGACTCTGCGAACGCCTCGCCCTACGCGGACTGGCCTGCGAAACCCTGGACCTGCGCCTGGGACTCGAGGGAGGCGGCCGGGATGCACGCCGCATCGGGCTCGCCGCTCCCACCCTCGATCTTCGGGTCTTGCTGCGCGTGACCACCCTGGCCCTGTCCGAACATCCCCCCCATGCCGCCGTCGAACATATCGCCCTCGAGAGCGAGGGCGTCCCCGGACGCACCGACCAACTCGACCTCTTCTTCCCCTCCGGCCCCGACCCCGCTGCCCTCGGTCGTACCCTGAGCGAACTCGAAGCCCTGTGCGGCGAGGGGCGCGTGGGGGCGCCCGAAGTCCTCGACCACACCCACCCGCGCAATTTCGGACTCGGCCCCTTTGCGCCGCCCACTGGGCTACGAACCGAAAACAAACAGGCCTCTTCCACGACGCCCCCTCCCCCCCTGCCCGCTCTACGCGCTTTGCGCCCGCCCCTGCGGGCCGAGGTTCGGGTCACCGGGGGCAAGCCCTCTTTCGTCCGCAGCGCGGCGGCCCAGGGCGACGTGGTGGTGGTGGCCGGTCCCTGGCGAACCACGGGCTACTGGTGGTCGGAAGAGGAACGCTTCGCCCTCGATCACTTCGACCTTCAGATCAGCGACGGCAACGTGATCCGGCTCTGTTACGACTGGGTGAAACGCGCCTGGCAGATCGATGGGATCTACGACTGAGTCAGCGATCCCCTGCCGGGTCCTCTCCGCGTTTGATCTGCAGCGAGAGCCCGGCCCGATCGGCGCGCGCCTGACTGGCCCGCACCACGGTCCCCGCACCGAAGCGCACCTCGAGTTCATCCAGCGCCCGATTGAGCGCGGCGCGCTCCCCGGGGTCGGCGTCCTTCTCCAATCCGTCGGCGAAAAGCGAGAGCTGAGCGACACTCGGATCCTCGATCCCCGCAACCCCCACCCCCACCAAACGCACGGGCTCTTCGGGTCCGGAATCCGCCAGCAGGCGCCGCGCTTCCCGCGCGATCACCGCGCCGTCATCCGTTGCCTCAAAGAGCGTGACTTGCCGGGTGCGCTGGGGGTATCCCCGGGGACCGGCGCTCCGACGACGGGCCTCACGCCATTTCAGGACCACCGTGCGGCCGCGCACGCCGTCGTTGCGTAGGCGACGGGCCACCGATTCCGCATGGGTGAGGAGGGTCGCATTGAGCAATGCGCGATCGGCCACATCCTCGCGAAAGGTGTTTTCCTCGCTATAGGACAAGGCGGCTCCCCGGGACTCCACTTCGCGCAAATCCTCGCCCCGGGCCAAGCCGGCCAACTCCGTTCCCCAGCGACCCAGGAGCTGCTCGACGATCCGGGGATCGGCGCAAGCGAGATCGTCCACGGTCCGGAAGCCGAGTTCTACCAAGCGGCGCTCGGACACCGGGCCCACGCCCCAGATCCGGCGCACGGGGAGCGGAGCCAGGAATTTGCGTACGCCGCCGGGTTCTACCTCCAGCAGGCCATCGGGCTTCGCCTCCGCGCTGGCGATCTTCGCCACCATTTTCACCGGGCCAATGCCCACTGAAACCGGCAGACCCGTCTCCTCGCGAACTCGATCACGCAACCGGGCGCCCACGTCGGCGGGAGCACCCAGCAGCCGGCGACTTCCCGTCAGGTCAATGAAGGCTTCGTCCAGGGAGAGCCCCTCCACCGAGGGCGAGAACTCATCAAAGACCGCGAAGATCCGCCGGGATTCCCGGGCATATTTCCGGAGGTCGCCGCGCAGAAACACGAGGTCGGGGCAGAGCCTCCGCGCCTCGAAACTCGGCATGGCCGAACGCACACCAAAGCGCCGCGCCTCGTAACTGGCCGCCGCCACAACCCCGCGCGGTCCATCCCCACCCACTGCCAGTGGACGCCCACGGAGCGTGGGATCATCGCGCTGCTCCACCGATGCATAGAAGGCATCCATGTCCGCGTGCAGGATGCAGCGGGGGGGGCCGGGCCGAGCACTCTCCGGAGGGGTCTTCACAGCGCAAGTCTAACGCCCGGCGCGCTGGGAGCCCCGAAGCCGGCGCGCCGCCGGGGGGGCCTCAACCTTGAGCGGAGCCGCCCGCCTCGATCAGGCCTATGGCCTCCAAAACCGTATCGGGATGAAAGGGCTTGCGAAGAAAGCTTCCCTTCTCGGCTTCGACCCGAGCCTGGAGATCCCCATCGATTTCTTCG
>Ga0310120_10000996_pt1 | contig 21521 bp, 21 predicted proteins | sample CB27_AW_983_MG_FD_203506 | JGI IMG/M metagenome (GOLD analysis project Ga0310120, IMG submission 203506) | Marine microbial communities from Western Arctic Ocean, Canada - CB27_AW_983 | ecosystem: Environmental > Aquatic > Marine > Oceanic | place: Canada: Western Arctic Ocean | collected...
GCCCCCTTTATTGCTGGGATGGTGGCTGCCGGCGGGCTCAATTACTTAGATTGCGTGGGCATTCATTACAATGAAGGCTTGATGCCTCCCTCCGTACGTTCTGGAGACCCGCGCGGCGCCAGCAGCCATTACACTCGCTACTACCCGGGGATGGTAGATACTTACTTCAACGCAGTCGGTGGCGCGAGACCACTATGCTTTACTGAAATAGGCTATCTTAGCGGAGAGGAATGGGGAATGCTGCCGGCAGCATTTCTGTGGCAGCCACCGTACAATCTTAGTGTAACGCAGCACTCTCAATACCTTGCCGACGCCGTGCGGCTCTCTCGAGCACAGGGCAAGGTACGCCTTTTCATCATCTTCAACGTAGATTTCACTCACTGGAGTGACGACCCCCAAGCCGGATACGCAATGATACGCCCGGGAGGAAACTGCCCAGCATGTATCACTCTGCAGGCCGCCATGTCCGGCAACTAGCGGACCTGATCGCACAAGCTCCGAAATCCTTTTCCACAACCCCCCACGCTACACCAAAATTCGCAGATAGCGGCGCGGTTTCATGCTAGAATAACCTACTTGCCGCTATGCTGACCGATGATCATCACACCGGAAGTGCGCGGCTCGAGAAGCCATGAGCACTTCCAATTACCGCCGTTTGGTCGTCAAACTAGGTACTTCCACCCTTACTGCCGGAACGCCGCATATCTCGGCGTCAAGGCTGGAGGATCTGGTGAGCCAGATCTCCGACGTATGCTCCGCCGGTTGCGAAGTCATCTTAGTCTCTTCCGGCTCCATGGCAGCAGGGCGCGAGGCACTTTCGTTTCCTGCTCTGCCGAAAGAAATCCCGGCTAAGCAGATGCTTTCTGCTGTCGGCCAACCGCGCCTGATGGCGCATTATGAAGAGCTTTTTGCCATTTACGGACACACGGTGGCACAAGTGCTGCTTACGCGCGGTGACCTTGCCCGGCGCCGCAGTTACCTGAACGCGCGCAACACATTGCAGGCACTGCTTGACCATAACGTGGTGCCGGTGGTCAACGAGAACGATGCTGTCACCACTGAAGAGATTCGCGTGGGCGACAACGACAATCTCTCTGCACTGGTTGCAAACCTGATTGATGCGGATCTACTGCTGATGCTCACCGACCAGCCCGGCGTCTTCACGGCCGATCCGCGCATAGAGCCGAAGGCAACCCTTTTCACAGAGATCACTAGCGCGGAAATTCCGAAGGAGATGTGGCGGGCTGCCGGCCATACGGGCGACACGCTAGGCACTGGCGGCATGGTCACCAAACTGCAGGCAGCAGACCTCGCTCGGCGCTCCGGCACCACCGTGGTTGTCGCCCGTGGCAGCGACTCCGATGTGATTCTGAGAGCCATCCGCGGAGAGGCGGTCGGAACCCGCTTTCCGGCAGTTGTCACCACGCTTGAAAGTCGTAAGCGGTTCATTCTTTCTGGCGCTGATGGCGCCGGCAGTGTCAAGATTGACGCCGGTGCGGCACGCGCACTCCTGACCGGAAGTAGCCTGCTGCCAGTAGGAGTCACCTCAGTATCTGGCCAATTCGACCGTGGCGACACCATTTCGGTACTGAATACCGATGGCAGCGAATTGGCGCGTGGACTGACCAGTTATCAGGCCAGTGAAATAACCCAAATAGCCGGACGGCAATCCCGGGAGATTGAGTCGATTCTCGGGTATGCTTATGGCGAAGAAGTGATTCACCGTGACCAGCTCGTGCTGCTCGCGCGTCAGGAGGATAAGCCAACATGATTAACCTGAAAAAGATGGGTGCTGCCGCCCGAGAGGCTGCGCGCCAGATGGCAGGTGCCAGCACAGAGAAAAAAAATAGGGCATTGCACGCTATTGCCGACGGTTTGGCTTCCTACGAGACCGACGTTCTGGCCGCAAACGAACGAGATGCCGATGCGGGCCGGACAAACGGTTTGAGCGAAGCGTTAATCGACCGCCTCACACTCACGCCACAGCGACTGCAGGGCGTTGCCTCGGACGTGCGCGCCATCGCAGTGCTTCCGGATCCAATCGGTGAGGTTTTCGACGAGCGTGTGCTTCCCAACGGGTTACAGCTGCGCCGCCAGCGTGTGCCCATCGGTGTGCTGGGCGTGATTTACGAATCGCGCCCCAACGTGACCATTGATGTTTCCGCACTGGCTATCAAAACCGGGAATGTAGCGCTGTTACGCGGCGGCAGCGAAACCATACACAGCAATCGCGCGCTGGTGCAAGTAGTGCAGCGCGCGTTGCAACATGCCGAGCTCCCGCAAAGCGTTGTGCAATTCATTGGTGACAGCAACCGAAAATACGTGCTTGACCTGTTGCAACTACACGATTACGTAGAGATGATTATTCCGCGCGGCGGGAACGCGCTGCACCGGCTCTGCCGCGAAAACAGCTCCATACCAGTCATTACCGGCGGAATCGGGATATGCCATCTGTATGTTGATGGTAATGCAGACCTCACCGCTACGCTACCGGTGATAGAAAACGCCAAGGTGCAGCGCCCCTCTGTGTGCAATGCGCTCGACACGCTGCTGATAAATAGCTTGGTGGCGGACGAACTGCTGCCCCGGGTAGTTAGTCAACTGAGTGGCCTAGGAGTTAAATTCCGAGCAGAACCGCGCGCAATGAGCGTGCTGCAGGACGACGGCTCCGTTTCATCCAAAGCAGAAGTGACCGCAGCCGGGCCGGACGATTTCGATACCGAGTGGCTTTCGCTCGTGCTAGGATTGAAAGTGGTGGATAACCTCGACGAAGCCATCGAGCATATAGGCACACACGGTACTGCGCATTCTGACGGTATCCTGACCGAAACTGAGGCGCATGCGCAAAGGTTCATGGACGAAGTTGATTCAGCAGCAGTCTACGTCAATGCCAGCACTCGCTTCACTGACGGAGCGCAGTTCGGCCTCGGAGCGGAGGTGGCTATAAGTACGCAGAGGCTGCACGCGCGCGGGCCGATGGGATTGCCAGAACTTACCAGCTACAAATGGGTAGTGCGCGGCGACTACACCGCGCGAGCCTGAAGAAATGTCCGTCGGCGCGTCCATCTGGCCCGTGGCTGAAGTGGTCATCTTCGATTGCGATAGCACGCTCAGCGCAGTTGAGGGCATCGACGAGATAGCCCGTCTTACCGGGAGCGAATCCCACGTGGCCGCCCTCACAAAAAGCGCGATGGACGGCGAGATTGCGCTCGAGCACGTCTACGATCACCGGCTGGATAGATCCAATCCGACGCGGGAGCAGGTCAGCTTCATCCGCGATATTTACCGTGAAAACGTCATCCCTGACGCACCCGACGTTATCGCAGCGCTACGTGAACTGGGCGTTGCGGTTTTCATCGTGAGTGGCGGGTTAATTGAGCCAGTACGCGATTTCGGGATGTGGCTGCATGTGCCCCGCGAGCACATATTTGCCGTAGATATGCAATACGACCAGCTCTCCGGCCAATGGTGGCGCTACTGGGAGCAGCCCGGCGGAAAAAACCCGCGCGCGAATTACCTGGCCGTGGACAGCAATCCGCTCACAGCCACAGGCGGAAAGAACGTGCTCATCGACCGCATTCGCGCCCTCCACCCCGGCCGGGCCATGCTGGTGGGTGATGGGCTTTCGGACCTGGAAGCGAGCGGACATGTTGACCTATTCGTCGGCTTTGGCGGTGCCGTCTATCGCCAGCGCGTTGCCGCAGGATCCCCGGTCTATATCAACACGCCCCACCTCGCACCGATCCTCCCGCTTGCGCTAGGCAAGCTTGCCGACGTCACTCCATGGCGACGCCTTTTTTCCGCTGGGGTGCGCATGGTGGAACGCGGCGAGGTCGTATTCCGAAAGAACAGAATGAAAGAACGCCTGCTGGACGTGGTCGAACGCAAAAGTGGCTGACTCGCCTTTTCACATCCTGGTCTCTGATCACCTCGGCCAGACCGGCTGGGATATCCTGCGCGCCAGCCAGGACGTCACAACGGCTGGTCCACTCCCAGAGCGGAGAGCGGTGCTTGCCGAAGTATCCCGAGCGCACGCGTTAGTGTTGCGCTCCCAGACACATGCTGACGCCGAATTAATCACTCATGCACAGCAGTTGCGCGTGATTGCCCGCGCAGGAGCGCAGCTGGAAAACGTGGATATCGACGCCGCCACCCGGCGCGGCATCATGGTGATAAACGTGCCGGACGCAAACGTGATAGCCGTAGCAGAACACACGATGGCCTTGCTGCTCGCGCTCGCCCGCCAAATCCCGCAGGGCTATGCCTCCCTTCGCGCCGGGCGTTGGGAACGACATAAGATTCTCGGTTTCCAGTTGCGCGGCAAGACAATTGGGGTAATTGGATACGGACGCCACGGCCACGAAGTGGCAAACCACGGGCAGGCCTTCGGTATGGAGGTCCTGGCATACGACCCCTACACTGACATCGCTCACGCGCGCACGCAAGGGGTCAGCATCGTTCCATTGCAGGAATTGCTGGCACGCGCAGACGTGATTTCCCTGCACACATCACTAACAAATGAGACGCGCAACTTCCTAAACAGTGACACTTTCTCGCAGATGAAGACCGGAGTACGCATCATCAATTGCGCCAGCGCAGAACTGATAGACGAGCAAGCCCTGCTGCACGCCTTGAACACTGACAAAGTAGCCGGAGCAGCCTTAGACACCTTTTGCGAAGAACCCACCCCACCAGATCACCCACTGGTACAGCATCCCAATGTTATGGCAGTGCCACATTTGAACCAGAACACGGTGGAATCACAGATGGAGACCTCGCGGTTGGTGGTGGAGCAAACGTTGGACGCCCTGCGTCAGGAGGATTATCGCTGCGTAGTGAATCTGCCATTCCGACCCGGCGCTGAATACACAGTCTATCAACCCTACCTGCGGCTCGCCGAACAGCTCGGCAAGCTGCAGGCACAACTAGCACATGGTCACATCAATCGCGTGGAGGTGGAATTGCAGGGTGATGGCCTGCGCAACATTGTCCGGCCGGTGGCCGCAGCCATACTCAAAGGCATGCTTGACTCGTTGGATGAGCGCCCGGTGAACTATGTGAACGCGCCACTGATCGCCCACGAGCAGGGTATCGAAACCGCGCAGGTGGTGGGACTGGAATTAGTCGACTACCCGAACCTGCTTTCTTGCCGAGTGCACTGGGAAGACGGCGGCTCGCAGACCGTTGCCGGCGTACTCTTCGCGGGATCCGAAGCCAGACTTGTGCAATACCGAGACATCCAGGTGGACGTCCGGCCCGAAGGAAACCTGCTTTTCCTTGAGAACCGCGACGTGCCAGGGGTGATTGGCAAAGTGGGCACATACCTCGGCGCGCATGAGGTCAACATCGGCGGATGGCGCTATGGCCGCGACCGCACCAGAGGCCGCGCCATCTCCTTCATAAATCTAGATTCGGAATGTCCCGCCAATGTGGTGCACGCCCTGCGATCCCTGCCGGACGTATTCGACGCACGCGTAATCACCCTCTAGCCAAGCCCACTACACCTTGCGCAGCAGTTCGCGCAGAGCAGGAGCGATATCAGTCAAACGGTCTGGAACCCTGTCTTCCTCCACAAGTGCCTGACCCAGGCCTGATTGCCTGAATTCGATCAAATCCCGCTCAAAGCGATCTTTTGGCACCGTGTCGCTAATTACCTTTCCGTCCCGCAGCGTGATGATGCGCCGAGCCATGTTGGCGGAATGCGTATTGTGAGTGACCACAATCAGGGTGGTGTCCTGAGTTCGGTTAAGTTCACCCAGCAATTCCATAATTGCTGTAGTTGCTCTTGAATCCAGATTTCCGGTCGGCTCATCGGCAAGCACAATGGTCGGCTCGTTGACCAACGCGCGCGCGATGGCAACACGCTGCCGCTCCCCGCCCGAAAGTTGGCTGGGCAGCGACTTCAGCCGATGCGCCAGCCCGACCAATCCGAGCAGCTCAGCCGCCCGTGCGCGCCGCGCCGACTTGCTCATACGCGCCTCGTACAAAGGCACCGCCACGTTTTCCAGCGCAGTCAGGGTCGGAATGAGATTGTGCATCTGGAACACGAACCCGACCGTCTTACTACGGAAACGGTCCAGATTACGCACTGCATCCAACGAGACGCCGCTTATCAGCACCTCGCCGCTGCTGGGGCGATCCAGAGCGCCAAGCATATTCAGAAGAGTGGATTTTCCCGAGCCCGATGGCCCGACCACGGCGACGAATTCCCCGGCGCGGATGACGATATTTACACCATCCAACGCCCGCACAGGCTCAACCGCGCCAAAAGTGCGCGTCAGTTGCCGAGTTTCTACGACGATTTCTTGCTCACTCATAACAACTCAGCTTCGCGCATCCAGTCAGCCATTCTGGCAGCAGCTGCCGAATTTCGCAAATCATCGGATTATTCATAACGCAACGCCTCAATCGGGCGCAACCCGGCTGCACGCCATGCCGGATAAATGCCCCCCACAATCCCTAGCACTAACACGAGCACGGTGATTTGAACAAATATGGACCCGTTATATATTGGGTTTAGGAGAGATCCATATAGCGGTATCAGACCCAACAGACGGTTCAGGCATATGCCAATACCGACACCAGCGATACCACTAAACAGGCTCAACGCCAAAGCTTCGACCAATATCAGACGCACAACACGCCTTCGCCTCCAGCCTAAAGCACGAAGCAGGCCGATCTCCTGTGTTCGCTCAAAAACACTCATCAGCATGGCATTCATCATTACAATGCCACCCACTAGCATGGTTAAACCACTCATAGCGTTCAGCATAGATTGTGAACTGCGAAAGTCCTGCATTCTTTCGGTGAACGTGGTGGTAGGACCTACCATTACATCAGGAAACCTTTGTTCCAAAAGATGGGCAACTTCAACTGCACGCTCCCGGTCATGCACAGAAACTCCAAGAAATGATACCTCGCTTTTTTTGTCAAACATGCTCTGTGCATCACGCAGGGACACTGCGGCGCCCCCATCTTCAAAACTGATTCCATTTTCATATATACCCACAATAGTGAAACGCACTCCGGCTATCTGTATTTTGTTTCCCACTGCTTTCTTCAAGCCGTTGGCTGCAAAGCGTCCCAGTATAACTTCCCCCGAGCGCTGAATAGTTCTTCCCTCACGAATATTGTAGTCATCCATCTTAGACTCTCTGGGATCAAGACCAAAAACGATAAAGAATGGTAGTCCAGGAGCAGTAGTGAAGCCTAACACAACCCTAGACACTGACTTGACCTCCGGATGTGCACGAATATTGTTCGCAGTACGTTCAGAAATAACCGAAAGGGAAGCGTCTGCTACATCCTTTTCCTCCACCATTAAATCAGAATCACCTGCGGTCATCGTTTTGGTAAATGTCGATTCCATTCCCTTGCTCAAACCCATTAATGCAAACGTAAATCCAACCCCTAGACCAATGCTGCCAAGAGTGACCAAGGTCCGCGTAGGTCGCCTCCACAAGTTGCGGAGTGCTGGGCTAGACATTATCCGACCAATCAGTTCCATTCCAGGTGGAGGCGCAGGTAAAGTGGTAGCACCGCGCATAGCTTCAGCCGGGGCTAGTTTTGATGCACGCCAAGCTGGATAAAGCCCGCTAATGACTCCAAGGCCAATAGACAAAGCTAAGGCCCGTACAAAGATGTCGATAGTGAAGATACCTTCCAACATAGAGTTGACCGCTGGAGATAATTTAATCGACTCTGTCAGGCCAATCCCCAGCCCCATACCAGCAACGCCTCCCAGAAGAGCCACAATCATGGATTCTCCTAAGATCATCATAATAACACGTCGTCTTCGCCAACCTATAGCCCTCAACACACCGATTTCACGTGTGCGTTCAAATACACTCATAAGAGTACTGTTCATCATACCAAGACCACCTACCAGAACGGCAAATATGCCCATATAAAAACCAAATGAGCGGTACATGCCAAACATTTCAGTTTGACGAGTTTGCTCACCGGAGCGACTAGCGGCCAACTTAGGCCAACGGTCCTCTATTTCTGCCTTGATTGCATCGATACGGGTTATATCATTCACGCGCAGATTAAAGTAGCTGACCTGATAGCGTTGATCAAAAAGACGCTGGGCATCCGACAAGCTCATCACCGCACCACCATCTTCAAAACTGACGCCAGTCTCATATATACCAGCCACACGATATGTGGCACCTTCCAAACGAAATGCCTCACCAACATCTTTGTCAAAAGTCTCTGCGGCAAGTTTCCCGATCAATATTTGCTTACGCCGTAATAATGGACCACCGGCAATAATACGATAATGGGCCATACTAAAACCGCGAGTGTCTTCACCACTTACAATAAAATATGGCACATCGGCCATCTGTATTATGTTGGTGACTGTGCCAGTCACCTCTGCCACACCTGGTATTCGCTCTAGATCAGCAGAAATGCTCTCATCTACCTTGCTAAACAAAACCATCATTGCATCTTTCTGAGCAATCATAAGGTCTGCATCAGAGGAAGTAAAGACTTTCTCCATTCCACTCGACATACCCTCTCCTAAGGCCGATAGGGAGACAACTGCTGCCACACCCACAGCGATACCGAGGATGGTAAGCAGCGTGCGCGTTTTCCGATGCCAGAGGTTCTTGAAGATCATGCTGTTAGCCGGCCGTCATCATGGCGCGCAGCGCAATACCCGACAAAAAAAGCAGTATCACCCCATATAGCAACGCCTCGCGAAAACCGCCGCGCCCTCGAGTAAAAGCAAATGTCGCTGGCAGCGTAATCACGCCCAGCACGCCATATAGATAATGCACATTCCGCCAGGGGATACGTCCCTGCAGCACCATTGTTAACCCGACCACCGCCTGGAGCACGAAAATCAGCGCCGCTATCACAAGCGCGCCCCAGAACTGGGGGGTAAGGTGGCGTCGACGCAGATACAGCCAAAAGCTCCACAGGGCAAGCAGCAGCGTATACATCAACGCCGTGTTAGCCAATCCTTCGTGCAACACTCTAAATAACATCTTTCTAAGATTTTATCATGTAAGTCGTGATTTCTGCATCGGCCTCACTACGTGATAAAACGCTCTCACTAGGGAGAAACCTGCGTGGACGTTAAGCAAAAACCGGATCCTTATCACTCACCCTTGCTCAACAAGGTAGATATTCAACAGGGACATTAGGGATTACACCGTGAAATCTGACGTCGCCGTTCACACTGCCGCGCTGAAAGCGCTTCACTATTTAATCAGCCGTGCCTAGGAGATGGAATGAAATGCCAGCACTTCTTTCTGAGAAATGGCAGCCTATTCATCACTGAAGACAACCGAGCCGATGTCGGCCACAAACTGCGCGCCTGCAACTACATGCTGTAAGAACTTATTGCCCCTTTCATACCGCTGGCCCCCAGCAAAAACCTGGAGAACAACAAATCGCCCGCGCTATTGAGGTGTATGTTCGTACAACTCGAGCAAGACACCGCTGGCACTATCCGGATGGACAAAGGCTGCTCTCCTGCCTCCGGCAGCCGTCACCGGGATCTCATTGAGCAAGCGCACCCCGTTGTCTAATAGCCACTCCAGGATCACTTCTAGATCTTGTACTTCCAAAGCAATATGGTGCATCCCCGCCCCGCGTCTGGCGAGAAAGCGGGCCGCGCCGCTGTCGTCGGTGGTTGGTCTCACCAGTTCAATTGCCCCCTGCCCCAAAGGCAGAAACGCGACCTCGGCCTCTTGCGCGAGCACTTTTTCCACTCGATCCAATTTCAGCCCAAGCACACCGCACCAGAATTCCAGGGCTTCATCGATATCAGGGACGATGACCGCGATGTGGTGAATGTTTTTTATCATGGGCATCAAAAGCCAGATGGACTATGCTCTCCCCAAACCTCGCGCAGTGTGTGACAGATTTCGCCGAGAGTCACATCACACTCTATACATTCGACGAAAAGCGGCATCAGGTTTTCCGTACTGCGCGCAGCGGCGGACAACCGATCACGCAACGCACTCACGCGCTCATTATCGCGCCGCGCGCGGAGCGCCTGCACTCGGTCGCGTTGGTCCTCTTCAATAGAAGGATCCACTGTTAGGCGTTCGATTTCGACCTTTTCAGCGACGACAAAAGCATTGACGCCTACCACGGTTTGCTCGTTTTGCTCAATCGCACACTGGTAGGCATACGCGGCATCCTGGATCTCGCGCTGAGTGTAGCCACTCTCGATGGCCTTCAAAGCTCCCCCCATCTCTTCGATGCGCGCAATATAGCGCTCTGCGCGCGCTTCGATTTCATCCGTCAGGGCTTCCACAGCATAGCTACCCGCCAGCGGGTCCACCGTGTCGCATACCCCGGATTCGTGCGCGATAATCTGCTGCGTACGCAGTGCGGCCTGCGCCGCCGCAGCTGAGGGCAACGCCAGCGCTTCGTCCATCGCATTGGTGTGCAGACTTTGCGTCCCACCCATCACCGCGGCTAGCGCCTGCAGCGCCACGCGGGTCATGTTGTTCTCCGGCTGCTGCGCGGTGAGCGTGCTGCCCCCTGTCTGCGTGTGGAAACGCAGCATCATGCTCTCGGCCTTTTTCGCTTCAAAACGCTCTTTCATAATGCGCGCCCACAAGCGCCGCGCAGCCCGATACTTGGCGACTTCTTCCAAAAAGTGGTTGTGTGCGTTAAAAAAGAAGGTTAGTCGCGGCGCAAAATCATCCACATGCAAACCCGCCGCTACGGCCGCTTCCACATAGGCAATTCCATTGGCCAACGTGAAAGCCACTTCCTGCACAGCCGTGCTACCCGCCTCACGGATGTGATACCCAGAAATGCTGATCGTGTTCCAGTGCGGCACATGCCGCGCGCAATACTGCAAAATATCTGTAGTCAGCCGCATGGAAGGACGAGGCGGGAAAATATAAGTTCCGCGCGCCAGATATTCTTTGAGAATGTCGTTCTGAATTGTGCCTCGTAATCGCTCCGGCTCGACACCATGACGTTTACCGACAGCAACATACATCGCCAGAATAATCGCGGCCGGCGCGTTAATGGTCATGCTGGTACTTACTTTGTCCAGAGGAATACCATCCAGCAAACGCTCCATATCATCCAAGGTCGGGATGGATACACCCACCTTACCGACTTCGCCTAAAGCCAGTGGATCGTCCGGATCGTAGCCAATCTGGGTAGGCAGGTCAAATGCGACGGAAAGGCCTGACTGCCCCTGGTCCATCAGGAATTTGAGGCGCGCGTTCGTTTCACGCGCGCTCGCATAACCGGCATATTGGCGCATGGTCCACAAGCGCCCACGGTACATGCTGGGCTGCACCCCGCGTGTGAATGGATACTCTCCGGGGAGACCCAATCGCCGCTCGCTATCGGCTTCCGCATCCGGCAGATACACGCGCTCGAGAGGAATACCCGACGAAGTCTCGAACGCTTCGCGACGCTCGGGCTGTTTCTCCAAGCTGCGACGTAGGGAGGCTTTCTCCCAACGCTCTTTTTCTCTGTCCAGACTCTTGTTCATGCTTTGCTTTGAGCGGCTGAAATCACAACCAGTACCTGATTCTGCTCTATCCTATCACCGGGCAGCACGTTTATGCGGGTGACTACCCCGTCATACGGAGATTTGAGTTCATTCTGCATTTTCATCGATTCGAGAATCACCAGCACTTCATCCTGCGCGATTTCCTGGCCTGCCGCCACCGGTATGGTGACAACCATCCCCGGCATGGGCGCCTTCAAATAATGTTCGCCGCTTAGAACGGCCGGACTAGCACTACCCAGCTGCGCTAGACTTTGCGTGTGCTCGTCTTCTACCCGAACCTGATAAAGATTGCCACGGTGCAATACGTGCCAGTCATCATCCCCTGGCTCAACATAGGCTTCATATGAGTGCCCGCCAATCAGCAACGAATACAGAGGTCGGTTTCCCACCGCCTGAAAATCTATTTCGTGACACACGCCGTCAACTGTCACATGATCGTCATCATTGATTTCGATTTCAAATTTGCGCTCATTGACAAATGTGGCATACTTCATCGATGCATTCTCTCCCAGCGCCCCACCCATTTCCAATTGCTGGTATCACGCTCTCCGCGCTGCACTACGCGTGCCGCGAGCTGCTGTTTTCTGTGAGCAGCTAGGGTAGCGAACACGGCAGCATTCTCCGCATGTGGCTGCACTCTATCCTCCACTCTAAAATCCACATCCAAAAAGCTGGTGTTGAACTGACCGGCCATAAAACGATGTGAGCCTAGCAGCTTCTGGTGAAACGGGATCGTGGTCTTCACACCCACAATTCGATATTCTTCCAGTGCCCTCCGCATGCGTAAAATTGCCTCGCCGCGCGTCTCGCCCCAACAGATTACCTTGCTAATCATAGAATCATAATGCGGAGAAACAGTGTAGCCGGGATACACGCCGGTATCCACGCGAACCCCGGGGCCGGTTGGCAACATGCTGGTGGTGATTACGCCTATAGATGGCATAAAATCCTGATCAGGATCCTCTGCATTGATGCGACACTCAATAGCCCAGCCCTTCAGAGAAATATCAGCTTGCGCCCGGCTCAATTTTCGCCCGCGCGCAATGCGGATCTGTTCCTTAACAATATCTACGCCTGTGACAATCTCGGTCACCGGATGTTCCACCTGCAAACGGGTGTTCATCTCCAAAAAGAAGAAGTTCTTTTCCTCATCCACTAGGAACTCTACTGTACCGGCATTTACATATTCCACTGCCGCAGCGACACGGCAGGCCACCGCGCCCATTTTTTCACGCATGCCAGCGTCATCCGCCATAATCACTGATGGCGCCTCCTCCAACAGCTTCTGGTGCCGCCTCTGAATGGAACACTCGCGCTCGCCCAGATGAATCAGGGTGCCGAATGTATCGGCAAGGATTTGGATTTCGATATGCCGTGCGCCCGCAATCACTTTTTCAAGGTAAACGTCGCCATCGCCGAAAGCTGCCTCTGCCTCACGCCGGGCTATACGCACGGCAGCCGGCAGCCCACCCGGAGATTCCACATAGCGTATCCCTTTTCCGCCACCACCAGCCGTTGCCTTCACGAGTAAAGGAAAGCCTATGCTGGGAGCTATTGCCGTGATTTCATCGTCACGTAGTCTGCCTTCACCCTCCGTGCCCGGCACAACCGGCACACCGGCTTTTTTCACAGTAGCGCGCGAAATGGTTTTGTTACCCATAGTAGCAATCGCTGATGGATTCGGACCGATGAAAACAAACCCGGCATCCGCGCAGGCCACTGCGAACTCATGGTTCTCGGCTAGAAAGCCATATCCCGGGTGGATCGCGTCCACCTTTGCTTCCTTAGCTACAGCAAGAATTTTTTCTATATGTAGATAAGAATCACGGGCCCGCGCCGGGCCGATAGAGTAGGCCTCGTCGGCGTAATAGACATGCATGGCATGGCGATCGGCCTCAGAAAAAACGGCCACAGTCGGCATCCCGAGCTCACGACAGGCACGCAACACGCGCACTGCAATCTCGCCTCGATTGGCTATCAACACTTTGCGCAGCATTCTGTCACTTTAGAGAGGGATGTTTCCGTGTTTCTTGGCCGGATTAGCATCCCGCTTGTTTGAGAGCATTTCCAGCGCATTAATCAAGCGCGCACGCGTTTCATGTGGCTCGATAACGTCATCCACATATCCCATATTGGCTGCCACGTAGGGGTTTGCGAAAGTATCCCGATACTCCTGTACAAGCTCCGTTTTTCGATTCTCAGCATCGGCGGACTCAGCAAGCTCCTTTCGAAAGATAATGTTTACCGCACCTTCTGGCCCCATCACCGCGATTTCCGCCGTCGGCCATGCCAGGTTGACGTCAGCGCGGATATGCTTGCTACTCATGACATCGTACGCGCCTCCGTAAGCTTTGCGCGTTATCAGCGTGATTTTAGGCACGGTGGCCTCGCAGAAAGCATACAGTAGTTTTGCGCCGTGACGAATGATGCCACCGTGCTCCTGAGTGGTTCCTGGAAGAAAACCGGGCACATCCACTAACGTGATGAGCGGAACGTTGAAACAATCGCAGAATCGCACGAAGCGGCCGGCTTTGTCAGCCGCGTTTATATCCAGCACGCCGGCCAGATGCGCGGGCTGGTTTGCCACAATTCCGACGCTGTGCCCGCCCAACCGCGCAAAGCCGACCAAAATATTGGGCGCGTAAGCCGCCTGAATCTCAAGGAAATCGCCCTCGTCCACCACCATGTGAATGACCTCGTGCATGTCGTAAGCCTTGTTGGGGTTGTCCGGAATAATGGCGTCCAGGGCCGGCTCGGAGCGTAGCGGGTCATCTCCGTTCTCCACGAACAGCGGGTCTTCCATATTGTTCTGCGGCAGGTAGCCCAGCAGCATGCGCATCAGGAAAAGGCAATCGCCCTCAGATTCCGCCACGTAGTGACATACTCCGGACACCTCCGCATGAACTGTCGCACCGCCGAGATCCTCGAAAGATACATCCTCATGAGTAACGGTTTTCACCACATCCGGACCGGTGACGAACATGTACGAGGAGTTCTTCACCATGAAGATAAAATCAGTCAGAGCCGGAGAATAAACCGCGCCGCCAGCGCATGGCCCCATAATCGCGCTAAGCTGTGGTATCACCCCGGATGCCAGGGTGTTGCGCAGGAAAATATCTGCATAACCCCCCAACGAGACAACGCCCTCCTGAATGCGCGCGCCACCCGAGTCGTTCAGCCCGATCAGCGGCGCACCGTTCTTGATGGCCATATCCATTACTTTGCAGATTTTCTCTGCGTGCACCTGCGACAGCGAGCCGCCAACCACGGTGAAATCCTGCGAATAGACGTAAACCAGACGCCCTTCAATGGTGCCCCAACCAGTGACTACGCTATCGGAAAGAAATTTCTTGGCGTCCATGCCAAAATCAAGCGCGCGATGGATGACGAACATGTCAGTCTCATGGAATGAGCCCCTGTCCAGCAGTAGGTCTAGCCGCTCACGGGCAGTCAGTTTGCCTTGTTCGTGCTGCCGTTTGATGCGCTCCTCACCGCCGCCCATGCGGGCCTGCGCTTTCAGCGCACGTAGCTGTCCTATTTTGGATTCATATGTCATAAATCACTCGCCGTTTACACCCTTCCTGTGTATGTGGGTCACGAGAGGCAGTTGCTTCCATCGGTATGATGTCGAACGCCATCGCACTCATTAACACCCCGGGCGCCGGGTAAGTTACGCCTCAGTACCGCTATAAGAATCTGCATGTGCTCAGGGCAGCAGCACGATCTTTCCGAAACAGTCACCGGATTCCAGTTTGCGGTGCGCTGCCTGTGCTTCAGAAAGTGGAAATGTGCTATCAATCACGGGCGTCAGTTTACCCTCGAAAACCAACGCCATCACGGTCAGAAAGTCAGTGTGCGTCCCCATGGAAGAGCCGATTATGGTCAGATGCTTGCCGAACAGATAGCGGTTATCAAGCTCGAACTTCGGCCCGCTGGTGTTTCCTACGGTGAGGATTCGCCCTCCTTTGCGGGCAGAACGGATACTGCGAAAAAACGTTTCTGCGCCCACATTGTCAACCACCACGTCCGCGCCGCGCCGCGCCGTAAGTTTGAAGATAGTATGCGACCAATCTTCTTTCGAGCTGTCAATCAAGATGTCTGCGCCTAGCGTTTCAGCCCTTCGCAGCTTTTTGACATCGGCGCTGACCACATACACTTTCGCGCCAGCCAGCCGGGCGATTTGGATACAAGCGCTGTTCACACCCCCTCCGGCTCCTACGACCACCACGCTCTCACCCGCTCGCAACTGTCCGCGTGTGATCAGGCTGTGCCAGGCCGTGAGATACACTAGAGAGGCGGCCGCAGCCATTTCAAAGCTCACTGCATCAGGCAAAAGCAGCAGGTTGCGCTCCGGAACGACGAGATACTGCGCGTATGTCCCGCGCACCGATTCACCTAGCAGTCGCCAGCTGGCGCACAGGTTGTCGAGACCGTAGGCGCAGTTTGGGCAGCTGCCACACCACAGGTCCGGATTGATAGCGACGCGATCACCCGGCTGCACGGCGGCTACGCTGGTACCCAAAGCCGCCACTACGCCAGCACCATCCGCGCCTAAGATATGTGGATATTCGAGCTTGATGCCCGGCCAGCCATCGCGCACCCAGATGTCCAGCCGATTTAGAGCCGCCGCCTTGAGCTCAACCAACACTTCGCCGGGTCCCGGCTGCGGTATGTCCTCATCGCAGTAAACGAGTACATCAGGGCCGCCGTGTTCGTGGAAGAGAACTGCCTTCATCTAGCTCATACCCGCTAGCGCCAATTCGATCTCGCGCAAGACCACCGGGTCGTCGATGGTGGCCGGCATTAGATACTCTTCCCCGGCAGCGATCTTCTTCATCGTACCTCGCAGAATCTTTCCGGAGCGGGTTTTGGGAAGACGTTCCACCACCAGCGCCGTTTTGAAGGAAGCTACCGGGCCAATCTGCTCGCGCATCATCTGGATCAATTCCAGCACAATGGCTTCACCAGGGCGTTCTACCCCGCTTTAAGCACTACAAAGCCAAGCGGAACCTGCCCTTTGATGTCATCCGCCGCGCCAATTACAGCACACTCGGCCACGTCAGGATGGCTGGCCAGCACCTCTTCCATTCCACCGGTAGACAGCCGGTGGCCGGCTACATTAATGATGTCATCGGTGCGGCTCATGACGGAAAGATAACCATCTTCATCTTTGAGGCCGGCATCGGCGGTAAGGTAAGAGCCGGGATATTGGCTCAGGTACGCTTCTTCAAAGCCGGCGTCGTTGTTCCACAAAGTTGGCAGGCATCCCGGAGGCAACGGCATTTTCACAGCGATGTTTCCTATCTGGTTGGCTTCCACCTCTGCACCTCCATCATCTAGCACGGTGTGCCAGCGTTTATACCAGTGAACATCCTCGGCTTCCAACGCCCAGTACTCTGTTGGATTAGTCAGGGATTGTGCATATGCTTGATCATATGTGCTTGACATACATGCCTCCAACAGGCGTAACACCTACACACCGCACCATACTCACGCCAACATCCAAGATGTGCGGCTAGCCACAGTTATTCAGTTTGCACTAATCCTCGGGTGAATATTGCCACAAGCACACCTCTGCGGGCTATCAGCATGTTCTACAATACTTCACCCACCCCAACTCGGCTGTCGCTTTTCCAGAAAAGCGCACATGCCCTCTTGCGCATCTGACGCCAGCGCATTTAATGACATGACCTCTTTGGCGTAAGCGTAAGCTTGACTCTGAGGCATCTCTAGCTGCCGGTAAAACGCTTGCTTTCCGATACCGATGGTAAAGGAGCTGGACGTAGCTATACGTTCAGCCAGCGCCATCGTTTCTTCCGGAAGTATTTCGGCGGGGACGACTCGATTAATCAGCCCATGCGATAACGCTTCTTGCGCTGAAATCGGGTCGCCAGTCAACAGCATCTCCAGCATCTTCTTGCGATGCAGATTGCGACTGGTGGCTACCATCGGCGTTGAGCAGAAAAGGCCGATATTGACGCCTGGAGTTGCAAACTGAGCGTTTTCCGCTGCTACTGCCAGGTCACACGTGGCCACCAGTTGACAGCCCGCCGCCGTAGCTATACCCTGCACTTGTGCTATGACCGGCTGCGAGATGTTTTGAATCGTGTCCATCATCGTTGTACAGACATCGAACACGTTTCGGTAAAACTGAGGGGTTTTTCCAATCATCTCACGCAGATCATGGCCAGCACTAAAAGCAGGGCCGTTCCCGCTCAATATCACGATGGCGACATCCCGTGTCTGCCCGATGGAGCGGAAACAGTCGGTCAACTCTTGCATGTGATCCACCGAGAGCACATTTCGCCGGTCGGGCTGGTTCATCGTCACACGAGCAATTTTCTCTGAAACTTCAATGAGTATGTGCTGATAGGTCTTAGTTTCGCTGTGTTCCATGCGGCCTCTCCTTTTTCCAATCATCCCCCCATTGCTTTTCCTAAACCACGAAACAAAGCGGCGTAACGGTCGTCAGCCCGCATGGGCTCGTCACCCGGGGATGCGCATCCGTATTATGTCCGGTCAGTGTGAAATACCAGAAAAACTCTTACCGAAAATTATAGCACGCGGGGTTGGATCTCCGCGGCTAACCACCATCGCCACATTACCCCGATAGTGGAGTCACAATCAGCGGCTGTTCGCAGAATTATGCTAAACTCTTACGAGTGGGGAAGTACTCAAACCCAGTCATAAAGGAGTACCCGAAATAGAATACCGCAAACTGGGCCGCACTGGCTTGAAAGTTTCGGAACTGTGCTTGGGCACGATGCAGTTCGGTTGGTCGGTGAGCGAGGCCAACTCGTTCGAGATACTCTCGGCCGCTTTCGAGGCCGGTATCAACTTCATCGATACTGCCAATGTGTACTCGCGCTGGGTGGATGGTAACCCCGGCGGGGTCGCGGAGACAATTATCGGAAAGTGGATAAAGCAGCGCAACATCCCGCGCGAGCAACTGGTGATTGCCACCAAGGTGCGCGGACGGATGGGCGAGGGGCCGAACGACGAGGGTCTCTCACGCAAGCACATTTTCGATTCCGTTGAAGGCTCGCTGCAGCGGCTGCAAATTGAGACCATAGACCTTTACCAGACCCACTGGCCCGACGAGAATACGCCCATCGAAGAGTCCCTGCGCGCGCTCGACGATTTAGTGCAGCAGGGATTAGCACGTTATATCGGCTGTTCCAACTATCCGGCCGTAGGTCTGCTGGATGCCTTATCGAGCAGCGACCGACACAACCTGGCGCGCTACGACAGCCTGCAGCCGCACTACTCGCTTGTTCACCGCGTCGAATACGAGCACGATGTAGCGGCGGTCTGCCAGAAGTACGGCTTGGGCGTCATCCCGTACAGTCCGCTGGCGGCCGGTTTCCTAACCGGAAAATACCGCAAAGACAAGCCACTTCCGGAAAGCTTCCGGACCGCTAGTGTGCAGAAATACATGAACGCGCAAAACTGGACTGTGCTTGATAAACTGGAATCATTGGGAAAAACGCGAGGCAAGTCCATTTCACAGATGGCGCTCGGATGGTTGCTCTCGCGGCAGGAAATAACAGCGCCGATCATCGGACCGCGTACCATAGAGCAATTAAACGACAATCTTGGCGCAGTAGGATTACGCCTAAGTTCCGCCGAAATGGAGACCCTTGAATAGGTTAGTGGATGGGATCCGCAACCACCATCGACCAAGGCCGACACATCCCACACAGCAGGTGGCGCAACAAAATCTTCTAGTTTTTACACACCAAGACTGGCGTAGTGTGCTGCCATTTCCATTTTAGCATTGTCTGATGGCAGCTTGTGCTTCTTCACGGGTAAGCATGACTACACTATGCACCCGCTCCCAGCGGGTCAGTCTTCCACCAACACCGCCCTCGCCACGTCCGGACTTGGTCTTTTCCGCAACCCATCCAGGCCAGAGGCGCTTTCTCAGAGGTCTTATGGCTTCAACAGTAATGAAGCACTGCGGGTCTGCTCCAAGTGCCAGATCCTCAATTCGCGGAAGATCTTTACGTCGGACAATACAAACGGTTACTTTCACGGGACCTTTCGCACCGCGCCCTGAGGTCTCTGTAGCACCATAACCATGCTCGCGTAGTGATTTGGCCACTTGACTGCTGACATCAGTGGATATTATTCGTGCTTCTGCATAGCCAATCGCTAATTTGCCTTCAAGAAAGATGCCGAGGGCATTACCCGATCCCACACCCGCTGCATAGGCAACCACATTCAAGAAGTTATCAAACTCACTCAAGACTGAACCCAGAACAAAAACAAAGAGCAGTGCGTGAATGCTGAGTAGCACGGTTGAAATCACCTTGTAACCACGGACTACCATTAAGAGTTGAAACGTAATCACGACTACCGTACAGGCAGACAGCACGAAGATTATCGCGGCATAACCAATTCCGGTACCGGGAAGGAGGTGTGTCATAGCTGCATATCCTTTACATTGGAGATAATGTCATCCTATCGCTAATTTATCGCTGGCTCATCCCAACTATACACCCGCTCCCAGCGGGTCAGCAAGCATCGCTTGCTCTAGCTGCTTTTGTGAACAGTGCAGGTACATTTCAGTAACAGCTACTCTGGAATGCCCCAGCAGTTTGGAGACCGTGTAGATGCCGCCTATTGTCTTAGTATCAAACAGCATCCTAGTAGCAAAAGCGTGCCTCATACAGTGGGGGTGCTGTTTTTCAGGGGGAATACCTGCCTCTATAGCCAACTTCTTGAATCTATGCTGTATAGCCCTGGTTGAGATGGTGCGTTTACCATCTAGCGTTAGGAACAGCGAGCCCTCAGTGCGAGCTCCTGTATATCTAGAGATAGTTTCATGAGCCTCGCTACTAATCGGAATGGTGCGTGCCTTATTGCCTTTTCCACGTACGCTGAGAGCAGCTAAACCATTGCCATTGGGTTGGACAACATCGCCTATTTGAAGCGCTGTGGCTTCCGCTATACGCAATTCGTAGGCAAGACACCATAGCAAAGCTATATCTCTCGATAGTTTTGCTGTAGCTATCAAACTACGGGTTTCATCTAGGGTTAAGAACACTGGTGCTCGATTACTAACGGCTTGGGGTAGTTTCAGCCCTGCGGCTGGGTTCTTTTCGATCTTCCCTGTATCTAATGCCCATGCAAAGAAAGATTTGAGAGCAGCTAGATATCTATTCTGGGATGATGCGGCTAGATGCTGGATAGATTGCCTGTAGGCCAGCAGATCGGCGGTTGTGACATCTTCCATCTTCTATCGATATATTCCCGCTCGGCATCTTTCCGAACCATCCACCGCCGCACGGCCCACTCATGGTTTGCCTCAGTTTATATCCGCCATAAAACTACTTCGACCCCCTAATAATTTTTACCGCATCAACTTCTCACGGATCAAAATCATCGGGCCAACTTGCGTCGGCATTATAAGTCGTACCATCCAAACTAGCGCCGCTAAGGTTTGCTCCCTCTCGTGTCCGCACACTCCAGATTTGCCCCGACCAGATCGGCATTTGCCAATTTTGCGGCACTGAGATAAGCCATTCCAAGACTCGCGCCTCTGGGTTTTGCGCCGAAAAGGTTGGACCCACTGAGTTTGGCTTGCACCATACATAAAGCCTCACCAGCTTGTCCCGTAGCCACCCTGTTACTTCAGTACCAAGTCACAAGCATCCTGCGGCATCCAGTGTGCATCTTTGCCGATCCACTTTATGTTGCAACCAATCGGATTGGTCACTGGAACGCTTACCGCCTGGCCTGATGAGATTTCCTCTAATGTTCTCGCAAGGTCGTTTACGGTCATAATTGATGTCTGGCGCGGATTATCTAACCCTCGCCCAGTATATATCAAGTTGCGCTCGCGATTAAACACGAAAAAGTGAGGCGTCCGCAACGCCCCATATGACTTTGCCACATCCTGTGTCTCATCCCACAGATATGTCCAAGGGAATTTGTGCTTTTTCATGCGCAACACCATTTGTTCAAAACTGTCGCCAGGTACCGTTTCCGCGCTATTGCTGTTAATACCGACAAAACT
>Ga0310120_10000997_pt1 | contig 21500 bp, 14 predicted proteins | sample CB27_AW_983_MG_FD_203506 | JGI IMG/M metagenome (GOLD analysis project Ga0310120, IMG submission 203506) | Marine microbial communities from Western Arctic Ocean, Canada - CB27_AW_983 | ecosystem: Environmental > Aquatic > Marine > Oceanic | place: Canada: Western Arctic Ocean | collected...
AACTCCCACTTCCAGCCTGATCATGGCCCGAGGAGTCCCCATGTCAACCCGTCGTCTGTTCTGCTCGGCCATACTCACGCTGTGTTCCCCAGTGGTCTTCGGCTGCAACGGCACCGCCGAAGGTGTTGCCCCGGACGAGCCGCCACCGAACACGGCAACCTCGGCTGCCAGGCCGCCTTACAAGATTGTCACGACCTGCGGGATGGTCACCGACATCGTCCGGACGATCGCCGGCGACCGGGCCACCGTTGACGGTCTGATGGGCGAACGCGTCGATCCTCACATGTACAAGCCGACCCGCAACGACCAGAAGAAGCTCCTGAGAGCCGACATCATCTTCTACTCGGGCCTGATGCTGGAGGGTCGGATGAGCGACACATTCACCCGTGCCGGCCGCGGCGGCAAGCCGGTCTATGCCGTCACCGAGCAGATTGGCCACGACTATCTCCGCGAGCCACCCGAGTTCCAGGGTCACTGGGATCCTCACGTCTGGATGGACATCGCTGCCTGGAGCCAATGCGTCGACGTCGTCACTGCCGCCCTGGCCGATTTCGACGAGGCCCACACCGACGCCTACAACAGGCGGTCGACCGCCTACCAGGCCCAGTTGCGTGAGATGGACGAATACGTCCGCAAGACGATCGCGACAATCCCAAGGGAGCGGAGATGGCTGATCACCGCCCACGACGCTTTCGGCTATTTCTCGCGGGCCTACGACATCCCGGTCAAGAGCGTCCAGGGAATCTCGACCGCATCCGAGGCGGCCGTTGACGACATCAACCAACTCGTCGCGTTCATCGTCGAGAAGAAAATCACCGCGATCTTCATCGAATCCAGCGTCAACCCGAAGAACATCCAGGCCATCATCGAGGGTTGCCAGCAGAAGCGATTTGAGGTCCGCATCGGCGGCGAGTTGTTCACCGACGCGATGGGGGCTTCCGGATCCTACACCGGGACCTACCTGGGAATGATGGACCACAACGCCACGACGATTGCGCGTGCCCTGGGCGGTGAAGCGCCCGAAAACGGGAAGGCCGGAAAGCTCCGTCCTCGGGTTTCGTCCGAGTGACCGTCGAGTCCGGACCCCATCCAGCCGACACGCCCCGGGGAGCATCCAAATGACCGACGCACCGACGCCCGGGACTCCGCCCGCCAACATGCCAGGGACAGCCCCGGACGACCACGCCAAGCACCCCATTTCGGCTCCGCTGGCGATACACGACATGACAGTCGCCTATCACAGGCGGCCGGTCCTTTGGGACATCGATTACGACGCACCACCCGGAAAATTGACTGCGATCGTGGGCCCCAACGGTTCGGGAAAGACAACCCTGATCAAGGCGGCCGTCGACCTCGTCCCCCGCGCTTCCGGTGACGTCCATTTCTTCGGTTCGCCCTACAACAAGGTTCGCCACCGCGTGGGTTACGTACCCCAGCGGGGCAGTGTCGACTGGGACTTCCCTGTCAATGCGCTCGACGTGGTCGTCATGGGGCTCTACAAGCAGATCGGCTGGCTGCGGCCGGTCACGCGGCGTTACCGTGACCAGGCCATGCACTACCTCGAACGGGTGGGCATGTCCGAATACGCCGGCCGCCAGATCAGCCAGCTCTCCGGTGGTCAACAACAGCGGGTCTTCCTGGCCCGCGCCCTGTCGCAGCAGGCGGACGTTTACCTGATGGACGAGCCTTTCGTCGGTGTCGACGCTGCCACCGAGCGGGCCATCGTCGTGATCCTCCAGGAACTTCGTGCGGCAGGAAAGACGGCGCTGGTCGTCCACCACGATCTGCAGACCGTGCCGGAGTATTTCGACCACGTGCTGTTGCTGAACATGCGGATGGTGGCCACCGGTCCGATCGCAGACGTGTTCACACCCGAGAACCTCCGTGCCACCTACGGCGGCAAACTCGCACTGCTCGACCAGGTCGGCCACCGCATGACGCTCCAACAGGGACGATCATGAGTCCAGCGCACCGCTCGGCCCCCGGCCCCCCGTCACCCGTGCGCCGACGCCGATGGCTGCCTGCGGCGCTGCTGCTTTTGCTGGCGACGCCCGTCTGGGCCTCCGCAGGCCGGCAACCACACGGCCACGATCACGGGAACACCCCGAACGTCACCGACCGCACCTCCGGCACGAGCCTCTCGGACACCCGCATCCGATGGCCCGGCTGGCGGAAGGTTGTCGACACCCTTTTGATGAGGCAATACAACACGAGAACCGTCCTGCTGGGCACCATCCTGCTGGGCATCGGTGCGGGGACCGTTGGCACCTTCATGTTGCTGCGGAAGAGGTCCCTGGTCGGCGACGTGGTCAGCCACGCCTCGCTGCCGGGCATCGCCCTGGCCTTCCTCTGCGTCGAACTGGCACAACCGGGCAAGGGACGGTCGCTGCCGACGCTCCTGCTGGGAGCACTCCTGGCCGGATTGACCGGAGTCCTGTGCACGATCGGTATCCGGCGATTCAGCCGCATCAAGGAAGACACCGCCATGGCAATCGTGCTCAGCGTCTTCTTCGGCATCGGCATCGCGTTGTTCACTGTCATCCAAAAACTCCCCACCGGGCAGGTCGCCGGCTTGCAGCAGTTCATCTACGGACAGACAGCCTCGATGACCTCGGCCGACGTCCGCCTGATCGGCATGGTCTCGATCCTGGTCATCGCCGTCTCCTGTGCCCTGTTCAAGGAATTCGGCCTTCTGTGTTTCGACGAAGAATTCGCACGCAGCCACGGCTGGCCCACTGTGTGGCTCGACCTCGTGCTGATGGCCCTGGTCGTGTGCATCGCCATCACCGGCCTGCAGAGTGTGGGCCTGCTCCTGGTGGTGGCCATGTTGATCATCCCACCCGCCGCTGCGAGGTTCTGGACGGAACGTCTCGGGACCATGACCGTCATCGCCGCCGTTCTGGGAGGACTTTCGGCCTGGCTGGGCGGTATCGTCAGTTCGCTTTTTGCACGTTTCTCAGCCGGTGCAGTCATCGTCCTCGCCGGCACGCTGTTCTTCATGGTCAGCCTCACACTGGGCACCCGGCGGGGGCTGGCACCCAGGCTCCTGAGGCAATGGTCCAACAACCGTCGTATCGGTCGTCACGACCTGTTGAGAACGCTCTACGAGATGCTCGAATCGCAACTGGACACTTTCCCGGCCGACTCATCCGTCGACCCGCTCTGCCTCACACGTTTGACCAGTGACGAGATCCTCTCCCGACGCAGCTGGTCTCGTTCCCGCCTCGCAGGACTCCTCAACAACGCCGTCGGTGACGGCCTGCTCGATGCCAGCGACGGCGGCTGGAAAATGACGGCGACCGGAGCCGAAGAAGCGAGACTGGTGGCCCGAAATCACCGCCTCTGGGAGACCTACCTGATCCTCCATGCCGACATCGCTCCGAACCACGTCGACCGCGATGCCGACTTGATCGAGCATGTCCTGGAACCCGACCTCATTTCACAGCTCCTCGAAGCCGTCTCCGAACGCTACCCCCAGATGGAAATGCCGCCGAGCCCGCATCCACTGGAACCGGGAACCTGATTCCCACAGGCACTCTCATGCTCGCAGTCACCGACATCCTCACCTTCGTTTTCAGCTCGTTGATCGACGACTGGTTCGAGTTGGACACGTGGATCGTCATTACGGCTGCGCTGGCCGCCATGGCCTGCGCCATTCCCGGCAGTTTTCTTGTCCTCCGACGGCAGAGCATGATGGGGGACGCCCTGACCCACACTGTCCTCCCGGGAATCGTCGCCGCATTCCTTCTGTCCCATTACCTCAAGTCCGCCGGATGGATTGCCACCGACCCCTCCGACCCCCACCAGGCGTTCGACGCGACCAGCTACACGTTCATGTTCGCCGGGGCAATGCTGACAGGCGTCCTGACCGCCGTTCTGACCGAATGGATCAGTCGGCAGGGGCGTGTTGAGAATTCTGCGGCGTTGGGCGTTGTGTACACCTCACTGTTCGCTGTCGGACTTCTGACCATTCGGCTCGCAGCCGACAATGTGCACATCGATCCCGATTGCGTTCTCTACGGAAACCTCGAGTCCGTGTGGACCGGACCGGGCGAGATCCCGCGGGCCGCCTGGGTCAGTGGCGGCACGTTGCTGTTCAACGTGATCCTGGTGACCTGTTTCTTCAAGGAGTTGCGCATCAGCACCTTCGACCCGGCACTGGCCACCTCGCTGGGCATCAACGCCACACTGATCCACTACGCGCTGATGGCTGTGACCGCCGCCACGGCCGTTGCAGCTTTCGAAAGCGTCGGCAACATCCTCGTGATCGCCATGCTGATCGTGCCGGCGGCGACCGCCCACCTGCTGACCGACCGACTCTGGTTGATGCTCGTGCTGGCGGCGCTCATCGGAGCCGCCAGTGCGGCAATCGGTCACGCGATGGCCCTGGTCCTGCCCCCGCTGCTGTTGGCCCCCTTTGCCGACCAACCACTGCTCTCGGGGGTCCCAATCGACTCGCTCGATGCCAGCACCTCGGGAATGATGGCCGCCACCGCGGGTGGAATCTTCATCCTCGCGCTGTTGCTCGGGCCCCGTCACGGCATAGTGCTGCGGATGATTTACCGCCTGCGGCTGGCAATTCGCATTGCCGCTGAGGATCTGCTCGGGACGCTCTATCGCCAGGACGAAACGTCGCCGCGCACCGGTCCGACCGTCGATCACAAGTCGCTCGTCCAGCGGTTCGCCACCTGGAGACTCAGGCGACACCAACTGGTCACCGGCTCATCCGGACATCCCGTGCTCACCGAGGCCGGCCGGCACGCCGCCCGAAAACTGATCCGAGCCCACCGATTGTGGGAGAGCTACATGGATCGCCACTTCGACGTCCCCGCCGACCATCTTCACGAAACCGCTCACCGGGTCGAACATTATCTCGACCCCGAACTCCGAGACCAACTCGCCCACGAACTCGACACGCCGGGCACCGATCCACACGGGCGTGAAATCCCCGATGATTAGCGGGCCGGCCGGCCCCGGTCCGTCTCACTTTCGCACGAATCGCCGCCCCTTGAGTTCAAATCGGGGCAATTGTCCCGGCTCCACCGCGGACACCTCGGCCTGAAAATTGAAAGTCGATCGGATTCCGGCTTCGACGCCGGCGATCACCTCGTCGACGGCTGCGCCGGCCACCGGTTCGATTTCCACCGAGAACCGATCCAGCGCGGTCTCCGTTTCAACCACCACCCGGAATTCGGCAACACCGCTCACACTCCGGATCACCGCTTCGATGCTCGACGGAAAGACGTTGTTGCCCCGCACGGTGATCATGTCATCGGCCCGACCCAGAATCCCCCCTCGCAACCGCAACAGTTCCCGGCCGCATGGACAGGTTTCCGGATCGGCAATCACCAGGTCACCAGTCCGGTAACGCAGCACGGGGCTCCCGGTCCGTCTCAGCGTGGTGACCAACAATTCACCCTGCACGCCGGGCGGGACCGGTTTCAGCGTGTCCGGATCGACGATCTCCGCAATGCACTCGCTCTCCAAAACGTGCATCCCTCCCGGCCCCTCGTCACACTCCACCGCAATCGGACCCAGTTCGGTCATTCCCCAATGATCGATGACCCTCGCGTCCCACGCCGACTCGATCTCCTTACGGACTGCCGGCACGCTGCCACCGGGTTCTCCGGCGACGATCAGCATTCGCACCGAACCTGACGCCAGATCGACTCCTTCCTCCCGGGCCACCTCCGCCAGCCTCAGTGCATAAGTCGGTGTGCAACACAGGACAGTCGCCTGGTTGTCCTCGATCAGCCGCAGCCTCGCTGCACTGTTCATCCCGCCACCGGGAAGACACAGGTGCCCGGACGCCGCAGCACCCTCGAATGCCGCCCAGAAACCGATGAATGGACCGAATGAGAACGGGAACGCGAACCGGTCTTCGGCTCTCACCCCGGCGATCCGGAACATCTGCGACCAGGCGTCGAGCAGATTGCCCCACGCCTCCGGCGTGTCCAGCCAGCGCAGTGGACGCCCCGTCGTTCCCGAGGTCTGATGCAGCCGAGTGTAACCGGCCAACGGTTCGCTGAGGTTCGTGCCGTATGGTCGGTGCTCGTCCTGGTCGGCCACGAAGTCCTGCTTGCTGCATACGGGAAACTCTCCCAGCGCCGCCAGGTCCTCGAAACGCTTTGCTGCGTCCGCCGTGGAACCCCAACCGGATTCCTCCAGACGCCGTCTCCAGAACGCATTGCCGCTGACGGTGTCATTGACCAGGCTCTGCAGCCGCTCCCGCTGCAGGAGATCCAGTTCCTCTCGTGAGAGATCTTCCGGTAATGACATCTCGCCGACCTCGTTCCCCTCGCCGAACCGCAAGGTAACCGGTTACCAACCACAGAATTGTAACGGCCGCCCAACTGCTCCGAACCACTCAAGTGCCCTTTTCCAACCGCCGACAAAGAGTAAGTGGCGTTCTCCGCGCCCGGCTGCTCCCGCACCCTGGACTTCAACCCGATGAATGGCCCGGTTGTCGATTCCCGCACGTTCCGTATCGGTTTTCTGGCAGCGCTGGAAACCGACGACGGGGCTTTCGTCGCCGGCCTTCTTGTGACCAACCGCTACGGGCGGCCTCTCGAATTTCAATGCACCAGTCCGGTCCGGCCGACCCACGCCCAGAAACTTCTTTACGGCGAGACACTTCGCCCCTTCCTTCTCGGCGAACTGATGGGCCGCGCGCTTCTGGACCGACTCGGATCTCCGCCCGACCTCCTTGTCACCGACAACGACGACATTCTCGACCTCCGGCACCACATCGCCATCCCCATGGCACGCGTTGAACCGTTGGCCGACGAAGCCGGCTCCGCCACCACCGCGCCGCCACTGGGCCGCGTCCGCATGGGACGTCGCATCCTGTCGATCCACTCGGCACACGAAACCGACATCGCCGCGCTGCATCACGGCGCGACCCAGGTGACCGCCGAAACCGACCTCCAGGAACCGCTCGAACGAGTACGGCAAGCGTTGGCCGAGACGCTCCAGGGTCAGCAAACGGGGAACCCGGGTGGACCACGCAGTTGATCGTCGGCGAACCGGTTCCGTGCCGCCGCGGGTCGATACCCGCGCGGTGCCGCTTCACCTCGATGTTCAACTGTTCAGTTCCGGACTCGGTGCCGGCATCACCCGCCCGCCCGCCTGCCACATTTCGCCGCAACCGCTGATCGCCACACCCAGGCTCTTGCCACCCTGGCAGCCCAACTGGCCCGCAATGAAGAGCATCGGGGTTCGCTTTCCCGACGCCTCGCTCTGCGAATCGGACGGCTCTGAGATCGAACCCTCATTCGACGCGATCGACGGCGGACTCTTCTGCTCACCCCGCACGTCAACCCCCTCGCGACCATCAAAAGACAACGCACACACCCGCGTCTCTGTTCCCGCCGAAGCACTGTCGATCTCCGACCGCCTGTTCTATCTGCTCCAACCCCCCATCGAAACGTTGCTCTCCGGGCAGGAGTTGGTGATGCCCTTCGAGCCGTTTCCCTTTCAGTACCACGGGATCGCCTGGCTGTTTTCTCAAGGATCTGCCCTGCTCGCCGACGAAATGGGACTCGGAAAAACCATGCAGGCCATCAGCGCCCTGAGATTGCTGATGCGTGCCGGGCAGATCCGCAGCGTACTGCTGATCTGCCCCAAGCCGCTGATCACCAATTGGCAGAGAGAACTGCAGATGTGGGCCGAAGAGATCCCGGTCATCGCGATCGAGGGACCCGCCCGCCGCCGCCGCATGCTCTGGGAAATGCCCAACGTCCCGGTAAAGGTCGCCAACTACGAATTGCTGGTTAGAGATCTCGAGATGATTGGTGAAGACGACTTCCCCTCATTCGATCTCCTTATTCTCGACGAAGCCCAGCGGATCAAGAACCGCGACTCTCAGATCAACCACGCCGCCCGGTCACTCAAACGACAACGGGCATGGGCCCTGACCGGTACGCCGATCGAAAATCGGCCATCCGAGTTCGTCTCGCTGCTGGAGTTTCTCGGCGCCGTCCCCGACCACAGCGTCAATGACATCCGCCAGTTGAACCGGCTCGCACGCACGTACGTGCTTCGCCGCACCAAGGACCGCGTCCTGACCGATCTCCCGCCTCGCCTTGATCGCGACGAACTCCTGGAACTCACGCCAGCACAACAGACCGCCTACCTCACAGCCGAACGCGACGGAATCGTGCGACTCGGAGAACTCGGCGAGTCCATCACCATTCAACACGTCTTCGAGTTGGTATTGCGATTGAAACAGATCTGCAATTACGACCCGCTGACCGGTGAAAGCAGCAAGCTCGAGCGATTGGCGGCCGAGATGGAAGAAATCTCGGCCAGTGGCGGAAAGGCCATCCTCTTCAGTCAGTGGACGAAATCTCTGGATTGGATGCACCAGAAATTGCGGCATTTCAACCCGCTGATCTACCACGGAGCCGTCCCCTCCTCACGGCGCGACGCCGTTCTCGAACGATTCCGCCGCGACCCGGACTGCCATCTTCTCCTGATGAGCTACGGGGTGGGGGCCGTCGGCTTGAACCTGCAGTTCGCCGGGTACGTCTTCCTGTATGATCGCTGGTGGAATCCCGCCGTCGAAGACCAGGCCATCAACCGTGCCCACCGAATCGGCCAAAAGAATCCGGTGTTCGTCACCAAGTTCATTTGTCACGACACGATCGAAGAGCGGATCGACCAGGTTCTCCAGCAGAAGCGTGAACTTTTTCGGGCCGTTCTTGGTGATTCGGAGGTCAGCAATACGAGCCTCAGCCTTAGTGCCCAGGACATCTTCGGGCTGTTTGACCTGAAGACCGGCCAAGGCGATCAACTCCGCAGCATCACTCCGCCGCCAGCAGAACTCGCCTGATTCGGCCGCTCTAGATCCGCAACCACTCGGCCTTCGATCGCCTCATTCTCGGCACACTGGTCGTAGACCAGCAGCACCAATCCGCTGACGGTATCTGGTGGAGAGGTCTGCGGCGAAAACCGTTTTGCCCGGGCCAGTCCACCGATCTTCAATTCGGCGTTGGCCAGTTGTTGATCGACCGACTTGGGGTCTGCCCACCTGACGATCAACACCGACGCTCCCACGTCGTGCGGAATGTGGCTTTCCCACTCCAGCGCACAACGGCCCATCGTGTGCCGGGCGTTGACATCCTGCAACGGCCGCCAAGCCGTCTCTCCGGTTGGCAACCGGTACCGCATGGAGTCGATACCCAGCGGACCGAAGTACCCGCACCGACCAATCTCTGCGACCAACGGCTCGACCATCGCAAGCAACGACTCCAACGCCTTCGGCGACATCCCCTGCGGACGGGTTCCAATTCGGCTCCCCCGATAGCCGCCCGATTCAGTCACCAACAACTCGGTCACGCCGCAGTGGCGCACTTTCGCACCAGGTCCGATCTCAAATTGCAGACCGAATTCACCGATCGAGTCGAGCCACGGTTCGATGATCACAAGGCCATCCCGTTTCAACATCTCCGCCACCCATTCCAGGACAACGCCGTCGACGGTCGTTTCACGAATCCGCCGCTGGCCTCGGCCCGCCGCCCCGAGGTCGGACTTCACGACCCACCCACCACCCCCGTCGCGGCCTTTCGCCACCAAGGCTCGCAATTCGGCGATGCTTTCGATGATGGTGGTGCCAACCGGGCACATTCCCATTTGCGATTCACGCTTAAACGCCCAACTGCGACGGTTGATCCGCTCCACCACGCCCAACTCAGGAATTTGCTGAGTCGAACCGGTTGTTTTGGCCAACTTCGCTACCGACACACTCCAGCCCCATGGCACAATCTCCACCCGCCTACCTTGACCGAACGAAAATTCCTGCCGCTGCTCTGAGGTCTCAGAATCGCCCTCGATGCCCCACGAGACGATCTGGTCCGAAGCCTCCAGCAACGGCGTCCAGACACCGCACAGGCCCATTGTCGCAGCCCTGGCGGTCCGTGACATTCTCCGCCCCGCCAACTCGTCCTCGAAGCCGAAATTCGGTACGAACAGCCGAGAACTCATCCCATCCCACCTAACCCGGACCTCTTGCCCGCACCCCCATGTCGCCTCGAGGAGGGACCAGTTGCGTCCCTTCCGAGGTCTCAGTATACGGCCTTTTGTAGCAATCCGGTCCACGTAGGCCGCCAACGGCGACCCCGACAGCAGTTGTCGCTGCGAATGGTCGATTCAACCTTCTAGGAACCACAAACGGGCCCTCTTTCACACGGTCACGGATGACTGGCCGACTTTCGACGATCTTGTTTTCGGCAGTGATTTTCGCGATCGGCTGCGCTCATCCGGCCGGCCGCGCCCGGGTCAGCCAACCCAGTCACAGCGATGATCCCGACACATTTCGTCTCGCCGCGACATCCGGTTGGACCGATTCACCACTGACTTTGGCCAGCGGTGACGCTGTTGACATTGTCGCCACCGGCTGGGTTCGCGATCGCCTGCCGCCCGACGCACACGACGGGGCGGACCTGTGGTCCGACCCGTCCGGGACCTATTTGGTTGCTGACTCGCACGACGGTTCCACCGACCCGCTTCCTACCGGTGCCCATGGTCCGGCCCCCTCGTTGGCCCTGATCGCCCGAATCGGTGATGACCGGCCGTTTCTGGTCGGTCGTCGTACCGGGATCCGCGCCACCGGGACAGGCCGCCTTCAATTTCGTGTCAACGACGCCACCCCCCACGACAACGCCGGGGAATTCTCGATCCGCGTCGAACGAGTTGAAGCCCCGTCGCCGGCATGGCACGAGAAGGTCATCACCGCTCCATCGCCGGAACTCCCCCCACCAGCTCCAGCCAAACAGGTTCTCATCTTCTATATCGACGGTCTCCGGGCCGACGTCGTTCGCGAAATGGCGTTGACCGGGCACCTGCCAACCATCCACAGCCTCTTTATCAAGGGCGGCAGCTGGCTGCAAAACACCACGACGGTTTTCCCGTCGAGCACATTGACGGCCAACGGATCCATGTGGACCGGTTGCTTTCCTGACCGCCACGGACTCACAGCGATGATCCGCTTCGATCGTCAGACACAGACCAGCCAGTCCCACCTTTCGACCCTGGGTCCGATTCGTGCAGCCGAAGCTCTCCATCCGGTCGGCCTCCTCGGCCTCGCCTCGACCGCCAATGAATCGATACACGATGCGGTGGGTGCTCCCCTTCCGAAACAGCCTCGCGCCGACGCGGCCGTTCCGCTGTACACCCTGCTCAGACGGCAGGGCACCGACTGGGCAACCGGCGTTCTGCCGATCATGCCGCACCTCAGCCCGCCTTTGTGGAGCCGCAGCCTGCTGCGGCACCTGCCATTCCTGAGAGCCGACAAGGCCTGGCAGCACTTCGACGACGCCAATACCACCTACGCTCTGCGACACCTTGTCGATCTCCAGCGGCCAGTCACCATCATCTGGCTGCCCGAAACCGACTCGGTCAGCCACAATTGTGGTCGCGGCCAATTCGGAGCAACCCGCCGCACGCTTGTCCGAGCCGATCAGCTGATCGGATCCGTCGTCGACCACCTTCGACGTCGCGGCCAACTTGACGACACCGTCCTGATGCTCGTCAGCGACCACGGCCACCATGGCGGCCGGCGTCAGCCGCTGCGGCATTTTGATGTGGCCCACGAGGTATTTTTCCGCACACGGACGGTGTCGCAGGACCGGCGATGGCTGGACGGTGGGCTGGGGCTCTCCGTTCACCAGCACCAGTTCACCTCTCGCCATCCCCACGACAAGCACTTTGTGTTCGTTGACAGCATCCCCGACGGCACGTGCCGAATTTACCTGCCCCGCCGCGGCTACCGCTCGCAAGACTGGACCTCTCCTGCCCGGCCCGCCGATTTGCTCAACTACCCGATCTCCGATGACCTTCCGCCAGTCAACCTGATTCGACGTCTCATCACCGCCCGCGTCGACGCGACATCAGTTCATCCGGTCGACATGGCCTTGATCCGCAACACTCCCGATTCACTGCTTCTGGTCAGCCACCGGAAGGGAGCCGCCGCAATCACCCGTCGACGTGATTCCTCGGATCGTCTTCTGTTTCGCTACCAGGTCGTCAACAAACTCGAACCAGCTCCCGACGGATCCATTGCCTGGCGGCCAGTCCCTCTCCCGACGGTCGACCCACTGGGTTTTCTCGAACACCTGCCTGTGGATTTTCTGGCCGCCGAACACGATCAACAGGCCTGGCTGGACGCCACCTGCGACACCGAGTACCCCGACGCTGTCGTTTCGCTGGCACGTTCGATGCTCTGGGTTCCTTCGCTCGACGCGACCGCACGTCGCCACGCACCCGACATCGTCCTGACCGCCTCCCACGGCTGGTATTTCGGCCGCAACTCCACTCCCGGAACAATGCACGGCCACCCCTTCCGCGACTCGATGCTCTCGACCTGGTTCGTCGCCGGACCCGGCATCCGGCGGAACACCCGCATCACGACGCCGTGCCGCCTGACCGACCTGACACCCACGATTCTCGATTGTCTCGGACGCCTCCCTGCCGGCCATCCATTCGATGGACGTCCAATTCGCCAATTCCATCAGTCCGGCACCTCCGAGGCCAAGTCGTCAGCGGTGGCTTGGCCGGAGATTCTGCTGACCGACTGGACACCGCTGCAGCTTCAACACCGGCCGCCAGCCGAAACACTTCCGCGTACGGTCAATGTCCCCCACTCCCCTGCCGATCTCAATTCGATCATCCACAACGTCGCCAGCCTCCCGTCCTGGAATCCACTTCGCCTGATCGACGATCTTCTCCACGACTCCGATTCCGCAACATTCACATCCGGTCTCGAGCAGGTCGAGGACACAGCCCGCACGCAGCTTCCCGGCGAATGGAATTCCACTCCGGGTGTCTTTCGGCTTTCCGACCTGTCCTTTTCCGACTACAGCCCCGCGTCCGACGGAAACCTGTTCCGGGTCGATCGACTGGTCGATTCCCTGCAATCGGCAACCCACGCGGCCCCTGAAGACCAACTGTCCGTCGACCCGTCGAGTCCGCTCGCCCCTCTGCACGGGCTTGTCGACGGTATCCAGACACTGCGTCTTGAGATCTCCAACTCGGGACAGAGAATCTTCGTCGAGGCGATCGATGACTCGCTGGCAAGTTGGCTTGAAGCCCTCGCCGACCTCGTAATCAACACCGACTACCGGATCCCCGCAGAGATCATCGTGCCGTACGATGCAGATTTCGCTCGACAGAAACCTAGAACACGATCTCCAGTACCTGCTGCTCCTTGAGCAGCTTCGACTGGATACGGATCTTGTCGCGGACCAGCTTCTTCGCCGGGGGCACACGAATCACCAGCTGCGCGATCCGGTCGCGAACGGGCAGGAAATCGCCACGTTTCAGAGGCACCAGCCGCCCCTTCCGGATTGTCAACGCCACGTCTGTGCGGTTCTTCCACCTCGGATCCCACGGGATCTGCTGCCGATACCTGTCGCTCCCTTCGACTTCACCGGACAAATCGGTCGCGCGATAACGTCGTACGTAATTCGGCAACCGCACCTGAATCACGATCTGGTACTCCTGTTCGGGCAATGGGTCCTTGGGCACAGTCCACACCGAAAAGCTGCCCTTTTTGACCACCCGACTTCCTTTCGGTGCCTTCAACACCGAACCACCGTCATTGGGGTTGTCCGCATCGAAGTCGGACACGTAATCGACCATTACGCCGGAGAGCGCGTCCTCAAGCACATGCTCACGCCCTTCCAGAAGGGCCGTGTCGATCCTGGGTGCCTGGCTTTTCTGTTTGACAGCCGATTCGACCTCCAAGGGCCCCGCGACCGATTCCGGCAGCGACGGCGGACCCTTATCTGACTGATTCCATTCGGTCGACAATGGCTCGGGGTCACGAAACTGGTCCAGCACCAGGAGCGAAAGCACCAACAACACAAATCCGTGCAACAGAAAAGACCCGCTCACACCGGTAAAACCCGCTCGCCGAACCTGCGGGTCGCTCGCCAACGACCACCACACGTCGGACTCACGCACCCGGCGATCTTTCGGCAGTTCCAACTGCGGTCGGCTCCGTTTCACGGCTTGCCTCGGACTCCGAATGGCCACTCACCCTGTTGGGATCTCTCGACCAGCTTCCCGGGCTGTCGACAGGATTCCCCAACCCTCCGAGGACATCCTAGCCCACTGCGCATCAGCGGCAATCCCATTCGACTCACCTGGACACTCCGCCACATCGTTGCCCCTCCTGAACGCGGTCCGCGACGCGACGCGCTGCGACCGACAAAGGTCGCGCCGGCAATTCGTCGATCTCGACCCACTCGGCCACGACCGGTCCGGTCCAGTTTCCTGCTCGCCAGGTCGCCACAACCGGTTGCAGATGAAGCCGAAACCGAGTCACGCCGTGCCGGAACTCCTGCAACCACTCATCAACCTCCACGTCACAGCCCCATTCAGCCGCCTCCGAAACGATCTGCAGTTCGTCAATTCGACTCCGGGCCAACGGACCCTGTCGCGACAACGTCGGAAATCCCCACAACCCGCCCCATCTTTCATTCTCGGGGTGCTGAATCAGCAACAGCCGATCGTCCCGCCGGATGACCAGCAGCAGCTCGAACAGATCCGTCGTCCGACGTCGGGGCGAGCGAACCGGCACTCGGTCCACCTCGCCCAGTTCGAGAGACCGACAAGACGAACGCACCGGACACTCTCGGCATCGAGCCTCAACCCCGCAGACAGTCGCCCCGAGATCGATCAGTGCCTGGTTGAATTCGCCGGCACGCACCCGTGGAACCACCCGTTCGGCCAGGGACCACAATTGCCCGCGGCCCTCGCTGCTGGACGGATCGACGCCGAGTGCGAGTAGCCGAGAAAACAGCCTCGCTGTATTGGCTTCGACAATCGCTGCCGGCTGGTCAAACGCAAACGAAGCAATCGCCCCGGCCGTATAGGGCCCGATGCCCGGCAACGCCTGGAGTTCGACGGCCGTTTCCCGCCATTGTCCACCCCATTCCTCGACAATCACCCTGGCCGCCCGGTGCAGATTCCTCGCCCGACTGTAGTACCCCAATCCCTCCCACACGCGAAGCACCTCGCCGGTCTCCGACGCCGCCAGTTCTTCGACGGTCGGAAACTGATCGAGGAACCTCTCGAGATACGGCACCACGGCCTTGACGGTCGTCTGCTGCAGCATGATCTCGCGGACCCAGACGGCATAGGGATCTCGCTCACCCACCCACGGCAAGTCGCGCCCGCCGCGGACGTACCAACGGCGAACGCTGCGGCGAAACCGAGCGACCCATTCGCTGCTCACCGCACACTGGTCCATTCGCTCGCCTGCCGATGCTAGAGCGGGTCCCGATTGTCGGCGCCGCCCAACTGGTCGGCGCCAAACGGCTGTGGCAGAAGTTCGCTCAACCGTGTCACCATCCGCACCCCGCTGCTGTCGGCCAATATGATCTCCAGATCGTCGCAGAATTCGGCCAACACCTGGCGGCAGGCACCACACGGCGCCACGGGCTCATCCGATTCGACAACCACCGCCAGTCGTCGCCAACCGGTGATTCCCTGACTGACGGCCGCAGTCACCGCAGCCCGTTCGGCACACACACCCAGCCCGAAGCTGGCATTTTCGACATTGCACCCGACAACGATTCGCCCGTCGGCCGCTTCGATCGCCGCGCCCACGGCGAACCCCGAGTAGGGGGCATGAGCTCTTCGGCGTGCCTCGGCCGCTCTGGCGATCAACTCGTCCACAATCTCCCCCCGCAGCGAACAACCTGACGGACTACAGGAACATCCCGGCCATCGTCGCTGTCATCCACGACGCCATGGCCCCGCCGAGCATGGCACGAGGAGCCAGCTTGGCGAGATCGACTTTTCGCGACGGTGCCAATGGACTGATGCCGCCAATCTGGATCCCGATCGACGCGAAATTCGCAAAACCACACAGCGCGTAGGCCGCCATCTTGGCGGTCTTCGGGCTTTCGAACACCATCTCGCCGCCCGCGGCGGGCAGCATGTCCTGCAACTGAGTGAACGCCACGAATTCGTTGACCGCCACTTTCGCCCCCAGCAAGCTGCCGAACAACTGGCAATCGTGGCCGCCTTCGACGCCCATCAACCAGGCCACCGGCGAGAGCACCCAGCCAAAGACCTTCTGCAACGACAGATCCTGCAACAGATCACTCAGCAACGGAAACGCCACCCCCAGGCGGCTCGTGGCGATGCTGCCGCCAACCGTCCCCAGCATCAAGTCGACAAGTGCCACAAGGCCAGTGAAGGCGACCAACATCGCGATCACGTTCAGCCACAGCTTCAACCCATCGGTCGTGCCGTTGGCAGCTGCCTCGACCAGGTTGGTCGCCGTGCGATCCATGCGGAACTCGACGGTCCCGCCGGTTTCCGATCGTTCACTCTCGGGCAGCATGATCTTCGCGATAAGGAACGCCGCCGGGGCACTCATCACTGACGCTGCCAACAGGTGTGGACCGTATTCCTCGCCCAGTACCCCGATGTACACAGCCAGCACTGAACCCGCGATTGTGGCAAATCCGCCGGTCATCATCGCATTCAGTTCCGACGCCGTCATCTTCTCGATATATGGCCGCACGACCAGCGGCGCCTCGGTCTGACCCACAAACACGTTGGCCGCCATCGCCATCGATTCCGAACCCGACACTCCGAGCACAGCACTCATCACCCGCGCCAGGCCGTAAACCAGCACCTGCATGAGGCCGATGTGGTACAGCACGCCCATCAGTGCCGAGAAGAAGATGATTGCCACCAGGCCACGACCGGCGAAAGCAAAGACAAACGCATGCTTGGGGCCAACCGCCTGCGCCATCGCCGCCGGGTCCGCCAGCGGACCAAACACCAGCTTTGCCCCGGGCTCGGCCATCTCGATCAACGTCTGCACGCCGGCCGAAAGATACTCAAAAACCGTTCCGCCGGTGTCGGTCCCCAGGATGGCCCACCCCAGCACCGCCTGCATCGCCAAACCGAAGAACACGATCCGCCACGGGAATCGCCGCCGATCCGACGACAACCCCCACGCCACCATGCAGAAGAAGACCAGGCCGATCAGGCCACGAGCGACTGTCATGAATCCGACTCAACAGGAGATTCCGTCCCGATCGTACCGAGGACCAACCGTCGAGGCACGCCCGGATCGTCGGTGATCGTCACGGCCGCCCCGGCCAGTTCTGCGGCCGGATCGAGCCGCTCCACATCCGCGGACTGCAATTCCAACAAGGCGTCGCCGGCTGCGACCCGGACGCCGACGGGAACCAGGATCCTGATCCCGGCCAGCAGGTCCAATTTGCCATCACCTCGGCCACCCGCTCCGCCCAACCGGGCAACAGATCTGCCGATCTGAAGAGCATCCAGACCACTGAGCCAGCCGTCCCGATCGGCCTCAACTGTTCTCATGCCCGAGGCACGCCCCAGACGTTCCGGTTCGTCAACCACCCGGGCGTCGCCCCCTTGGGCGACCAGCATTCTCTCGAATCGCTCCAACCCGGCCCCGCCATCCAGGGCTCTGGACACCAACGTCACGGCATTCTCCATTTCATCACAAACGCCACCGGCAAGGAGCATCCGAGCCACGAGATGAACAGAGAGCTCACGCAGGTCCTCCGGCCCGCCACCCTGCAGGCACTCGATGGCCTCGACAACCTCGACAGCGTTGCCAACGGCCCTCCCCAGTGGAACAGCCATGTCGGTCACCACCGCAACGGTGAGCAATCCCGAGGCTGTTCCTGAATCAACCAGGGCCCGGGCCAAAGTGTTCGCATCGGCTGGATCACTGAAGACCGCGCCGGCCCCACATTTCACGTCCAGGACAAGAGCAGAAATTCCTTCAGCCAGTTTCTTGCTGAGGATCGAACCGCAGATCAACGGAACACTGTCGACTGTCGCCGTGGCGTCACGCAACGCGTACAACACGGCGTCGGCCGGAGCCATTTCGTCGCCAGCTCCACAGATCGCGCAACCGGCCGCCCGGACAACTTCGACCAGTTCGTCAACCGACAGCCCCACGCGAAATCCGGGGATCGACTCCAGCTTGTCCAACGTCCCACCGGTGTGCCCGAGTCCGCGGCCGGAGATCATCGGCACATCCACGCCACAGGCGGCGGCCAGCGGCGCCACCACCAGTGACGCCTTGTCTCCGACACCCCCGGTCGAGTGCTTGTCGACAGCCGGCCGATCGAACCGGTCGGGGCTGATCCGTCGCCCGCTGCCAGCCATCTCCGCAACCAGCCAGCCGGTTTCCTCGGCATCCAGGCCAACCACCGCGATTGCCATCAGCATGGCAGCCAGTTGCTCACCCGGCCACCCGCCTTCTGCCGCCCCCGTGACAAAAGCCTGCAAGTCAGCGCGGCTGAGCTTCTCTCCCGCTCTTTTGCGGGCGATGATCTCGACGGCCGCCATCATCGCGCTCCTGACACGACCCCCACGGAGAGGCTCCTCCGGTCGACTTCGGCGATCAGACGTTGTCGATCCAGGTGTCGTAGAAGGTGAACTCCTCGTCGATTTCGATCGGCAGGTTGCCGAGTGCCGCAACAGAGAAGTCGATCCCCTTGTCATCGCCCGTGCCACCGGCGAGCACGTCTTCGCCGGATTGACCCTTGATGAAGTCGTTGCCGTCTTCACCCAGGATGCTGTCGCGGTCGTTGCCGCCGAACATGCGGTCGTTGCCGGTGCCGCCGAACATGATGTCCCGGCCCTTGGAGCCGTTCAGCGTGTCGTCACCGGTCCATCCCGACAGGCTGTCCGCTCCGGACCCGCCATTGGCAAAGTCGTCACCATCTCCGCCGTTGAGAATGTCGTCTCCATCATCGCCACGCAGCGAGTCGTCGCCGATGCCACCCTTCAACGAGTCGTCATCGCGCTGTCCGTACAGGACGTCGTCGCCGGCATCACCCTCAAGCGTGTCCTTCCCGGAACCCCCGAACATCGTGTCCGCAGCGCCGTTTCCAACCAGGCTGTCGTCGCCGGGACCACCGTTGATCCGGTCTTCGTTCTCGGTACCGATCAAGGTGTCGGTCCCGGGTCCTCCCCACAGCACGGCTCGTCCCGAGAATCCACTGGCGTCGAAGTTGTTGGCACCCGATCCCCCGGAGAACTTCACTTCCTCGAAGTTGGCGACCACGTCCGTCCCGAGGCCACCGCTCATCTGGGTGTCGTCAATCGTGATGTTCACGTCACCCGACTCGAACACCCGGTCGTAGCCGGCACCGCCGTCGAGATTATCGTCGCCGCTTTCGCCGCGGAGCGTGTCGTTGGCTCCCTGCCCTTCGAGCGTGTCGTTTCCCTCGCCGCCGACCACCAAGTCCTTGCCGGCTCCGCCCTGGATCGAATCGTCTCCGAGCCCACCGTCCAGGCTGTCGTTGTCCCCGTTGCCGTTGAGGAAGTCTCCGGCCTGCCCGCCGATCATCGTGTCGGCGCCTTTGCCGCCGATCATCGTCACGGGGATCGTCGCCAGGCTGGCATCGAAGAAGTTCACACCCTGGTCGATGTTGGCTCCGACCTTGCCGTTGAGGACCGCCGCTTCGATTCCGCTGAGCACCTTCTCACCAAGATCCCCACTTAGGAAGTTGTTACCGAGGATCAGCGTGCCGACTGCAAGATTCTCGTCCAACTTGTCAGTGCCCAATCCGCCGATGATCGTGTCGGCGCCCTCGGAACCTCGCAACCGGTCGTCACCGTCACCGCCATCCACCAGGTCGTCTCCGGTGTTGGCGTTGATGAAGTCCGCACCGTCGCCGCCGATGGCGGTGTCGTCACCGTATCCGCCCAAAAGCGTGTCGTCGCCGGGGCCACCTTCGAGAGAGTCGTCGCCCCTCTTGGCATTGAGCTTGTCGTTACCCTCGCCGCCGATGATCGAGTCGTTCAACCTGCCGCCGGTCAGCGTGTCGTTGCCGGCCGCCCCGTCGATGGTCACATCCCCGAGCGTGTAGCTGCCGGCATGGATCACGTTGTCCGCCGCACCACCGTTCATGATCACTTCTTCGACGCTGGAAAATCCGTCCGTGGAGGTTGCCGTGAACGACCCACCGGCCGGCCATGTGCCGACTTCGATGGCCACGTCCGAAAGCTTCTGCGCCGCGTTGCCGGACTGCACGATCCGGTCATTCCCGGAATCGCCGTTGAGTTGATCATCACCGGCTGAACCGATCATCGTGTCGTCGCCGCCGGCTCCATTGAGCGTGACCGAGCCGCCAAACCCGGACGCGTCGAACGAGTTGGCCGACACCCCGCCGGTCAGTGAAGCCTGCTCGATTGCCGTAAGCGTGTCGGTGTCGGTGCTTCCGCCGACCACCAGGACCGTGACCAGTTGGTTGTCCGTCAGCTGATAATTCGCGTCCAACGACTCGGTAACGATGTCGACACCTGTCCCGCCGTCCAGCAAGTCATCGCCCTGTCCACCACCAGGCGAGTCATTGCCCGCACCACCGTTGACCGTGTCATCACCGAGTCCGCCACCGAGGAGATCGGCACCGTCGTCGCCGTTGATCGTCAACGAAGTGGGATAGGTCGCCGCATCAACAATGTCATCGCCACCCCCGGCATTGACCGTCACAGCTGCGGTGAGCGTCGAGTCCATTGGCGTCAGCGTAAAGGTGTTGTCGCCGGGTCCGGAATTGAAGGCCAGGTTGCTGGCCGGGTTCTCGAACGCAAAGACACCAAAGGTCGATGTGCCGTCACTCTCGAACAGAGAGTTCCCCGCGCCCGAAGCGTTTCGGGTCCGCATCGCGTGGTTGCCGGCAAACAGGCTGTCCAGGGTGAAGTTTCGGGCCGCAGACGGCGTGTAGTCGATGACGGCCTCGACACCAACATAACTCACCGCCGATCCATCGAGGCTGATGGTCGCTTCGGCGTTGCCGGTGATCAAGTAACCGACCGACGCGAAACCGACCGACTGGTTCATGAGTTGCACAACATCGGCGCCACTCTGATCCCCGCCATCCAGCTGCAGGCCGGCCGTCGGGATGGGAGTTCCCCCGGCAAAATCGACGATGAACAGGTCATCAATCACGCCCGTCTGGTCACCGGTGAGCGACAGCGCGCTGGCGAGGTCAGTGGTGGAGATGAACAACACGTCGTTGAGAACAACCTCGATTGTCGGCGTCCCTGCGTTGTCGACCAGGGAAATCTCCCAGACATCCGGAGGATCTTCGTCATCCTCGATCGTTCCGACAGCCGGGACTCCACCGTTGAGATCGGCAAGTGCATCGGCCACCCCATCGTTGGTCGCATTGGCCAGCGTGAACAGGAGTTCTTCGTCGGGCTCAAGCAGAACATCACCGTTGACCGTCACGCTGACAGTCTGGTCCGTTTCGCCGGGCTGGAACGTCACGGTCCCCGAAGCGGCATCGTAATCCTCGCCCGCAGTTGCCGCGCCGGTGGTCGTGGTGATGTCCACTTCCGAAGTTGTTCCGCCGATCAGGTTGTTGGCTCCCAGTTGCAGTTCCGTGACATCCGTTCCAGCCAGTGCTCCGATGAATTCAACCAGGACACCGGCGCCGGGCAAGTCACCGCCCGTGACCGACACGGCACCGATCCCGATGTTG
>Ga0310120_10001000_pt1 | contig 21468 bp, 17 predicted proteins | sample CB27_AW_983_MG_FD_203506 | JGI IMG/M metagenome (GOLD analysis project Ga0310120, IMG submission 203506) | Marine microbial communities from Western Arctic Ocean, Canada - CB27_AW_983 | ecosystem: Environmental > Aquatic > Marine > Oceanic | place: Canada: Western Arctic Ocean | collected...
AAATATTCCCTCCAAACGCTCTGTATCTTTCTAAAATTAAATTTAAGCATAGCCTATAGCAAAGCATTAAAAAATAAAAAAGAGTAACTGCTATACCTAAAGTACTAAGTTGAAATTGAAAGTTAAAAAAGAATAAATTTATAATAGCAGCAATACCACTAAAAAAGAAAAGACTTTTTAGAGTAGATTTTACAAGGCTTATGTATTCTATTCCTCTTCCTAATACATGAGATCTAAAACTAAGAGACATTACAAGCCAAAAGGCTATAAAAAAAGAATTATATATACTCCAAATAGAAAAAGTTAAATAAAGCATCAACTTACTGCAAAAAAGAATGACAAAGAATTCACCTATGTAATAGAGAAAAGGGAAATAGGTGTTAAATCTTGTTTTAGCCATAATTTATGCAAATATATGACTTTAATTAGCATTCCTTTAAGTATGTATTAAAACTATCCTTTACTAAAACCTATATTAATAAAAGGATTTTAAAAAATTTTAGAAGCTATTTTTTTGATATTTAAGGCCTTACCCATTGAATAATAATGGAGAAAAGGTACGCCTGCTTTTTTTAATTCTTTGCTCTGCTGTATACACCATTCTATACCAACCTGTTTAACCTGAGAGTTATCTTTACACTTTATTATTTCCTTTATTAAAGTAACAGGTAAATCACAATGAAATCTGTGAGGTAAAATATTAAGTTGTTTTCTAGTTGAAATGGGCTTTAAACCTGGAATAATTGGGACATTAATACCTTCCTTTTTACAAATATCTTGAAATTCAAAAAACTTTTTATTATCAAAAAACATTTGAGTTACTATATATTCGGCACCTAATTTTACTTTTTCTTTTAAAAAATGAATATCACTTTCTAGGCTTGGGGCTTCTATATGTTTTTCTGGATAACCAGCAATACCAATACAAAAATCAGTTTTAGAAGATATTTCAAGTTCTTCCAAATATTTTCCTTTGTTTAAATCTGAAATTTGATTAACTAATTCGCTCGCATATGAATGACCCTCTTTATTTGGAGTAAAATATGTTTCTGACTTAATGGCATCCCCTCTTAAGGCTACAACATTATTTATTCCTAAAAAATCCAAATCAATTAATAAATTTTCCGTTATTTCTTTACTGAATCCTCCACAAAGTATATGAGGCACTGCATCTACATTGTATTTATTTTGAAGAGCTGCACAAATACCTACCGTTCCAGGGCGTTTTCTAACAACCTTTTTCTGTAATAACCCATTACCCAAATCATTGTAAATATGCTCTTCTCTATGATAAGTGACGTCAATAAATGGAGGATTAAACTCCATCAAAGGATCTATATTGTCAAAAATAGACTGTACGCTATGTCCTTTTACAGGTGGTAAAATCTCAAAAGTAAATTGAGTTTTGCCTATAGCTTTTTTAATGTGTTCTGTTACTTTCATTATTATTAGTTCAAATTAGGGCCTAGCCATTTTTCAGCTTTTTCAATTGAAATATTTCTTCTTTTAGCGTAATCTTCTAATTGATCTTGGTTAATATTACCTAAACCAAAATATTTAGCTTTTTCTGATCCAAAATAATATCCAGAAATAGATGAAGCTGGCCACATAGCAAAACTTTCTGTTAATTTCACTCCAATTGATTCTTCTACTTTCAACAACTTCCAAATAGTGTTTTTTTCTAAATGATCTGGGCAAGCAGGATACCCAGGGGCAGGCCTTATTCCTTTATAAAATTCTTTTATTAATTCTTTATTATCTAAATTTTCATTACTTGAATATCCCCATTTATCTAATCTTACTTGTTTATGTAAATATTCTGCACATGCTTCAGCCAATCGATCTGCTATTGCTTTGACCATAATTGAGCTATAATCATCAATCTTATCTTCATATTGTTTTGAAAGTTCATCTGAACCAAAACCAGTACTTACACAAAAGCAACCTATATAATCATCTATCTTAGAATCTTTTGGAGCAATAAAATCCGAAAGAGCAATATTAGGCTCTCCTTCTTTCTTTTTTATCTGCTGTCGTAGTGTTAAAAATCTGGCAATAACTTCTGTTTTATCTGAATTATAAACTTCAATATCATCTCCTACAGAATTAGCAGGAAATAAACCAAAAACAGCTTTAGCTGTAAGAGATTTATCTTTTAATATTTTTTTAAGCATTACCTGAGCATCTTCAAATAATTCTTTTGCTTGTTTTCCAGTTAATTCGTATTCAAAAATATCTGGATATTTTCCATGAAGTCCCCACGTATTAAAGAATGGTGACCAGTCAATGTATTCCGCTAAAGTTTCTAAAGAAATTTCTTCAATAATTTCAATCCCTAATTGATTTGGCTTAAAAGGCTTGTTTAAATTAAAATCTATATTAAACTTTTTAGTTCTTGCAGTTGAAATGTCTATGTGCCTTTTTTCACTTTTTTTATTTAAGAACTTCTCTCTAAAATCGGTATACTTCTCTTTAATTCCATTCCAATAATCTTCTTTTAAATCCTTATTTATTAAACTACTAGCAACCCCAACAGCCCTGGAAGCATCATTGACATGCACTACTGGCGAATCAATTTCAGGAAATATCTTAACTGCTGTATGAGCTTTTGAAGTGGTGGCTCCACCAATTAAAAGAGGAATTTTGATATTCAATCTTTTAAGTTCTTGTGCCAGAAAAACCATCTCGTCTAATGATGGAGTAATTAACCCTGAAAGACCTATAATATCTACATTTTCTTCAACAGCTGTTTTAATAATTTTTTCTGGAGGCACCATGACGCCTAAATCAATAATTTCAAAGTTGTTACAAGCTAGAACAACTCCCACAATATTTTTGCCAATATCATGAACGTCGCCTTTTACAGTAGCCATTAAAATTTTTCCAGCCGAATTACTTGAACCATCTGTTTTAGAGGCTTCAATGTAAGGTAATAGATAGGCAACTGCTTTTTTCATCACTCTAGCTGACTTTACAACTTGAGGTAAAAACATTTTTCCCGCTCCAAATAAATCTCCTACTACGTTCATACCGTCCATTAAATGACCTTCGATGACCATTATTGGACGATCTACACTTTTTCTAGCCTTTTCAACATCCAGTTCAATAAACTCATCTTGACCATTAATTAATGAGTATGAGATTCTTTCTCTAAGTTCTAGATTTCTCCATTCTTTACTTTTAGACTTCTTTTCTTTTTTATCACCAACAACACTTTGAGCAAAATCTAGTAATCTTTCTGTTGCATCTTCTCTTCTATCCAATAAAACATCTTCAACATGTTCTAATAAGTCTTTAGGAATCTGATCATAAATCTCTAACATAGTCGGATTAACAATACCCATATTCATTCCATGATTAATAGCATGGAATAAAAAAGCGGAATGCATGGCCTCTCTTAAAGTATTATTTCCTCTAAAAGAAAAGGAAACATTGCTAACTCCTCCACTAACACTAGCATAGGGTAAATTAGTTCTAATCCATTTGGTAGCTAAAAAGAAATCCAATGCATTTTTTCTATGCTCCTCCATTCCTGTAGCTACAGGAAAAATATTAGGATCAAAGATTATATCTTGGGGTTTAAAATTTACAGTATTTACTAATATATCATAGGATCTTTTACAAATTTCTATTCTTCTTTCTAAATTATCTGCTTGGCCCTTCTCGTCAAAAGCCATCACAATAACAGCTGCGCCGTATCTTTTAACAAGGCTAGCCTGCTTTATAAACTGTTCTTCTCCTTCTTTTAAGCTTATGGAATTAACAACACTTTTTCCTTGAACTGTTTTAAGGCCTGCTTCAATTATTTCCCATTTTGAGCTGTCAATCATAATGGGTACTCTAGAAATATCCGGTTCAGAAGCAATAAGATTTAGAAACTTAGTCATTGCTTCAACCCCATCAATCATGCCCTCATCCATATTAATATCGATAATTTGAGCACCTCCCTCCACTTGATCTCTAGCAACTTCTAAAGCTTCTGAAAATTTATCTTCTTCTATTAATCTTAAAAATTTCTTTGATCCTGTTACGTTTGTTCTTTCACCAATATTAATAAAATTTGATTTTTCAGAAACCACCAATGGTTCTAATCCAGAAAGTATAAGGGTTTTCTCTATCATATTTATTCTATATATCTAGGTGGAAAAATTTTTGTTTCTTCAGCTATCAATTTTATGTGATCTGGAGTTGTTCCACAACAACCTCCAATAATATTTACACATCTCGCTTCTAGGTATTCTCTAATTAATAGTTTCATTTCTTCTGCACTTTGGTCATATTCGCCAAAAGCATTAGGAAGACCTGCATTTGGATGAGCCGAAGTATGAAAATCTGTTACATTACTCAATCTTTTCATATATGGTAATAGAAGATCTGCTCCTAATGCACAATTAAAACCAATACTTAATAAAGGAAGATGAGATAAAGAAGCCACAAAAGCTTCAACAGTTTGACCAGAAAGCGTTCTTCCACTTGCGTCAGTAATAGTGCCACTTACCATAATAGGCAACGAAATATTTCGTTCATTTAATATAGAGTCTATTGCAAATAATGCGGCCTTAGCGTTAAGGGTGTCAAAAATAGTTTCAACTAATAATATGTCCACTCCACCATCAATTAGTGCATTAACCTGCTCGGAATAAGCAATAACTAGATCATCAAAAGTCACTGCTCTATAGCCTGGGTCATTAACATCAGGTGACATACTGGCTGTTCTATTGGTTGGACCGATCGATCCTGCAACAAACCTTGGTTTATTTGGGTTAATTAATGTATGTTTTTCAGCAGAAGATTTGGCAATTATTGTCGACTCATAATTTAGATCATATACGATGGATTCCATATCATAATCTGACATTCCAATACTAGTTGATGAAAAGGTATTGGTCTCAATAATATCTGCTCCAGCTTCTAAGTATTTTTCGTGAATTGTTTTAATAGCTTCAGGCTGAGTTAATGATAGCAAGTCATTATTACCTTTAACACTACTAGGATGATCTTTAAACCTTAGTCCTCTATAATCAGATTCGCTAAATTTATATTGTTGAATCATAGTCCCCATAGCTCCATCAAGAACTAAAATTCTATTACTTAAAATTTCAATAAGGTTACCCATTAATAATAAATTTAATAATTGGTTGATATTTTTTTAAGTTTCGAAATTTCAAATACTCCGAATAAAAATGATGAATAAAACAGAAATCCTAATAAAGTGCCTTTATAAAATGGAATAGCTAAAACAAAACAACTAATTAATCCATTAATACTAAGAGGATATATTGATCCTGAAATCCATACTCCAAAATTTGTAATAATGAAAAAAATCAAACTGGATGCTAGCGAAATTGAAAAAACTTTTATAAAACTTATATTTTTTAATGAAAAATAACCGATAAGGATGATTATTGCAAAGGCTGAATACTGCCACAAAAATCCCGGATAAAACCATGTAAATTGATCATAGTAAGATAAAATAAAATTATTTATTAAAAGATCACTTAGCCATAACGACAAAACAGGAATAATAAAAGCATGAAATTTATTATTTAAATATGCACCACCAAATAAAGCCATAGCTCCTATAGGATTGAAATTAGGCATGTGTGGAATAACTCTTGAAAAAGCAGCAAATAATATTAATACTATTATTCCTAAATGAGATAAATTAATTTTATTCATAAATAAATATGTTTTTGATATAACTGATAAGAATAAGTGATTTTTATTTTTTTCATTTCTGTTTTAGCTTTTTTTAACGAGGGAGCAATCAGTCAAATCTATCCTCAAAGATCTATCAAATATAATAAATTTTAATTATAATAAGTACTTCGGGTGGGGATCGAACCCACACTCTGTTGCCAGAACTGGATTTTGAATCCAGCGCGTCTACCAATTCCGCCACCGAAGCAAAGAATAACTAAATTATAAAATTATATCATTCATAGGATAATATCCTCATATTAATTATATATCATAAAATAAATTGTTAAATTTGCCAACCAATTAAAAATACAATGCCTCAAAATAAAACTGAAGCAAAAATTTTTGCTTGTACTCAAAGTGCTGAAATCGGTAAAAATATTGCTAAGGCTTACGGGACAAAACTAGGGAAAGTGATTTTTCATCACTTCAGTGATGGGGAGTTTCAACCTTCTTTTGAAGAAACTATAAGAGGAAGTAGAATATTTTTAATAGGCTCTACTAATCCAAGTTCAGAAAACTTAATGGAACTTTTATTAATGATTGATGCTGCTAAAAGAGCCTCAGCAAGACATATTACTGCTGTAATGCCTTATTTTGGGTGGGCTCGTCAAGATAGAAAAGATAAGCCAAGAGTTCCAATAGGAGCTAAATTAATCGCTAATTTATTAGAAAGTGCAGGAGCTACTCGAATCATTACTATGGATCTTCACGCTGATCAGATTCAAGGGTTTTTTGAAAAACCTGTAGATCATTTGTATGCTTCAACTATTTTTATTCCATATTTAGAAAGTCTCAAATTAGATAACCTAACTATAGCATCCCCTGATTTGGGAGGTTCTAAAAGAGCTTACGCCTATTCAAAGTTTTTAAAAAGTGATGTTGTTATATGCTATAAACAAAGGAAAAAAGCTAACATTATTTCACATATGGAACTTATTGGGAATGTTGAGGGTAAAAATGTAGTTCTAGTAGACGATATGGTTGATACAGCAGGAACATTAACTACTGCTGCCGATATAATGATGGAAAGAGGTGCCAAATCAGTAAGAGCAGTATGCACTCACCCTTTATTATCAGGAAAAGCATATGAAAGAATTGAAAAATCCCAACTTAAAGAACTAATAGTGTCGGATAGTATTCCTATTAAAAATAAATCAAATAGAATTAAAGTTTTATCCTCAGCTAAACTATTTGCTGCAGTGATGAAAAATGTTCATAATAATCAATCAATAAACCCATTTTTTATAAAATAAAATCATGAAATCAATTACAATCAACGGATCTAAAAGAGAACACGTAGGCAAGGTAGCTACCAAAGCCTTACGTAATGCTGGAAAGGTGCCTTGCGTTATATACGGAGGAGAAAACCCGATACATTTTTCAGCAGATGAATTATCATTCTCAAAACTAGTATATACAGGTGATGCACACACTGTTGTTATTGTTTTGGAAGATGGAAATAAAATAGATGCAGTAATGCAAGACGTTCAATTTCATCCCGTAAGTGATAAAATTTTACATGTTGATTTCTTCAGACTTCACGAAGGGAAAGAAATCAATATGATTATTCCTGTAAAAGTTATAGGGATCGCGCCAGGAGTCAGAGATTCAGGTGGTAATTTATCAAGAAATAAAAGAAAACTTACAATTAGGGCTTTGCCTAAAAATTTACCTGATTTTTTTACAGTTGATATTTCTAACTTAAATCTAAATGACAGTATAACTGTGGCAGATTTATCGGAAGAATCTTTTACAATTCTTCATCCTGAAACTCAAGTGGTTTGCCAAGTAAAAATGTCAAGAGCTTCAATGGAAATAGAAGAAGATGAAGATGAAGAATTAGAAGAAGGAGCTGAAGGAGCTGAAGGAGCTGAAGGAGGAGCTGAAGGAGGTAAAGGAGCTGAAGGAAGAGCTGAAGGAGGTAAAGGAGCTTCAAAAGAAGGTGGAGCTGAAGGAGGTAAAGGAGCATCTGATAAAAATTCAGAAGCTAAATCAGATAGTTAAAAAAATCTTTTTATAAAACAAAAGCATTCCTTTTATATTTAATTGGGATGCTTTTTTTATTTTTAATAAATCAAAACCACTCATTGAACTGGCTAGAATTTTTTAATTTAAGATCAAAACCAAGGATTGATATGAATAAATTTCTAATTGTAGGTATTGGAAATGTAGGAAAAGAATATTCTGGTACTAGACATAATATTGGCTTTGAAATTTTAGATTATGCCTGTAAAGAATTTGATAAACCTTTTTTAACTGAAAAACTAGGTAATGTTGTCAAATTTAAACTAAAAGGAAAAAGTTTAGTATTATTAAAACCTAGTACTTTTGTTAATTTGAGTGGGAAATCTGTAAGATATTGGTTAAATAAAGAAAATATTCCTTTAGAAAATCTTTTAGTAATTTCAGATGATCTCAATTTAGATTTTGGTTCTATAAGAATTAGAACCAAAGGATCTGATGGAGGCCATAATGGTCTTAAAAATATTCAAGAAACTCTAAATACAACTAACTATAATAGGCTTAGGTTTGGAATAGGCGGAAATTTTGCTAAAGGAAGTCAATCAGATTTTGTATTGTCCAAATGGTCCAAAGAAGAGAAATCACAATTAATTACCCTTAAGCCTACTCTTCGACAAATTATAGAATATTATGTTTATAGCGGTATTAACGCTACAATGAATAAATTTAATAGTAAATGAGAGAAATTAAAGGAATTGATAATTTCTCAAGCGAATGCCCTACAATTGTAACTATTGGAACTTTTGATGGCGTTCATAAAGGACATCAAAAAATTTTAAAAAAATTAACTAGTGAAGCAAAAAAATATAATTTAAAATCTGTTGTTCTTACCTTTTTCCCGCATCCAAGAACAGTTTTAAATCCTAAATTTCCATTAAAACTAATTAACACAATTGAAGAGAGAATTGAATTGGTGTCAAAATCTAATGTTGATTTTATTATAATTCATCCTTTTGATAAATCTTTTTCAGATCTTCACCCTGAAGAATTTGTAAAATCGTTATTAGTAAAAAAATTAAATATCAAAAAAATATTAATTGGCTATGATCATAGATTTGGTAAAGATCGTAAGGCTGGCATAAAAGATTTGGAACTTTTTGGTTCAAAATACAACTTTGATGTTTTAGAAATTGGAGTAAAGGAGGTCAATAATATTTCTATAAGCTCAACTAAAATTAGAAACTCAATAATAAAAGGTGATTTTAACAAAGTTCACTCATTTCTAGGTTATGACTTAATGATAAGAGGAAAGGTAATAAAAGGAAATGCCATAGGAAGAACAATTGGATTTCCAACAGCCAACTTAAAAATTGATAATGATTATAAATTAACTCCAAAAAATGGAGTTTATCTAATTACAGCAATTTTAGATAAAAAAAAATATTATGGAATGATGAATATTGGGATTAAACCTACTTTAAATAAAAAAAAGCAATCTATTGAAGTTAATTTTTTTGAATTAAAAAAAGATTTATATGGAAAAATAATTACAGTTTTTATGTTACAGTTTATAAGAAATGAGATAAAGTTTAACTCTTTAGAAGATTTAAAAAATCAAATTAGAATTGATAAAAAAACTTGTGAAACTTTAATTAATAAGTTCAATTAATAATAATAAGGTTTATTCTAAATATAATATTCCACTACATTTGTAAAAATTATAAATTCAATGTTACTAGTATCTACTATAAGTGAGAATATTGAAAAGATCACTAAATCAATGTTAAAAAGAAACATTGACATAAGGCCTATTCTAGAGAAAATTATCAAAACAGATACTAAAAGAAGGTCCACTCAATCTAGCTTAGACAATTCGCTCTCAGATTCAAATCAGTTAGCTAAAGAGATTGGAGATCTTTACAAAAAAGGGGAATCTCAAAAAGCTAGTGTATTAAAAGAAAAAGCCGGTGTATTAAAAGTAGAAATTAAAAAACTATCTGAAATTCTGACAAATACCATATATGAACTTAATAATTTACTTTTAGAAGTTCCTAATATCCCTCACAAATTAGTGCCTAGTGGGTCTAATGAAAGTGATAATGAAGAAGTTTTACAATTAGGTTCTATGCCTAAATTAAAACAAAATGCTTTAGCTCACTGGGAATTAGCCAAGAAATATGATATTATTGATTTTGAATTAGGCAACAAAATTACAGGTGCTGGATTTCCAGTATATAAGGGAAAAGGTGCAAAATTACAAAGAGCTTTAATAAACTATTTTCTTGACAAGAACATCAAGTCGGGTTATAAAGAAGTTCAAGTGCCTATTCTTGTAAATGAAAACTCTGGAACGGGAACTGGTCAATTGCCTGACAAAGAAGGGCAGATGTATTACATTAAAGAAGATAACCTTTATTTAGCTCCTACTGCTGAAGTCCCCGTTACTAATATTTTTAGAAATACAATAGTTAAATTTTCGGATTTACCTATTTGCTTAACTAGCTATACCCCTTGTTTTAGAAGAGAAGCAGGAAGTTATGGTTCTCATGTTAGAGGCTTAAATAGACTTCATCAGTTTGATAAAGTTGAAATAGTAAGAATTGAAGATCCCGAAAATTCTTATAACGCATTACAAGAAATGGTTGATCATGTTAAATCTATTTTAAATGAATTGAATTTACCTTTCAGAATTCTAAGACTTTGTGGTGGCGATTTAGGTTATACATCCTGTTTAACTTATGATTTTGAAGTTTATTCTGGCGCGCAAAGAAGGTGGCTAGAAGTAAGTTCTGTATCTAATTTTGAAACTTTTCAATCTAATAGATTAAAATTAAGAATTGATAAAAGTGGAAATAAAATTTTAGCTCATACATTAAATGGAAGTTCACTTGCTCTTCCAAGAATAGTTGCATGTATCTTAGAAAATTTCCAAACTGACACTTCAATCAACATTCCAAAAGTACTTGTCCCATATACTGGTTTTGAAAAAATTTAATTTGAAAAAAATAAAAGCAAAAAAAAAATTAGGCCAACATTTTTTAAAAGACTCTGGCATTGCAAAAAAAATTGTTGAAGCTCTTAACCTAAATAATTTAAACAGTATTATAGAAATTGGGCCTGGAATGGGTATTCTATCAGACCATTTAATTTTATTAAAAAAAAAAACGTTTTTTGTCGAAATTGATAAAGATTCTATCATCTATTTAAATAACAAATATTCACAACTAAAGGAATATATAATCGAAGATGATTTTTTGAAAATTGATTTGAAAAGATTCAATAGCCCTATTGGATTAATTGGCAATTTCCCGTATAATATTTCTTCTCAAATATTATTTAAATTAATAGAAAATAGAGAAATAGTTGATGAACTAGTTGGTATGTTTCAATTAGAAGTGGCTAAAAGAGTATGTGAACCGCCAGGTTCAAAAACATATGGAATATTATCAGTATTAGTGCAGGCATTCTATGAAACAGAATTCTTGTTTTCATTATCTCCAAATTATTTTTCTCCTCCACCAAAGGTTAATTCTGGGGTAATTAAATTAGTTAAAAAAAACAATATTAATCTAAAATGTGATGAAGCCTTATTTTTTAAAGTAGTAAAAACATCCTTTCAACAAAGACGTAAAACTCTTCGTAATAGTCTAAAAATATTTAATTTAAGTGATAATATAAAAGAAGGTCTTATCTTTGGAAAGCGTCCAGAAACACTCAGTGTTGATGAATTTGTTCTTATAACTAATATTATAGCAGATGAAATCATTCCAACTTAGTAAAATTTTAATAAAAAAAATTGCTGAATTAATTTTAGCAAAGAAAAATACCACTTTAAAAAAGTTAGTAAATGATATACATTTTGCTGACATGGCTGAAATCATTAATGAACTTAGTGATGACCAAGGCATCTATTTAATAAAACTTTTTGATAGCGAAAAAACATCTGAAATTTTAACTGAGTTAGATGAAGATGTTAGAGAAAAAATACTTGAAGGCCTTTCGGTTAAAGAGATTGTAGACGAAATTGAAGAACTAGATAGCGATGATGCTGCTGACATTCTTGCAGAGCTTTCTGAAGAAAGAAAAGAAGAGGTAATCTCAAAGATTAGCGACGATAATTTAGCTGATGATCTTAAAGAACTTTTATCATATAAAGAAGATTCTGCAGGTGGGTTAATGGCAAAAGAACTTGTTAAAGCAAATGAGAATTGGTCTGTTTTAAAATGTTTAAGTGAAATAAAAAAGCAGGGTGAAAAGGTAACACGCGTCCACTCAATATATGTAGTTGATGATAAAGAAAAACTTATAGGAAGACTGTCATTAAAAGACCTGATTACCTCGCCTTCAAAAAGTAAAATTAAGAATATTTATATCCCTAAAGTAGACTCTGTCAATGTTTTAGAAAAAGGTGAAGATGTTGCTAAAATAATGTCTAAGTACAATTTAGAAGCTATTCCTGTTGTAGATGATAAAACCCATTTAGTAGGCAGAATTACGATTGATGATATTGTTGATTTTATTAAAGAAGAAGCCGAAGAAGATTATTTAATTGCAGCTGGTATTCAAGGAGATGTAGAAGCAGATGACTCAATATTTGAACTAACCAAAGCTAGATTGCCTTGGCTTTTTTTGGGTTTGGTAGGAGGTTTAGGAAGTGTATTTATATTAGAAGGATTTGAAGAGTTTATGAATAACCCTAGCTATAAGGCATTGTTTTTTTTCACTCCATTAATAGCGGCAATGGCTGGAAATGTTGGGGTTCAATCTTCTGCTATAATTGTCCAGGGACTTGCTAATGATGTAGTGAAAGGGAGTCTTTTAAATAGATTAATTAAAGAGCTGGGGCTAAGTTTAATTAATGGTGTTATTCTAGGCTTATTAACTATAGTATTTGGACAGGTTATAAATCAACCTATAGAACTAAGTCTTGTGATTTCTCTTTCAATGTTATGTGTAATAGTGGTTGCAGCTCTAATTGGGACATCAATTCCAATAATTCTAGATAAAAGAGGAATAGATCCTGCAATAGCTACAGGACCATTTATTACAACAAGTAATGATATTTTTGGTATTTTTCTGTTCTTTTATATTGCAAAAATCTTTTTACTATAGTTAAAATGAAAATACTTCATTTAGATAGTACTCATTCTTATTTATATAATGAATTAGAAAAAATAGGCTTTACTAATGAATTTGATTTTAAATCTTCAAAAAAAGAAATAGAAGAAAAATTATCTATATATAGTGGTATTATTATTAGAAGTAGAATTCCCATTGATCAAAGATTCCTAAATAAAGCTTCTAATATTAAATTTATCGCTAGAATTGGATCTGGGACTGAAAATATTGATCTGGACTTTGCCAAATCAAAAAATATTAAAATCATTTCTACACCTGAAGGAAATTCAAATGCAGTAGGCGAACATGCTATTGGAATGATACTTTCTTTAATGAATAAAATTCCTAAATCTGAAAAAGAAATATCTAAAGGAATATGGTCAAGAGAGCCTAATAGAGGGAATGAATTAATGGGTAAAACTATTGGATTAATAGGCTACGGAAATACTGGAAAAAGTTTTGCAAAAAAATTATCTGGCTTTAATACAAAAGTAATTTTTTTCGACCTTAAATCCGGATTAGAAGATAAGTATGCAAATTCGGCAACATTAGAAGAAATTCAAAAACAATCCGACATAATTAGTTTGCACACTTCACTTTCAAAAGAATCTATTGGCCTAATAAATCATAAGTTTATCAGTAAATGTGACAACCCTTTTTGGTTAATAAATACAGCCCGAGGAATATGCGTTAACACAAGTCACTTGGTTAAAGCTCTAAAAGAAAAGAAAGTGTTAGGAGCGGCTTTAGATGTTTTAGAATTTGAAAAAAGTTCTTTTGAAAAACTTTCTGATCGTTCTAATAAAGATTTGAAATATTTAATAAAATCTAATGAAGTAATAATTACGCCTCACATTGCTGGGTGGTCAAAGGAGAGTAAAATACTATTAGTAAAAGTTGCATTAGATAAAATCAAAAAATTAATATCATAAAAATGAAAAATATTTTAATATTATGTACTGGCAATTCTTGTAGAAGTCAAATTGCTGATGGATATTTTTCAAAAATATTAAAGAATAAAGCAACTGTCTATAGTGCTGGAATTGAAGCTCATGGTCTAAACAAGTATGTGGTTGAAACAATGCAAAGAGATAAAATCGATATTTCTAATAACACTTCTAATAAAGTTGAAGAATATTTTGAAATTAATTTTGATTTCATTATTACAGTTTGCGATCATGCTAATGAAAATTGTCCATTTTTTCCTTCAAAGAATGCAATTAAAATTCATCACAATTTTTTTGACCCATCAAAAATTAATAATTCTAAAGATTTAGATTTTGATAAATGCAGGAACAAAATAAAAGAGTTTGCAATAAATTTTTGTGAAAAATATTTTTAATTATTTAACTACTAATTGAAGAATTTCATTTGTTCTTTGTTCTAAAAGCAATTGATTTTTCTTTAAGATTTCATTAGAAGAATTTTCATTGAAATGTCTAATAGTAAATAAACTAACGTCTTGAACGCACTCTACTTTAAAAGTAGCTTTCAAAATAGATAACAGCTCTTTCAATCTATTATATTTATCATTAATACAAACTGAAAAACTAATAGCGGAATTTTGAATCAAATCAACTTTCATTTTATTTTCATGTAAAATTTGGAAAATTTCGCTAATATTCTCTTCTACTATAAATGAAAAATCAAGAGATGATAATTTTAAAAGATTAAGATTTCTTTTTACGATAAAGCAAGGTATTTCTGGTTTAATTTTCACTCCTCTTGAAATTGAAGTTCCTTTAGAGTTTGGATCTAAAAAGGATTTTACATATAATGGGATTTCCTTTTTCTGTAAAGGCTGTAAAGTTTTAGGGTGTATAACAGATGCTCCATAAAAAGCAAGCTCAATAGCTTCAGTATATGAGATGTTTTCTAAAAGTTGAGTTTTTTTAAATACTCTTGGATCAGCATTTAAAACTCCTGGAACATCCTTCCAAATGGTAACTGATTCTGCATTTAAACAATAAGCATAAATAGCAGCTGAATAATCAGAACCTTCTCTTCCTAAAGTTGTATTAAAACTGTTTTCATTACTTGCAATATAACCTTGGGTAATATTTAAGTTTTTATTATCAATTTTTTGCGAAATATTTTTTTGAGTAAGATCCCAATTTAAACTAGCATCTCTATAATTAGAATTAGTCTTTATAAGTTCTCTAGAATCTATCCAAATAGCCTTTATATTCTTATAATTCAAATAAGCACTAATTATTTTGGTTGAAAGCAGCTCACCTTGACTAACTACTTGATCATAAACAAAAGAATAATTTGGAGATTTGTTTCTTTTTAAAAAGTATCTCAAATTTTCAAAAATTTCTCTAATCTCATTGAAAATTTCATGATTATCGTTAGGAAAGAGATTTAAAACTATTTCATTATGAAATTTAAAAACCTCGTTTACTGAATATTGTAATTCATCTTTATTTTCAAAGTAATTGTTTACAACTATTTCCAATGCGTTAGTCGTTTTTCCCATAGCAGAAACTACTATTAAGGTTTGATCAAACCCTAACTCAATTAAGATTGATATCAGGTTTTCTACTCCACTAGAATCTTTAATAGATGTGCCACCAAATTTGAATATTTTCATTTATTTGAAATAAAATTTTTAATTGCTGTTTCATTCATTTGTGCAATATGCCAATCATCATAAACTACTGCTCCTTTAGATTCATAAAATTTAATTGCATTAATATTCCAATTTAATACTGCCCATTCAATTCTTTTAACACCTTTTGAATGAGAATACTTAATAAAATTAGAAAACAAAGCATTCCCAATACCCGTTCCTCTTTCTTTTTTAGTAACAATCAAGTCTTCTAAATGCATTGTTTTACCCTTCCATGTTGAATATCTTGAATAGCCTAATGACATGCCTACAATTTGATTATTTAAAACGGCAACAAAACAAACAAATAAAGGAGGATCTGAAAACCCATCTCTAATTAAATCATCATAAGTTAAATTTACTACATCTGTCTCCCTCTCAAATTTAGCTAATTCATTGATCAACAATAAAACAGATTTCATATCCTCTCTTTCTGCAATTCTAATTATAAGATTCATTGACTTGATAAATATTTAAACAAATTTAAACCAATGAATTTAATATTCACAAATTCATCAATAGTATAACAATTTTATAGATATTTGTGACAATGAAAAAAGTGGGTAATAATCCACATTATTTACCTTTTATAAAGTCTCTGAAAATTCAGAAACTTCAAAATTCTATTATCCAGTCTCAAAATAAATATATCCTACATGGACTCTATGGTTCATCAAAATCCTTTTTTATAAAACAACTATTTAATTCAAAAACAAGTTTTTTATGGATACTAAATGATAAAGAATCCGCTGCTTACCATTATAATGATCTGGAAAACTTTATGGAACAAAAACATTGTTCGTTTTATCCAAGTAGTTATAATAAACATAAAGATTTTAAAAAAACTGACAGTCAAAATATTTTTAAAAGAACTGAAGTCATAAAGAATCTTAGCGCAGGGGGAAACTCACAAATTATAGTGACTTACCCGGAAGCGATTTTTGAAAAAATTCTTCAAAAAAAAGAAATAAAAAAAAGAATTTTAAAAATATCGGTGGGAGAAGCATTAAATCTTGAAATTTTAAATGAGCAATTATTTGATTTCGAATTTAATAGAGAAGATTTTGTATTAGAACCTGGAGATTTTTCAGTTAGAGGAGGAATAATAGATGTCTTTTCATTTTCCAATGATTTACCATATAGAATTGAATTTTTTGGTGATGAAGTTGAGAGTATAAGGACCTTTCATATTGAGTCTCAATTATCAAATAAAACATTTGAATCCATAGAAATTTTAGCCGATTTAGAGAATAAAGAAAATAATTATAAAAGAGAAGGTCTTTTCAGTTTTATTAATAAAAATAGCATCATAATTACTGAGAATCTCTTTTTCTTAAAAGATAAATTAGAAGATTTATATAGTTATTTATCTGAAAAAAATTCAAATCAAAATAGATTTAATCAAGAACAAATTAATAAACTTTTTTATAGTGGAATCTCTCTATTTCAGGATTTAAAAAAGTTTTCAGTAATTGATCTAAAAGGTGATAATAGTGACAAGCAAATCAATTTTAATATTATTCCACAACCAGCTTTTAATAAAAAGTTTAATCTATTAATTGAAAATTTAAATAACTACAAAGAAAAGGGTTATTCTATTAGAATTTTCTGTAGCTCAGAAAATCAAATAAACAGGTTTAAAGAAATTTTCGAACAAAATGAAACTTTATTAAATCCTATATTAATTGATAAACCTATTTACAAAGGCTATGTAAATCATGATGAAAAAGAAGTTTGCTATTCTGATCATGAGATATTTGACAGATATCATAAATTCAAAATAAAATCTAGATTTTCTCATAGTAAAAAAGTGAATTTAAACGAATTAAATCAATTAGAAATAGGAGACTATGTAACTCATATTGATCATGGAATTGGAGTTTTTGGAGGGCTAAAAAAAATAAAAGTAAATGATAAAATTCAGGAAGCTATAAAGCTAACTTATGGTGAAAGAGACACGCTCTATGTAAGTATTCATTTAATCCACAAAATTTGTAAATATAATGGCAAAGATGGAACAAAGCCAAAAATTTTTAAACTAGGTTCAGGAGCATGGAAAAAAATCAAACTAAATGCAAAGAGCAGAGTAAAACAGGTTGCTTTTAATCTAATTGAAGCTTATGCAAAAAGGAAATTAAAAAATGGATTTCAGTATGGCCCAGATTCATCTATACAACACGAGCTTGAAGCTTCTTTTCTTTATGAAGATACTCCAGATCAAATAAAATCTACGATTGACATAAAAAATGACATGGAAAGCTTACAGCCAATGGATCGATTAATTTGTGGTGACGTAGGGTTTGGAAAAACTGAAATTGCTATTAGAGCAGCATTTAAAGCAATAGATAATGGAAAACAAGTAGCTATATTAGTTCCTACTACAGTACTGGCCTTCCAACATTTTAAAACTTTTACTGAAAGACTAGAAGATTTTCCTGTATCTATTGATTATTTAAATAGATTTAGATCAAACAAAGAGAAAAATTTAATTATCAACGAAATTAAATCTGGCAAAATTGATTTAATAATTGGCACACATCAACTTGTAAATAAAAATGTTGAATTTAAAAACTTGGGATTATTAATTGTTGATGAAGAACAAAGATTTGGTGTAAGTGTTAAAGAGAAAATAAGGTCTTTAAAAGAAAATATTGATGTTTTAACTTTAACAGCAACTCCTATCCCAAGAACATTACAGTATAGTTTGATGTCTGCAAGAGATTTATCTATAATTAATACTCCTCCACAAAACAGATTTCCCATTGAAAGCAATGTCATTTCATTTAAAGAAAAAATTATAGAGGAAGCAATAAATTTTGAAATTCAAAGGGGGGGTCAGGTATTTTTTGTACATAACAGAATTGAAAATATAAAAGAAGTTAGCGCTATGATCTCTAGACTAGCTCCTAATGCAGAAGTTGGGATTGTACATGGAAGAATAGAGGGGAAAAAACTTGAAAAAACTATGCTAGACTTCATTGATGGAAAATTTGATGTTTTAGTTTCCACAACAATAATAGAAAGCGGGTTAGATGTTCCTAATGCCAACACTATATTTATAAATAATGCTCAAAATTTTGGGCTTAGTGATTTGCATCAAATGAGAGGAAGAGTTGGAAGAAGCAATAAAAAGGCATTTTGTTACTTCATAACGTCACCATTTTCTTCCATGACAAAAGAAGCAAGAAAAAGAATTGAAGCTATAGAACAACATACTGAATTAGGATCTGGATTTTACATAGCTATGAAAGATTTAGAAATAAGAGGAGCTGGAGATTTACTTGGAGCCGAACAAAGTGGTTTTATAAATGACATTGGATTTGAAACATATCAAAAAATTTTAAAGGAAGCTGTAGAAGAATTAAAAGCTAAAGAATTTAATGAATTGTTTGATGAAGACTCAATCAAAGAAAATAGAATTACTAATTTTCAAATTGATACTGATTTAGAGGTTTTGTTTCCTGATGCATATATTAATAACATTAAAGAAAGGTTAAATCAATATCAAAAATTATCTGAAATTAAAACTAAAGAAGAGTTAAATAAATTTACAAAAGTATTAGAAGATAGGTTTGGAAAACTTCCAAACCAAACTATTGATTTAATAAAAACTGTAGAATTAAAGTGGCTTGGAACTGAAATAGGCTTTGAAAAAATAATTTTAAAAAATTGTAAAATGATCTGTCAATTCATTTCAAATAAAGAAGATAAATATTATAAATCTGATAAATTTAAAAACACATTATTAAATATTCAAAACAACCCTAACCTTTGTCAAATTAAAGAAAAGAAAAAAAATAATGAAGAAAAACTTTTATTAGTTTTTAATGAAGTTCAAACATTAACTCAGGCAATAAGCTATTTAAAGGTTTTTTAAATTTTTCACGACTCCAAATGCCTTATCTACCTGCTCCTCATTTACTAAAATTGTAAACTCATTAGATGTAGAGATTACTTCATATATGTTAATTCCTTCCCATGATAGTCTTTGAAATACAAAATAATATACTCCAGGAATTGAAATGTTTTCAGCTGGTAATTTTATTGAAATTGATGACAAATTGGTTTGTTTAGAAATACAAAATTCTTCTTTAAGTATTGTTTCTACTAGTGAAGATAAATTTTTGCTTACTACTATATTACATTCATTTACTCCTCTTGATGAAGTATAAAAATCATCTTTATTATCCACTTTTGCCAAAAGCTTGGCCTGATTACTTAATAAAGTGTCGGAGACCTTGAAGTTATAATCAATAAGCGAAGATCTAACAGTAATATCTCCAATATCTTTAATGATTTTTACAATTTTATAAGTAGTTCTAAACTCTAATTCACTAGAAAGTCTTTTTAAAGCCATAACAATAGCCCCGTATCTAACCTCTTTTTTTAGAGATAATTCTATTTCTGATTTAATAATACGAGATAATGAAGTCAAATTGATAATTCCTTGGGATAAAGCTGAAATTAAAAATGGCTTAGATTTTATGTATTCTTCAACTGCTGAGGAAATAGTTTTCATATATGATGTAAATATAGTGATCATTTATGATTTGTTACAAATCAAACAAAAAATTATAAATATAACATTTGATATTTCAGTTCAGATAACATTAGTGACAAAAAGAAAATTTAATTGATTAATTTTACCACACATATATAATAGTGAAAAAAAGATATACCATTACATCTGCCTTACCATATGCTAATGGCCCTATACATATAGGTCATTTAGCTGGAGCTTATATTCCTGCTGATATTTATTCTAGGTACCTTAAACTCTCTGGTCATGATGTTCTATTTGTGTGCGGAAGTGATGAACATGGAGCAGCAATTCCAATTAGAGCTAAAAAAGAAGGAACCTCTGCTCAAAATATTATTGATAAATATCATGTTATTATAAAAGAATCTTTCATGAATTTTGGAATTTCTTTTGACAACTACTCAAGAACTTCTTCAAAAATTCATCACGAAACTGCTTCTGATTTTTTTAAAGAATTAAATGATCAAAATATTTTTATTGAACAAGAATTTGAACAATTATATGATACTGTAGAAAATCAATTTTTAGCCGATAGATATGTAGAAGGAGAATGTCCCAAGTGTCATTATGATGGCGCATATGGTGATCAATGTGAAAGTTGTGGCTCTACACTAAATGCCACTGAACTTATAAACCCCAAATCTAAGTTAAGCGGAAATAAGCCTACATTAAAAAAGACTAAGCATTGGTTTCTTCCCTTAAATAATTTTGAATCTTTTTTAAAGAAGTGGTTTTTAGAAGAAAAAAAAGAGGATTGGAAAACAAATGTTTTTGGACAAGTTAAATCGTGGCTAAATGAAGGCTTAAAGCCTCGTGCAATAACTAGGGATTTAGATTGGGGAATTCCTGTACCTATCAAAGAGGCTATAGGGAAAGTGTTATATGTATGGTTCGATGCTCCTATTGGTTATATTTCAGCAACTAAAGAGTGGGCTGAAAAAGAAAAAGTTGACTGGAAGCCATACTGGCAAGACCCAAATACAAAGCTTATCCATTTTATAGGAAAAGACAATATTGTATTTCATTGTATTATCTTTCCTGCTATATTAAAAGCTTCCAAAAAATATATCTTACCAACAAATGTGCCGGCTAATGAGTTTCTAAATTTAGAAGGTAAAAAAATATCCACTTCAAAAAATTGGGCTATTTGGCTTCATGAATATCTTGAAGATTTTCCGGATATGCAAGATACTTTAAGATATGTGCTTACTGCTAATGCCCCTGAAAATAAAGACAATGACTTTACCTGGAAAGATTTTCAAGCTAAAAACAACAATGAGTTAGTAGCTATCTTAGGAAACTATATAAATAGAGTGGTTGTATTAACTCAAAAATATTATGATAGTAATGTCCCTACAATTGGAATTTTAAATAACTCTGAAAAAAACTTACTTAATAAAGTCTATTCATATCCAAAAATAATTGGGGATTCAATTGAAAAGTTCAGGTTTAGAGAAGCTGTCAATACAATGATTGACCTAGCTAGATTAGGCAACAAATATCTTGCCGATGAAGAGCCTTGGAAATTAATTAA
>Ga0310120_10001005_pt1 | contig 21370 bp, 18 predicted proteins | sample CB27_AW_983_MG_FD_203506 | JGI IMG/M metagenome (GOLD analysis project Ga0310120, IMG submission 203506) | Marine microbial communities from Western Arctic Ocean, Canada - CB27_AW_983 | ecosystem: Environmental > Aquatic > Marine > Oceanic | place: Canada: Western Arctic Ocean | collected...
AATCCGGATTGACCAGTTCGAGAAAGTCTTCGCTGCGATTCGCAAGCGGATTAGCATCCTGGAAGAGTCGGTCATACTGGCGGACTTCGGCATCCAAGGCATGTTGGGCCGATACCCAATGCAGTGTACCTTTGACTTTTCGGCTATCGGGAGACTGACCACCTCGGCTTTCAGGATCGTAGCTACAGCGCAGTTCTGAAATCTGACCCTCTGAGTTATGTATTACCGACGTACAGGTTATGAAGTAGGCATAACGCAGGCGTACTTCCCGACCCGGCGCAAGACGAAAGAATTTTTTCGGCGCCTCTTCCATGAAGTCCTGTCGATCTATATAGATTTCGCGGCAGAAAGAAATCTGTCGGCTGCCCATATTTGGATCATTCGGGTGATTGTGGGCTTCTAATTGCTCGACTTGGCCTTGCGGATAGTTTTCGATCACTATTTTGAGCGGGTCCATAACCGCGAAGGCACGAGGCGCATTCTTGTCAAGGTCTTCGCGGACACAATTTTCCAGAACGCTGGCTTCGATTTGCTGTTCATTTTTGGTTACACCGATACGGGTACAAAAGTTTCGAATAGCACGGGGGGTATAGCCCCGACGCCGCAGGCCTGAAAGAGTGGGCAGTCTTGGGTCGTCCCAACCGCTCACGCGGTTCTCATCCACCAGCATCGTCAACAGGCGTTTACTCATAATCGAGTAGTTCAGTGACATCCGGGAGAACTCGATCTGACGCGGTCGTTTAGAAATTGTTACGTTGTCGAGAACCCAGTTATAAAACGGTCTCTGATCTTCGAATTCAAGAGTACACAATGAGTGGGTAACGCCTTCAATAGCATCTGAAAGCGGGTGAGTAAAGCCGTACATAGGATAGATACACCAGCGGTTTCCGGTGTTGTGATGGGTGCTATGCCGGATACGGTAGATTGTAGGGTCTCGCATATGTATGTTGGGCGCAGCCATATCTATTTTTGCCCGGAGAACATGTGAGCCGTCCGGGAAATCTCCCGCGCGCATTTTTTCGAAAAGTTGCAGGCTTTCAGCCACGGACCGGATACGGAAAGGGCTTTCTGATCCTGGCTCAGTCAGAGTGCCCCGGGATGCGCGGATCTCATCTGCACTGAGACTACAGATGAAGGCTTTGCCATTCTCAATGAGTTCGACAGCCCAGTCATAGAGTTGTGGAAAGTAATCCGACGCATGGGTTAGACGATCTTCCCAGTTAAATCCTAACCAGCGCACATCAGTTTTAATTGATTCGACATACTCCGGGCTTTCCTTATCCGGGTTGGTATCGTCAAAACGCAAAAAGCAGTGACCGGAAAAATCTTCGGCCAGACCAAAATTGAGACACATGGACTTCGCATGGCCAATGTGTAGGTGACCATTGGGTTCAGGTGGGAACCGGGTGACAATTCCGTCTGTATGACACCCGTCGGCAATTTCTGACTCAATGATCTGTCGTATGAAATTGGTTGGCGTTACCGATTTTGAAGTATCGTTCATGTTGATTTGTTTCGATCAATTTAGCGATGTGTGGCTGCTGTCTATCCCACGAACACAATATTTTACTCGTCATAGCGAATCACTTGTGATCTTCCCTTCGACAGGGCATCGCAAGTTGGTACTCCCTGAATTCCAGCCCTGGCCCGATCAAGCATATAGGTAAAGGTCTCCGCTGGTGGGATGCAAAATGCAAAGTGCTGTTGATTCATCTCGCATTTCGTGCTACTGAATGTTCCTAGACACTGGAAAAGCAGTTGCATGGCAAGGCTAGAACCGGCTAAATGGGTCGCTGGAACGGGCTTTTGCTGGTGCAACAAGAAACCAAAAGAGGCAGGAAGGAGAACGTTAAATGGCCTACACAACAGAAGGCATCCGGAACCTTGCGCTCGTCGGCCACGCCGGGAGTGGGAAAACTACATTGGCAGAAAGCCTGCTTCTAGATGCTGGCGTCATCAATGAAGTCGGTGTGGTTGAAAAAGGTTCAACGGTGACTGATTTCGATGAACTGGAACAAAAACACCACCACTCGCTGACAGCTGCAGTGGCATCCTATGATTATCGCGACACGCATATTAACTTGATCGACACACCCGGATACCCGGATTTTATCGGGCCAACATTAAGTGTTTTTGGCGCCGTGGAGACCATTGCGATTGTTGTGAATGCCCAGAGCGGTGTGGAAAGTTCAACGCGACGCATGATGGAGGCAGTCAAGCAACGCAACTTATGCGCGATGATTGTTGTGAATCGAATTGACGCCGAAGATATCGATCTGGAGGCAGTCTATGCACAGATCCAGGAATTGTTCGGTAGTGAATGTCTGGCAGTTAATTTACCGACCTCAAACGGCAGTGACGTGGTCGATTGTTTTTTTGGGACTGAGGGAGAGTCTGACATATCCTCGGTTGAGGATGCGCATACTGCAATCGTAGATCAGACCGTAGAGCTGGATGATGATTTGATGACAGCGTATCTCGACCAGGGGGAAATTGCCCCGGAGCAGTTGCATGATCCGTTTGAACAGGCCATGCGTGAACGGCATGTAGTGCCGGTCTGTTTTGTCTCCAGTAAAACAGGCACTGGGGTCCGGGCGCTCAACGAGTTTATCTGCAAAATGCTGCCAAGCCCCTTGGAAGGTAATGCACCTCGATTCGTGAATGGAAGCGGAGATGAAGGTGAGAGTTATGACGTGGCACCAGATGCTTCGAAACCTGTCCTCGGCCACGTCTTCAAGATTTCTTTCGATCCGTTTGTAGGGCGACAAGCAGTATTCCGTCTGTATCAAGGCACAATAAAAAAAGATGCACAGGTGTTTCTGAAGGACAGCCGCAAAGGTTTGAAAGTGGGTAACCTGTCCAGCTGTCTGGGCAAGAAGCTTTCCGACTCCGCTGCTGCGATACCGGGCGACATCATGCTGATTTCAAAAGCTGAAGGGTTTGCTTACGATGCTGTGGTGCGAGGTGCTCATGATGACAATGACATCCAGTTAGAGGCTGCTGCATTGCCAACGCCTATGGTGGGTGTTTCGATAGCGCCCAAGAGCCGTGGCGATGAACAGAAAATTGCTGAAGTACTGAAAAAACTTACTGAATCGGACCCTTGTTTTCGGATCGAGCGTAATCCTGCTGCGAATGAGACAATACTTCGCGGTATGGGAGACCTGCACCTGCGGATGGCGGTAGAACGAATGAGCGACCAATATGCCGTAGAGGTTGAAACTGCGGTACCTACGATTCCGTACCGAGAGACTATCGGCAAGTCTGCTGAAGGGCACGCTAAGCACAAAAAGCAGACCGGCGGTGCCGGTCAGTTCGGGGAGGTTTATCTTCGGATCGAACCTCTGGGTCGTGGCCAGGGTTTTGACTTTGTGAATAAGATTGTCGGCGGTGTTATCCCCGCCCAGTTCATTCCGGCAATCGAGAAAGGAGTGCAGAGTGTCTTGGAGGGGGGCGCCGTAGCTGGTTTTCCGATGCAGGATATCCGGGTGTCAGTTTATGATGGCAAGTATCATGCGGTGGACTCGAAAGAAGTAGCGTTTGTGGCTGCCGGACGTAAAGCGTTTCTCGAAGCGGTGTCGAAGGCCGGTCCGGTTGTTCTTGAGCCGATTGTGGATCTGGAGGTTACAGTGCCTGCCGATAATATGGGAGATATCACGGGTGATCTGTCTTCAAGACGAGGCCGGGTCAGCAGTACAGATTCAATGCCTGGTGGCATGATCAGCATCATCGGGCAAGTGCCGCTTGCAGAGATGGATGATTACCAGTCGAGACTCAAGTCAATGACCGGTGGTGAGGGCAGCTACACCCTGGAGTTTTCGGCCTATGACCCCGCACCGGGAGATGTACAGAAAAAGCTCTCAGGAGCCTTCCAGCACGCGGAAGAGGATTGACCGGGTAACACACTGGCAAGATGTTCAACCTGAACAGGCTGTCAGGCTGGTAGTTTAAGCAATAACAGTTCCAGACTGACTGGGCAGCGGCAACCATCGATAGTTCCAGGGCGGTGCTATACTGGCGCGCCCAAAAACGCCAGAACTGGTCATCGAAGATTAATGACTCTACTGATGTCATGATGCAAACAGAACAAAACAAGCCATCGCTCAGTGATGATCTCAGCGTTACCGACAACCTACGGATCTCGGATATACAGGATGTAGCCGATCCGAAAACTGTCATTGAAGAGCATCCAGTACCCCCTTCAGTTGCACAACTCGTAACGCGTACGCGTGCTGAGGCGCACGCGATTCTCCATGGTCAGGACGACCGTGTGATCGTAATTGTCGGGCCCTGCTCGATTCATGATCCTGTTGCGGCACTGGACTACGGGGGCCGCCTAGAAGCGTTACGGCAGAATTATTCGAAAGACCTGTTGATTATCATGCGGGTCTATTTTGAAAAACCCCGGACCACTGTTGGCTGGAAAGGGTTGATTAATGATCCCGATCTCGATGGCTCATTTGATATCAATAAAGGGTTGAGGCTCGCCCGTAAATTGCTGCTGGATCTTAACCTGGCCGGTGTGCCTGCTGGAACAGAATACCTTGATCTGCTGACACCGCAATATATTGCCGACTTGATCAGTTGGGGAGCTGTCGGTGCCCGAACGACAGAAAGTCAACTACACCGGGAACTGGCATCCGGATTGTCTTGTCCTGTCGGATTCAAGAACGGCACGGATGGGAATCTCAAGATCGCAATCGATGCCGTAGGCGCTGCAGCACACCCCCATCATTTTCTGACGGTGACCAAGGCTGGCTATCTGGGAATCTTTGAGACCACTGGCAATGAGGATGGTCATGTGATTCTCCGGGGTGGCCAATCACCGAACTACGATAGCAAGAGTGTTAACACAGCAGCTCAAATGCTGGAATCTGCCGGTTATTCGCCAAGATTGATGGTTGATTTCAGTCATGCGAACAGCGGAAAACAACATCGTGGACAGATTACTGTTGGCGCTGATGTTTCGAGTCAACTGGCCCAGGGAGAAAACAGGGTAGTCGGCGTCATGATCGAAAGTCATATCGTCGAGGGCCGGCAAGATGTTGTCGCGGGCTGTAATCTTGTGTATGGCCAAAGCATTACTGATGCTTGCCTTGGCTGGGATGATACGGTTCAGGTGATTGAACAGTTGGCCGCAGCAGTTGACACTCGACGGAGTTTGTCGCGTTAGGATTGTCAACTGATTGTTCCAAGGCCAGTGAAACAGGCTGATGTGAATCCACTATCCGTCCGCTTTATGATCTGATCAGTAAATTCTATTTTTATTGTTGGGCTTCGATGTTACGCTTATGCGACGACTGCAATCGTATCTGTTACTTGGATGACCCTGAGAAATTCTGTTATGCATTTACGACCGTATTAACTTTAAACAATGATTAAGCCCCATGGTGCCACCAAACTCAAACCGCTTTATGTGGCCTGCGATGAGCAGCGTCGCTCACTTGAAAGTGAAGCTCAGCATCTACCATCTCTGAAGATCAGTTCGGCATCGGCAGCAAATGCTGTGATGCTTGGTGCAGGCTATTTCACACCTCTGTCGGGATTTATGAACCAGCGCGATTTGGCCAGTGTTGCTGCAACGATGCACACGGCTGATGGGCTGTTCTGGCCCGTTCCGGTGGTTAACTTGGTCCAGCAGTGCAGCTATCGGGCCGGAGACCGTATCGCATTGAGGGACCCTAACATTGATGGTAATCCGGTTCTGGCTGTGCTGGACATCGCTGCGGTCGAAGAACTCTCAGACAAAGACCTTGAGTTGGTCACTCAATCGATCTATGGCACGCTCGACGCGAATCATCCTGGCGTGAATGTGTTTACCAGCCAGGGCAGGGTGTTGGTCTCTGGTCCGATTAAGGTTCTGAATTACAGTTATTTTGCGCACGCCTATCCAGCGACCTTTCGTACTGCAGAGCAGATCCGGGCCGATATTAATGAACGCGGATGGAATCGGGTGGTCGCGTTCCAGACTCGTAACCCGATGCACCGCGCCCACGAGGAGTTATGCAAGATGGCGCGGGCCACGGTCGATGCCGATGGAATTCTGATTCACATGCTTCTGGGGCAGCTCAAGCCTGGCGACATACCGGCAGAGGTGCGGGACACCGCAATTCGGACGATGGTTGACCTGTATTTCCCAGCCAACAGTGTGATAGTCGCCGGCTACGGGTTTGACATGTTGTATGCAGGGCCGCGTGAAGCAGTACTACACGCTGTGTTTCGCCAAAATGCAGGTTGCACACATCTTATAGTTGGTCGTGATCATGCCGGTGTTGGTGATTACTACGGCGCGTTCGATGCGCAGACAATTTTCCGCGACCAGGTTCCTGGCGGTGCCCTGGACATTCAGATATTCGAGGCCGACCATACTGCGTATTCAAGGAAACTCGACCGGGTGGTCATGATGCGGGATGTAGCTGATCATAAGCCGGAAGATTTTGTGCTGTTGTCCGGCACCCGGGTTCGAGAAATGCTGTCGGCAGGTGAAGCGCTGCCACCCGAATTTGCCCGGCCTGAGGTCGCTCAGATTCTAATGCAACACTACCAGGGACACCAGGCAGACAGTTAAATGGATCGACTCAGGTCTCTAGTGCTTATGGGAAACTGTTAAAGCCCCTCGATCTGGTCAACCGCAATGCTCTCCTCTTCAAGCATCACCGGAATGCCGTCATCAATTCGGTAGATCCGTTGTTTGTTCTTGGTGATCAGGCCCTCACCGAGGGGTGTTTCAACAACTGTGTCGTTGGCCTGCGTGACATGTCCCGCGGCAATTGCAGAATTGACTGCAGCAAGTTTCTCCTCACTGAGAGGGAATACCGGTTGTTTGCTGACCGGGCAGCACAGAATCTCCAGAAGTTTGGGATCGATTGGCATGGATGGTAATGTTGGTCGTTCCGATTGTGACAGCTGCGCAGAGTTCTCTGAGTATACTGCTGTGCCTGTGTAAGCGCATCTTTAGGTACAGTAAATGTGGGTGAAAACGACTCAGTAGGTGGAACTCCATGAGTGCAGATTCCAAGAATGTAGTGCTGGTCGCGATCTGTGGTAACGCAGTGCTGACTATCCTGAAGTTCACGGTCGCGGTTCCGACGCATTCGGCAGCGATGATGAATGAGGCGATCCATAGTCTGATGGATACGCTTAACCAGTTATTTCTGTTGATGGGACTAAAAAGCGGTAGCAGGCCGGCCGATCGTCAGTACGCTTTCGGTCATGGTCAGAAGAAATATCTCTGGAACTTGTGGAGCGCGATTGGTCTTTTCTCAATCGGCTGCGGCTTGGGGCTTTCACACGCCTGGCATGCCTGGCAGCAGAGCCATAACATCGCCGAACAGGTTACCGTTGAATCGACTCTATTCGGGTCGACCGATCCTCTGGCATTGGCGATGGGTGTCTTGCTGATTGCACTCGCGGTTGAGTCCTGGGTATTAAAAATCGCGTGGTGTGAATTCGCGCAGCGAGCTCGAATGAGTGGTCATCAGAATGCTTGGTCCTACTTCGGCCAATCAGATGACCCAACATTGGTTGCCGTCCTGCTTGAAGATGCGGTTGCGGTTACTGGTGTATTACTTGCTGCCATTGGTATTGCGCTAACGCACGCAACCGGTATTGTGCTTTGGGATATCGGGTTCTCGGTGGTGATTGCGGTGATGCTGGGTATCACTGCAGTATTTCTAGGCAGGATCAATATGCGTTTTCTTTCCGATGTCCGGGATCAGGAAGCCGAGCAAACCTTTAGGTTGATTGTCGATGCCCACCATGACATTGAGCGTTATCATGACTTGCGCAGTATTGTCATTGATGAGCGTAATACAGTTCTCGTGGCCGAAATTGAACTGAAAGAGGAGAGTATAGTGTCTGGTCTGCGGGAAAGGATTACACAGCATCGAGCGGAAAGCAGCGTCAGGATTGTCGATCTGGATAGTGGTGAGCCTGGGCGGGTAGAGTTGCTGTCTGACCGAGCGCTGGTTCAGGCCACACTTGAACGTACCGAACAAATCATAGACGAGCTAGAATTGCGCCTGCGTGAACAATGCCCCCGAGTATCGCATGTTACGATTGAAGTCGAGGGTATTGTTGAAAACCACTCAGTGGATATGTCAGATGGGTAACACTGTGGTGGTGTAGACAATCTTGCATAGAAATTAGACGTTTAAGGATGCTGGCATGAATAGAATGATTGTGGGTTGTGTAGTAGGAGTCGGGTTGATGATTCCGGCATCATTGATAGTTGCAGAGACTACGCTTGACTCTGATGAGCAGAAATACAGTTATGCGCTGGGGTATCAGATCGGCAGTCAAATTCAAAGGCAACTGGATGCAGAAGACGTTGAACTGGATGTTGATGCCTTTGCCCGTGGTATCGCGGACGTGCTCTCGGGACGAGCACTTGCGCTCAGTCAAGAAGAGATTATGAAAGCGATCGAAACTAAAGGTGAGCAGGAGGCCGAAAAGATGGTAGAGCTCGGGGACTCGAACGAATCAAGCGGTGAGGAATTTCGAGCGGAATACGGCAAACAAGAGACTGTCTTGCGTACCGACAGCGGTATTTTATACCGGGTGCTGACCGCTGGTTCTGGCACAAAACCTGGTCCAAATGATACCGTGGTTGTGCACTACAGGGGCACGCTACCGGATGGCCGGGAATTTGATAGTTCCTACAAGCGCGGTCAGCCGGCGACCTTTAGTCTGGGTGGCATCATAGCGGGATGGAAAGAGGTCCTTCAGTTAATGCCAGAAGGGGCGAAATGGGAGGTTGTGATTCCGCCAGAGCTGGGCTACGGTAGTGTCGGTGCTGGCGGCCTGATCGGCCCCAATCAGACCCTGCTCTTCGAAATAGAACTGATTGAAGTTAAGTAGCGCTATCCGGTGATGTGATCAAGGTGCTGCTGTTGGTTGGCTGCGACGATCTATTTGTGTCCACAACGCGGTTCAGTCGATTTCCGGGAGGATGTTGATCACTTCCCGCGCCACCGCGCGTGTGCCCTGATTGCCACCGAATTCCAGTGGACGCAGACGACCGGATGAGAAGCCTGTGTAGACAGCCGATTCAATCATCTCGGCTGCGCAATTAAGTTGATCTTGTCCTGATTTCTCGGCCAGATATCCCAGCAACAGTGAACCACTGAGAATGCAGGCCAATGGGTTTGCGGCATCTCGACCCATGATGTCTGGTGCGCTGCCGTGGGCGGGCTGAAACAATCCATGATGATCTCCAATCTCAGCACAGGCTGCCATGCCCATACCCCCGACAAGACCGCCAGCGAGATCAGACAGTATGTCTCCATACATATTTTCCATTACCATGACATCGAATGACCAGGGTTTCCGGATAAGGTCCAGAGCCTGGGCATCGATATAATTGTGATCGGCAGAAATATCGGGGAATTGCTCGGCTCGTTCGTCAAATATTTTTCGGAAAAATGCCATGGACCTGAACACATTGGCCTTGTCTACACAGGTCACGCGGCCAGGCCTGCCGCGATTTTTTCGCTGCCTTGCCAGTCGAAATGCGAAGTCGTGAAGTTTTTCAGTGGTGTTTCTCGTGATACGCAGCGTGTCACGTACCTCATTTTCATTGGCGATTTGTGTCCGCCCATGTACGGCAGCCGAATAAAAAAGACCTTCTGTGGATTCCCGTACGATTACCAGATCGATAGTCGAGGCGCGTGGATCTGCAAGAGGCAGGGGTGAATTCGGATAGGCTCGGGCCGGTCTCACACCAGCGTAGAGTTGTAGCTGTTCCCGTAGGCGCAGATGAGGAGCTACTTCGGTACCATCGTGATATCGGATCTCTGGCAATCCAATTGCACCCAATAAAATAGCATCCGCCTGTTCAGCGGCTTGTTCAGATCCTTGTTCAATGTCTCTGCCAGACTCTCTGAAGTAAGCTGCGCCGGCATGGTAGCTATTAAAGTCTAAGCAAAAGCCACCAATGCGTTTTTGCACGGCCTCAAGGACAGCGATCGTCGCATCCGTTACATCGGGACCTATCCCATCTCCCCTGAACACGGCCACGTGATAGGTTGACTGACTCATACTACGGCCGAAGGGGTAGCGTTGTGCGTACGCTTGAGTCGCTGAGTGAAGGTCAACCGGATCATTACGATGTTAAATTCATAATTGTAATGCCGACCACAACCATTATGGCCGCGCACGTCCTGTACAACATATGCCGCTCCTTGAACATGAGCCCCCCAATCAGTACAGCAATGATTACGCTTGTTTCCCGTAGAGCGGAGATCATGGCCATGGTGTTGGTGCTCATTGCATAGATGACCAAACCATAGGCGAGCGCGGCGACCATACCGCTTATCCATAGTCCACGCCAGTGTGTCAGATAATAATCCTTGAAAGTATGTCGACGAATCAATGAGACGAAGATGCCGAATGTGGCAGCCTCAAGAACAAACAGCCAGATGATGTAGCCCAGCTTTGACTGGGCTTCCCGTACACCCAGTCCGTCGGCTAGCGTATAGCCGCTAATCCAGATCGCAGTGCCTATCGCAAACAGCACGGGTTTCAGATTGCCACGCCAGGGCAGTCCGTTCTCGAAACTGAGACTGACGATTCCCACGCAGGCGAGCGATATGCCTGCCAGAACCGTCAACGACAAAGTTTCTCCGGCAAGAAGTACCCCAAGTCCGGCGATAATCAGGGGTGCGCTACCCCGCGCAAGCGGATAAACCAGACCGAGGTCTCCAACACGATAACCGCTGATCAAAAAGCCGTAGTAACCCCAGTGCAGAACTAGCGAAAGCCCAAGATACGGCCATGCTGCCAGGCTGGGGATCGGGACAAATGGCAGCAGGCACAGGCAGATAATTCCGGAACATCCATGCATCAGACCGAGACTGAGTAACTTGTCGTCACCGGCCTTGATAAATGCATTCCAGGCGGCATGTAGAAATGCAGCCGCCAGCACGAGCGTGATTGTTGAAAGCGTCAAGATGTCAGACCAGAGATTTGTTGCGTCCGGCGACCGTGCGAAAAGCTGTAGATTAACGGGTACCCATGATTTATCCTAAAGCGACTTCCGGCAGTCCGGTAACGCAACTCCCCGGCACCTAGACTTTTCTTTATCCTGGGGCTCATTGAAAATCCCCGACAACGCGGTGATCCGCACTGCATAGGTTGCGGCCTCACGTATCCTGATCACGAGACTATGATTGATGAGAATACTTTTTGCTGACAAATATCCCGAGTTATCTGTAGATAAACTCAAACAAAAAGGGCAAGACTGTGTGCTGCAACCAGATCTTGAAGCCGATGAGCTTGACTCTGTGCTTGGAGAATATGATGTGTTGGTGGTGCGAAGCACTCAGGTAACGAAAAAGGCGATAGAGGCCGGTAAATCGCTGAAGATGATTATTCGAGCCGGTGCCGGAACCAACACGATCGACAAGAATGCCGCTGCTGCTCGTGGTATTTATGTCTGTAATGTACCGGGTCGAAATGCTGCATCAGTGGCTGAACTGGCCATCGGACTTCTGATCGCCATCGACAGAAACATTCCGGACAATGTTTTCGCGTTGCGTCAAGGAAATTGGAACAAAAAGCGATTCAGTGTTGCTGCGGGTCTGAAAGGCCGACGTATGGGCGTGGTTGGTCTCGGTGCCGTGGGCCTGGAAGTGCTGGAACGGGCGCATGCGTTCGGGCTGGAGCTCTATGTCATCGATCGACCAAACCGGTGGCGGGAAACGCACGACCGCCTCGTTCGTATAGGCGGTATAAAGCGTGTCACGGGTCTTAAAGAACTGGCAGAACGATGTGAAATCCTCAGTTTTCATGTGCCCTCTGTAGTCGGTACGCAAAAAATGGTCGATGCAGAGCTGTTGGCGCGCATGCCAGTGGGGGCTATTATTATCAATACCTCTCGTGGGGATATTGTCGACGAGGAAGCCCTGATTAAGGCGATGGATGAGAAAGGGATACGAGCAGGCTTGGATGTGTTTTGCGGGGAACCAAGTGGTGGTGAGGCTATATTTGAATCGACTCTTGCCAGACATCCCAATGTTTACGGTACACATCATATCGGCGCATCTACGGATCAGGCACAAGCAGCGGTCGCCAGGGGTGTGATAGAAATCCTGGATGCGTTTAGTCAAGGAAATATCAAACACTGTGTCAACATGGACACGTGATTATTTAATGTACTAGGAGACAAGTGATGAGTCGGCGAGTCAACAACTTCAGTGCGGGTCCGTCAACCCTGCCTCAACAGGTGCTTGAGGAAGCTCAGGCGGAATTTGTGGAATACCAGGGGTCAGGGATGTCGCTGATTGAAATGAGTCATCGCGGGAAACATTTTGATGAAGTACATCGGGAAGCGATAGTAATGACTCGGAAAATATTCAGTGTTCCAGACAGTTTTAAGGTGCTGTTCCTACAGGGTGGCGCAACGTTTCAGTTTTCTATGGTCCCAATGAACCTGTTGCGAACAGGCGAGCGGGCCGGCTACGTGAATTCCGGTAGTTGGGCCACCGGGGCGATGACAGATGCCAGATTCTACGGTGACATCTATGCCGCTTGGGAAGGTAAGGATAGCGGCTACACCAGGATGCCCCAGGACGATGAGTTGAAAATCCAGTCGGGTACCCGCTATCTGCATATTACATCCAATGAGACAATCGGGGGTGTGCAATTTACCCACTGGCCTGACGTTGACGTACCCCTGGTTTGCGACATGTCTTCAGACTACATGTCAAGGGCAATACCCTGGGAGAAGTTTGACCTGGTGTACGGTGGGCTCCAGAAAAACCTGGGTCCATCCGGAATGGCGCTAGTGTTTGTGAGGGAGTCAATTCTGGAGGACTGCAACACTGACATCGGGCGCTATATGCGTTATGCCGTCCATGCTGAGAAAAATTCTATGTTCAACACTCCACCGGTGTTTCCGATTTACATACTGGGAAAGATACTTAAGTGGATGAATGAGAAGGGTGGGCTCGATGTCATCGAACGAGAAACACAGGAGAAAGCCAACTTGCTCTATTCGGTGATCGACCGTAGCGACGGGTATTACAGTTGCCCCGTTGAAAGCAGGTGCCGTTCGGTCATGAACGTGGTTTTCCGATTGCCGAACGACGATCTTGAGGCAGAGTTTCTCAAGCAGTCGGACGCTGCTAGTCTGCTCAATCTCAAGGGGCACCGGAGTGTTGGCGGATGTCGAGCGAGTATCTACAATGCTATGCCACGTACTGGTGTAACTGCACTGGCAGAGTTTATGGTTGCGTTTCGGGAAATTAACCCAGGGTAAGGCCCGTGTTGCTTACAGGTAAATCTGCTTGACACAGATCCACACCTTCATGCCCTATGTCGTCTGCCGTGATCGAGCAGAGCGCGTGGTGGCACCCGCTTACGATTCAATGGCGCCTGCTGAACGCGTAGCCTACGCCAAGGCAAACCCGTCGAACTTCATCAAAACGATGAAAACGCCGGAGGAGTACACTGAGTCGAAAAACCTGTCTCTGGAGATGATTCTGGATCACAATCTGAACGCGGTTCGAAAGATGTTGGAGGATTTGACCTTCGAGCTTCAATCTCAGCAGGCGCTGTACATTTACCGAATGCATACCGGAGAACATGTTCAGACGGCTGTCATCGCAGAAGTGCCGGTGGTTGAGTATCAGCAAGGTCGCATTCACAGGCATGAGCATACGCGTTCTGAACATGAAGATAGGCTCACGCAATACCTGCAGCATGTTGGTGTGAGTTCCAGCCCGATTTGCCTGGCTTATCAGGATGATGCTCGAATTGATAAAACTGTAAAAATCATTACACAAGGTAAACCGATGCTTGATTTTGCTCTGGAAGATGGAGTGCAGCAGACGATCTGGAAAGTTGTTGAGACCGAGCAGATCGATATTCTGCGAACACAGTTTTTGAGCGTTGAGGTTGCCTATCTTACCGATGGACACCATAGAATGGCAGCTAGCGTACGACACGCTGCCAGTCGATCACACAATGCAAATTCAAACAGTGGTCCCTGGAGTAAATTTCTGGCGGCGTTGTTACCGGCAACCCAGTTGAGGGTCCTCTCTTTTAACCGGTGTGTTCGTGATTTGAATGGGTTTTCAGTAGAGCAATTGATTGACCGGCTCACGTTAAATTTTACAGTCGATCAGATTTCCGACGACAGTATGACGGTACTGCCATCCAAACCCGGTGAGTTCACTTTGCTGGTGGAAAACCGGCTGTTTCGGTTGCAGGTGCGTTCGGTTCGGGTACCCAACGATCCGGTTGGTTGTCTGGATGTATCGCTGTTGCAAAATTTGTTTCTTGAACCTGTGTTGGGTATCGGGGATGACCGGTCTGATGCTCGACTTGATTTTGTCACAGGTGATAGTGGATTGAATGGTTTGAGACAACGGGCTGAGGAAGGGTGGCAGGTTGGTATTGCCTGCTACCCAACTTCTATGAGGGATTTGATGAGTATCGCAGACCGTGGCTTGGTTATGCCGCCCAAGTCAACTTGTTTCGATCCCAAAGCGCGTTCAGGCATATTCCTGAGGTTCTCCTGAACGTTGACAGTACGTTTTTCTGATTTTAGTATCATTTATATCTATTATTTATCGATTTCATTTGTTGCAAAGGGCTGGGCCGGGAAATGATCGAATGATTTGTGGGTCTCGGTGTCGCAAAACAGATCTCATATGTCGCGCGCAAATCAACAGACCTAAGTATTAATCTTAGAATGCCGCTGTGGTAGTGGGGTCAACCATCTGAACGTTTACTCGTGTCGTAGAACATCAACCATAAGGTGCGGAGACGATGACTGAGACTGAAGTTACAGATACTGAAGTTGCAGAGCCTGAAGAAGAACTGGATCTGAATACACTGTCTGACGAGGAACTCGTTGAGCAGATGCACGACGATCTTTATGATGGTCTGAGAGAAGAAATTGAAGAGGGGACAAACATACTGCTAGAGCGAGGCTGGGCGCCGGATAAACTTCTCGCGGATGCTCTGGTAGAGGGGATGCGCATTGTCGGTATCGATTTTCGGGATGGCATTTTGTTTGTGCCCGAGGTCTTGATGTCAGCCAACGCAATGAAAGGCGGTATGGCGATCCTGCGTCCGCTACTGGCGGAAACTGGTGCGGCAAGTGTTGGTACGGTGGTTATTGGCACTGTAAAAGGTGATATACACGATATTGGTAAGAATCTCGTGAGTATGATGCTTGAGGGAGCGGGTTTTGAGGTCTATAACATTGGCATCAATAACCCAGTCGAGAATTTCCTGGCGGCAATTGAAGAACACAAACCGGACATCGTGGGCATGTCTGCACTACTCACTACGACGATGCCGTATATGAAAGTGGTTATTGATACCATGATCGAACAAGGCATTCGGGACGACCATATCGTATTGGTGGGTGGGGCACCCTTGAACGAGGAATTCGGGAAAGCGATTGGTGCGGATGCTTACTGTCGAGATGCATCCGTGGCAGTAGAGACAGCTAAGCAGATGGTCGCACAGCGCAGAGGTGAGTCGATCCCAGCGTAAGCTCTGACAGATAAAGATTAACCACTGAACTGTTGTTATTTGAGGAAGCAGAACAGGCGATAGACTGCACAGAGCAGTCAACAAAACGTCAGGAGAGTAAGCCAGTGGGCCAACCGTCTGGAAAACTGATCATTGCGTGCGGTGCACTCGCTAGAGAGATCCAGCAACTGATCGATATTAATGGTTGGACTGATGTAGACGTCCAGTGCCTGCCTGCTGACCTTCATAATCGTCCGGATCAGATTCCCAACCGTGTGCTGGACAAGATCCAGAGCAACCGCGATCGATATGCCCACATATTTGTGGCGTATGCAGATTGTGGGACAGGGGGTCTATTGGACAGCATGCTCAAGCCGCTCCGCGGGGTGGAGAGACTGGAAGGTGCCCACTGCTACCAGTTTTATGCTGGATCGGAGGTCTTTGAACAGTTGCACGATGCGGAACCTGGTACCTTTTACTTGACAGACTTTCTGGTTCGTCATTTTGACAGGCTAATCATGGACGAGTTGGGGCTGGACCGGCATCCCGAGCTCAAACAGACTTATTTCAGGAACTACACTCGACTACTGTATCTGTCACAGGCGGAAACCCCAGAGTTGGTTACAAAGGCGCGCTCTGCGGCGGATCGTCTGGGGCTGCGGTTTGAACATCGCTCGACCGGATTCGGTGAGCTCGAAACAGGCCTGGACCGGTTCATGGTATCGGCGCCAATGACTGCGAGGACACCCTGATGCCTAAACTAATTACGGTCTATTGGCGGGATATACCGTCACAGGTTATCGCGAAAAAAGGGCGGTCGAAGAGTAAGGTACAGCTCAGTCAACGATTTCAAGAAGCCATTGACCGAGCCGCGATGCGAGCGGGTAAAGGCAGTAGTGATGCCTACTTAAGTGAATGGCGGCAGGAAGCCTCCACCTGTGGTGATGATCTTGAATCGGCTGCTAAAGAATTGGCCCATGTGCTTGAACAGCGCTATAACGATGACGCCCTGCTGGCGCTGATCCGGGCCAAGGGTGTTAAAACTGATTCTGCCTAACCAAGGCTGAGTCCAAATGTACGTTGTCCGAAGATGGTCAGTACGCCACTCACGCCTGCTTAGAACGGCCTACCAAGTTTTGGAGGCCGTGTTGAATAGGCTACATCCGCTGTGGACTTTAATCGGTTACGAGCGCGTCGAACCTTGTTTCCAATTTGTCGAGCGCCAGTTCAAGACGTTGCTGTTCGATTGCCAGATGTGTGGGGCGTGTCTTTTGGGGTCAACTGGGATGTCTTGTCCTATGAATTGCTCGAAGGAATTGCGAAATGGGCCCTGTGGCGGGGTTCGGGCAGACGGTTGTTGCGAGGTCATCCCTGACATGCGTTGCGTATGGGTTGATGCTTGGGAAGGTGCAAATCGGATGCGAGATAGATTGGGTATACAGCGGGTGCAACCGCCGTTGGCGAATGGCAGTCGCGGTCGCTCGTCCTGGCTCAGGGAGGTCCGTTTGAAGCGATCGTATGATTTGCAGCCCGGACGGCTACAAGGATGACTGGAACAGTTGCGAATGAAGGGGCTGTTACCGCCACCTGGCCCGAAGCTGTCATGCCCCACCGTGAATTGAAACAGGTTTTAAGATCCGGGCAGTTTGCTGTGACGGCAGAGTTGTCACCACCGGATTCGGCCGACCCGATAGAAGTCTATAAACGTGCGGCACTGTTTTCTGGATATGTCGATGCGCTTAACGCAACGGATGGTTCCGGTGCCAACTGCCACATGTCAAGTGTTGGCGTGTGTGCCTTGCTGACACGAGCCGGCTATTCAACAGTCATGCAAATTTCGTGCCGTGATCGGAATCGAATTGCAATACAGGGTGATATTCTGGGTGCTGCGGCTATGGGTGTCCGAAACATCCTCTGTCTCACGGGAGATGGTGTACAAGCCGGTGATCAGCCTGATGCCAAGGCAGTTTTTGATTTCGACAGTATTTCTCTTCTAGAGACAGTTCGCTATATGCGAGACGAATCCCGATTCCTGAGCGAGCGGAAGCTTTCGACACCACCCGATGTGTTTACGGGTGCTGCGGCCAATCCCTTTTCACCACCGGTGGATTACCGGCCACAGCGACTCAAAAAAAGATTGAGGCGGGTGCCCAGTTCATACAAACACAGTATTGTTTTGATTTGCCCGGTTTGGAAGTCTACATGCGCGAGGTGCGCGATCTCGGACTGCACGAGCGGTGCTTTATCCTAGCCGGGGTCGGTCCATTGCCCTCTGCTAATACGGCAAAATGGATCCGAGTAAATGTTCCTGGAGTTCATATTCCGGATCATCTGATCACTCGACTCGAAGGTGCTGTAGATCAACAGCAAGAAGGTGTAAAGATTTGTGTCGAATTGATACAACAGATTAGGGAAATCGATGGAATCGCAGGTGTACATGTGATGGCCTATAGACAAGAAGAGATGGTGGCGGAAATTATCCAGAAATCCGGTGTGCTGAACGGACGATCCCCATCGATGCCGTCAATACCGGAGAATCTTTAAGGCTTAAGGAGTATGCAGTGACCATTACGCTAGTCAGTTCGGCAAATCGGGAGCTTCGAATAGGATTCGATCAGCCGTTTTGCATTATCGGTGAGAGGATTAACCCTACTGGTCGTATGGTTCTGTCAGAAGAAATGAAAAATGGAGATTACAGTCGGGTTGAGGCCGACGCGCTGGCACAGGTGGCGGCTGGCGCCCATATGTTGGACGTAAACGCTGGCATACCGCTAGCCGATGAACCTGCTATTCTCGCCGAGTGCATACAACTCGTTCAGTCGCTCACTGATGTACCTTTATCTATTGATTCATCGATTGTTGCGGCCCTGGAGTCGGGCCTCTCGGTATATCAGGGTAAAGCGCTGGTGAACTCGGTTACAGGTGAGGAAGAACGTCTTGAAAGTGTTCTCCCACTGGTTAAGAAATTCAATGCTGCTGTGGTTGCGATATCAAATGATGAGACGGGTATCTCCGAGGATCCAGATGTCCGGTTTGAAGTAGCCAGAAAGATTGTAGAGCGTGCTGAAGACCATGGAATACTGCGCGAGAATGTTATTGTAGACCCACTCGTTATGCCTATTGGCGCATTGAATGATGCGGGTCGGCAGGTGATGAGTATCGTTCGTCGATTGCGTGAAGAACTGAAAGTGAACTCCACCTGCGGTGCCTCCAACATTAGTTTTGGTCTACCCAACCGGAATGGGCTGAACTCGGCGTATCTGGCCATGGCCATAGGTGCGGGTATGACATCGGCCATTACAAATCCGTTACACGGAGAAGTGATGCAGGCCATTTCAGGGGCCGATGTAATGATGGGGCACGACCCCAATTGCCTACGCTGGATAAAAAAATACCGGGAACCAGTGCAAGATGTCGAGACAGACGGCGCTCGAGGGCGAGGGCGGAATCGACGCCGCCGTTCAGCAAGATGACAGGTTCAGACCATCATGGTCGTTGCCTGTGCGGTGCCGTCACCTTCGAGATCACAGGCGAACTGCGTAACGTGCTCGTTTGTCATTGCTCCCAGTGTCGGCGGACCAGTGGTCACTTCTGGGCAGCAACCGCAGCGCCAGTAGTGGCCATTCAGATCAACACTCGGAACACATTATCCTGGTATCGATCGTCGTCAAAGGCTAAGCGCGGGTTCTGCCGTCGCTGTGGTTCCAGCCTGTTTTGGCAATTGGATGGGTCAACTTCATTGTCTATAGCCGCTGGATCATTGGACATGCCTACAGGTCTCAGCACACAAGAACACATTTATTTTGATGATGCATCGGATTACTACACAGTACATCCAGACGAACGGATTCGAACAGATACTGTGACACTAATTGAGTAGAACAATGGCAGAAGCACTGGTCGTATTTACACCTTCGGGCCGACGCGGTCGTTTTCAGACGGGCACTACGGTGTTGCAGGCAGCACAGGAACTCGGTGTAGATATCGATTCGGTTTGCGGGGGTCGAGCAATCTGTGGCCGTTGTCAGGTGCTTCTCAGTGAAGGTTCTTTCCCCAAACATGGAATCGAGTCGAATTTGGATAATCTATCGGCGCGCAGCAACAATGAACTGGAATACGACCGACAGCAATCTCTTGTCCAAGGTCGCCGCCTGAGTTGTTCGACTCGAATTTTGGGCGATGTGGTCATAGACGTGCCGGCCGACAGCCAAGTCCACAGGCAGGTTGTGCGTAAACGGATTGAAGTACACGACATCGATGTGGATCCCTTGATACGCCTGCATTTCCTGGATGTGCCTGAACCCAATATGCATGACCCGGCGGGCGACCTGCAGCGGTTGTTCCAGGAGTTGGAGTTTGAATGGGGTCTAACCGGCCTTGGCTGTGATCGGTACGTACTTGAGACGCTACAGAGCTGCCTGAAATCAGGCGAACGAAAAGTCACCGCGGCTGTCTATCGGCAGAAGCAGATCATAGCGACCTGGGCCGGATTCAAAGATCGCGCTTTGGGTATCGCAGTCGATGTGGGATCAACCACGATAGCAGTACATTTGTGTGATCTTTCGTCCGGTGAAGTCCTGGCTTCCTCGGGCATGATGAACCCACAGATCCGCTTCGGTGAGGACCTGATGAGTCGGGTGTCTTATGTCATGATGCACCCTGGCGGCGACAAGGAAATGACACAGGTGGTGCGGGCTGCGATCGCCCAGCTGGCACAGGAAGTCTGTCGGCAGGCCGGCTATGACACTACTGACGTCCTGGATGCGACCTTTGTTGGAAATCCTGTTATGCACCATCTGTTGCTGGGTATCAGTCCGATAGAACTCGGTGGTGCTCCCTTTGCTTTGACAACTGATCAGGCGATCGAGCTCAAAGCCAGTGAACTGGACCTCGATCTGCATCCCGGGGCGAGGGCTTATGTTTTGCCTTGTATTGCCGGCCATGTCGGTGCAGACGCGGCTGCGATGGTGCTGTCTGAAGCACCTTATTTACGTGAGGAGATCACGCTGTTGGTTGATGTTGGTACCAATGCGGAAATCGTGTTGGGAAATCGACATCGGATGCTTGCGGCAAGCAGTCCAACCGGGCCGGCTTTCGAGGGTGCTCAGATCAGCTGCGGGCAAAGGGCTGCACCAGGCGCAATAGAGCGAGTTCGCGTTGATCGGGATACGCTTGAACCTCGATTCAAGGTTATTGGTTCAGATCTTTGGTCTGATGAAACAGGTTTTGATCAGAGTATTGCCAATCATGGCGTAACGGGTATTTGCGGTTCTGGAATCATCGAGGTCATTGCGGAAATGGTGCTCTCAGGAATCTGCTCCAGCGACGGTGTGATCGATGGTGGCCAGGCAAGCCGATCTCGCCGCATCGTCGCTGATGGACGGACGTTCTCCTATGAGGTGTATGACCGGAGTATGACTCTACGGATCACACAAAATGATGTTCGGGCTATTCAGCTGGCTAAAGCAGCACTGTACGCTGGTATTCGATTGTTGATGGATGGTCTTGGAGTCCAGCATGTTGATCGGATTCGGCTTGCCGGTGCATTTGGTTCTCACATTGACGTGATGTACGCCATGGTATTGGGCTTAATTCCAGACTGTGATCTCGACAATGTCACATCGGCGGGAAACGCTGCAGGGACTGGTGCGCATATCGCACTGGTTGATCAGAATGCCCGGCAGGAAATAGAAAAAGAGGTCCGCCGGATAGAAAAAATAGAGACAGCTGTGGAGCCACGATTCCAGGAGCATTTTGTCGCGGCGATGGCAATTCCGCATCGGACTGCAGAATTCCCGCAGTTGGCCAAGGTGGTAACCCTTCCAAGCCGGCAAGATACATCGCAGAAGAGTGGCAAGGCTTCAGGGCGAAAACGCCGCCGGCG
>Ga0310120_10001009_pt1 | contig 21334 bp, 22 predicted proteins | sample CB27_AW_983_MG_FD_203506 | JGI IMG/M metagenome (GOLD analysis project Ga0310120, IMG submission 203506) | Marine microbial communities from Western Arctic Ocean, Canada - CB27_AW_983 | ecosystem: Environmental > Aquatic > Marine > Oceanic | place: Canada: Western Arctic Ocean | collected...
TTATAATGGGAGCCAGGAGATCAGCCCTTTGTCAACCCGTCCCTACCTCGTCTTGCCCAACGGCTTCTGCGTCCCCCTCGAAGGCAAATGGCGCGTGGTTGAGCTACGCGGGGATTGGTACGTGCTCGGACATCATTTCGTCGTCCCCTGCGGCTCGCGGCGCGCGGCGGTCAGCATGCTCGAAAAATTGCAGAGCCATCGGAACGCCGACCACCTCGCCGCCGAAGCCATTCATGGCCTCGATCTGATTCCGGACTTTGGGCAGACGGATTCGCTGGGCGAGGCGGATCTGAGCTAAAAGCGCACAGACGCTTTTCGACCCCCGCCTAATATGGAGTCGCGGACGTTACGCGTCCGTGGTGCTTCCAGCCGGCCCGCCTGCAAAGCTCAGACTCTGTGGAAGACGCCGTGACTCCGGCCGCAAGAGATACGATGCGGCGCCGATCATGAGAATCATGAACGGTCGAATCCTATGGTCGAAGGGGTCGCCCGAAAAGGCGTGCGAAGCGGTCGCTCCGAGCAGATTGAAGGTGAGTCCGGCGTAGGCCCATTCTTTGAGCAGGGGTCGGCCCGGGATGAGCACCGCGGCGGCGCCGAGAACTTTCGCGAATCCGATGATCGTCATGAAATAGAGCGGGTATCCGAGGCCGGACATGGCGACGACCATCTCCTCCACGTGGGAGAAATGAGAAGCGCCTGAATATCCAACGACTAAACAGAAAGGAAGGGTAGTCGCCCAATACGCGATCGTCCTGGCGTTCAAAATATCTCTCCCTAATCGATTCGAGTTTCTCCTTTACGATCGAACAATTCTACTCGAGATCTCAACTTCTTCACAAGCGTTCTCTGAGCAATTCTAGAGAATAATTGAAGCGCGATTCGAGCGCGCGAAAGGTCTCGAATCGGCACTCTCCCGGTCTCTAACGGCCCCGGCGGCCCACAGCGCCCAACGGCGATAGGAGACTGCATGCGCACCATTCGCTCTCTACTCTGGATCGGAAGCGGGCGCGGGCTCGCCGAAAGTGGCGTGACCGAGGCGCCCGAACTCGATGTGACCTGGGTTCCCGACGTGGACGAAGCCGTCCGACTTCCGAAGGTTCATTTCGACGGAATCCTTTGCGAGGCGGCGTCCGCGGAACTCGTCCAGAGCATGCTGGACTCTCTAGCGCGCCATGCCCCAGGCACTCCGGTTCTCATCAGTCTGCCCGAATCCGAAGAGGCTGAGGCGAAAGAACTCGGCGAAGTCGGTGCGGCCGCGTTTCTCTTCACCGACCGCGAACAAGAAGGGCCGGGCGTCATCAGCCAGATCAACGACGTTCTCGATCGTCTGCGCAAATCGAACACGTCGACCCCTCCACCAAGAACGCGCACACGCCTAACGTCGATGGCGAATGTGTCTACGCCCTCGCCCGTCGTTTCGACCTCTTCCTCCGCCACCGCCGTCATCCCCATTCAGCCCACGGACCCCTGGTGCGAACCAAGTGAGAACCCCTTCGAGGGAATCGAGACGCCCCAGGTCATCGCCGCCAGTGACGCCATGAGGGAGGTCTCCGAGCTCGTGGACCTCGCGGCTTCCAGTCCGTCTACGGTCTTGCTGACCGGGGAAACCGGTGTGGGCAAGGAGGTCGTCGCGCGCCAATTGCATGAGCGAAGTCGTCGTGAAGACGAGCCCTTCCTCGCCATCAACTGCGCGGCATTTCCGGAATCCCTTCTCGAGAGTGAGCTGTTCGGCCATACGAAAGGCGCCTTCACGGGCGCTGAACGGGCCAAGGAAGGACTCTTCGTAGCCGCCGGTTCGGGGACACTCTTCCTCGACGAAATCGCCGAGATGGGTCTCCCGCTTCAGGCAAAGCTGCTCCGGGTCTTGCAGGAACATGAAATCCGACCGGTCGGTTCCACGAAATCGTTCGCCATCCGCTGCCGGATCGTCGCGGCGACCAACCGGAACTTGCCCGAAGAAACCGCTGAGGGACATTTCCGCAAGGATCTCTTCTACCGACTGAACGTGTTCCCGATCCAGATTCCCCCGCTGCGCAAACGGCGGATGGACATCATCCCTCTGGCGCATTATTTCATGGCCCTGCACGGACCGCGCGAGGGCAAGCTGGGTTGTCATCTCTCGCTCGCGACGCGCCATCTGCTCGAAGGCTATGGCTGGCCCGGCAACGTCCGGGAACTCGAGAACGAAATCCTTCGCATGTTGATGCTGACCCCATCGGGCGAATTGATCACACCGAAAATGCTCTCGCCCAAGATCATCGAAATTCTCGAACCGATCGCCCAGGGCGCGCGACCCGACGAAACCCTTCGCGAGGCGCTGGATCGAGTCGAAGCCTGGATGATCCGCCGCGCACTCACGAACAACGGCGGCCGCAAGGCGCGCACCGCGCGAAAACTCGGCCTCACGCGGGAAGGGTTGTACAAAAAGATCAAACGGCTCGGTGTCGAATGACCGAAGAGTTTCGCCGGCCGCGATTTTGAGCGTGGCTTGCCAGGGTTTTCGAGATCGATGACGCTCTCCACATGCCAGCGCACGTGCCGGAGAGGAGAGTCGTCATGGTCGGATTCAGCTTTGGACGCGCGTGCAGGACGAAGGCTGGCCCAGCCGCGCTCGCCATCTTCTTTCTTCTCGCTGCTTTCTTTGCGAATTCGGCGGCCGCTGACGGCTTTCAAGTCGCCAACGCCTGGATCACCGAACCGGTTTCCTATGAAAACCCTTCGCTCTATTTCGTGATCCAAAGCAAGGAGTCGAAGGTTCGGAAGATCGTGGGTGGGAGTTGTCCGGGCTGCGATTGGATCGAAATCCGGCGCATCATTTTCAAGGACGGCATGATGGATTCCGAGAAGCTCGACGAGATGGCGATTCCGGCCGGCGGCGCGGTCGCATTCATTCCCCGCGGACTCTTCGTGTCCTTGATCGGCCTAACGGGGGTAGAAGTCGGTACGCAACTGCCGGTCGAACTCGAATTCGCCGATGGCGAAAAGCTCACGATCGAAGCGAAGGTCGGAAAGTAGTTCGCAGTTCGCTGTGCAACCATGAGTTGCGTAGGCCCTCATGATCTTCGCATTAGTCTCTGTGTGCGCGCCGGGTAACTGCGACTGAATGCGAGGGACTGGATTCATGGTCGATTTCGTCGAGGGGCTTTCTTATCTCGAACTCGTGCTGCTCTGCGGCGGGGTGGTCGCTTTCTTGATCGGCTTCAATACGGCGGTCGGATTCGGTCTCGAAGCCTGGCTCGGCCCGAAGCGCCGAATCTGGGACATCCCGTTGGCCGTTGGCCAACTGCGCTGGGAGCTCATCGGCAATCTCCGGTTCATCGCAATGGCGGCCTTCGCCTTTGCCGGCCTGCTGAACGTCGTCCCCTTCGCTAAAGAAAGCGCGACCTCGATTCTCACGACGTTTCTCTTCGTCTGGGTCGGATTCGAGATCTATTACTGGGGCCTGCATCGCGCGATGCATTTCCGGTCGCTCTACCGGTTCCATCGCTATCACCACGATTCACGCGTCACGACGCCACTGACCGGATATTCGATGAGCACGGTCGAGTCGGCCGGCTGGTTGGTCGGCCTGGTCGGCTTGCCGCTGCTGCTGAGTCTGATCACGCCGATCAGCCTCGGCGGCCTACTCGCCTATCACGTGTTCTATCAGGTTTCGGGAAATGTGGTCGGCCACGCGAACGTGGACTTCTTCCCGGCTGCGGCTTCCAAGCGAATCAACTCTTGGATTTTTCATCCGACGACCTATCACGCGCTCCATCATTCCCGCTACAACAACCACTACAGCTTCGGCAGTAGCTTCATGGATCGCTTGATGGGAACCGAGTGGGCGGACTGGCCGGCAATCCACGCGCGCATCGTCGGTGGCGACCCGATGACGAAACTCTCGACCCGCGGAACATTCGATTCGAACGCTTGACGCGAGCCCTAGAAGTTGAGCGTCACCTTGGCGACCCCGGACCCGGGGACCTGCGTCGACTGGCCGAGCGTGAAGTCCGAACTCTCGTAGTGGCGCCGATCCGCCAAGTTCTGCCCGATGAGCGCGATCTCAGCCCACTCGACCGGCTTCCAGCCGAGCCGAAGATCGAGTCGAACGTATTGCTCGACGTTTTTCGGCTGGGCCGTGGGCGTCGTACCGGGCACACCGTCGGTGTAGTAGAACGAGACGTCGAACTCGAAATCCATCGGTAAATTGAAGTTCGATTGAATGTTGAACTGATACTTCGGATTGTCCTGGGCGATTTTGCCGAAGGAGACCGAGGTCGAATCGAGATCTTCATCGATGTGTTGATAGCTGTAGGCGAGTTTTAGATGCCACCACGGTGCCGGCAGGACTGATCATCAACACGATCGAGGACTTCAACTATCATCGCGAATGGCATGACGATGCGAAGGGCGAAGGGGAAATCGCTCGCGAATTCCATGGCCACGTTGGCGATCAGGGGCTCCAGGGAATCGACCTCATCAGCCTGAACGAGCGCGGAGAAATCCAGAATCTCGACGTCATGATCCGTCCGATGAACGCGCTCTCCGCTTTCCGGAACGTAATCGCGCCCCAGATGGTCGAATTTCTCCAAAAGACCGCCGAAAAGTCCGCAAAGTAGTCGCCCGGAAGCCCTACGAAACCCGTAACATCAGGACGTGACGACAGCCGAGCGCGAATCCCCCTTTTCGACAGCCTATACACGTTATGCGCTCGGCCTGCTGGTCGTCGTCTACGTTTTCAACTTCATCGATCGATCCATCCTCTCGATTCTGCTCGAATCGATCAAAGAAGAATTTCACGTCTCGGACACACTTCTCGGACTCCTATCGGGACCCGCCTTCGCGATTCTCTATTCAGTCGTCGGGCTGCCGGTCGCGCGCTGGTCCGATCGAGGTCCCCGCACCACGATCATCGCGCTCGCTATCACCATCTGGAGCGGTATGACGGCGCTGACCGGTCTGGCCGCGAATTTCAGCCATCTCATGCTCGCCCGAATTGGCGTCGGAATCGGTGAAGCCGGATGTAGTCCGCCGGCGCATTCCCTCATCTCCGACCTTTTCCCGGCTAGCAGAAGAGCAACCGCTTTGGCCATCTACTCACTCGGCATTCCGATTGGCGGCGGAATCGGATTTCTCGCCGGCGGCTGGCTCGACGAATTCTTCGATTGGCGAACCGCGTTCATCGTCGTCGGATTGCCGGGCGTCCTTCTCGCTCTGATCGTCAAAATGACGCTCAAGGAGCCGCCGCGCGGGCATTTCGATGAAACCAAAGACCCGAGTGCGCCGGCCCCGACGGTCAAAGAAGTCTTGCGGTTCATGAATGGGCTGAAATCGTTTCGCCACTTGGCGATCGCAGCGGCCCTTCACGCTTTCTACGGATACGGCGCTTCCGCGTTCGTCGCGGCGTTCTTTCGTCGATCACATGACATGGAACCCGGTGAACTCGGATCCCTGCTCGCGGGAATCGCCTTTACGGCGGGGGCGGCGGGCGTGTTTCTCGGGGGGTACCTCGGAGACTGCCTCGGCAAGCGCGACGAACGCTGGTACATGTGGGTTCCCGGACTAGCGACCGCCGCTTATATTCCCTTCGCCTTCGCGCTCTACCTCTCGCCCGACCCGTACGTCGCTCTCGCCCTGTCCTTTCCCGGCTCGGTTCTGGGTGGCATGTATCTGGGCCCGACCTTCGCCATGACCCAGACGCTGGTTCCGTCCAGCATGCGGGCCACCGCGGCCGCCATTCTCCTGTTCGTGATCAACATCATCGGACTGGGTCTCGGCCCGCAGGGTGTCGGCATCCTGAGCGATCTGCTGGCCGGGACATTCGGCAACGAGTCGCTCCGCTACGCGCTGCTCTTCACGGTCGTCGGTTTCGCCGCGTGGTCGATTTTTCACTACGTGTGCGCGGCGCGAACGCTGCGTGAAGATCTGGCCGCGAAGTCGACGCTCTAGGAGCCCTTCGGCGAATACCAGATCGGCGACGTATAGGCGCGGTCCTGTGTGATGCTCTCGGATTCCCCGGGAATTCGTGCGCCAAACGCTTTGGCGTCGTAGGTCGTCCATCGGGGCGTCGGAATCTCGATCACGCGCGCATAGTAGAAAGCGCGCTGGTTCCGATCGAAATCCGGATCCTCCCAGAAGGCTTCGAGCATCGAATCCCCGATCGAGTTTCGATAGGTCGCGGACTTCAAGTCGACGGTATTGCCGACCAAAGGCGCCCTTCCATCCGGCCCGACCGCCCTTCCGTCTGACAATGCCACGTCGTAGATCTTTTCCTTGCGCTCTGCCTGGGAATTGATCCATCCCTTGACGATCTGGATCCGATCGAGATTTGCGCCATCGGGATCCCGCAGCGCACGGACCAGCAAGCGCGGCTTCGCGAATCGCGATGCCTTGCCGAGGACTCCGCCCATCGGAACGCCGAGGGCATAACCCCGAGCGGCCCATTCCGGATTCGCCAGATCCTCTTGTGCGAAGTCGTAGCCAGCAAACAGCCGCACGCGAATTCGCGTCCCGGTCGTCGCATAGACTTCCTTGCGCTCCATCGCCGCGAAGAGCGCCTCCCGGGTATTCTCGACCGCCCAGACGGCGGCGAGGCCCGAGGACGTCTGTTGCCAGCCAAATACCGTGGCATCCGCGAGCTTCGCCAGTGCATCGGTCATGCGTGTGGGGTTGGGCTCCAGGCCCGAATGCTTGCCGAAGAAATTGTCTTCGCGCGAAGTCGACAGAGCCGTATGACTGTCGGTACTCCCGATCATTCCAAAGCGATAGGGATTGACACCGAGATCCGATTCGATCTGCAGACCAAGTCCCAGCGCGGACCGCGCGTATTCGCCTTCCAGCATATCGTCGGTCTTGGCTTCCGTTCCAGCCAGATTCGCCGTATCCCAGCTCTCGTAGTCGGCGAATTCGTCGTCGGGCGAGAGCTTCGGATGGGCCTCGCCATCGCCCTTGATCTGGGTGACTTCGACCAACGGCTCCCAACGTGCCCGCATCGCCGCGTACTCGGCGTTGAACGTACTGCCGTCGATCCGCTGGCGTTCGAACATCATTCCGTTGCTCAGGTTCGCGTTGTGCGGGATGGCCAGAACCTGCCCGCCCGTCCTGGCTTCGTAGGCCGCGAGCGACGCCCACAGATCTTCGGGATCGGGACTGTCAAAACTCGATGCGGGTACCGCGCTCGCGGTCTGCTCCGCGCTTCCCTCGTAGATGACAACGCGATGGAGATTGTTGCCCTCGATCATCGACGTCCACTCATAACCCGTGAAGGCCGTAAACACACCGGGAACATTGTGGTGATCGGCCGCTTCGGCGACCCGTGACCAGATTTCGGACTCGAGTTCTGGGACTTCCATCTTCCGCGCGTTCATGGAGAGATCGCGGACTAGAATCATCGCGGCCTTGAAGAATCCGCGATCGCCGGAGTTCGCGGTGTCGTAGAGGAGCCGCCCATAGTCTGTTTCGAGGATCATTTCGTCGCCGGAAAAGAGCCGCGGCATGAGTCCGAGATATTCGAGATGATCCGAGACCACGAGAAAGTCGAGCGGACGAACCAGCTGAAGCGGAAGGCCGTGGGTCGATTCGACCTGCTCGCCCTTCGCCAACCGATAAGCGACCTCGGGTCCGATGCGCGCGCCGAACAAGAACGCGTCGGGCGAGTTCGCTGTATGAAGATGGGTATCGCCGAAGAAAACCCGATTCGGCAATTCGCGCCCGACGTAGGGAGAGTAGGAATTGGGTGGTTCGCTCTCTGCGTTCGCAGCCGTTGATGCAGTGATTGCGAGAATCAAACTGGCCAGTACGGCTGCGACGATCCCATTTCGATTCGACCCTTGCATGACGGACATCCAACAATCTCCATTCGACTCTGACGAGAAACGGAACTTGGACTCTAGATCGAATCCGGAAGATTTCGACAAATCGCCTCGAGGCTCGGTGCGCGTTCGAGTAGATCGATGATTCGCTTCGCTGGACGCTTGTAGATGAAGGGCAGGAAGCTCTCGCCCTTCTCCGAATCGGGCCAGGCCGATAGGCTCCAGGGCGCCGTGAGGAGACACTCCGTCTGACTCTCCGCATTGTTCCCGCGCGCGTCCAGATAGATCCAGATCGACTCGGACGCCCAATACACCGCGTTGAAACCGTGCAATACGAATTTTCCCGGACGGGCCGCATCGGCCGTCCTCACATAACAAAATCCCGTCGGAAATCCCGCATAACGCAGCAGCCCGGCAAAAAGATGGCTCTTCGCATAACAGAGTCCGGTCCCCTCTTCGAGGACTTCGCTCGCACGACAGGTCTGGGCCTCGGTTGGAGTGTCCATCGAATGCTCGATCTCGTCGCGCACGAATTGGAAGATCTTCTTCACGCGCGATTCCGGCGGCTGGGTCGGATCGAGTAGCCGCTTGGCCGTCTCCATCATGATCGGTGTCTGCCAATCGATCGTAATCGTATCTTCGAGGTAACGGCCGAGTTCGTCGGTTTCCACCTCGGGCATCCGCTCAGCCATCGACGTCTTCTTCTCGGCGTCGTTCGATCAGGTCGCGGACGATCACGCGGGGCACGCCGAGTGCATGCAGCGTCGTCGCGACCACATTCTCGATCGAACGCCGAAGATGAAAGACCCGCTCGCCGTTGGCTTCGACGTAGGCAGGCTGATGCGCATCGATCAGGGCGACCGCGTCGCCACCCAATTCGGTCTTCAGGTAGTCGACTGATGGCTGAACGTTCTCGACGTAGAACTCGAAGCGACTGCCCAAAGCCTCCTCATGATCGTCCTGTCGGCCGCGCTTGCCGGCGCGCGCGCTCATCTCGGCCTTGCTGATCGATAGATGGAGTACCTTGAGAATCGGGACATCGACGCTGCGCAAGAATGCCAGGAGATGTTGAGCCGCTGCCACGGTCCGCGGATACCCGTCGAGGATGAAGGGATGGGCGTAGCCGTCGGGCTCGCTCGAGATGGTTCGCTCGATCTCGGCCGAAATCAAATCCTGTGTCCAGCGGTTCGGAATCAGCAAGCCACTCGTCGTACAAAATTCGAGCCAGTCGAGTTGACTTACTTCCGGCCGGCCGCTCACCTCATCCGAAACGAAACGACTCGGCTTTCGGCCGAAATGCCGTTCGAGATCAGGGAGGTACCGCTTGACCTTCTCGCTCAGCTCGTCACTCGAATCGATGCAATCGAAAATGCTGACCTCGCTCGAGAGCGAATATTTGTCTTTGAGCAGCGCGGCGAATTTCGGCTCCGACTTCGCGCGTTCCACCGTCGAGCGAAGAATTTCGCCCATCGAGAGATGCCGTCGCGGATCGATCGAAATCAGACCGCAGAGTGCGTTCGCAACCTCGCCCTTCCCACAGCTCGAAGGTCCCGTCAGAATCACGACACCGGGCCCGCGCAGCTTGATTCTCTCCACACGGACGAGCGATTGGGGTCGATCGGTCGAAGTCGGCATCTCTCTCTCTCATGTGAACGGCGGCCATCGGCCGACGGCGGCGCCAACGGTACCATGCCTGGGAATCATGACCTCTCTCGATCCGAACGAAACCGATCCCGGCCTCCCCGTCGCGCGCCGTAAGCGCGAAGCCGAGGAATGGGCACTCGTCTTGATCGCCGAAGGAATCCCCTCGACGCTGCTGCGCCGGGACGACGGCTTCACGCTCGCCGTCGCACCCGAGGCGCGGCCCGCCGCGCAGGAGATCCTCGCTTCCTGGCAAGTCGAACGGGCGGAACGCGCGCGCCGGATCGCGCTGCCGATTCCGCGCGGCGCCACGACCTTCGAAGCCACATTGGCGTACCTGTTCGCGCTCGGCTTGCTCGCGTTTCATCTCGGACTCGAGACTTCGGACCGCTTCCTCGACCTGCTCGCGATCGGCCGGAGTCAGGCCGCCCTCGTGCTCGAAGGCGAGTGGTGGCGGCTCATCACGGCGCTGACCCTCCACGCCGATCTCCCCCACGTCCTTGGCAACACGCTCTTCGGTGGATTCTTCCTGGCGGCCGTCGCGGGGCGACTCGGCTTCGGCTTCGCTCTACTCGGATTCGTCGTGACCGGGGCACTCGGAAATCTGGCCAACGCGCTCTACTACGAATCCGCCCATAGCTCTGTCGGCGCGTCGACGGGGGTGTTCGGATTGGTGGGCGTGCTCGCCGGGCTGGCCGCCTGGCGCAGACACCATCAGGCCACGCCGGGTCGCGGCGCCTGGGTCGCATTTGCGGCGGGTCTGGGAATCGTCGCAATGTTGGGAAGTGGCGGGCCCAAGGTCGATTTCTCAGCGCATCTCTTCGGGCTGGCCGCGGGCGCTCTGACCGGCTTGCTTCTCGCTGTTCCCTTCGCGAGCCGACCGACGCCTAACAATGTCATTCAGACGCTGGCGATGTTCTCCGCGATCGGGATCATCGCCCTCGCCTGGGTTCGCGCGCTCGTCTGAAAACGTGCACGGACGCGCGAGATTCGAACGGCGCGCTCAGACTTCGACCCATTCGCCCCCGGGCCGAACAGCGGGTTCGACATAAGTGTCTTCGCGCCAGTCCCAGCGCGTCCAATCCCGCAGCGTCAGACGACGCGCGTCTTCGGGCAGTTGGTCGGCCCGAACGAAGATCGCATTGGGGCAATAGGGTTCGGTATAGGCCAGCACGTACCCCTTCTCGCGGCCGAGTTTCTCGAAGGCAGCGAGACTCGCGCCGTGATAGAGACCGAAATCGTCCTTGTCCCAAAGATGTTCGGCGTCATAGGCCATGGTCTTCGCGGTTTCTTCCAGAAAGAAGATGTTGTATTCGACGACGACGACGCGGGGCGTGAAGGACTCGATCGCCTTCCAGACCCAATAGTCGTTGCCGTCGATATCAATCGAGAGCAAATCAAAATCGCGCGGCACCCCATATTGGTCAAAGAGCGCTTCGACATTCTCCGCATCGACGTGGGCTCGCTGCACGAGGACTCCGTCGGCGCGATCGCTGCCCTCGAGAAGAAGACCGGACCAGCCATGATTCAGACGCAGGTTCGCGGTATTCGAAAGGAAGACACCATCCCAGGCTCCGAACTCGACGAAATAGCGATGTCGAATGCCGATCTTCTCGAAGATCCGAAGCAGGACACCGTCTTCGCCGCCCTGTGAGAAGGTTCCCGAAGCGCTCGCTTCGAGATCCGCCTTCCACTCTTCGCTCCCGTCTTCCGACCGACTCATCGGGTTCATCTCATTCGCCTCGTTCATCTCGTTCCTGTCGCGCAATTCGGAAGGCCTCGGTGTCGGCGATGCGCTGCGCATCGAGGCCTGAAGGCTATCATGGCCGCCCTACTCTGGAGACCCCATCATGGAAAGCAACAGCATCTATCCAATCGGCAAGGCCGTCATCGGCGTAACCTGGCTGCTCGCCACCGCTTGTTTCTTCCCGCCTCTCGAGTCGAGTTCGCTCGCCGGCCTCGGTCGAAATCTCTTCGTCGTCCTGGCCGTCGTTCACCTCGTGGAATGCATCGCCTTTCTCGGCGTGCTGCGGAAGAGCCCTCGACCGCTGCCGGGTGAACTCTGGCAGACCTTCCTGTTCGGAATCGTCCACGTCTCGATCGTTCGAGCCGAGATCAAGGAAGCCGAAGGATCGTCCTGAGCGCGGCTCACGCCGGATGCAGCGACGACCAGAGGCGCATCGCCGCATACGCTCGGTAGGGCCGGAAAGCATCGAGCGCGCGTTCGACATCGCGCGCCGGCCGCGGCTTCTCGCCCGCTCGCGAGATCGCCTTGCGCAAACCCAGGTCACCCGACGGAAGCGCGTCCGGCTCCCGCAACACACGCATGGCGAGATAATGCGCCGTCCAGGGCCCGATTCCCGGAAGCGCGACCAGCCGGTCGATGTCCTGGGTGAGCCCCTTTCCCGGCGCGAGTAGACTCGAATCCGCCAGCACGGCGCGCGCCAGGCCACGGATCGTTTCGGCACGAGCGGAAATGATGCCAACCTCTTCGAGTTCGGCTTGCGCGAGTCGCCGAGCCGTCGGGAAGACCTGCGCGAGCGCTTCGGACTGTGCCCGGCGACGTGGCAGTCGGGTTCCCCAGCGCGCGGCGACGCGACCGGTCACGGTCGTCGCGCCCTTCACGCTGACCTGTTGCCCGAGGATGCCGCGAACCGCCGTCTCGAAGCCGTCGAACGCACCGGGCACGCGCATCCCGGGACAACCGCAAACGCTCGCGCGAAGCATCGTCTTCTGAGCGAGGACGTCATCGATCGCGTCGGCGTCGGCATCGAGATCGAAGAGTTGACGAAGTCTCGACGTGATCTCGATCAAGCCCTCGGGCGTCGAGAGACAGACGGACACCCGCAGGCGACGCCTCGCCTCATCGTGGCGAACCGCGATGGAGCCAACGCCACCACGCGTTCGAATCGTGCGCAGATATCGCCCGTCGACCACGGCTTCGACGCCCGGGATCGCGCGGTCGCGAAAGAAGTCGAGTAGAGCGTCCCAGGCGAAGGGCGGGCGATAGGCCAGCGACAATTCGATCATGCTCGTGTCGTCGGCGGACCCCGTCGACGCCGGACGCGCCTCGCCTCGAACCGAGGACGTCCGCTTCTTTTGCCTGTTCTTTCGGCGCAGCGCGCTCGGGGGTCGACCGTAGACCTCGCGAATACAGGCGTTGAAGCGCCGCTGACTGCTGAAGCCCGCGCTGTCCGCGATCTCCGTCATCGACATTTTCGTCTCGTCGATCAATTGTTTGGCGAAAAGGCTGCGCCGCAACTTGGCGACCGCGCGAGGCGTGGCGCCGAGATGTTGCCCGAAGAGCCTTCGCAGATGGCGCGAGCCGATTCCCAATCGATCGGCGAGTTCATCGACGGAGCCACCGTGGTCGAGGGCGCCGTCTTCGATCAGAAGCATCGCTCGCGAGACGCTGGCCGCAGTGCCGCGCCAGGCGGGCGTTCCCGGCGCCGATTCCGGACGACATCGCAAGCAGGGACGAAAACCAGCGGCTTGGGCGGCGGCGGCACTTCGCCAGAACGTGCAATTGCCCGATTTGGGAAGGGGGGCCGGACAGACGGGCCGGCAGAAGACCCCGGTCGTCTTCACGCCGGTGAAGAAGCGACCGTCGAAGCGCGCGTCGCGAATCGAAAGGGCGCGATAGCAATCGGCACGATCGAGTGCGAGCGGGGCGGCAGATTCGAGGGCCGTCGACATGGCCCGAGACTAGCGTTCCGAAGGGCTCCGAATAGTCATTTTCGGACATGGTCGTTCCAGCCATCACAGTGGCGGAAAAGGGCGCCGATACGGGAGAGTCGACTAGGACTCCGCGCCGCGACGGCCCTTCCCGCGTTCGCGTGAGGCGCGGCGATAACCGCTCTTCGCTCCGCGGCCGTCGGGCAGCCGGCGGCCCGATCCAGAATCGCCGTCCCAACTGCGGCGCGGCGGCCGCGCCGAGATCAGACATTGGGGACCCTCGCCGATCAGGTCTTCTCGCCCCGCGCTGCGCAACGCATCCCGGACGGTCGCCCAGTTTTCCGGTGCAAAGAACTGCAGGAGCGCGCGCTGCACATTGCGATCCTTGAGCCGCCGGGCCGTTTCGACCGGCTTCATGGTCATCGGATCCAGACCCGTCCAATACATGCAGGTCGCGACGTCCATCGGGGCGGGAATGAAATCCTGAACCTGACGCGGGCGGTAACCGTGTTCTTTCAAGAAGATCGCCAACTCGATCATGTCGGAGACCTCCGATCCCGGATGGCTGGCGATGAAATAGGGAACCAGATATTGCTCTTTGCCCGCCCGCTTCGAGGCTTCCAGGAATCGCTCGGCGAAAATCTCGAAGCCGCCGCGCCCGGGTTTCTTCATCTTCTGGAGCACGCGCTCACTGACATGCTCGGGCGCGACTTTCAGATGGCCACCGACATGATGCGCCGCGAGCTCGTCGAGATACTCCAGCTCCTCTGCCGCCAGATCCATGCGAATTCCAGAAGCGATATGAACGCGCTTCACCCCCTTCACCTTGCGGGCGCGGCGCATGAGATCGAGGGTCGGAGCGTGGTCGGTCTCGAGTAGTTTGCAGACCTTCGGATGAACGCACGAGAGCCGGCGACAGATCCGTTCCACCTCGGGCTTCGTACAGCGCATGCGATACATATTCGCGGTCGGACCGCCGAGATCGCTGATCGATCCCTTGAAATCGGGACGCTGCGCGAGCGCCTTCACTTCGTTGATGATCGAATCGGGACTGCGACTCTGGATCTCGCGGCCCTGATGCATGGTGATCGAGCAGAACGTGCAACCGCCGAAGCATCCGCGCATGATCTGCACGGAATCCTTGATCGTTTCCCAGGCCGGCGGCGCGGCGTGGTAGTCCGGATGCGGATCTCGCGTATAGGGAAGCTCATGAATGCGATCCATCTCGGACTCGCCAAGCGGCAGCGAGGGCGGATTCACGACCAGGAGTCGGTCGCCGTGGCGCTGCACCAGGCGATGGGCGTTTGCGGGATTGGTTTCATGATGAAATTGGCGAGTCATCTCGGCGAATGCGCGGGCGTTGGTTTTCACCTCTTCGAAAGAGGGCAATTCGATCGTCTCATCGCCCGAAGCGCCATCGAAGCCCATCTCGGCGAGTTCCTCGTTCTTCCCCAATAGATACGCGACACCACGAAGCTTCCGCAGCGTCGAGAGTTCTTCCCCGCGATCCAATTTCTGGGCGATCTCGAGCAGCAGCGACTCGCCCATGCCGTAACCCAGAAGGTCCGCCTTCGAAGTCACCAGATTCGAAGGCCAGACGCGGTCGCTCCAATAGTCGTAGTGAGCGATGCGCCGAAGCGACGCTTCCACCCCACCACTGATGACGGGAACGCCCTTACCAGCCTCGCGACATCGCTGGGCGTAGACGGCGGTCGGTCGATCCGGTCGCAGTCCGATCTCGCCACCCGGCGAATAGGCGTCTGCGTTTCGACGTTTCTTGTTCGCCGTATAGTGATTGACCATCGAATCCATATTGCCCGCGCTCACCGCGTAGAAGAGACGCGGCCGACCGAATTCTCGCCAGGGGTCGGCGCTGCGCCAATCCGGTTGTGAGAGAAGCGCGACACGAAAACCATGGGCCTCGAGCCATCGGCCCAGAATGGCCATCGCGAAGGAAGGATGATCGACATAGGCATCGCCGGTCACGAAGACGATATCCGCCTGGTCCCAGCCACGCGCTTCGATGTCGCTACGCGACATCGGCAGAAAATCCGCTCGCGAGCGCGCAGCGGGAGAACGCCCGGCCGACACGGATCGGATGCGCTTCTTTGTCTTTGGACCGGCCATCCCGTCAGAGTAGCAGCAGAGAGTCTCGAATCTCATCGTGCGCACGGTCGGCCCGACCTAGAACGCTAGGCTCCCTGCGTGTCCGACCACAACGACTGCCCCCATCGACCCCCCTGCCCTGGCTGTCCACGCTTCGGGGAATCCGCACTGCCTGCCGAGGCCTGGATCCGGTTGTGCGAGATCGCGCGCGCCGCCGGGCACCGGGAGCCGACCGTGCACACCTTACCGGGTCGGGGCCATCGTCATCGCGCCCGACTCGCCGTCCGCGGCAAGGCCCAGAATCCCAAGATCGGGCTCTTCCAGGCCGGCAGCCATCGCATCGTGCATACGCCCGACTGCCGCGTCCATCATCCCCTGATCAATGAAGCCGCGGCCGACATTCGTGAAGCGATTCGCGAGACCGGCGTCGAGCCCTACGCGGACCGACCGCACCGCGGCGCTCTGCGTTATCTCCAGCTCGTCGTGGAACGAAGGACCGATCGCGTCCAAGTCGTGCTCGTCGGATGCGGCGCGACGCCCGACGTGTTGGGCGATCTACCGCAGGCGGTCGAGCGCAGACTCGGCAGCCGGCTACAGGGTCTCTTCTTCAATGCCCAACCGGAGCGGAACAACGCGATTCTCGGTCCCGACATGATTCGACTCGCCGGAGAAGACACCCTCGTCGAATCCATCCGAGGCGTCGAGGTCTACTTCCCACCGGGTGCCTTCGGCCAGAATCATCTGCCGCTATTCGAACTCGCGGTCCAGCGAATCGCGGATCTCGTCCCCGTCGACTCAACGCTGGCCGAATATTATTGCGGTGTCGGCTCGATCGGGCTGTCGCTACTCGCCTCCGCAAAGGCGATTCGCTTCAACGAACGAAGCAGCCCAGCTCTCGATGGTCTCGAACTTGGCCTCGCGGCACACGTCCACGGCGAACGGGCCAGCGTCTTCCCGGGCACGGCCGGTGACGCGACGGCGGCCCTCGAAGGCGCCGACATCGTGATCGTCGACCCACCCCGACGTGGCCTCGACAATGCCCTTCGCGCGGCCCTCGCCGACCATCCACCCAATCGACTCATCTACCTCGCATGCGGGCTCGAGAGTCTGACCTCTGATCTGAAAGAACTCACGCAGCCGGGCCGCTTGGCGATCGGGGGAATCGAAGCCTTCGACTTCTTCCCCTTCACCGAACACGTCGAGACCCTGGTCTGGCTCGACCGCGACTAGGAGCCTGATCCAAGACTCTCGTGGGAAGCCCAGGGGTCGAGACGCGCCGCCCTCTAGTTGTTAGGCGGGTACTTTGCCAGAATTGCTTCGACCCCTCGAGCGAGTGTCGCGTAGTCGCGCTCACGATCACGGGTACCCAACATCCCCATTCCCCAACCCCTCCAGACGAGGGCTTCGCTCTTCGGGTCGAGGAAATCGATGATGAGTGTCGCTTCCTGAAACGAGTCGACGCTCGTGGTCGAGCGGAAGCTCCCGAGCGAATGGAGTCCGTGGCGATAGGATCCACCGATAGAGGCATCCAGACCATCGACCTCGAGACGTTCCTCGACGAGCACGGTGTAGGTCACTAGAAAATCAGCATCGGCTCGTGACTGCGACCGCCGCAAGCCGCGCCGGGTGAGTTCGTCCTCGACCACGGCGCGAACGCGCTTGCGTAGCAGCGTGTTGTCCGCGAAGGGACTCGCCTCCTCCCGCTCCGACGGTTCGAGCCAAAAATAATTTCGGAAACTCGAGAACGTGATTCCGTGATCCCAGTCGCTGCGTGCATTGAAGGCCTGACACCCCACCAAAGGCAGAAGTAAAGCCGTGGTGGAAGCGATGACTGCCAAGTAGCGAATCATGCCATCCATTCGAAACCCTCCGGTCGATATCGACCCCTCACCCCGTCCGCGAGAATAGCGCCGGCGCGCTCCGCGGGGTGGTTCGCAGTGCTAGCGTCGGGGTTTTCGGCACATCTCGAACAATACCATCGAGCCGTCGCCACGACGCACCGACTCGGCCCCAACCCGGGAGCCGCGTCGGGACCCAACCGTGGATGAGGAGATTCAATGCCGCTCGATCCCGAAGCCAAAGCAATTCTCGAGACAATGGCCGCGGGGCCGGACGTGGACCCCTTTACGCTGCCCCACACGGTGATTCGGGAGGGATTCGCGGCTCTGGCCGGACTGAGCGAGGGGCCAGAGGTGGCGAAGGTCGAGATGAAGGAGGCCACTGGACCTGCGGGAAAGATCCCGGTCCGCGTCTACACGCCGGCTGAGAAGGTCGCCGGCGGGGACCTGCGTCCGGGCCTGGTGTTTTTCCATGGTGGCGGGTTCGTCGTCTGCGATCTCGATTCTCATGATTCGACCTGTCGCGAGCTCGCCAATGGCGCGAATTGTGTCGTCGTTTCTGTCGACTATCGCCTCGCTCCCGAGGCTAAATTTCCAGCCGCTCCCGAAGACTGTTATGCGGCGACGAAATGGGTCGTCGAGAATGCTCCATCGTTGGGAATCGACGCGGATCGCATCGCGGTTGCCGGCGATAGTGCCGGGGGCAACCTGGCAACCGTGGTCGCGCTCATGTGCCGAGACCGAAGCGGCCCTCGACTCACCCATCAACTGCTGATCTATCCGGTCACGGACAACCGCTTCGACACCCCGTCCTACAAAGAGAACGGGGTTGGATATTTCCTGAGCGCCGACATGATGCGCTGGTTCTGGCACCACTATCTCGAGTCCGAGAGCGATGGCGAAAACCCCTTGGCCTCACCGCTGCGAGCCTCCGACCTCAGCCGATTGCCGAATACGACTCTGCTCACGGCCGAGTACGACCCGCTTCGAGATGAGGGGCGAGCCTATGCGGAGCGTCTTCGAGAAGCCGGTGTCGAAACCTCTCACACCGAATACCCCGGCGTCTTCCACGGCTTCTTCGGCATGACGGCTCAGATTCCACGCGCCCGCCAGGCCCTGGAGCAGGCCTGCAGCGAACTTCGAAAGGCGTTCGAGGCCTGATTCATGCCGTGGCATCACGTTTCATTGCCGAGTGCGCTCCGCCCGGGACAGAAGGCCGAAACTGAAATCGATGGCAAGGAGATTCTGGTTTGTCGTGTCGATGAGCAGTACTTTGCCGTCGCGAATCGCTGCACGCATTCGGCCTGGCCGCTCTCCAGGGGAGAGATCAAAGGCATGGAAGTCATCTGTACAATGCACGGCGCACGATTTGATTTGCGAAACGGATGTCCGAGCGCCGGACCCGCCAGCAAGAGTCTCGCCACCTTTCCAATCGAGCTCCGCAACGGCGAGCTCTACGTGAGTTTGTAGAAATGTTCTTGATTCGCCCTGTCTCGACCGTCGTCGCAGTCGCGTTCTGTGTTTCGTGTAGCGCCCTCAGCCATCGCCTCAACTATCCGGAGGAGAATGCGAGCGAAGAGACTGTCTTGGATGCCGGCGAGACCGACCGTCATGCCGAAACGATGGAAGCCGAACCGCTCTCCTGGAATGATCTGACTCGCCTGGCTCGCCAACATGTGCGGGACGGCCAACTCGATCGTGCCGAGGAGCGTCTGAATCAGGCGGCGATTCAAGTCGCGGACCTGTCTGCGACGAACGTCAGTCGGCGAACCGTCTTTGGACTTCGCGCGCGACTGGCAATCCAGATCGCCGAGAGCGGAGAACTCGAGGTGGCCGATCAGTTGGCAGACCAACTCTTTGCAGAAGCCGCCGAGTCGCCGGAGGTCGGTGGATCCGCCCTGGTTTCTCTGGCGGTCGCCGTCGCTGATCGGCGCGAAACGAAGGCTCGCGAAGCGGGCGATCTGCAAGCCTCCCAGCTCGAACTGCTCCGGATCGCGCTGATGACGGCGAAAGCAGGTTCGATCAGTCGGGATCGGATGGAGCTGGCCGTCCGGGTTTCGGCTGCCGCCCTGCGCGAGAACGACCTGGCACTGGCTCGCATGGCCATCGATCAGGGACTACTCGACGCCGAGCAAGTCGTCCCGAGGAACAAAGGGAAAATGGCGGGCCTGCAGCTCCATCTTGCCCGCGTCGCGCGCAGACAACGAGATTTCGAGACCGCTGAGTCGTCGGCGAAGCTGGCAAATCGAATGCTGGACGAAGCCGATGCCGACGCCTCGACGCGCGGCATGGCCGAGGCAATCCTGGCCGAAATTCTTGCCGACAAGGGCGACCTCGAAACCGCACTCGCGATCGCGAGCGGTGCGAACGCTCGAATCGGCGACGAGCAAGGTGTGAGCGACCACGCCCAGCGGCGCATCCTCGCCGCCCTGGCTCGAGTCGAAAGGAGTTCGGGCGAAACCGCCGCCGCCCGAATTCATCTCGAGCAAGCGCTTGCGATCCCCGGCGTCGACCAGTCAGCGGATATCGAACTCGTCGATGAGCTCACGCGCGAGCTTCGCGAGCACGCGGCTCGCGGATCGTCCGAGGATGCCACCTGGGGATCGTCTCCCGAGTAGGCGACGGGCTGCCCCTGATCCGGAGCTAGAGACAGACCCGATTGCGACCGGAACTCTTCGCCCGATAGAGTGCAGGGTCCGCCCTCTCGATCATGGGCGCGGTCGAATCGAGTCCCGGATTCCACGAAGCGATTCCAACACTGATCGTCACGGCGATGATTTCTCCACCCTCGAGCTCGATCTTGAGTTCCTCGACCGCGCGCCGCCCATCCGAATCTTCGATCACGAGAATTGTGGCCACCCGGCGAACTCCTCGACAGAACCTGCCAGAAGATCTATCGGGTGAGCGATGGGTTAGGACGGGTCCCGGACGGTTCGGTTTGCGATGAGAACTGCAAAGGCCTTGGGGGAATTCTCGTATGCCGCGACCCGGGATCGGCCTGAGTCGGCGGGCTCATTCGACGCGTTGTGCCACGATCGACACGTACGCGGGGTTCGTACCCGAGAGAACGGGAAAGCGCCGCGCGGAGTAGATTCGAAATCCAATCGGCTCGAGGAATTTCGCATGATCGAGAATCGGGTGGAGCGCGCAGAAGCCGAGTGCCCAGGCGAGCCAATTGATCGGGCGGTAATAGGCCTCGCTGATCCATCGCCCAACCGGGCCACCCTCGGGCAGCGCAAAATCAGTCAACAACAATTTCCCGCCCGGCCTGACCAATTGACAGAGGTGGCGGGTCATTTCCCGAGCGTGCTCGACGTCGAAGAGATTGAGAAAATAATTTGCCACCACGACGTCGTAGGGCTCGATCGGCTTGTGACTGGATACATCACCACAGATCAGCTCTGGCAAGAGTCCTTCGCGTTCGAACTTTCTCGATACGCGATCGAGCATCAATTGGGCCAGATCGATCGCGGTCACCCGGGCACCAAAACGCGCTGCCAGGAGAATCTCGTCGCCCCCGCCCGATCCCGCGTAGAGGACGCGATCTCCACTCTTGATCGAATCGAGGCCAATCCGTTTCGACGCGCCGATCTGTCCACGCGAGTAGAGGGCTGCGAGAAGATCATAGATCCCGGCGATCCGGCCGTAGGAGTACTCATCAAAGCGCACGGATCATCGTCCCACTAGCGAAGCTCGGCCTCGAGGAAGGTCTCGATATCGCGCCACGCTTGCGCGGACGTTTCGGCATCGAAGACATCGGGGCGCGCGTCGTTCAGGAAGGCGTGCTGAACCCCGACATAGGTCAGCAGTTTCGCCTCGACCCCGGCTCCCGCAAGCGCTTCCTCCAGTTTCTGAACATCCGCGGAAGAAATGAAGTCATCGTTCTCAGCGAAGACACCGAGAACCTTGGCGCGACAGGCGCCCAAATCCAGCGTGACGTTGGGATGAACGCCATAGCAATCCACCACCGCTGCGATCTCCGGCTGTAGACAGGAAGCGTAGAGCGCAAGTTGGCCGCCCATACAGAAACCGAGACATCCGACCCTCGAACCTTCGATTCCCGACTCGCGACGAAGCGCGTCGACGGCGGCTCCGAGATCGCGGCCCGCGCGCTCGATCTCGAGTCCCATCATCAAGCGCCCGGCTTCATCTGGATCCGTCGTCGACTCACCGCGATAGAGATCGGGAGCCAGTGCAACGAAGCCGGAACGCGCCAGACGATCACAGACGTCGCGAATCTGTGGCACCAGTCCCCACCATTCCTGCAGCACGATCAATCCG
>Ga0310120_10001017_pt1 | contig 21213 bp, 11 predicted proteins | sample CB27_AW_983_MG_FD_203506 | JGI IMG/M metagenome (GOLD analysis project Ga0310120, IMG submission 203506) | Marine microbial communities from Western Arctic Ocean, Canada - CB27_AW_983 | ecosystem: Environmental > Aquatic > Marine > Oceanic | place: Canada: Western Arctic Ocean | collected...
GGAATCCAGTGCGCCTTGAAACCCGCTTCGCCGAGCTTGATGGCAGCTTCCCCCACCCCGTTGGCAGCCCCCGGCTTCACGATCACCAGGTTATGGGGCACGTAGTCGGAGTTCTTGAAGTGGATGAGGATTTTCTTGCCAGCCTTCACTTCGAACTCCTTGAGGTCGAACTTCAATTGCTCAAGAAGCGTTCCGATGCGCACATCGGTGGCCTCGTCGGTGTCCTTGAAGACTCCCGGAGGATCGTTCTTGGTCACCTTCACCGCCGCCACCGCGACAGAACCCTTGGTGGGATCAGCGGTATACCAGAGGTGCTGGACCGTCTTGGCCGCCACCCGGGCATGAGAAACCGGCGAATTCAGCACCTTGCCGAGCAGTTCGCCGTCCCGCACATTGTGCTGCTGGTGCACCCAGAGGGCTTCGAGGAGATGGTGAGCATGCTCTTTCTTTGCAGGATCCCACTTCTTGGTCCACTTCTGGCAGGCCGCGATCACGTCCTTGGTCTTGCGTTCGCTGAGCTCGATCCGGGTGCGGTAGCGGACTCCGTCGACCGGGTGCTCGAGGTTCGCCATGAGCGCCTCAAGAGATGCCCCGTCAATCTTGACCACCTTCTGCAACGGCTTGCTCTTGTGGGTGACTCGATAGACCCGTCCGTGAAGGTGGTCACGGGAGGGGTCGCGGACATTGTGCTGCATGTGCCCGATGATGACGTTGTGCCAGTCGGACACGTAGAGCGCGCCGTCGGAACCGAACTCGACGTCAGAGGGCCGGAAGTTCTTGTCGGAACTCTTGATGAGGTCCTGGCGGGGCTCCCCCCACATGTGATCCTGGTCATTCTTGGGTTCAAGGTCGTACTGCTTCACGCCGAGGAAGCCGATGGTATTGGCCAGGATGTAGTCACCCTGCCACTCATCGGGGAAGTTGGCGCTTGAAACGACGCCGGAGCCAGCCACCGGGCGCACCTCCTTCTTGACCAGTCCGTGCATCCTGAAGCCCTTGCCCTCGGGACGCACCTGGTAGGAGCGGCCCCCGGTGCCGTCATTGGCGTAATGCCGGCCCCAGGAGTCAAAGCACACCCCGTGGGGGTTCGGGCTGTTGCCAGCGTGCACACTCACGGTGTACTGGCGCGGATCGAAGCGGAACATGGCAGAAGCTCCACTATGAAGAGGCGGTCCCCAGGGATGCTCATGGGAGTTACGGAAGAAGACCCCGCTCTGCCAGTAGAACGCCCCATCAGGCCCCATCGCGAAGGCATTGGCCGCATGGTGGGTATCAGCGGAGCCGATCCCCTGGAGAAGGCGAATCCGCACGTCTGCGACGTCATCTCCGTCGGTGTCCTTGAGGAACAAGACATCCGGCTGGGAGGCCACCAGGACGCCACCATTCCAGAATTCAAAGCCCGTCGGGTTGTGCACCCTGGCAAAGGTAATGCACTTGTCGGCCACCCCGTCCCGGTTCTCATCGGGCAGGATGAGGAGTCGGTCGTCCATCTTCTTCAGGGGTTCCCACTTGGGATAGGTCGGCCATGCGGCCGCCCAGAGCCGGCCCCTGGTATCCACCGCCATCTGCACCGGGTTGACCAGCTCGGGAAACATCTTCTCGTCGGCGAAGAGCTTGACCTCCATTCCCTCCGGCACGGTGAGCTTGGCGAGGCCTTCCTTGCCACTGTTATAGCCCTTGAGATTGCCTTCCTTCCCTGCGTTGGAGCTCCGGCTCTTGCCTCCCACATTGGACTTCACCCCGATGGGGGCCGGGACGTTGCTGTCGTCGATCTTATGCTTGTGGTTGCCCACCGCGGCCCAGACCGCCATATCCCGGTTTGCCACCATGACATCGATCATGGAAAGTTCGTGCCAGAGGACATCCTTGTTGCTCTGACCGTCCACGAACTTGAGACCGGAGCGGCCACCCCACACGTCGTTACCGTCTGTGGCGCGGTAACGGTTGTGCCAGTGCCAGTTCTTGTCCAACACCACCTTGCGCACCTTCTCCAGGCTCGGCGAAGCGGGGATCTCCCTCTCCAGGAGACTGCGGGCGATCACCTCCGCGATGCGGCGGTTCCCTTCCGGGTTAAGGTGGATGCCATTGATGGTGAGAGGAACATTGGAGGCCCGGAAGAGTTCGGCCGAACTCGAGAACAGGTCGACGAACTCCGCTTTCTTGGCTTCCGCCACTTCCCGGGTGGCTGCCGCATAGAGGGCGAGACGGGAATTGTTGGCCTTGCCGTCCGGCAGGTTGGGGCTCCCTAGGTCCTCGTGCGCGATGGGGGTGAAGAGCACGATCTTCGGCGCACCCTTCCCGTTGGGCTTCATGTTGCGGTAGTGATCCACCAGCTTACCCAGTTCATCGCGATACTTGCCGAGTCCCCCTTCTCCGCCGAAGGACTCGTTATACCCGAACATGATGAAGATTACGTCCGCCTTGAGGTCCTTCAGGTACTGGTCCTGGGAGGGAAAGCCGCTGTTGCGGGGTCGACTCCACACCGTGTCGCCGGTGTAGCCGAGGTTCCGGATGGTCAGGTAGTGCTTCGGATAGGCGGAGTGGAAAACGGTCTCCAGCCAACCATCGTGCTGCATGCGGTCCGCCAGACCACTCCCGATAATGCAGATTCTGTCTTGCTTCTCGAGGGTGAGGGCGGCTGTCACGGGTTGCACATTCGCGAATCCGGCTACGGCGGCGAGGGCGGCAATCCGCAGGGCGAGGAAAGGGCGTGTCATCATTGGTTTCAGCGTTCTGAGCTGGGAGGACTACGGTAAAATCTCCCGATCCTCACGCCTTTCCTTTGAAAGTTTCAAATTCCGGCTCCCGATGGCCAAAAATCGCACCTTCGAACGACTAAAATGCCCCGCGAGGCCCCGACGGGATCTCCGGAACGCCCACCGGCCGTCTGGTTTCCAACCTTACGGCTTCTGCCAGGGGACGGCTCCGCCGCGCTGGATATGCTCCCGCATGGCACCCGCCATCTCACGGAACGTTCTGCGGTTGCTCCCGGACAAGTCGGTGGTTTCCCCGGGATCCTTCTCCAGGTCGAAGAGCTCCCAACGCGTCATGGGCGTGTTCTTGACCAGCTTCCAGTTTCCACGCCGCATGGCCCAGATGCACTCCCCCATGTAGCGCTCCCCGCCTTCCCGACGGGTGAAAAAGAGATCACGGTCAAAGGCCGTCTGATCTTCGCCGAGGAGAAGCGGAAGGAAGGAGCGACCATCGATCGGGTGTTCGATCGCGGCTCCGGCAGCCGCGGCCACAGTGGGAAAAATATCCATGGTGGCCGCCACGAACCGGCTGCGCCCACCCGCCTTGATCTTCCCGGGCCAGACCGCACAGGCGGGCACCTGCAGGCCCCCTTCGTACATCTCCTGCTTCTCGCCCCTGAGCGACCCGTTGCTGGCCCCGACGTTGGCCTGCCCGCCATTATCAGAGACGAAAAAAACGAGGGTGTTCCTGCCCTGGCCGGTCTCCTCCAGGGCATGCAGGACTTTTCCGATGCCATCGTCCATATGTTCGATGAGAGCCACCAGCTTTGCCCGCTGCGCGCTGATCCCCGCCTCGCGCTGCCTCACCCTGGCCAGCCAATCAGCTGGTGGCTGGATGGGGGTATGGGGAGCGTTGTAGGCCAGGTAGAGGAAGAACGGGTTGGCCTGTCCCGAGGGTTTTGAAACCACCCGGGCACGCTCTTTCAGGTAGTCAACCGCCCACCGGGTGAAGATATCCGTGGCGTGCCCTTTGGGGTGCACCGGTTCCTCGTTGCGCCGCATGTAATGGTTTCCATGCCGACGATGGTGGTAGTAGTCGTCCATCATGTCCCCGAGGAAGCCGTGGAAGAAGTCAAACCCCCGCCTTGTGGGCTGATTCTCCTCCTCCAGTCCAAGATGCCACTTCCCGATGATGGCGGTGTGATACCCCTCCGGCTTGAGAACCTGGGGAAGTAAAATGGCATCCTGCGCCAGGTAGCCCCAGTTGTTGGGCGCATGAGTGCGCACCACCCCGGGCACTCCCACCAGTTCCTGATAGCGCCCGCTCAAAAGGGCCGCTCGGGTGGGAGAACAGACCGGGCAGTTGGCGTAAAAGGAATCAAAGCGCATCCCGGCTGCCATGAGCTTGTCGATGGAGGGTGTTTTCAGATCCTTTGCTCCGTAGGAGGACAGATCGCCGTAGCCCAGGTCATCGACGATCAGGACCAGAATGTTCGGTTTGTCTGCCCAACCCGTTGAACTTCCCAGGAGAAGGAAGGTGAGAACATGCAGGAAGAGCAGGGCCTTCATTCCTGCAGCCTATGGGTCCGTTTCCGGGGCACCAGCGGAATTCAGGGGTAGGACGAAGGAGCCCGGCAGCCCCCCTCCTGCGGGGATCAGGCCCGGATCGCCCCCGATTTCACCCTCTTCTGCCCCGAATCGGTCCCGAAACCTGCGGAATTCCCTGCTTTTTTTCGCAACTCCAGGTAACTTCCCATTGTTTGAGCGGTTTATCCAGATGATAGCAAACGTCCCGGAAGGCCACGAAGCCATAGAATGCCATGAAACAATCAGCTCTCATCCCAATTCTCGTCCTGACCGCCGGGGTCGCCTTCGGCCTCGGGTGGATCGCCAAGCCCAACGGGAAGGACGGTCAGGCGGACGAAAACAACAGCGCCGGAGGTGGATCCAAGAGTGGAGTCTCGTCCTCCCGCCCCTCGCATCCTTCCGGACCGGGTAACAGCTCAAAGGGTTCCGGCCGGGTGGAGGAATTCCTCTCGCGGTATACGTCAGGCGGCACGATCTCCCCCGAGGACATGACCACCGCCATCGAGCAGATGCGCAAGGAGAACGATCCCCTCCTACGCCGGAAACTTTTCACCGAGCTCCTTGAGAACCTTACCCCTGAGAATGCCAAGGCCGCCTACCTGGCCCTCCAGAGCGGTCGCCGGGGCTGGGGACGTGGGGGTGGAGATGATGAGTTGCGCCTCATGTCCCACGCCTGGGGCAGTATCGATGGACCCGGGGCGATCCAGGCTCTGACTGAAATGCGCGCCGAGCGCGAAAGCGGTGAAGGTCGTGACCGCGGCCGCGGCCGGGAGGGGGACCGCGGAGGATTCGAGCTGGTCAGTGTCCTCTCGGGATGGGCCAGTGCCGACGGAAAAGGGGCCGCCGACTACGTCAGCGGTATCGAGGACGAGCGGGAACAACGCATGCTCGCCTTCGGAGTGGTGCGCGGCATGATGGTGAATGGGGTGGACGAAGCGATGGGATACGTCGCCTCCCTGCCCAAGACCGAGGATGGTGATCGTGCCCAGAGCTGGTACATGTCCACCATCGCCAGCGAGATGCTGGAAGAAGGTCTCGACTCCGCCAAGGCCTGGGTCGACAGCATCAACGATCCCGACCTCAAGGGCGGAGCCCTCTCCCGCGTGGCGGAGTCCGCCGTCCGCGAGGATCTCGAAGGCGCGGTCGAATGGGTCACCCAGTATGCAGGGGAGGAAGCGGGGCAGCGCGCCGTCAATCGCGTGGCTGACGAGTGGGCGGAGGATGATCCCCAGGCCGTCCTGACCTGGGCCGACTCCCTTCCCGACGCTGCCAGGGCAGAAGCCTATGGAGAAGCCTTCCAAGAGTGGACCCGGCAGGATGCCACCGCGGCCGGCGAATACCTGACCAACATGGAGCCCTCCCCGGCTCGCGACTCCGCGGTGGAGGAATTCTCCACCTCTCTGTCGCGGGAGGAACCTGCGACCGCCATCAAGTGGGCCGAGACAATTTCCAACGAGGAAATGCGCACGGACGCCCTTACCGAGGTGGCCCGCAGCTGGTACTTCCGCGACCGGGAAGCCGCCACCCAGTGGCTGGAAACCAGTGGACTGCCGGAAGAGTCCGTTCAGGCCGTCACGGCGGACCGGGGCGGCAGGGGAAGGGGCCCGGGAGGAGGCCCCCCTCGGGGCCGGTAGGAACAGCTCGCAGGCACTTCGCTGCGAATCCATCGCGGGCGGGAATCACCCGGGCCGAGCAGGGGAGGGTGAACTCCCTCGTCAGCCGAAACCTTTAATCCGCTGTCGGCATTACCTGCACGTCCAGCCTCTTGCCCAGATCCTTGCGCCACCTGGCCACCTTCTTCTCCCTGACCTCGCCCACATACTCCCCGAAGAACTCGTCCAGGGATTCCACAATCTCCTTGCGGGTATCCTCAGTCATGAGGTCCGCCTGGATGAACCGTTCCGGCTTCGGGCTGACGTGCTGGGCCACGCAACGGTAGAGGAAGATACGGTCGTAGCTGCTGCGTAGCGCGAGGGCCCCCAGTTCCCTGAAAGCCGCCCCCAGACTCTCCCGTTCCAGCGGAAACTCGCTTGCGAGGTGCGCCAGTTCAACGCCGTAAACCCACTCCGGATCCCGGAAGCGGCTCGTGCGGTCGTAAATTGACGCGGTCTCCCAGGCAATGATGCCGAGCACCTGCCGCAGCAGGCTGAGAAGGTAACCGTCCAGGGAGCGCTTCCCGATCTTCTTTCCCCCCTTCCAGACCAGGTTTGATCCCGCGATCCAACCCGCGGCCAGGAGTGGGTTGGAGGCGAGAAGAAACTTGCTGCCCTGCCACAGGTAGCGCACCGGGTTGATGATAGGCTGGAGGTCCTCGTATTTTTTCACCACCTTGCTGGCGGTGCGGAGCTTGTCGGTCACCTGCCGGAGGTTCCAGTCCTTCAGGTCGAGCAGTGGAATTTCCTCCAGGAGCAGGATCACCTGGAGAGAGATCCGGTTAACAGACTTGAGTAGTTCCCCGAGATTCGTTTCCAGGATGGGCCTTTCCGAGTCCGGGTTGTAGATGCCCGCGATGGACTCCACGAATTCACCAAAGTCGAGCAGCAGCGCACGCGTCTGCAGTTGCCCCTCCTCCCAGTAGTAGCCCTCCGAGACGCGCTCCAGCACCCGATCCGCCTGGCGCTCCATCAGGGACGCGACCTCGGCATCCTGGGCTGATCGCTCCGTCGTGGCCCATTCCACCTTCTGGATTTCCTCAAAGTCGGGAAACTCCATCCACTCGCCATAGGCCAGGAGCACCTTCTCAATCTCAGCCCTCCGGGAATCGAGCCGCTTGGCTTCCTGCCGGATGGCCTCTTCCGCCAGCAGGAGTGCTTCCCCAGCCTCTTCCTCCGCAGCCTGGCCGGCGAGCCAGAACATGGAGACCAGGACCCCGGCCAGGGGCACGAGCGCAAACAACCACGTCATGGCTCCCAGCTGCTCGCGCATGACAAAGGCGGCAATGCCCACCAGCACGAGGGCGCCCTGAGTCGCCAATACGGCTCCCCGCGTCACCAGTGCCCGCTTCCGCCAAGACATGCCGGAATTCTAGCTTCTTCTCCATTCCCGGCAATGGGCGATTCCGGCTTGAATCGTCAGGACGGGGTAGCCAGCATCAGGAGTTGATCCCGGTCGCAAGATGAGCGAGGAGTCCAAATCGACAGCAAAACCCGAACGGAGCGTGATCCGGCGCCTCGGCACCAACCTCTTGGCCATCCTGCGCACCCTGGTCTATCTCCTGGGCATCGCCTGGGCCAGCGGTGCGGTCTACTACGACGCGCCCCTCCCCGCCGAGAGCGGAGTGGATCGAACCTTCCTGGCCGGTGGCTATGCCCTGGTGGTTTTCCTCACCCTCCTGGCCCTCGGCTCCCGCCTGCGGCGCTTCCTCGGGTGGATTACGGCCATCGCCCTGGTGGCCGTCCCCTGGTCGTTGAAGAAACCGGTCCGCCAGGCAGACTGGGAACCCGCGTGGTCACGGATGCCGTCCGCTTCCACCACGGGCGACCTGGTAACCTTCCACAACTTTCGCAATTTCGATTATGACCTCCAAGGTGGAGTCACGGAACGGTGGGAAACACGGGTGGCAGACCTCTCCAAGCTGAAGGGACTCGACCTTGCTCACCACGTCCTGAAGCACGATCTCCTTGCCCATCCCCTCCTCTGCTTCGATTTTGGTGACCAGGGACACATCGCCTTCTCCGTCGAGATCCGATACCGTAAGGGACAGGAGTTCTCTCCCCTGCGCGGGCTCTACAAGCAATACAACCTCATCTACCTGGTAGGCGACGAACGCGACTTCCTCCGCGAGCGGGCCACCATCCGCAACGAACCGGTCCGCCTCTACCGCTCGACCTATTCCCTTGAGCGCATCCGAGAGATGTTCCGGGAGACCGTAGCAGCCATGAACGCACTTCAGGAAAACCCACGATTCTACAACTCCCTCACTGCAAACTGCTCGACCAGCTACATCAAGCAGGCCCCACCTGGGAAACGGCCGCGGTTCGACTACCGCATCATCCTGAACGGACTGATAGAGTCCCTGCTCTACGAGCGCGAGGTCATCGCAACCGACGGGCTCTCCTTCGAAGAGTTGGTGAGCCGCGCCGCCATCAACCAGGCCGCCAAGGAAGCCCACGGGGACCCTGCCTTCTCAGATCTCATCCGCGAAGGTCGGCCCGGTTTCTGAGCTTACGCTTGATTGACCCCCGGCAGGCACCACCATCGCCGAGCCATGCCATTCGTCTGTAAAATCACCCTTTCCCTGCTGTTTGGCGGGTTCCTGCTTCCACCTGCGGTGGCGGCGAAGCCCAACATCCTCCTCATCTACACGGACGACCAGGGATCGGTCGATGCCCGGTGCTACGGGGCCCGGGATCTCACCACCCCCACCATGGACAAGCTGGCTGCCAGCGGCGTGCGCTTCACCCAGATGCTGGCCCCGGCCCCGGTTTGTTCTCCCTCCCGGGCCGGCCTGCTGGGCGGGTGCATCCCCATGCGCCTCGGGGCGCCAGGAAATATTTCATCCAGCCGGGGAGGAAAGGGCCTCGCCCCACAACTGCACCTGCTGCCCGAACTGCTGCGCGACGCGGGCTACCGCACCCATCACGTGGGCAAGTGGCACCTCGGCTACACCGACGAAACCATGCCCAATGCCCAGGGTTTCGAAACCTCTTTCGGGCACATGGGCGGATGTATCGACAACTACTCGCATTTCTTCTACTGGGCGGGTCCGAATCGCCACGACCTCTGGCGCAACGGCAGGGAGGTCTGGCACGACGGGGAGGGATTCGGCGAACTCATGGTCAAGGAAGCCAAGGCCGTCATTGCCAGGAAGGACGAGCGCCCCTTCTTCATCTACTGGGCGATCAACTGGCCTCACTACCCCCTCCAGGGATTTGACAAGTGGCGGGCTCACTACCGCGACAGGAAGCTTCCCCATCCCCGCGACAAGTACGCCGCCTTCGTTTCAAGCATGGACGAACTGATCGGACAGGTGCTCAAGCACCTCGAGAGCACGGGGAAACGAAACGACACCATCGTGATCCTGCAGTCGGACCACGGGCATTCGGTGGAGGAGCGCACCTTCGGAGGTGGAGGGAGCTCCGGTCCCTATCGCGGACACAAGTTCTCCTTCCTGGAAGGCGGCCTGAGGGTGCCTTCCATCGTGAGCTGGCCGGGCACCCTGCCGGAAGGAGAGGTGCGCAGCCAGTTCGTGACCGGTTGCGACTGGTTCCCCACCCTTGCCAGGTGGGCGGGCGCCCGCCTCCCGGACAAACTCGATCTCGACGGCCGGAACATTGACGCCGTGATTCGCTCCGCCGATGCGCCCTCTCCGCATGAACACTTCTTCTGGACCCAGGACTTCAGCCGGAACAGGAACGCCCCCTGGGCCGTGCGCAAGGGTGACTGGAAACTGCTCCACCGACCTCTCGACCAGGTCACCCCGTGGAAGGGGGGCAAGGCTCCCAGGCACTTCCTGGTCAACCTCACGAAGGATCCCGGGGAAACCATCAACCTGGCCGAAAACGAACCCGCCCGCCTTGCGGAACTCCAGCAACTCGCCAAGCGCTACCAGGATGACCTCCTCCCCGACTTCCAGGCGGCCCGGAAGTAGCCGGTCGAAAGCGTCCTCCATTACCTGAATCCTCCTCGTAGACAGGAATGCCACCGTCCCCTCTTCATGCCCTGCAAGTTCCGAGTGGCTTCGGACGACAAATCTGCAATCGTCGAATCGCTTCCCCTTCCATCATGTTCCGATCCATTTTCTGGCTCACCATCTTCTCCTTCCTGATCCCCGGCACGGCTGCGGCCAGCACGCGGCCGAACATCGTCCTCATCATGGCCGACGACCTGGGATTCTCGGATCTCGGATGCTATGGAGCGGAAATCCGCACCCCCCACCTGGACCAGCTCGCCAGAGACGGCCTGCGGTTCTCCCAGTTCTACAACACCGCCAAGTGCCACTCCTCACGGGTCTCTCTCCTGACCGGCCTCTACTGTGACCAGGCCGGAAGCACCTCCCTTTCCCGGGGGGCCACCATCGCGGAGGTCCTGGGATCAGCGGGCTACTCCACCGCCATGGCAGGCAAATGGCACTTGTCGGGCAATCCTGTCGACTTCGGCTTCGAACGCTACTGGGGGCACCTTTCCGGTGCCACCAACTTCTTCACCGGCGACAAGACCTTCCGTCTCGGGACCGAAAAGTGGGCCGTCCCCGCCACCCTGAACGGCAAACCGTTCTACACCACCAATGCCATCACCGACTTCGCGATCGAGTTCGTGGACGAGATGCTCACCAGAAAGCAGGAGGGTCCCCCGGCTTCACCATTCCTCCTCTACGTTGCCTACAACGCCCCGCACTATCCCCTGCAGGCTCCCGAGAAGGAAATCGCAAATTACAAGGGAGTCTACGATGCAGGCTGGGATGAACTCCGGAAGCAGCGCTATCTTAAGCAAGTGAAGACCGGGCTCTTCCCCCGCCAGTTCAAGCTCAGTCCGCGGCCTCCTCACGTCCCCTCCTGGGAGTCGCTCTCCGCCGAGGATCGGAAGTGGGAGGCCCGGCGCATGGAAGTCTTTGCCGCCATGGTGGACGTCGTCGACCAGAACGTCGGTCGCCTCGTCACGCATCTCAAGAAGAGGAAGGCCTGGGAGAACACCCTCTTCCTCTTCTGCTCAGACAACGGGGCCTGCCCCTTCGAGCGCACCCGGGGCAAGGATCTTCAACCATGGGATCCCAAGAGCTACTGGTGTTATGATGTGGGCTGGGCCCACGTGGGCAACACGCCCTTTCGGCTCTACAAGCAGAACCAGCACGAGGGCGGGATTTCCTCTCCGCTCATCGCGCACTGGCCCAAGGGGCTGAAAGCCGAGCCCGGAAGCTTTGCCGCCGGGACCGACCAGACCCTCAGCCCCGGTCCCCTCGGGCCAATCACCCGCCAACCCGGCCACCTCATCGACTTCATGGCCACCTTCCTTGAACTGGGCCGGGCCAAGTATCCGAAGCGGGTGGGATCACGCGCCATCGACCCACTCCAGGGCAAGTCCCTGCTTCCCATCTTCCAGGGCAGGCAGCGGGAAGGGCACGACACCCTCTACCAGCACTTCGGGACTGACCGCGCCCTGCGGCAGGGCGACTGGAAGGTGGTGGCGGCCAAGGGCGGTCGCTGGGAACTCTACAACCTGGCGGAGGATCGCACCGAACTCAATGACCTGCGCAGGAAAGAACCCGGACGGGCCACCCGCATGATTGCCGAGTGGTTCCGCATTGCCCGGGAGGTCGACCGACTCAAGCCCGGCCAACTCAAGCCCGGCAGCGGCAGGCTCAGTCCCCTCAAGTTCGGAAAACGCAACGACCCCGGCGAAGGAGCGGAACCGCCAAAGAAAAAGGGCTCCCGCAAGAAGAAGCAGGCGAAGTCCCCTGCTGCTCCCTGAGACATCCCCTTCCCCCCGTAACTCATGAAACTGCTCACCCTTCTCCCCCTTGCCGTTCTCCTTCTGGGCCTCAACCCTGCCGACGGAGCCCGGCCCAACCTCCTCCTCATCACCGTGGACGACATGTCCTGTGACTCGGTGGGCGTCTTCGGCTGCAAACTCAAGGGCACCACCCCGCACATCGACAAACTGGCCCACGAAAGCCTGCGCTTCGGCCACGCCCACGTGCAGGTGGGCAACTGCTATCCGTCCCGCAACGTCATGTTCTCGGGGCGCTACCCCCACAACACCGGGGTGGAGGGCTTCTACCAGGTCAAGCCCATCAAGTTCCCCGTCCTCTGCGACCTCATGAAGGCCGGGGGCTACTACACTGCCATTCGCGGCAAGGTCAGTCACTCGACCCCCTACCAGCCCTATCCCTGGGATGCCGACCTCACCACCGGTCCGGACGGCAGCAAACTGCACCTCAAGGATGTCCCTTCCTATGGCGAATGCACGCGGCGCGGAATTGCCGCCGCCAGGGCCGCAGACAAACCCTTCTGCCTGAACATCAATATTTCAGATCCTCACAAGCCCTTCTGGAAACCGAACGATCCCCACAAGGTGTCGCGGATCTTCAGGCCGGAAGAGGTCCCCATCCCCGGATTCCTCTTCGACCACCCGGATGTGCGCAAGGAACTCGCCCTCTACTACACCTCCGTGCGGCGGGCCGATGACGCGGTGGGTGCCATCCTCCGGGCCCTCGAGGAATCGGGGCAGAAGGACAGCACTATCGTGATGTTCCTCAGCGATCACGGCATGCCGCTGCCCTTCGCCAAGACCCAGCTCTACCATCACAGCACCCGCACCCCCTGGATCATCCGCTGGCCGGGAGTGACCAAGGCCGACTCGGTCAATGACTCCCACATGATCTCCGCGGTGGACCTGCTCCCCACCGTGCTCGACATGGCAGTCCTCAAAAAGCCGGACGCGCTCGACGGGCAGTCCTTCGTTCCGGTCATGAGGGGCCAGCAGCAGGATGGCCGGCACGCCGTCTTCAAGGTCTATAATGAAAATGCCGGCGGTAACCGCCACCCCATCCGCGGAGTGCAGACCAGGAAGCACCTCTACCTCTTCAATCCCTGGTCAGATGGCGAAAACGTCTTCAGGACCGCCACCAACGGAACGGCCACCTATCGCCAGATGAAGAAACTGGCCGCGACTGATCAGAAGATCGCGACCCGCCTGGCGACCATGGATCACCGCAACGTGGAAGAACTCTACGACGTGGAGAAGGATCCTGATTGCCTGCACAACCTGGCCGGTGAAGAGGCCCACCAGGACATCAAGCGCACCCTGCAGGCCCGCCTTCGCAGGTTCATGGAAGAGAGTAACGACCATGCTCTCGCTCCCTTCCTCAAGCGCAACAATCCCACCGCCCTGGCAGTCTACATGAAGAAAGTGCAGGACGAATCCGTCCAGCGCCGGGCCGCCCGCCGCAAGGGGAAGAACAAAAACAAGGCCAAGCAAAAGGGCCCCCGGAAGAAGGCGCCCTGACAACCCTCTCTCGCTAGCGGTTCACCAGAAGCGAATAGCGGTAGCTCAGGATCTTCGTTTCCCCGGCCTTCAGGGCGACCGTCCATTCGAGCTGTCGAAGCGCGTTCACGCTCCCCGCTTCATCGGGCCGCAGACTCTCTGCCGGGTTCCCTTCCGCCTCGACAAATTCCCCGGAAAAGTCGGCCTGGATCACCATTTCCACTGCGGTGGCACGGGTATTGCAGACTTTCAAGCGACCCTTCACCGTCGTCCGCTGGAAGTTGTCACCCGCGATCCTCACCACCGCCTGCTTTCCTTTCTCTTCCACTTCGGAATGCTCAGCATGTACCGTGAGCGCCTTGTTAATCTTGATTGACGCCTTCTGTCCCGGGCCCACCCACGTCGAAGCCGACTGGCCGCGAAATCGCTTGTTCTCCAGGATGGAAGCCGCCCCCGTGGTCATCGGGAACTTGAGCGGATTGGAAAACTGCACGACATCCCACGGTTTGTTTTCCTCGCTGTTGCCTGCCCGGCGCCCATACCTCCCTCGACTATCCCGGAAGTCCGGCACCTTCCACTCCACCACCTGCTCGCAGGAGGTCTCCGCACTTGCCACTTCAAGGGAAAGGGCATCGCCTTCCCTTAGATCATGTGCCCCGATGCTCTCATAGTGCAGGTCCCCGGCCCCCGGCCCGGCATTGGGCTGCGGTAGCAACTGCGCGGCGCCAACGTCATTGCCGGCAATATTGTTGTAGAGGACCTGCTGGGAGACCAATCCTCTCTGGCCGCCACCCCGCTGGCTCACCTGCTGGAAAAAGACCGCCAGGGTGGCTTGGGAATTGAGCAGGGAATCCACGTGCCCGAACTTGATATTGGGATAGCCGGAGATGAGCTCCAAACGGGTGTTTTTCAGATTCATAAGCTCGTTGCGCAGGACAGCAGACTGGGTCAGGCGAAGCCGGTCATTCTCCAGCATCTCCACCCGATAGGTTGGAGCCCAGGCCATGCCCTTGCTCAGGTAGGTGAGTTGCACCCGGCCCGCTTTCTTCGTCGAGAAGAGCAGGACGGGCTGCTTTACTCTGAGACGTTCCTTCGCCTTTTTCTCAACCCTGACCTGGCTGATCAGGTCCATCGCCAGGTAACGCCGCTCCTCCGCATCGATGACCAGCCAGTCCCTCCGCTCCATCACGCCGGCCCGGCTCACCCCCCCGAGGGAAGCGCGATGAAAGGAACTCGGATTTGTGCTCGCGTAGTTGGTATTCCAGCTGCCGCGGTCCGGCGCCGGACCGGTCCAAACCGTCCCACGCACTTCCTCCCCGGCCTGGCCCTGTGCTCCGCGCAGGGAGACACGCACCTCCGCACCAGCCAGATCAATCTGAAGGTTCCCCGTGGGAACGGGATTCTCCCTGGGCATTACCGCGCGCGTCGTGCTCCGCGCCACCATACCCCTGCCGCTCTCCACGAAAAAGGCTCCATGCACAGCCTTGGGAGGATCGACCCAGAGGTAGTCCCCCGGTGCCGCTGCCTCGAAAGAGGCGTGCACCACCGTCAGGCCATTCTTGAACATGGCCACCGAATCGATCACCGGATCAATCACGGTCTGGGCCTGGACAGTTGCAAATACTCCGAGCAGGGCAGGAGACAGTCGGGTTTTCATGGTGGCAACGTATTACACCAACCGACTCCAGTGTGTAAACCCGGCGTAAAGCAGGTTTCAGCAAACCCACCGCTGCAGCTCCACGATATTGCCCTCGGGGTCCCGGAGATAGATCATCTCTACCTCCTCGCCCTCGCTTGTTTCAAAGACGATTAACTCCCCGTATGCCGAGCCGCCTGCGGCCAGGAACTCGTCACGCGCTGTCTTCACGTCCTCCACCGCGAAGGCAATGTGTGCAAAACCCGGTCGATTGATCGCCGGCTCCTGCGAGGACTCTCCTGGCTGGTATTCAAAGATCTCCAGCGTCGGGCCGCCCTTTCCGTATCCCGGCAACTGCAGGTGCATCCCCTTCAAACGTGCCCCGGGAAGCGTCGTGGCAGCCTCAAGATTCGTGCCCTCATAATCACGCACCGGAGGGAGCGGTATACACCCGAAAACCTCCTCGTAAAACCGCGCCAGCTTCCTCCAGTCCCTCGCGATCAAATTGGTATGCACGTACTTTGCCCTCATGAGCTCCAACCTTGTCTGCGATCCATCTGGGTTTTGACATCCCCTGAGGCCGTTTTGCTCAACCGTAAACAGCGATCACTCAACAATCCAGCCGCGTTATTATTCCGGTAGCCTTACGCTCCTGCGCATTGCCCCCCGTCAGGGCCGGGTCAAGAGCACAATCGGACGATTCTTCTTTTGAAACGCCAGCCCATTCGCTGAGGTGGAGCCCCAAGCATGAAGCCAGTCCCCCTTTTCACCCTTCTCTTCCTCTTCCATCCGGCCCTCGCACTCGCCAAGCCCAACATCGTTGTCATCCTGGCCGACGACATGGGCTACGGGGATGTGAAGGTCCTCAACCCGAAGTCGAGGATCCCGACGCCTCACCTCGACGCACTGTCACGCTCCGGCGCCACCTTTCTCGATGCCCACAGTGGCTCCGCGGTCTGCACTCCCACCCGCTACGGCCTGCTCACTGGCCGCTATTGCTGGCGCTCCCGACTGAAGAGTGGAGTCCTTTTCCCGCCCCGCGACAAACCCCTCATCGAGGACGACCGCCCCACCATCGCCAGCTACCTCAAGTCCCACGGCTACCAGACCGCCATGGTGGGCAAATGGCACCTCGGTATCGAATGGGCCCGCGATGGGAAGGGAAAGGTGGTCTTCGACGAACCCTTCACCAATGGACCGATCGAGAAGGGCTTCGAACAGTGGTTCGGCATCGCGGCCTCCCTCGACATGGTCCCCTACGTCTACCTGCGCGATCACCAGGCGGTGGCCAGGTGTAGCACCACCCAGAAAGCCATTGGCTTTCCGAAGTATGTCCGCGCTGGGCCCCGGGACCCCGACTTCGACCCCGGCGACGTCCTGGATGATCTCGCCACGGAAGCGGCCACCTTCATCAGGAAGGCCACCTCCCCGGACAAACAGGACCCGGCAACCCGCAAACCCTACTTCCTCTACCTGCCCCTCACCGGTCCCCACAAACCGGTCTGGCCCCATAAGCGTTTCGTTGGAAAGACGGAGCTGGGACCCTATGGCGACTTCGTCCACCAGGTCGACCACACGGTGGGCGTGGTCCTCAAGACCATCGAGGACTCGGGCCAGGGCGACAACACCCTCGTGATCTACACCAGCGACAACGGGTCTTTCATGTACCGGCGCAAGGACGGGGAGAACCATCACCTCGCTGACGAGAAGAACCAGGGCTACCGCCCCGCCGATCACTCCGCCAACCATCACTGGCGCGGAACCAAGGCCGACGTCTGGGAGGGTGGGCATCACGTCCCCTTCTTCGTCCGGTGGGAAAAAGGCGGCATCAAGCCGGGCACGCAGGTCACGCGCGTCTCCTGTCACACCGATATCTTCGCCACCATTGCCGAGGCGGTGGGACAACCTGTTCCCGCTGGCGGCGCCCGGGACAGTTTTTCCTTCCTGCCAGCCGCCCGGGGCAAGGCTGCCGGAAAACCGCGGCCCGGCGTGATCAACCACTCGGCTGCCGGCATCTTCGCCATCCGGAAGGGTCCATGGAAACTCGTGGCCGGCAATGGCTCGGGAGGCCGGCAGGGGCCCCGGGGCAAGCCCTTCCAGAAACCCTATCATCTCTACAACCTCACCGAGGATCCGGGGGAGACCAGGAACCTCATCGAGCAAAAGACGCAGATCGCGGCCCAGCTGGAGGCCGAGTTGGCCACCATCCGCGCTAACCACTAGCGCGATTCGTCAGTCTGAGTTGCCAACACCCACTGGCCTGCGTAGAGCTTTTGTCCTTGGGCGATAGCTCCTCCCACTCCTGATCGTATCCCACCTTCCCATGAAACGCCTCTTCCCACTTCTCTGTCTCCTCAGCTGCCTCGCTCCCCTCGCCAGCGCAAAAACTCCCAATGTCATCCTCGTCATCACCGACGACCAGGGATACGGCCCGGTGGGTCGGCACGGGCACCCCTGGATCAGGACGCCCAACCTCGATGCGCTCCACGACAAGAGTGTGCGCTTTACCCGCTTCCTCGTCAGTCCAACCTGCTCCCCCACCCGTTCCGCCATCATGACCGGCCGTCATCCTCTCAAGAACGGGGTGACCCATACCATCCTGGAGCGCGAGCGCATGACCCTCAAGGCCACCATTCTCCCCCAGGTCCTCAAGAGCGCGGGCTACACCTCCGGCATCTTCGGCAAGTGGCACCTCGGGGACGAGGATCCCTACCAACCGCACAAGCGGGGATTTGATGAAGCCTTCATTCACGGTGCCGGGGGCATTGGCCAGGCCTACAAGTGCTCGTGCGCGGACGCACCGGGCAACAAGTACTTCGATCCCGTCATCCGCCACAACGGATCGTTCGTGAAGACCAAGGGCTACTGCACCAACATTTTCTTCACCGCCGCCCTGGGATGGATCAAGTCCGTCAAGGACAAGGACGCGCCCTTCTTCGCCTACATCACCACCAACGCGCCACACGGACCCTTCATCGCCCCGCCCTCCAACACCAAGCGCTTCACCGACATCGGATTCGGAAAATCGCAGGCCGGCTTCTACGGCATGATCGAGAATATCGACGAAAACATGGGGCACCTCCTCGCCAGGATGGAGGAGTGGAAACTCTTCGAAAACACGATCCTCATCTTCATGTCCGACAACGGAATGACCGGTGGAGGCGGCGGACGTCCCGGCAAACCCATGGCCAAGGGCCATCCCTTCTTCAACGCCGGCCAGAAGGGGCTCAAGGGTTCGGTTGATGAAGGAGGCGTCCGAGTGCCGTTTTTCGTGCGCTGGGATGGGAAGTATGCGCCCCGCGAGATCAACGGACTTTCCGCCCATATCGACATCCTCCCCACCCTCGCTGCGGTCACGGGGGCCAAGCCACCCGGAAACCAGGTCGAGGGTCGCAGCCTCCTGCCCCTGCTTCTCGGTCAGAAGATCAAGATGGCGGACCGCTACCTCTTCTCCCAGAAAGCCCGCTGGCCCACCGGGTCCGAGCCTGACAAACATCAGTGGAACAGCTTCGCGGTCCGCAATTCCCGCTATCGCCTGGTGGGCAACCAACTCTTCGACATGGTCACCGATCCCGGCCAGAAGACCGACGTGGCCGACCGGCATCCCGAAGTCGTGAAGGAGATGCGCACCGCCTACGACAGGTTCTGGCAGGAGGCTCGCCCCCTCATGGTCAACGAGGAGGCCCCCATGTCCAAAACCCGCCCCTTCCACGTCTGGTACAACCAACAGATGGAACAGGGCGGCATCCCGAACTGGGTTCCGCCAGAACTGTAGGAAGTTTGCCGCGCGCCAAGGACCTCAATCGCCCCGGGGTCCCGTCCCTTGATGGACCCGTTGACGGCAGGAGCCCCCCGCCCCTGACCCGCTTGCGGTATCCTCCCCTTTCTCCCCGCCCCAAAAGGCCTCATTCCCACCCGCACAAGGGGTTGAAGCCCGGGAGGGATTCGCTAGGGTAACGATCCCCCTAGTTCAGCCCCTTCGCTACATGAGACTTCTGCAAACCCACAGCGCGTGTGCGCTCCTCCTCTCCTCCCTTCCTCTCATCGGCGCCCCGGTCATCAGTGAATTCATGGCTGATAACAACTCGGCGCTCTACGACGAAGATGGGGACTCCAGTGACTGGATCGAACTGTTCAATCCCGATCCCAATGCCGTCGACCTCGGGGGATACTTCCTCACCAATGATCCCGCCGAGCGCGCGGGATGGGAAATCCCGACCCCGACCATCCTTCCCGCCGGAGGCTCGGTCATCGTCTTTGCCTCCAACAAGGATCGCAGTGTGGGAGAACTTCACGCCAACTTCCGCCTCGGCAAGGCGGCCGGCGGCTATCTTGCTCTCGTCGACCCGGATGGACAGACCATCATCCAGGAATACGCCGACTACCCCGAACAGTTTGAGGATTTCTCCTACGGACTGGCCCAGACCGGCGCCACCTCCACCGAGATTCTGATCCCGGAGAACAGTGCCTGCACCGTGCTGGTGCCCACCAGTGACATCGGGACAACCTGGCGCGGACCCGGCTTCGATGACACCACCTGGGCGGATGCCACCACCGGGATCGGCTATGAGCGCAGCGGTGGCTACGAGAACCTCTTCGGCACCGACGGTGATGTCGAATCGCAGACCTACGGCACGAATTCGACGGTCTACATCCGCATCCCCTTCTCGCTGGCTGAACGCGAAGGCCTGACCAGCCTCACCCTGCGCATGAAATACGATGACGGATTCATCGCCTACCTCAACGGAACCGAAGTGGCCTCGGGCAATCCTCCCACCGGGGCACCCGCCTGGAACTCGGACGCCCGTTCAGACCACTCGGACAGCCTGGCCGTCATCTTCGAAGACACCGACATCACCCAGCACGCCGCTCTCTTCCAGAACAACAATATCCTCGCCATCCACCTCCTGAACGGTGGCACCACCAGTTCCGATCTCCTCTGCCTGCCGCGCCTGGAGGCCGAATTCGTGAGCGATCCAGGGCTCGGCGAGACCGGATACTTCCAGCAACCCTCTCCCGGCGGGGCCAACGGAACCGACCAGGGCCTGCCCTCCGGGCCCGTCACTTTCAGCGTTCAGGGCCGCGGCTTCGTGGGATCCCTTTCCGTCGCTCTCACCACCGAATCGCCCTCTGCCCAGATCCGCTACACCTCCAATGGCGACGTCCCCACCTCCTCCTCCTCCCTCTACAACTCGCCCATCAGCATCACCTCCTCCACCCTCCTGCGGGCCCGCTCCTTCCAGACCGGCCTCGCGCCTGGCACGGTCGACGAGATGGGCTACATCGAACTGAACAATGACGCGCAAAGCTTCAGTTCGGACATCCCGGTGGTGGTGATGGAACGATTCTCCGGTGGTCCCAGCGCCTCCAACGGCAAGTCCTTCACCTTCTTCGCCTTTTTCGAACCCGGCCAGCGCACCCAGCGCACGACCCTCAACGGTCCCTACACCCTGGGCACCCGTGGCGGCTGGAAAATCCGCGGCTCATCCTCCACCGGCTTCCCGAAAAAGGCCTACAGCATCGAGGCCTGGAACGAACTCAACCGCAACAGGAACATCTCGCCCTTCGGCCTGCCCGAAGAGTCCGACTGGATCCTCAATGCCCGTTCCCGCTTCGACCGGTCCCTCATGCGCAATGCCTTTATTTTCGAGTTGAGCAACCAGATTGGACGCTACGCCGTTCGCATTCGCTACGTTGAACTCTTCAAGAACGACAACGGTGGCAACCTCTCCTACAGCAACGACTACGACGGCGTCTACACCTTCATGGAGAAGATCTCACGCGACAAGGAGAGAGTCCCGGTGGAACGGCTCCCTGCCAGCGTCAACAGGGGGCCAGGCATCGAAGGGGGTTACATGCTCAAGATCGACCGCCTTGATCCGGGCGACTCGGGAATCAGCGCGGGGGGGCGCACCCTGGGCTGGGTCTATCCCAAGGAAGACGACGCCACCAGCCCCCAGACCAACTGGATCCGCAACTACATCAACTCGATGAACGACTCGCTCAATGCACCTAACTACGCCGATCCGGTCAATGGCTACGCAAGTTACATCGATGTCGATTCCTGGATCGATCACCACCTTCTCAATGTTCTCACGCTGAACGCCGATGCCCTGCGCCTGAGCACCTACTTCTTCAAGACCCGCGAAGGCAAGGTCGAGTTCGGCCCCATCTGGGACTTTGATCGCTCGATGGAATCAACCGACGGCCGGGACGATAATCCCTCCACCTGGTCCGGGGGTACCAACTACTTCACCTACCCGTGGTGGAACCGCCTCTTCACCGATGAAAACTTCTGGCAGAAGTACATCGATCGCTACTTCGAGCTGCGAGACGGCCCCTTTGCCACCGCAAACGTACACTCCATCATCGACC
>Ga0310120_10001018_pt1 | contig 21207 bp, 16 predicted proteins | sample CB27_AW_983_MG_FD_203506 | JGI IMG/M metagenome (GOLD analysis project Ga0310120, IMG submission 203506) | Marine microbial communities from Western Arctic Ocean, Canada - CB27_AW_983 | ecosystem: Environmental > Aquatic > Marine > Oceanic | place: Canada: Western Arctic Ocean | collected...
AGTTTTTACTTACTATTTGACTTTTTTAAAATTCAGAGCTACAGTAGTTTTGCTGTCGCTCATGTACACCCACTTACGCACTTGCATTTGTCTTGTCTCCGCCATGATGGCCCTGTTTTCGGGGGTATTCGCATTTGGTGCTACTCATACTATAAAAAAAGGGGAAAACCTCTATCGACTGGCGAAGCAGTACAAGACCTCCGTCAATGCGCTGAAGTCGGTCAACAGGATCAAGGATGTCACCAAGCTTCGAGTCGGGCAGCGGCTCACGATTCCGAGTCGCAGCAGTTCCTCCTCGAGTAGAACGAGCGCGAAGAAGAGTTACACCTCGCGGGTTGGGGTTGGAAAAACGGTCGTGATCGATCCGGGTCACGGGGGCAAGGACTGGGGTGCCTTCAAAGGGGGAATCAAGGAATCCTACCTGAACATGAAGGTCGCGCAGAAGCTGGAGTGGTATCTGAAGGAACGGGGCTATCGGGTCATTATGACCCGCCGCAGCAACACCTTCATTTCGCTGTCCCGGCGGGCTGCGATCGCCAATCAGTATCGCAACGCCATTTTAGTCAGCGTCCACTTCAACTCGGCCCCGAGTTCGTGGGTGCGGGGAGGGGAGACCTTTTATGCAGGCTCGGCGGGACGTTCGCTCGCGAATGCGATCCAGCGAGAGCTCGTTCGCGACTGCAAACTGAAGAACCGCGGAGTTCGTTTTGCACGCTTTGCGGTCCTTGTGCACACGAGGTGCCCGGCCGTGCTGGTCGAGTGCGCCTTCATGAGTAATTCCAGCGAGCGAGCACGCTGTGCGACCAGTTCGTTTCAGTCGACGGCGGCGCGTGCGATTGCGGACGGAATTGGGAAGTATCGCTGGCGCTAGACGCCTCGCGAAGTTGCGAGTCGCACGCTCCAGAGAGCCCCGAATTCGATTCCAGGGGCCTTGGGCAGGGCGGTTTGGATGAATGGCCCGGTGGTGGAGAGGGGGACTTCCGGCCCGCCGATGGTTACAAGCTGCGCGCGACTTCCTGCGCAGCATCGACAAAGGACGGATGGGTTGGCTCCCAGCCTGTTGCTCTGAGCTTCTCATTGCTCACGCGTTTGTGCGTCCAGGCTCGTTTTGAGTTCTCGGGGCGGGGGCCGGTGGGGGGAAGAGCTCGTTCGAACAATTGGGCCAGCGCAAGGTAGCAGTCGCCCTGGTGCAGGGGTGAGGAGTCAGCCAGGTTGTATATTTGGCTGTGCGAAAATTCCGACCGGGAAGCCAGGTGGAGGAGTGCGGCCGCGGCGTCGTCGCGATGGATTTGATTCAGAAAACGCCGTCCATCCTCTTCGATGAGAGCCTTGTCTTGCAGGAAGCGTTTCAAGATCACGCTGCGGGTCGGACCGTAGAGGCCGGCCAGACGGGCGACGGTGCCCGTTGAGGCCAGGACCAACTTTTCGGCGTCGAGGAGGATCCGGCTCGTTTCGCGAGCCGGGGTGGTGGGCGATTCTTCGGTGACGAGTGAACCGTCGGTCTGATGATAGACCGAGGTGCTGGACACGAAGAGCAGGTGGGAATCGGGAAAGGTGGAGAGCAGATTGCGGGTGCCATCGAGAAAGATGGCGCGGTAGGCATCCGGGCCGCCACGGCCGGAGGAAGCAGCCAGCACGATGGCGGTTGGAGGTTCGAGGGTGGAGGCGAGATTCCGAACCGCCTCACGATTGGTGAGATCGCAAGGGAGGGAATGCTGATCGCCGGACTTGGAGAGGGCCGAGACCCGCCAGCCAGCGGCGGAGGCCTGGCGTCCGAGTTCCTGGCCGAGATAGCCGTGACCGGCGATGAGGAGGGTTGCGCTCATGGGATCTTCATCGGGAGGGGCCGGATGGCGGAACCCTGGCTACGGGCTGATATTCCTACGGGTTTCATAGTAATTGACGAGCCCATTCACCACCGCTTGAGCATACTCGCGGTAGATCGATTTGCGGAGCTTGCCGTTGACATCCTTTTCGCCTTCATAGTCACCGACCTGCACCCGGGCGTGCACGTCCTTGTTATTCATGACGTAGGGTTCAAAGAAGAGGACGGGGCATTGGTAGAGGCGGTTGGCGAGGAGGTTGCGGGCCCAGAGACCGGGGCCGATCCGGATGGTGGGTTTGCCCAAGAGGTAAATGTAGTTGGGGAGCTTCGTTTCGGCTCGGAAGGACTTGGCGAGTTCAGTGGCGATGGCGACCTCCTCCTCGTGCACTTCCTGAAAGATCTTGTGCATCATTTCAAAGCGTTCGTCTTCGTGTGCGATCTCCTCCTCCATGTAGGCACCATGGAGGATCATGTGGAAGTGATTGCGGGGAGAGAAGCGGGGAGCGTCTGCCTCGTCACCCCAATATTCGGCGTTGAAGTGAAGGCAGAGAATGAGGTCCGGTTTGATTGTCCCGTTCACGAGCTTGGCCCGGGCGCGAATTTCGGAAGTGCGATAGAACAGTTTCTCGGCGGCCTTGCGCAACTCGGTCTCCGGAGCGCCTGGCATCCTGCGTTCGGCATAGGCCCTGAAGTCCTCCGGACGCTTGGCGGTGACGGGTTCGGTCGTTTCACGGACCAAGGTGACCTGCGCCCCGAGCTGCTCGAGTTGCGGCTTGAGCACGCGGGCGGTTCGCAGGGTCATGTCGCCCTCCGCCACCGGCTTGCTCGTGCCCATCTGATACCAGCGTTCCTCCATGATTGCCCACTTGCCTCCGAGGTGTCCCGGATCGATGGCAATGTGCAACCCGGCGAGGGGTTTGCCGACGGGAGCGACCTTGAGCAGGCTGGCGGCTCTCCAGTAGCGCGGGGGCGGCTTGGGCGCATCTGAGGTCGCGAATTTGATGATCTGGCCGGCGGGTTGGAAATCCGAGTGGATGGTCACCGCCTCGTCCGTGAGGGTGCAATGCCAATTGTCTTTCAGGGCGTAGACCTCCCGCATGGCCTTTTCGAACTGAGCGCGGGTGAGGACTCCGTCGTATTTTTGGAGGACCGTCCACTCCGGCATCTCGCCGAGGCCGGCGAGGCGCGGATCGGGAAGCGGTCCGGGATCGGGCCTGTCCGGAACGGATCGTGGGATGAGCAGGGTGCCGACCCCGATCCCAAGAGCGAGAATTGCCCCGGCGACGAGGAGAGGGGAGATTTTCCGGGTCGGATTGGGCATCTACAGTTGTCGTTCGGCGGGGACGTGTTTGACTTTCTGGGTAACCCTCCGCCAGCCGACTAATATCATAGAATTCGCAGAATGATCAGGATCCTGTTTTTGGGCGACGTGGTGGGAGAGCCCGGTCGCAAGGCCGTCATTGCCCGTCTCGCTGGGCTGAAGGAGGAAGAGAACCTCGATTTCATCGTGGTCAATGGCGAGAACGCGGCGGGCGGACGGGGGATCACTTCGAAGATCGCGATCGACCTCCTGCGGGCCGGGGCCGCTGTGATCACGACGGGCGATCACGTGTGGGATCAGCGGGAAATCATGGAGTATTTCCCAACCGAGCCGCGTCTCTTGCGTCCCCTCAATTATACCGAGGGTGCGCCGGGAGAGGGAAGCGTGATCCTGGAAACCGCGAAGGGAAAGGTGGGTGTGATCAATGCTCAGGGCCGGGTTTTCATGAATCAGCCGCTCGAGAACCCATTGCCGGAAGTGGAAAAAGTGGCCGCAGCGATGCGGGCCGAAGGCGTAGGGCCGATCGTGGTCGACTTTCATGCTGAGGCCACCAGCGAGAAAATCGCGATGGGTCGGGCTCTGGACGGGAAGGTTTCCCTCGTGGTGGGCACTCACACCCATGTGCAGACCGCCGATGAGCAGATTTTTCCGGAGGGCACGGCCTATTTGACCGATTCGGGGATGTGTGGCCCGGCGGAGTCAGTGTTGGGACGGGAGATTCCCTCCGTCATTTGGCGTTTCCGGACGGGTTTACCCACCAGGTTCCCGGTTGCGAAGGGGCCCGTGCGGCTCTGTGGCGTGATCGTGGATATCGAGGAAGAATCCGGTCGCGCGACCGCAGTGCGTCGGGTCAGTGAATTGTTCACGCCAGGCAATCAGACTTCCGCGCGCCCGGATTCTCCCCCCGAAAACGGTCAAGAGGGCGAAAAAACGGAGGGATGAGAGTCGTGAAAGAGGCACTTGTTAGAGTCTAGGGCGATTTGAGGCTTAAAATTGAGGGGTTTGAACGAATTTATTTCCCTTCTACTTTTTTTTTGACACAATGGCGGGCTTTGTTAATTTCCGCCCCGCTTCTAGCGGCGTTTGGTCTCTTCCCTCCTGCGGTACACTATGACTTTCATAGGGGTGAACTGTCCACGCGCCGAAATGAGCGAATACCTCGCTCATGTAGCTCAGGGGTAGAGCGCGTCCTTGGTAAGGACGAGGTCGTGGGTTCAATTCCCACCATGAGCTTTTGAGCGAAGCGAAAGAAAGATCAACATCAACCAAACAAATGGCCAAAGAACAGTTTGAACGGAATAAGCCCCACGTAAACGTCGGCACGATCGGCCACGTCGACCATGGGAAAACGACACTCACCGCGGCGATCACGATGGTCCTTGCCGAGAAGATGGGTAAGGGAGACGTGAAGGCTTATGATGAAATCGATGCCGCCCCCGAGGAAAAGGAGCGCGGAATCACTATTTCGACCGCCCACGTCGAGTATGAGACCGAAAACCGCCACTACGCGCACGTTGATTGTCCGGGACACGCTGACTATGTGAAGAACATGATCACCGGTGCAGCTCAGATGGACGGAGCGATTCTAGTTTGCTCGGCCGCAGACGGCCCGATGCCCCAGACCCGGGAGCACATCCTCCTGGCCCGCCAAGTGGGGGTCCCCAAAGTCGTGGTCTATCTCAACAAGATCGATCAGGTCGACGACGAGGAGCTTCTTGAGCTCGTTGAGATGGAAATTCGCGAATTGCTCAGCATGTATGATTTTCCAGGCGACGACATTCCGATCGTGAAGGGCTCTGCCCTCAAGGCCCTCGAGGGAGACGCCGCTCAAAAGGAATCGGTCCTCAAGCTGATGGAAGCAGTGGATTCCTACATTCCCGAGCCCGAGCGTCCGGTCGACAAGGACTTCCTGATGCCGGTCGAGGACGTGTTCTCGATTGAAGGTCGTGGCACGGTCGCTACCGGCCGCATCGAGCGCGGAATCGTTCACAAGAATGAAGAAGTCGAAATCGTCGGAATGAAAGAGACCGCGAAGACGACGGTCACCGACATCGAGATGTTCCGGAAGCTCCTCGACGAAGGACGGGCCGGCGACAATGTGGGCCTCCTCCTGCGCGGAGTGAAGAAAGAGGAAATCGAGCGCGGTCAGGTGATCGCCAAGGTCGGTTCCGTGAAGCCGCACGCCAAGTTCGAAGCTGAGATTTACGTTCTCTCCAAGGACGAGGGCGGCCGTCACACTCCGTTCTTTGCGAACTACCGGCCGCAGTTTTACTTTCGGACGACGGACGTGACTGGCAGCACCGAGCTTCCCGAGGGAGTTGAAATGGTGATGCCTGGTGACAACGTCACTCTCAACGTCACGCTCATCACCCCAATTGCGATGGAAGAAACGATGCGTTTCGCCATTCGCGAAGGTGGCCGCACGGTCGGAGCCGGCCGGGTAGCCAAAATCATCGAGTAACCTACGCTCCGCGAATTAACTAGTATTAAGGACTTATTCCAAGGGGCACTCGGGCTGATCGTCGGGGTGCCCCTGACGCGCCTCAAAAGGACAGTAGCTCAATTGGTAGAGCATCGGTCTCCAAAACCGAGGGTTGTGAGTTCGAGTCTCGCCTGTCCTGCCAGCTAACAAATCAATAACCAGCCAGATGTTCAGGAAAATATCCACCTTCGTGGGCGAAGTAAAAGGTGAACTCCGCAAGGCTTCATGGCCCTGGGATCCCGATCCCAAGATCAAAGGCTTCAAGAAGTATAAGGAGCTCATCGATTCCACGGTGGTCATCATTATCGCGATGATTCTCCTCGCTGCCTACGTTGGTCTATGGGACCTGATTCACCGGGAAGTGGTGGATCTCCTGACCAGGTTGGGACGCTGATTGAGAGCCCGGACGTCCCTATCGACATGCCCACCATCCCACCAGCATCCAAACAGTGGTACGTTGTCCACGTTCTCTCCGGACAGGAGCAGAAGGCGGCCAAGCGGATTCGTGCTCTGACCGAGAAGGAGGAGCTCAAGGACAAGATCTTCGAAGTCCTTGTTCCGACCGAAATGGTTTCCGAGATCCGCCGTGGAAAAAAGACCGAGACCAAGCGGAAGTTTTACCCTGGCTACATCATCGTGAACATGGGCCTGATCACAGAGGACAACCTCCTGGAGGAGGAGATCTGGTATGTCATCAAGGAGATGGACGGTGTGATTGGCTTTGCCGGCACCAAGAATCGTCCCATTCCGATGCGGCAGCGCGAGGTCGAGAGCATGTTGGCCCAGATCAAGGAGCGCGAAGATTCGGTGCGCCCCGGCATCAGTTTCGAAGTCGGCGACACCGTGAAAGTGGCCGATGGTCCCTTCGAGAGCCAGAACGGCATCGTCGAGGAAATCGACGAAGAGAAGGGCAAACTGCGGGTGGCCGTCACCATCTTCGGGCGTTCCACTCCGGTTGAACTCGAGTTTTGGCAGGTCGAACGGGCCTGACCCCCCAGCAATTTTCCCACCCCACTCACACATCATGGCAAAAGAAGTCAAAGGCACACTCAAACTCCAGATCCTGGCCGGTCAGGCGAATCCCTCGCCTCCGGTTGGTCCTGCTCTCGGTCAGGCTGGCGTGAACATCATGCAGTTTTGCAAGGATTTCAACGCTGCGACGCAAGCGCAGTCCGGCGATCTCCTTCCGACCATCATCACGGTTTACGCGGACGCGAGTTTCTCGTTCGTGACCAAGATGCCACCGGCAGCGGTGCTTCTGAAGAAGGCGGCCAACATCGCGTCCGGATCGAGCGAGCCGAACCAGCAGAAGGTAGGCAAGATCAGCAAGGAGAAACTGATGGAGGTCGTGAAGATCAAGATGCCGGACCTCAATACCAACGATCCCGAGCAAGCGGCCAAGATCCTCGCGGGAACCGCCCGGCAAATGGGCCTCGAGATCGAAGGCATGTAAAAGGCAATTTCAGATCTCGTCGTTCAAAAGAAAGATCTCAGTAGCACCACAACCGCAGGAGGGTCTCGAAGGGGTCCACTCGCACTGCAACCAAACCAATGGCAACCAAACGAAGTAAACGATACCAAAAGGCTGCGGAGCTGGTCGAAGACCGCCCCTACGCCCTTGCGGAAGCCGTGGGAACCCTTAAGAAGTTTCCCGCTCCGAAATTTGACCCCACCGTCACCCTCTCCTTCCGCCTCGGGGTGGATCCCAAGAAGAGCGACCAGACGGTGCGTGGCAGCGTCTCGCTCCCGCATGGCACCGGAAGGAATGTCCGGGTCGCGGTCTTCGCGCAGGGCGAGGCCGCCAAAACCGCGACGGAGGCCGGGGCCGATTTTGTTGGCTACGAGGATCTCATCAAGAAGGTCCAGGAAGGCTTCACTGACTTTGATGCCGCGATTGCCACTCCGGATGCGATGGCTGAGGTGCGCAAGATCGCGCGGGTCCTTGGACCACGCGGCTTGATGCCGAACCCGAAAACCGGCACCGTGACGGATGATACCGCCAAGGCGGTGCAGGCCGCGAAAGCCGGCAAGGTCGACTACAAGCTCGACAAGAGCGGCAACGTGTCCGGGGCCATCGGGAAAGCCTCCTTCAGCGAAGACAAACTTCAAGAGAACGCGAGCTCCTTCATTGAGAGCGTCGTCAAAGCAAAGCCTGCGTCGGCCAAGGGCAACTACATCCAGAGCATTACTCTTGCCGCCACGATGTTGCCTGGTCTGCGCCTCGACAACAATTCCCACTCCAGCCCCGAATAACGCCATGAATCCCGATAAGAAAATCATCGTCGACGAGTTGCTGGCCCGGGTGAACGGATCTCCGTTCCTCTTGGTGATCGAGTATACCGGAATGACCGTGCCGCAGTTCAGCGAACTGCGCAACCGGCTGCGGGAGGGCGGGGCCGAGTGCCACGTCGCCAAGAATACTCACATGAAGCGTGTGCTGGCGGAAGCAGGCATGCCCGAGATGGACGAGGTCCTTTCCGGACAGACCGCCTTTGTCACCGGGGAGTCTGATGTGTGCGGCGCCGCCAAGGTGGTGAAGAATTTTGCGAAGGAGTTTGAACGTCCGGCCGTGAAGGGAGGCCTCCTTGACGGGGAGATCCTTGACAAGGCCCAAGTAGCGGCCCTGGCCGATCTGCCGCCACGCGAGGTGCTCCTCGGCATTCTCCTCGGAGTGATCAACCAGCCGGCGACCATGCTGGCCCGCGTCCTCAACGAGCCCGGAGCCTCCCTGGCCCGGGTCGTCAAAGCCAAGCACGAAGGCGAAGCATAGACTAAGAATTTGAATGAATTTGAATGGATAGCCAAAGGCGCTTCGGCGCCCGCGGCTGGTAAACAACAATGGTTCCTCGTCGGATCGCTGGCTGGCGATCTGAAACGACACGGAGCTCCGTAAACGACGATACCGAAAGACAAATACAATGGCTGATATCAACACAATCGCAGAAGAACTTGGAAAGCTCACCGTTCTGGAAGCTTCCGAACTCGTTAAGAAACTTGAAGATGAGTGGGGCGTAAGCGCCGCTGCTCCTGCTGCTGCCGTCATGGCGGCACCCGTCGCTGCCGAGGAAGCAGAAGAGAAAACCAAATTCGACGTGGCTCTCGAGAGCATCGGTGGCAACAAGATCTCGGTCATTAAGGCCGTGCGCGAAGTCGCCAGCGGACTCGGACTCGCCGATGCCAAGAAGCTCGTTGAGAGCGCCCCAGTCAATGTGCTGGAAGGTGCTTCCAAAGACGACGCGGAGACGGCCAAGGCCAAGCTTGAAGAAGCTGGGGCCACAATCGTCCTCAAATAACCGGCTTTTTTCGGTCGGGGCGGATGCCCCGGCCGGGCCTGCCTGGTTCGACTGCAGTTTTTGCCCCGGAGAGGACAACGATTGAAGTCGGAGCAGTGGCCCCGAAACAGTTTACATAGGGGAATCCTTCCCCGCCCTGAGATCCCGCAAACCGCCTCCCGAAAGGTAAGGCGCCAATCCCACTAACTGAAAGAAGACTACTATGGCTGAACGTCGGTACTTCGGAAAAATCGAAGAAGTTATTGAGCCGCCAAACCTCATCGAGGTTCAGAGCAAATCCTACGAAGACTTTCTGCAGAAGGACATCGCGCCTTCGCAGCGGACCGAGACCGGTCTGCAGGCGGTCTTCAAGGAAGTATTCCCGATCACCAGCTACGATGAAACCATCGAGCTGGATTTCGTCGCTTACGATATCGAGGACCCGAAAATGACGGCTCTCGAGGCTCTTCGTTCAGGCGAAACCTTCAGTGCGGCGCTCTATGTGACCTTCAAATTGAAGGACGAAACGGGCACCAAGAAGGAGCGCGTCTACATGGGCGAGCTTCCCATGATGACCCGCCGGGGCACTTTTGTGATCAATGGTGCGGAGCGCGTGATCGTCTCTCAGCTCCACCGTTCGCCGGGAATCTGCTTTGAGAAGTCGATTCACCTCAATGGCAAGGTTCTCCACTCCTTCCGAATCATTCCGGATCGCGGCTCGTGGCTCGAAGTCCAGTTCGACACCAACGACCTGCTTTACGTCTATCTCGACCGTCGTCGTCGGCGCCGCAAGTTCCTGGCGACCACCTTCCTGCGGGCATTGGGCTATCCCACCGAGCGGGATCTCATCGATCAGTTTTACTCGATCAAGAAGCTGAAGCTCAGCGAGTCCATGGACGAGGAAGAGCTCAGCCCGATGGTTCTCTTCGAAGACATCAAGGACGGGGACCTCGTGGTGGCCCGGGCCTATGATCCGCTCACGATTGGAGTGGTGCGCCAACTCCTGGCGCTCAAGATCAAGACGATTCAGGTGGTCGACTCTCGTGAAGACGAGATCCTCCTCAAGTCGCTCCGCAAGGATCCGGCAGAGGATGAAGAGAGTGCCCTCAAGGATATCTACAAGAAGCTGCGTCCCGGCGATCCGCCGACCGCTTCCAATGCCCGCGCCCTTCTCAAGCGTCTCTTCTTCGATCCGAAGAAGTACGATCTTACCCGCGTGGGTCGCTATAAAATCAATCAGAAGCTCCATCTCAAGGTCGATTCGAGCGAGCGTATCATGGTGCCGGAGGATTTCCTGGCCGCCGTGAAATACCTCCTCCGTCTCAAGCAAGGAGAGGGCATGATCGATGATATCGATCACCTGGGCAGTCGCCGGGTGCGTGCGGTGGGCGAATTGCTTGCCAACCAGTGCCGCGTGGGTCTGGCCCGCACGGAACGTCTGGTAAAGGAGCGCATGACTCTCTTCGATGTGAACATTGAGGGGATGACGCCCCAAAAATTGATCAACCCTAAGGCCTTGAGTGCAGTGGTGCGCGACTTCTTCGGTCGGAGCCAGCTCAGCCAGTTCATGGACCAAACCAACCCTCTCGCGGAGCTCACGCACAAGCGTCGTCTCTCTGCGCTCGGACCAGGGGGTTTGAACCGCGACCGCGCCGGATTCGAAGTTCGGGATGTGCACCCTTCGCACTACGGACGGATCTGCCCGATTGAGACTCCGGAAGGACCCAATATTGGTCTCATCAACTCGATGTGCACCTATGCGCGCATCAATGAATTTGGATTCATCGAGACGCCCTACCGCAAGGTGAAAAAGGGGAAGGTGACGAACCAGATTGAGTATGTCACGGCCGACCAGGAAGAGACCTTCATCATCGCACAGGCGAACAACCCGATCGACAAGAACGGGGCGTTCACGACCAAGCGAGTGACCGCGCGTGAGCGAGGAGAGTTCCTTGAAATGGATCCCGAGAAGGTCGATTACATGGACGTTTCTCCGAAGCAGCTCGTTTCGGTGGCAGCGGGAATGATTCCCTTCCTCGAGCACGATGATGCCAACCGCGCGCTCATGGGCTCGAACATGCAGCGCCAGGGAGTGCCGCTTCTCGTTTCTCACGCTCCGTATGTGGGGACTGGTCTTGAGGAGAAAGCTGCCCGCGATTCACGTGCCGTGATCGTGGCCGAAGCAGATGGCGTCGTGGCCGCCTCAACCGCTGAATTCATCGTCACGACCAAGGATGGCGAGCTCCCGGTTTCCGACGAGCGATTTCTCAGTGAGCCCGAGTCCGTGAAGACCAAGCCGGAGAAGGGCATCTTTGTCTATCCGCTGCGCAAGTTCATGCGTTCCAACGCGGGAACCTGTATCAACCAGAAGCCGTTGGTGCGCTCTGGTCAGAAAATCAAGAACGGCGATATCATCGCGGATGGTCCCAACACCGATAAGGGTGAACTCGCGCTCGGGCGGAATGTCCTCGTGGCCTTCATGCCTTGGAACGGATACAACTTCGAGGATGCCATCGTCATCTCGGAGCGTCTGGTGAAAGAGGACGTCTATACCTCGATTCACATCAGTGAATTCGACGTGGCGGCTCGTGACACCAAGCTCGGTCCGGAAGAAATTACCCGTGATATTCCCAATGTCGGGGAAGAAGCCCTGAAGAACCTCGATCATGACGGCATTGTGCGCATCGGCGCCGAGGTGAGGCCTGGGGATATCCTGGTTGGTAAGATCACGCCCAAGAGTGAAACCGAGCTTGCTCCGGAAGAGCGCCTCCTGCGGGCGATCTTCGGGGAAAAAGCTGCGGATGTGAAGGACACCTCCTTGCGCGTTCCCTCCGGGTGCACCGGCATCGTGCAGGATATCCGGATCTCAACCCACGGCCTGGCACGGCGGAAGGCGGAAGACGTCAACCCCGCTGAGATGAAGAAGCAGGTCAAGAAGATCACGGACGATCACAAGAAGAAAAAGGACCTTCTGACCGATCAACTGACCGAGAAGCTGTCTGACATTCTTCTGGGAGAAAAAATTCCCCTCGACGTGGTCAATGCGCAGAGCGGGGAGATCATCATTCCGGCCAACCGGAAGATCACCAAGACGCTCCTGCGCAAGCTGGCGGCGGTCTACGATCACATTGAGATCGACCCGAGCCCGATTCGGAACAAGATCCTCGAAATCATCTCGTCCTTCGAAGGACGATTCGGGGAGCTCGATGCCGACCGTGAACGTCGCCTCGACCAAATCGAGAGTGGGGACGAAATCGATCCCGGGGTCATCAAGGAAGCGAAGGTCTTCGTGAGTGCCAAGCGGAAGCTTTCCGTTGGTGACAAGATGGCTGGACGCCACGGAAACAAAGGAGTGGTCGCCGTGATCGTTCCTGAAATGGACATGCCTTATCTCGACGACGGCACGCCGGTCGATATCTGCCTCAACCCGCTCGGGGTGCCTTCCCGAATGAACGTGGGACAGGTTCTTGAAACGCACCTCGGAGTGGCCGCGATGGCTCTTGGGTTTACGGTCGCGACCCCGATTTTCGATGGGATTTCGGAGAAAAAGATCTGGGAGTACATGTCGGAGGCCAAGAAGGTCGAGGGCTTCACCTGGATCGGCGACGGCAAGGACGGCACGGTGGGCGGGAAGAGCACGCTCCACGACGGCCGGACCGGCGAAGCCTTCCACAACCCGGTGGTGGTGGGACAAATTTACATGCTGAAGCTGGGCCACCTGGTGGCTGACAAGATTCACGCCCGGGCGGTGGGACCGTATAGCCTCGTTACCCAGCAGCCGTTGGGTGGTAAGGCCCAATACGGTGGTCAGCGTTTCGGGGAGATGGAGGTCTGGGCCCTCGAGGCCTACGGGGCAGCATACACCCTGCAGGAACTCCTCACTGTGAAATCAGATGATGTGCAGGGACGAACGAGGATTTACGAAGCGATTGTCAAAGGCGACAACACGTTGGATGCTGGCACGCCGGAGTCCTTCAACGTTCTCATTAAGGAAATGCAATCCCTCGGACTCGATATACGGCCTGGCCGACGCGGGGCCGTGGCGAGTGAGGGCGGTGACTTCAATCTCGATGACCTCACGATCTAACCCCGAACCGAAATCCTGACTACTTTACGAAATCATGAGTGTTGAAACCAATTTGCGCGAACTTTACGGGGTCGACGAAAAGCCGGAGGCCTTTGACCAGGTTTCCATCACGGTCGCTTCGCCCGAGGTCATCCGTTCCTGGAGCCGCGGTGAAGTGAAGAACCCGGAGACCATCAACTACCGAACCTTCAAGCCTGAGAAGGGTGGACTCTTCTGCGAACGGATCTTTGGACCGACTCGCGACTGGGAGTGTGCCTGTGGCAAGTACAAGCGAATCAAGCACAAGGGTGTGATCTGCGACCGTTGTGGCGTGGAGGTGACCCTGTCCCGGGTGCGTCGGGAGCGCATGGGTCACATCGAGCTGGCTGTGCCCGTGACCCACATCTGGTTCTACAAATGCATGCCGAGCCGAATCGGCCTCATGCTTAACATGAGCGCGCGCCACCTTGAGCGCGTGATCTACTACGAGGACTACATCGTCACCGATCCGGGAAAGACTGCGCTCGAGCGCGGACAACTCCTCACCGAGTCCGAGCTTCGCGATGCGGAAGAAGACTATGGTGAAGATGCTTTCCGGGCCGGGATGGGGGCAGATGCGATTCGCGATCTTCTCAGCCAGTGCAAACTCGACGAGATTCTCGTGAAGCTTGAGGAGGACATGGAGAACACGCGTTCCAAGCAAACTCGCAAGAAGCTCGCCAAGCGACTCAAGCTGGCCCAAGGATTCAAGGGAGTATCCTCGCGCCCCGAGTGGATGATCCTGACGGTGCTTCCTGTCATTCCGCCGGACCTCCGGCCGCTGGTGCCGCTGGAAGGTGGTCGTTTTGCGACCTCTGACCTGAACGATCTTTATCGCCGGGTCATCAACCGGAACAATCGACTCAAGAACCTGCTCCAGTTGAAGACTCCCGAGGTCATCATCCGGAACGAGAAGCGCATGTTGCAGGAAGCGGTGGACGCTCTCTATGACAACGGTCGCCACGGCCGGGCCGTGACGGGCGCAGGCAACCGTCCGCTCAAGTCACTTTCCGACATGTTGAAGGGTAAGGGAGGTCGCTTCCGCCAAAACCTTCTCGGAAAGCGGGTCGATTACTCGGGTCGCTCAGTGATCGTGATCGGGCCGGATCTCAAGTTGCACCAGTGTGGTCTTCCCAAGAAGATGGCCCTCGCCCTCTTCGAGCCATTCATCATCCGTCGGCTCAAGGAGCTTGGCTACTGCCACACCGTGCGCTCCGCCAAGAAGATGATCGATCGCAAGACGACCGAAGTCTGGGACATCCTGGAAGAGGTCACGCGCGGGCATCCCGTCATGCTGAACCGGGCTCCCACCCTGCACCGACTTTCGATCCAGGCCTTCGAACCGGTCCTCATTGAGGGGTCCGCCATCCGTCTGCACCCGCTGACTTGCTCCGCCTACAATGCGGATTTCGACGGCGATCAAATGGCGGTGCACGTTCCGCTTTCGGTGGAAGCCCAGATGGAAACACGGCAGTTGATGCTGGCTCCCAACAACATCTTCTCGCCTGCGAGTGGCCGTCCCATCACCACTCCTACGCAGGACATCATTCTCGGGATCTACTACCTCACCTACACGCGACCGAACTCGCGTCCCGGTGATGAGGATCCGATCCCGACCTTCGAGAACCCTACCGAGGTCGAGTTCGCCTTGGCCTCGCGCAAGGTGGACTATCACGGCTGGATCCGGGTGCGTAACCCGGACTACGGGAAGGAGACAATCTTCGGGGAGAAAGACCTCAAGATGCTCCTGACTTCGCCTGGTCGGGTGCGCTTCAATGAGATCTGGCCGGATGGGCTGGGCTTCATCAACGAGACGATTGGGAAAAAGCAAATTGGCGACATCATCTGGCGTTGTTACCAGGTGGCAGGTCAGGCTGACACGGTCAAAACCCTGGATGCCTTGAAGGACCTCGGCTTCCGCGAAGCGACCCGCTCCGGGTGCTCGATCGGAATCGTCGACATGGTCATTCCGGACGAGAAGGAGCCCGAGATTAAGAAGGCCTACGACGAGGTCGAGAAAGTCTCCAAGCACTATCGCAACGGGATCATTACCGACGGGGAGCGCTATCAGAAGGTGATCGATATTTGGACCCGCGCGACGGACAACATCGCGAACGTGCTCTTCCGCAAGTTGGAGTTCAACGAAGGGGGAGAGACGGCGAACCCGCTCTTCATGATGGTCGATTCCGGCGCCCGTGGTAACAAGAACCAGATCAAGCAGCTTTCCGGAATGCGGGGCCTGATGGCCAAGCCCTCTGGTGAGATTATTGAGCGACCGATCATCTCAAACTTCCGCGAAGGACTCTCAGTGCTTGAATACTTCATCTCCACGCACGGCGCGCGGAAAGGTCTGGCTGACACCGCTCTGAAGACCGCGGACTCGGGCTACATGACCCGCAAGTTGGTCGACGTTTCCCAGGATGTCATCGTCACGCAGCAGGACTGCGGCACGGTGCAGGGTCTCGTCGTGCACGCGATTTACGCGGGTGACGAAGAATCCGCCTCTCTCGCGACGCGGGTCTTCGGACGAGTCTCCTGTGTGAAGGTGACCGATCCCGTTTCCGGGGAAGTCATCGTGGATGTGAACGATCTCCTCACCGAAGTGCGGTCCAAGCGTATCGAAGACATCGGTCACGAGCGCCTCAAGATTCGTTCCGCCCTGACCTGTGAGTCGGAGCGTGGATGTTGCCGTGCTTGTTACGGCCTGAATCTTGCGACCGGGAATTATGCCAAGATTGGTGAAGCGGTGGGTATTATTGCCGCCCAGTCCATTGGTGAGCCCGGGACGCAGCTGACGATGCGGACTTTCCACTCCGGAGGGGTGGCGATCGGTGCCAACAAGCAGCCCTTCATCGAGGCGCGCTCCAAGGGTGTCTTGCACTACCAGGACCTCCGGGTGGTGGAAGACTCCGAAGGAAACTACGTCGTGCTCAACAAGAACGGCAATGTTTCAGTCCGCGATGTGAACGGCCTTGAGCTCGAGCGGCACAAGATCGTGGTGGGTTCTGTGATTTCCGTGAAGGACGGAGCCGAGGTCGCCAAGGGTGACCAGATCGCGACCTGGGATCCACACAGTGTGCCCATCATTACCGAGATGGCTGGCGCGGTGGAATTCCGCGACATGATCCCGGGAATTACGGTGCAGACCGAGACCGACAAGGAAACCGGCAAAAAGGGGATGACCGTCACCGAGCACAAGGAAGACCTTCACCCCCAGGTGGTGATTGTTGATAAGAAGTCGGGCGAAGTCCTCGCCAGCTACTCTGTCCCGGTTGGTGCGCACCTCTCCGTCAAGGAGAAGCAGAAAATCGCTGGGGGCACGCAGCTTGCGCGGACGCCTCGCAAGGTGACCAAGACCAAGGACATCACCGGTGGTCTTCCGCGGGTGGCTGAGCTCTTCGAAGCTCGTCGTCCCAAGGATGCCTGCGTGATCGCCAAGATCGATGGGGTAATTTCCTTCGGCGCCAACGTGCGCGGCAAGAAGAAGGTCATCGTGACTCACGAGGAGTCCGGCGAGTCTGTTGATCACCTCGTGCAGATGGGCCGTCACATGACGGTCGCGGAAGGTGATACCGTGGCTCGGGGAGACCAGATTACGGAAGGTCCCGTGGCTCCGGAAGATCTCCTTGAGGCTTGCGGTGTGCAGGAACTCCAGGAGCACCTGGTGAACGAAGTGCAGTCGGTCTATCGCGCCCAGGGTGTGGAGATCAACGACAAGCACATCGAGATCATCATCCGCCAGATGCTGCGCAAGGTGAAGATCAGCGATCCGGGTGACACCAACTTCCTCTGGGGTGATCAGATCGAGCGGATGACCTTCAAGAAAGAAAACGAGGAGATGATTGAGCAGGGTGGTAAGCCGGCGGAAGCCGAGCCTGTCCTTCTTGGGATCACCAAGGCCTCTCTTGAGACCGAGTCCTTCATTTCTGCCGCGTCCTTCCAGGATACCACGCGGGTGCTCACCGATGCGGCTACTCTTGGCAAAGTGGATTACCTCAAAGGCTTCAAGGAGAACGTGATCATGGGTCACCTGATTCCGGCCGGAACCGGATTCGACACTCACCGCAACATCGATATCGAGTTCACGGTCGAGGAGCCCGAGCCGCAGGTCGAAGAGGCTCCGCAGGAAGCCGAGACGGCCTAAGGGAAGACCTCCTATTTTGAATTCACTGCCGGGTCGCTTTCGCGGCTCGGCAGTTTCTTTTTGATACTGTATTAACTCAGGGGATGGCGCGGCATAAGCCAAAATCCGGAGGGCGAGCAAATCGGCACACGGCCGGGCGGGCTGATTTGCAGGCCACGCACGAGGGGGATTTGCGCAAGATCCTTGAGGAGAGCGCCTGCCCGTTCATCCTGATTCTCGACAGTGTGCAGGATCCGCACAACCTGGGTGCGATTCTCCGCAGTGCGGACGGGGCTGGAGTGGATCTCGTGATTGCACCCAAGGATCGAGCCGTTGGCATCACGGAGGTGGTGCGTCGCATTTCGGTGGGAGCCGCCGACTCGGTGCGCTTCATGCGAGTGACCAATCTTGCCCGGACGATGGAGGAATTGAAGGAAGCGGGGGTGTGGCTGGTGGGAACCTCGGATCGGGGGAGGAAAAGTCTCTACGACGTGGATTTGAGTGGACCCCTCGCGATCGTGATGGGTGGGGAGGGACCCGGACTTCGTCGCTTGAGCGAGGACAAGTGTGATTTCCTGGTGCAGATTCCGATGAAAGGGAAGGTGGACTGTTTGAACGTGAGTGTGGCTACCGGGGTGTGTCTCTTCGAAGCGCTCCGCCAGCGGGATGGCGCGTCCGCGAAACCGTGAACGAACTCCCTGCCACCGGGATGGAGGAACCGATCCGAATCCTTTCCGACCTTCATCTCGCCCATCCTGCATCCAAGGTTGATCGGGTGGAAGCCTTGCGTCCGCTTCTCGCCGGTGCGCGGACGGTGATCTTCAACGGAGACACCTGTGAGCAGAGTTGTTGGGAGTGGCGGGAGAAGGGGGACGAGGCTTTGGCGACCTTGAAGGACGTGTGCGCGGAGGAAGGAGTGACCCCCGTTTTTCTCCCCGGGAACCACGATCCCGAGATCGCGGACCGTGGTTGGCTCGAGCTCGCGGGTGGGGCGATATTCATCACGCACGGACATCTGCTCTACCCGGAGGTTGCGCCGTGGAGTCACGAGTTTCTATTCCGAAAGGACGAAGTGTGGAAACTGGTTGAGGAACGGAGCAGGGTCGGGAATGACTTATCTCACCATTGGGAGACGACCCGCCTGGTCACCGAGGTCCTGAAACCAAAAGTGGCCCGCAAGCTGGGAAAGAAGGGTGGTAATTATCTCCTCAGCGCCCTGTGGCCGCCGGAGCGTTGCTACAACATCCTGCGGGTGTGGCTGACGATGGTGGCCACCGCCGACCGGTTCGCGCAGCGCCATCGGCCCCAGACCGAACTCTTTCTCTTTGGACACTTCCATCGTCCGGGAGCTTGGGAGCGGGGTTCGCGCAGCATCATCAACACCGGAGCCTTCATGTGGGGATCCCAACCGCTGGTGGGCGAGTTGCGGGACGGATGGTTCCGCCTGCGAGCCGTGGAACAGGGAGACGGCGAGTTTCGCCTCGGCGCAGCCCGGAGCACAATGCGAATCAGCGAATGAGAGGCCGAGGTCGTCTCCTGGTTTCCGACTCTGCGCTCACTCCTCTCTCAGGGCATAGTGAATATGCGGAGCGTAGAGTGCCGGCTCCAAGAGAAACGAGTCGTGCCCCTTGTCAGAGTGCACAGTGAGATACATCGGCTCGAGACCCGCCTCCTCCAGAGTGGTGACCAGCTTCGCCTGTTCCTCAGGATAGAAGCAGAAGTCCGAGTCGATTGAGAATACGAGGAAGCGATGGTTGGCCTTGCGGCAACGCTCGAAGAGTTCGGCCTCGTCCTCCGCATCGCCTTCGCGCGTCGCCTCGTAGCGGGACCACATGTCGATGATGCGGAGGTAGGTGTTGGCATCGAAGCGGCGGACGAACTTTTTCCCCTGATAGAGCATGTAGCTCTGGAACTGATCGCGGACCTGGTACCAGGAGAGCGCGTCGCCCTGCTGGATGACATCGCGCCGGGCGCGTCGTTCGAAGGCGTCCAGATGCACGAAGGTCTTGTGCGAGATCATGCGGGCGAGGGCGAGACCAAGGTCCGGGTGCCCGACATCATAGTAGTCACCGCCGTTGAAGAAGGGATCGTTCTCAATGGCGAGAATCTGCTCGAAGAGGATGAGGCGATTGAGGACGGTGGTTTTGATTCCACTCGCGACCGAGATGATGGTGCGGACGCGTTCAGGATAGTTGGTGGCAAAGGTGAGGGAAGCGAGGCCACCCACCGAGGGGCCGACCACGGCCTGCAGGCAGTCAATTCCGAGATGATCGAGGAGGAGGGAAGCGACCCGGGCTTGATCAGAGATGGAGACGTGGGGAAAGGTGGAACCGTAGGGTTCGCCCGTGGTGGGATTGGTGGAGGCCGGGCCGGTGGAGCCGTAGCAACCTCCCAGAAGATTGAAGCAGAGCACGAAGTGCTTGTTGGTGTCGATCGCCTTGCCGGGACCGGTGCAGCCGTTCCACCAACCATCGTGGACATCTTCATTCCAGAGGGATCCCGCTTCAGGGAGGTCTGGGTTGAGGCCGGAGACATGCTGGCTGCCCGAGAGGGCGTGAAAGATCAGAATCGCGTTTGATTTCCCGGCATTGAGTTGGCCCCAGGACTCGTAGGAGAGCTGAACGGCACGAAGCTCGCCTCCTTCGCGCAGGTTGAGAGGCGGGTCTCCCACCGTGACTGCTTGGAAGAGCTTGGATTGGACGCGTTCCTGATTTTTGGACACAGGTCGGAAATACGCCGAACGGGATCGAATGAAAACGGATTATTTTGACAAGGACTGCTCGGAAGGATGAAAGGGGGCGTGGAGACGACCGTGGGCTACAAGGAATGGGGGGCCGTGTGCAAGGCCCTCGGCACTGGGGGGCAGAGTTTACTGCTGCGGAAGGGAGGGATTCACGAAGGGCGGGAAGGATTCTCCTTCAAACACGACCGCTTCTGGCTGTTCCCGACCCGCTTTCATGCCCAGTCCGAACAGGTGCGGGTGGACGAGCAAGAGGATGAGTCCGGGGAGTCGGGAGAATGGCAGGTGGGGGACGCAGTGCCGCTGCAGTATTACTGTGAAGCAGTGTGGGCCAGGACGCTGAGCGACTGGAAGAAGGTCGCCGAGCTTGAGCGCTTTCACGTTTGGACGGAGAGCTTGGTGCGAGAGCGCTTTGACTGCGGCGAAGTTCAGCAGATTCACTGCGCCCTGGTACGGGTTTCCGCGTTGGCGGAGCCGCACATGATTCCCTACCAGAAAAAGTACGGTGGGTGCCGGACATGGGTGGACTTGCCGGCCTTGCCAGAGAGGATGGAATCCGGTCCGGTGTTGGGGAAGAAGGAGTTTTCCGAGCTGGCGAGAGCGCTCGAAGAGATCGTGGGCTAGGGAGGGTGGGCTGCTTGGGACGAACCGCAGACCCGGAGGGTCTGCACGGATCAACTCCGCGCCTGAGCTGTGATGTCTCCTGATCAGGACGGAGGGGTCGCAGATCGCAGAGTCCTGTTAGATCAGTCCGGCCGATTCGAGTGCAATGCGGGCGGCTCCGATCATGCCGGCTTCGTTTCCAAACTGGGCAGGGACGATGGTGAGGTGATCCTTGAAGGGTCCGCTGAGCTGGCTGGCGAGGGATGCGTAGAGAGGATCGAAAAGAAGGGAGCCCGCCTGGGCAACCCCTCCGCCGATCACGATGATCTCCGGGTTGAGGAGATAGCAGCAGTCGACCAGGGAGCTCGCCAGCTGGGCGGCGGCGTCGATCCAGATTTGCGATGCGATCTCATCACCATTCCGCGCCGCGGTCGCGAGTTCGGAGGGCTGGCACGCGGCGAGGGATTTCTCGATGCCCTTGCGCGCGTAGGCGAACTGCGCTTCGGCGGCGAGTTCGTTGTTGCCGATGTAGTCCTCGAGCGCGCCGAGATTGCCATAGACCCCCTTGCGGCCTTCGTAGTGAATGGAGGCCTGGCCCAGCTCCCCGGCGGCCGAGCGCGCACCGCGGATGAATATCCCGTGCGAGACAATGCCACCTCCCACCCCGGTTCCGAGAGTGAGGGCCACGACATGGTTGCAGCCGCGGGCGGCGCCCAGTTTCCATTCGGCGTAGGTC
>Ga0310120_10001020_pt1 | contig 21180 bp, 21 predicted proteins | sample CB27_AW_983_MG_FD_203506 | JGI IMG/M metagenome (GOLD analysis project Ga0310120, IMG submission 203506) | Marine microbial communities from Western Arctic Ocean, Canada - CB27_AW_983 | ecosystem: Environmental > Aquatic > Marine > Oceanic | place: Canada: Western Arctic Ocean | collected...
CGCCGTCGTCACGGAGCGCGTGCGCGGCGCCGGTGCGGTGATCGCCGGGAAACTCGTGCTCTCGGAGTTCGCCATCGGCGCACCGGACGACGCCAAGCCGTTTCCGATCCCCCGTAATCCGTGGGCCGCCGACCACACCCCGGGCGGTTCGTCGGCTGGGACAGGGATCGCGGTGGCCACAGGGATGGTGCTCGGGGGGCTGGGGACCGACACCGGCGGCTCGGTGCGCGGCCCCGCCTCGTTTTGCGGACACACTGGACTCAAGGTCAGCTTCGGCCGGGTGCCAAAGTGGGGCTGCGTTCCCCTCGGCTATAGCCTCGACTCGATCGGTCCGATGGCGCGGTCGGCCTGGGACTGCGCCGCGATCCTGAACGTGATCGCGGGCGCTGACGCGCGCGACATCAACGCGGCCGCAACGCCGGTGGAGGACTATCTCGCGGGTATCGACGCCGGCATCGCCGACCTCCAAGTCGGCGTGCCGACCGAGTACTTCTTCGACCACGCAAAGCTGGAGCCCGCTCAAAAGGTCGCGGTCGAAGCGGTCATTGCGCGGCTCGACGAGCTCGGCGCGGACGTCCGCGAGGTGAGCTTGCCCCATTCGGACCTGGCGAAGGAGGCCAATACGCTGACGCTCCTGGCTGAGGCGCTGTCGTACCACCGATTGGACATGGCGAGCGAACGTTGGACGGACTATGGCGCGAACACGCGGCAGATCATCGGGCAGGCCGCGCTCTTCTCCGCCGCGGATTACGTGCAGGCGCAGCGCTTCCGCACGTGGTACGCGCGCGAGGCGGCGCGCGTAATGACCGAGGTCGACGTACTCGTGACACCAACCAGCCCTGGGCCTGCTCCCCTGGCCTCGGAGCAGGGGGATCCGGCTCGGCGCTTGACGCACCCGAGCTTTACGGGTCCGTTCAACCTTCTCGGATACCCGGCACTGGCCCTCCCCGCCGGGTTCTCCGAGGACGGCCTGCCGCTCTCCGCGCAGATCGTGGGCGCGCCATTCTCGGAGGCTACCGTGCTACGTGCAGCCCGCGCCTACCAGTCCACGACCGATTGGCACCTGCAAGTGCCACCGATCGTGGAAGCGGACGGGGCCGGCTAGCTGCCAAGTCTGGTCGGCCGCACAGCCTCTGGCGGGAACCGGAGATGGGCGTTGGGGAGAACCCAGCCTCGAACGGGCACGATCAGTTCATCGTGCCTTGCGTAGATCCCGAGCGAGACGAAGGGCTGTCGCCTAGCCGTGGCCCCTCTGTGAGGATCCGGACCGGACCCAACTGGCTCATTCGAGCTCCGAGCTCTCCACCCCTGCGACGTTCGTCGCGAAGTCGATACCTTCGTAGCCGTTGTTCGCCACTTCAGCGATCGTCCTCACGTACTTCGGCGCCCCACCGTTGTAGACGAGATAGCGGGTCGTCCCTTCACCGTGGCCCTCCACGTTGGAGTTGTACCCGGTGAACCAGCTCTTAGCTTTGCGCATGAGCACCTTGCTGTACATCTGCTCGACGTGCTCGGTCCAGTCTGCTTCCGACTCCGCCGTGGCCTCGATGCGTGTGTGGCCATGCTCCCAGGCGTACTCCAGCAGCCCCGTCAGCCAACCCACGCCCGATTCGATGCCGCGCGGGTAGTTGGTGGACGCAGACCCACTCTGGGGACCGGCCACCATCACCATGTTGGGGAAGTCGTGCACCAACATCCCGAGATGGGTCTGCGGGCCATCCTGCCACTTGTCCCGCAGGGTCAGGCCCCCCACGCCGCGAATATCGATCCGGTCGTAGGCGCCGGTGATCGCGTCGAACCCGGTCGCGAAGACGATCACGTCCAGCTCATACTCGCGGTCGATCGTCTGGATACCGGCGGGGGTGATCCGTTCGATCGGGGTCTCACTGAGATCGACCAACTCCACGTTGTCGCGGTTGTACACCTCGAAGTAGTGCGTCTCCATGGGCACACGCTGCACACCGAAGCCGTGGTCACGCGGGATTAGTTTCTCGGCGACTTCCGGGTCGTGCACGCGCCGTCGGATTCGGTCCGCGATGTACTCGGAGAACTCGGCGTTCGCCTCCTCATCGACGAAGATCTCGACGAAATTACGCAGCCAGATGGCGAAGCCGGGCGTGTCGTAGAGATCATCCCACAGCCGGAGCCGCTCCTCGCGAGAGACGTTGTAGAAGCCGCGCCGATCGGGTTCGTGCTCGAAGCCGCCCGGCGAACGGGCACACGTCGCAAAGATCTCGTCGTAGCGGGCGCGGATGTCCGCCATCTCCACGTCGGAGATGGGTCCATTGTTGAGCGGCGCGCTCCAGTTCGGCCGGCGCTGAAACACCTTGAGTTCTCCCACCTGGTCGGCGATCTCCGCAATCACCTGGATGCCAGTCGCGCCGGTCCCGATTACGCCCACCCGCTTGCCGACTAGTTCCACGGGCTCATGGGGCCAATCAAACGTATGAAAGGCTTGCCCGCGAAAGGTGTCGGCGCCATCGATCTTGGGAGGTGTCGGGATCGAGAGCAGTCCCATCGCCGCCACGACGAAGCGGGCGGTGAGTTCCTCGCCGTTGGCCAGCGTGAGTACCCAAAGATGGTCGGCTTCGTCGAAGCGCATCCGCTCCACCCGGCAGTTGAAGCGCATGTGCCGGCGCAGATCGAACTTGTCGGCCACGTAGTTCAGGTAGCGAAGGTTCTCCGGTTGGCCAGAGAAGCGTTCCTTCCAGTGCCACTCGTCCAGAAGCTCTTTGGAGAATGAGTAGCCGTAGGTGTAGCTCTCCGAGTCGAAGCGCGCGCCGGGGTAGCGATTTCCGTACCAGGTGCCACCCAGATCGTGCGCCCCCTCCAGCACTATCGCCTTCACGCCGAGGTCGGTCAGGGTCTTGATCTGGTAGATGCCAGCGACGCCCGCCCCGATCACGATCGCGTCGTACTGGGGCGTGGTCGCCCCCACCGCCGCACTGGCCTCGAGAACCGCCTGATCCGTCATCGGTGATACCCCAATCGTCAGCCTGTCGCTCCGCGCATCATAGACCGACCTGCCGTCGGCTTCCCCACACAGGCGGACCTCGACGGTACCGCCCCCCTTTCGGGGTTGATTCAGGCCGCGACTGGATTCGTCCCCCCAAGATGTGCTCATCGTGCGGATCGAGCCGCGCCGCGAGGCAACCTAACCCTGCCCCGGTCGTCTTCACCACCCCTTCATCTCAATCTGCGACCATTCTCCAGGGAGGCTGACGCCCCCGGGAGCGATTCGATGCGACTCCTCGTCGTCGAAGACGAGCCCGACATCGCCGACTTTGTCGCCCGTGGCCTGCGTGAAGCGGGCTACGCCGTCGACGTCATGGCTGATGGCGACGCAGCGCTCGACTGTCTCGCGCTCACGAGCTTTGACTGCGTCGTGTTGGACGTCATGCTGCCACGCCGCGACGGACTGCAGGTCTGTCGCACCATGCGCGCACAGGGCCTCGCCACGCCGGTCCTGATGCTCACCGCCCGCGACGCCATCGATGAGCGCGTCGCCGGGCTCGAGGCCGGCGCCGACGATTACCTCGTCAAGCCGTTCGCCTTCGCCGAGTTGCTCGCCCGCGTCCGCGCGCTGCTGCGGCGTCCGCCCGAGCTCGACGACCCCGTGTTCATCGTCGGCGACCTCCGCCTCAACCGCGCCGCCCGTCGCTGCACGCGCGCCGGCACCACGATTGATCTCACCGCGCGCGAGTACGCCATCCTCGAATGCTTCGCCCGCCACCCCGGCCAAGTCCTCTCCCGCGATGCCATCGCCGACAGCGTCTGGGACTACCGCTACGAGGCCGGCTCGAACGTCATCGACGTCCACATCCGCAACCTGCGCCGCAAGCTGGACGCCCCCATTCAGCCCCTCCGCGCCACAGCCTGATCGAAACGGTGCGCGGCGCCGGCTACCGCCTCAACGACCAGTCGGATTGATACCCGCGCGCATCGGCCTCAGCCACACGATCCAACGCCTCTGGCCCCAGCGCTCGTTTCGCGCGCGCGTCACACTCTGGTACGTTGCCTTCGTCGCCGTCCTGCTCGTCGCGCTCGCGCTCTCCGTCTACTTCATCGTGCGCAACACGCTCAACGAGTCGCTGAACGAAAGCCTCGACCAACGACTCGCCGACGCTCGCACCAGCCTCCGCATCGCAGACGGGCAGCCCGCGCTGGATCAGGACGGTCCCCCACGCGCGGACGACGACAGCTTCACGCGCCTCATCGCCCCGAACGGCGCCATCCTCGACAGCAGCACGACCATCGGCGCGCGCCTCCCCATCGACGTTCCACGCCTCGCTCGCGCTATCGACGGTCGATCGAGCCACTATGACCTGCCCAGCGGCGACGAGCCCTACCGCGTCGTGATCATTCCCATCCGCGAGGGAGACCGCGTCATCGGCGCGCTCGAAACCGGCGTCAGCCGCAGCGACACCGACGAAGCCCTCGACACACTGCTCCTCGTCCTCGTCCTCGCCGTCCCCGCCACCATCCTCGTCGCCGGCGGCGGTGGCGGCGATGACGATCAGCCCATCACCGGCAGCGCCTACGACGACGCCGTCGCCGCCGCCCTCGCGCACACCGGCGGCGGCACCGTGACCGAAACCGAGCTCGGCGACGGCGGCGCCGCCTGCGAAGTCGAAATCCGGCTCGACGACGGCCGCGAGGTTGAAGTCGAACTCGACGCCGACTTCAACGTGATCGGCTCCGCCGATGATGACGACGGTCCTGGCGGCGAGGACGACGACGACGAACATGCCGACGACGGAGCCGGTGACGACGATTAGCCTGCCCTGGGGGCTCGACTACTAGATCGCAGCCGGAGCCCGGCGAGTACGTGGCGCCAGCCACCCCAGTCCCTGGTTCTCCGCACCCCGGCTGAGCACGAATCCGCTTGTCTCATCGAGCCTCGTGCCGACACTGCGGTCTCATGCGCCGGCTGCACTAGATCGCGCCGCCGACCCGCCAGCCCAACACGATCCTCGCCTCGCATCCCGCCATGCACGCGGCCGAGGGAGAGCTTTGGCGCTGTACGAGCGCCTCTCTGATGGGAAGCCCGGTCTGCTGGGGGCGATGATCGCGCGGGCTGAGGCGCAGGTGATGCGGGTGGCCTGCATTTATGCGCTGCTGGACCAGTCGGCTGTCGTGCAAGCCGAACACCTGTTGGCGGCGTTCGCATTTTGGGACTATGCGGAGACATCGGCGCGCTACATCTTCGGCGACGCGCTCGGTGACCCGGTGGCCGACCCAGTCCTGCGCGCGCTGCGCCAGTCGCCCGATGGCCTGACCCGGACGCAGATCCGGGACGTGCTGGGGCGGCATGAGAACGGCGCCGCGATCGACCGAGCCCTCGCGCTTCTGGGGGTTCAAGGACTGGCGACGCTCTCCACGGAAGAAACCGGCGGGCGTCCCCGTGAGCGCTGGACTGCAACCAAAGCGTCCGAAGCGACCAAACACGGGAGGGGAACGGAACTTTCGTCGCTTCCGTCGCTTTCGTCCCCTGCCGCGAGCTACGTGGAGGCCGGGCAGGCCATTCTGGCAGAACTCCCGCCCACGGTCGGGCAGCCGCCGGGCCCGGACACGCCAGGGCGGGTGTTCGACCCCTGTCAGGAATGCGGAACAGACGTCACCGCCTACCTACCAAATGGCACGCCGGTGTGTGACCGGCATAACCAGCCACCAGCGGGGGACGTGCCGGGCGGCGGCGACGCCCCAGCCGCGTGCCCCGATTGCCACACCCCTCTCGCTGAAGAAGGGAGGTGCCGGGCGTGTGACTACGCCCGGTGTCGCGAGTGCGGAACGCGAACGACCTCGGCTCTGGCGACACATTGTGGCCGCTGCCACGTGAAACCCACCGAGACGAAAGCCGACAGCTCTTGATAGGGCGGGCCATGTACGCCAACGTGATCCGCGCTCACGCAGGAGGGACCCATGACCGGCACGGCTCGCAGTCGCGGGCGACGCTCCTGGGAGATCCGTTTCGACGCCGGCCGCGACCCGCTCACCCAGCGGCGTCGCTTCCATTCCCGCAGCATCCGCGGCAGCAGACGCGGACAGTGTCGGGACTGTGGCGTGCAGACCAGCTCGGCGCTCACGATCTACTGCCCGCGATGCCGAGTCAATCCGCGAGCACGGGCAGACGCCGGCCGAACACAGACTTGATCGAGCGCCCCTGGCCACGGCAACGTGACGCACTGATGCAAGGAGGAATTCTCTATGACCGGCACGATCCGGAAGCGCGGGAAGCGTTCATGGGAAGCGCGCTTCGACGTGGGCCGCGACCACACCACCGGCCAGCGGCGCTTCGAGTACCGCACGATCCAAGGGACGAAAGCAGAGGCGCAGCGCGCCCTCAGGGAGGCGCTGCACCGGCGGGACAACGGCACCGACGTGCGGCCAGCCCGCATCACAGTGAGCGACTTCCTGAACCGGTGGCTGTCTGACCACGCGGCCGTGCACGTCGCGCCTGCCACCCTTACGCGCTATCAGCAGATTGTGGGGCGCCTCGTCCCCCTCCTCGGTGCGCTCCGGCTGCAGGAGTTGCGCCCTGCGCACATCCAGGAGGCATACACGCGCCTCCACGACGATGGACTCGCTCCACGCACCGTGCTGCACCATCACCGGGTGCTCCGGACGGCCCTGCAGCAGACCGTCCGCTGGCAGTTGCTCAGCCGCAACCCGACAGACGCCGTCACACCCCCACGGCCCCACGACCGGGAGATGCGCGCCCTGCGACCGGAGGAGGTTCGGCTCCTGCTGGTGGCGTGCGAAGACCCCGACCTACGGGCCGTGATTCACGCCGCGATCGCCACGGGCCTGCGCCTGGGCGAGCTGCTCGGGCTGCGCTGGTCGGACCTCAACCTCGACGGTGGGACAGCCGCGATCGCGCGGGCCGCCCAATACCTGCCAGCCACCGGCGTCACGCTGCGCCCACCCAAGACCGATCGCGGGCGCCGCACGATCGCCTGCTCCGACGACACGCTGCACACCCTCCGCGACCACCGCACCCGCCAGATCAAGCGCCGGCTCGCTCTCGGGTCCGTCTACCAGGACCAGGACCTGGTCTTCCCTGCCGCTGACGGCGCCCTGCAGCCGCCGTACCGCGTCTCGCAAGCCTTCCACCGACTAGTGGCGTCGACCGATCTCGGCGCCGTCCGCTTCCACGATCTTCGGCATACGGCGGCGACACTGATGTTGCGGGCCGGCGTGCCGACGAAGATCGTCAGCACGCGCCTCGGCCACGCCACCGCAAGTCTGACCTTGGACACCTACAGCCACGTCACCGTGGACATGCAACGCGACGCTGCGAACGCCATCGACGAAGTCCTCCCGGCGCGCTGACCACGGTCCGCCGAATCTCGCATGCTCCTGCTGGTCCGTATCGCATCATGTGTCGAGCCAGTCGGCGCTTCCCCCCGCGCGCTTGGGACGTCGTGCCAGCTCGTCGCACTGCGTGCTGAGAAATGCCACCCCTTTGGGTGGCAGAATGGTGGCAATTGCGCGCAAGATCAGCGATTGACGGGCCACCGAGGAAATCGGCCGACCCCGCTCAGATCCTGTGTCTACGAGCCGGAAACTGGCGGGAGCGCATGGGAGTCGAACCCACCCAGGACGACGCGAGCCGCCCCGCAACGGTTTTGAAGACCGCGAGGACCACCAGGCCCCCCCCGCTCCCATTGAAGACGCGGCTACCCGCGCCGCGCGCTGAACGCACAACGCCCCACGTGCCCCTTTCCGGGGTCAGGCGGGGCGTGCGTCTTCGGTCGCGACTAGACCAGCGCCTCGTCGAGACGCTTCTGCAGGTCACCCTTCGGCCGGAAGCCGACGATCTGCCCGACCGCCTGGCCGCCCTTGAAGACCAGCAGCGTAGGGATGCTGCGGATCCCGAACTGGCTGGCGATCTGCGGATTCTCGTCCGTGTTCAGTTTGAAGAAGTTAACCTTGCCGTCGTACTCGTCGGCAAGCTCTTCCACAATCGGAGCCACCATGCGACAGGGCCCGCACCAGGGTGCCCAGAAGTCAACGAGGACTGGGTTCTCACTTTCCAGCACGTCCTGCTGGAAACTGTCGTCCGTCACTTCCTGCGGCTTGGCCATCGATGTTGCTCCTTATCCGGCGTGGGTTCGCCAGCGATTCTACAGGTTCGGCGTTTCTTGTTTTTCTCCGCGTCGCCGGGCTGTCACCCAGCGGCGTCTTCCCGACTGCCACCCTGCTAATATACCCCCTAGGGGTACCCGACTAAGGATACGGGTGCCTCCCCGGGTTTGGATTGTCGCCCGCACTACAGCGGGGCGGAGGGGGCAGGCGATGGAGGCGGACGCGATCCGAAGCCGGTTGCGCCGAGTGGAGGGTCAGGTCCAGGGCGTGCAGCGCATGCTGGAGGAGGACCGCTCGTGCGAGGACGTGCTGACCCAGATGCTCGCGATCCGCTCCGCCGTGGAACAGGTCTGTCTGCGCATCACCCAACAACACGTGCGCGACTGTGTCTTCTCCGAGATGGACCCCGACGACCCCCGTATCGCCGAGGTGGAGAACGCGCTCAAGCTCTGGGTGCGTGCCGGCGGCTAGTCGCTTCGAGCCGAGGGGAAGGGCGCCGGACTCGGCGTGTCGTCCAAGGAACTCTCGACGCGCCGCTCCACGCGTTGCGCGCTCGCCGATCCGGCCAGCGCCGCACGAATCGTCTCCACTAACTCGGAGTCGCCCACGCGGCGCGCCAACTGCAGCCCGCTGTTGACGGACTCCGCATCGGCGCCGCCATGTCCGATTAGGACGGTGCCGTCGACCCCGAAGAGCGGGGCGCCGCCCACGCTGCGGTGGTCCATCTCTCGCTTGAGCTCCTCGAAGGCACCCTTGAGCAGCAGGCCACCCAGGACGTAGTGGGGCTTGCTCCGTACGACGCTGCCCAGCCGCTCGCTCAGCAGCGCGGCGACCGCCTCCGACGATTTGAGCACGGCGTTTCCCACGAAGCCGTCACAGACGATGATGTCCGCCGCGCCGGTGAAGATGCCGTTGCCCTCCACGTTGCCAACAAAATTCGGCTCGTCGCGCTGCAGCAGCGCGTGCGCCTCTTTACTGAAGCGATCGCCCTTGTTGGGCTCCTCACCGATGTTGAGCAGGGCGATGCCGGGGTTGCGATGGTGCAAGACGCACTCGAAATAGGCCTTGCCCATGGTCGCAAACTCCACCAAGAAGTTGGGGCGGCAATCGACGCTCGCCCCCACGTCGAGCATGAGCGAGATGCTTCCCCGCGCGTTGCGGAAGAGCGCGCCGATGGCGGGGCGGCTGACGCCGGAGATGCGGCCCAGTTGCCTAATGCTGGCCGCCATCACGGCGCCGGTGTTGCCGAACGAGATGAAGGCCGAGGCCTCGCGCTCGCGCACGAGCTCCAGACCGACCATAATCGACGAGCGGGGCTTCTGCCGCATGCTCGCGGTAGGCGATTCCGCCATGCCGACCGCGTCGGGCGCATCCACAAGGTGGATGTTGGATGGCATTCGCGGCAGCAGCGGGCGCAGCTCACCGACCCGGCCGATCAGCGCGATCTCCAGCGTGGCATCGCGCGCCGCCATGAGGGCACCCTGCACGATGGCGTTGGGCGCGTTGTCGCCGCCCATGGCATCCAGCGCAACCGTCGTCATGCGGTCTCTCCCAGGCTGCGATCCGCCTGCGGGGCGTTACTGGACGCTGCAGCGGAAGCCGTCCAGCGCTTCGTCCAACACGGCCAGCGGATCAGCCTCGTCGAACGATTGTAGGACGAAGGAGCGGCCACTGTCGCCGCAGTACCAGGCATAGACAGCGATTTGGGAGGGAGTTCCGGCTTGATCGACGCTGGAGGCGATGGCGAAGCGGGCCTGAACGCCATCCACGGAGGCGTCGCCGCGCTGCAGCTCATCGACCTGGACCCCCGTCGTGGGTGCGAGAGCATCGTCGATCGCGACATCGGGGTCGAACAGCGCCTGGCTGATCGAATCCCAGATCAGCAAAATCTTGACCCGCCCTCCGTCGGCCTGTTGGATGAACACGCCGGAGTCGAAGGAGGGCGTCGGAGTGCGGTTGCCAAGCTCGCCCGAGAACACCGTGGCGTCGTACGGCAGGGAGAACTCCCAGCGGGAGAAAACGCCGGGCAGGCTGGTCGGCGTTTGGCGCGCCAGGAATGTCTCCAGTGCGCGGTCCAGCGACGGCTTGTGGTCCAGGAAATTTTCGTCGATTCCGCCCGCGTTAATCAGATAAGCGATCGGCCCAACGATGGCGATCAGCGTTCGGTAGTGCTCCACGAACCCGCCCGTCGCCCGCCGGTCGATGGTCCACTCGAAGAGCACGGCGGGCGAGACGCCATCCGCAGGAAGCGTGCTCACCTCCCGTTCAAGCACCGTGAACGAGCCGTTGTCGATGTTACGGGCGGCCCAGATCACTTCGAGCTCTTCAAAGCTCGGCGGCACGTCCGGGTCGACGCGCAGGACCTCGATGTTGATCAGCGCGGTGCGATCCTCGGAAAGGAAGCCCACACGGTCCAGCGCGTTGCTGGTCGCGTCGCAGAACGAGCCGCAAACGAGTTCGAGCGAGTAACCGTACGCGGCGTTCAAATAGCGGCGGACGATATCGTCGGCCAAGTCAATCTCGTAGTCGACCGCTTCGGTCACGGGGGGAGGATCGTCGGCGGCGGCGCCGTCTGGTTCGTCCGACGCTTGCTCGCTTGCATCGCCTTCGGATGCGGAGTCGTCTATCTCGTCGCCGGCTTGCGTGTCCTCAGCGTTGTCGCGGGGCTGGGCCGGGAAGGCGGCCGCGCTCGGCCGCGAGAACTCGTTGGAATCGACATCCTCGTTGGGATTGCCGCCGCACGCGAGGAGGGCCAACGCGGCCAGCGCGAAGAGTACGACGCCAAGCCCGCGCGGCAGCCGTCTGGGATCCGCTGCCGAGAGCAGAACCATCACTCAGTCGTGTCCTTCCGAGCGAGCGTTCGTGATCGGGCCAGCACGATCAGACGCTGACCGGCCTCGACAGCGGCCAAATCGTATGAGCCGTAGCAGTTCGTCACATGCATGCCGGCCGCCTCCAGCAACCCCACCACTTCGAAGCGAAAGACGTGTCGCAGCGGGAACCGCGCGATCGTCCGCTCGACGCTACCGTCCGCTCGCGCCTCATCATAAATGTACGTCACGTCCTGGATTTGGGACGCCGGATGCGCCACCAGCGAGGCCAGTTTGGTGACGTCGCGGCCGCTGATCGGGTGACGACGGGTCCACTCGTGCAGCAGCGGCCGTGGCCCCTCCTCCCAGTCCTCCGCGCTGAGCGCGGGCAAGTCCAGTATGAGTTGCCCCTGCGGGGCGAGCGCCCGCCGCGCGCTACGCAAGGTTGCGAGTTGATCGGCACGCGTTTCCATGTGGCAGAACGACGAGAGCGCACAAATCACCAAATCGAAGCGTTCCGCGCCCACGTCCAGCTGCCTCATGTCCTGCTGCACCACGTCGACGCCGGCTGCCTGAAAGCGTTCGGCACCGGCCGCAATCATGGCGTCGTTGTTTTCGACGGCGGTTACGTCGGCGCCGCGATCGGCGAGAGCGGCAGCCACGCGCCCCGTGCCAGCGCCAAGCTCCAGGATGCTGGTCCGGGTGGCCAGACCGCTCGCGAGATTCGCATAGAGCTCAATGTCCTCGTGTAGGTGGCCGAAGTCGAGCTCGTAGTAGCGCGCGATCGCGGAGATCGCCTGACCAGCATCGAGGGGAACCGGGGCTTCGGGAAGTTCGAGTGGAGACGGCATCAGGGTTCCAGCCTATCAGCGGCGCCTGCCATCCCGAACGTGCCAGCGGGCACCGCGGGCCCAGCGGCGACGCATCCAGGATTGGGGTACAGCAGCAAGTTGTCTTACGGTGACGACGCCGCGAGAAGCGGATCGGAGTACGCGATGCCTCACGATCTGGACCGATTGATCCGTGAGATTCCAGACTTCCCGGAGCCCGGCATCCTCTTCCGCGATATCACGCCGCTGCTGGCGGATGCCGACGGCCTCAGCCAGACGCTGGACTGGCTGGAAGCGCTCTACCGCGGCAGTGGGATCGACGCTGTGGTGGGAATCGAGTCGCGCGGCTTCCTCTTTGGAACCCCGCTGGCCGACCGCCTCGGGCTGGGGTTTGTGCCCGTGCGCAAGCCGGGCAAGTTGCCGGCGGTGACCCACCAGGAGGAGTACGTGCTGGAGTACGGCACCAACATCGTGGAGATCCACCAAGACGCGCTGCAGCCGGGACAGCGAGTCGCCGTTATCGACGACTTGCTGGCGACGGGAGGCACAGCGCTGGCGACCGGCAAGCTGGTCGAGATGTGTGGTGCCACGGTCCATTCGTTCGCCTTCGTGATCGAATTGCCGGCGCTGGGGGGCCGCAGCCGACTCGCCGACTATGAGATCGAAACGCTGCTGCAATATTGAACCGCTGGGAGCGTCGGGTCCTTGCGGGCCTCCTTTTCCAGCGTGCGCGAGCATCTGGTTGGGGTAGCCCCGCAGGTTGACGTCGATCTGAGCGCCCAAATACCCTTCCCTGGCAGCCAAAACGGCTGTCGCTCATCGAGAGCGGTGGAGGGACCGGCCCGACGAAGCCCGGCAACCGGCCGCATGCGCCAGTCAGAGGCGCGGCACGGTGCCAAATCCGGCGGTCGCCGTTGGCGACCGAAAGATGAAAGCTGACCTCGGGCGTTCCATTGGAGCGCCTACGCGACGAAGCGCGTGCTCCCCACCATGCCGAAAAGCAGCCGATCGCGCCGCGGGCGCGGCCGGATATTTCGCGCCACGGCGCGACCGGATATGAGGAGCATGACCCCTTGGCCCCCACACAACCCCTACCTCAGGCTCAGCTTGCCGTGATCGGCGGATCCGGCTTCTACGAAATGGACGCCTTGCGCGATCTGGAGCAGTGGGCTCCTGAGACGCCCTACGGCGCGCCCAGCGCGCCCATCACGATCGGGACACTGCACGGCAAGCGCGTGGCATTCCTCCCCCGTCACGGCGTGGGCCACACGCTCACGCCGAGTGAGATCCCCGTGCGCGCCAACATGTGGGCGCTGAAGTCGCTGGGAGTGCAGGGCATCTTCGCCGTCTCCGCCGTTGGCTCGCTGAAGGAGGAGATCGTCCCCCTGCACATGGTCGTGCCCGACCAGATCATCGACCGCACCCTCAGCGACCGCCCCGTCTCCTTCTTCGGCGGCGGCATCGTGGCGCACGTCGGCTTCGCCGACCCGTTCTGCGCCGACCTCAGCGCCCGGCTGGTGGAGACGGGCGCGGCGCTGGGTAAGACGATGCACGCGGGCGGCGCTTACATCAGCATGGAGGGGCCGCTCTTCTCCACCCGCGCTGAGTCTCACCTCTACAGATCCTGGGGCGCGTCGATCATCGGCATGACGGCGATCCCGGAAGCGAAGCTGGCCCGCGAGGCCGAGATGGCCTACGCGATGCTGGCCACCGCCACCGACTACGACGTCTGGCACGAGTCGGAAGAGGACGTCTCCGCCGACGCCGTTGTGCAGACCCTGCTCAAGAACGTCGACACCGCCAAACAGATCGTGTCCCAGGTGATCGAGGAGCTGCCTGCCGATTGGGTCAGCAGCGCCAAAGGCGCGCTGGCGATGGCGATCGTGACCGACCCCAGCAAGATCCCGCTCAAACTGCGACACGACCTGGCGCCGATCATCGGCGACTACATCGAGCCAGCCGAGTGACTCCCCAACTGGCGGTCGTGGGCGCGCTGGCCCTGGACGAGATCGAGACGCCGAAGGGCTCGGCCCGCGATCTCCTGGGCGGCTCCTGTTCCTACGTGGCGGTGGCGGCGTCGCTGTTGGCACCCGTCGAGGTGATCAGCATCGTCGGCGACGACCTGCCAGCGACGGCGCTTGACCCGCTGCGCGAGCGCGGCGTCGGTCTCCGCAGCGTGCGCCGGGAAGCCGGAGCGACGTTCCGCTGGGGCTGCCGCTACCACGACGACTGGGAGACGCGTGACACGCTGTACACACGCACCGGGGTCTTCAGCCAGTACCCGATCGACGTGCAAGGCGCCGCGCGCTGGGCCACCCACCTCCTGCTGACCGCGGGGCAGACCGACCAGAACCGGCGCGCACTCGACGCCTGTCGGGAGCGCACGTTGACCATGCTCGACTCAATCGAGCGCGAGGTCGGCGACGAACGCGAGACGCTCCTGGGCATGCTGCCCCAGGTCGACATCCTGACCTTGAACGCCTATGAGACGGGCATCCTCAGCGGGGAACCCAGCGCCGACGCGGTCGAGCAGCACCGCGTGCTGGCCGCACACGGCGCAAGCGCGTTGCTCTGCAAACAAGGCGCGGCCGGCGTCGGCATCCACGCCCCTGACGGCTCCGAACATGTTCCCGCCGTCCCGCGTATCAAGGTCGTGGATCCGACGGGCGCTGGGGATTCGTTCGGCGGCGCGGCGCTCTCCGCGCTGGCGCGTGGAGCCACGCTGAGCGACGCCGCTCGCTGGGGCTGCGCCGTCGCATCGTTCACCGTGCAAGACTTCGGCCTGACCGGCCTGCTCCTGGCCAGCTTGGAGAGTGTGCGCGAGCGCGCTTCCCAGATCGGCCTGCGCGACCCCGCCTGGCTACGTGCGGCGACACAGAACGGAGCGGCCGTATGACCGACTCCATGCTCGGAGCGGTGTCGCAGCGGCGGCGGTTCGCGATCAGCGAGACCCGCGACCTGGGCGAACTCCAGCAGATATTGGACGGCAACCGCCTTTTCGCGGCCTACGCGCTAGCGCAGCTGGAGCCGGAAGCGTTTCCGCATGCGCGCTGGTGGACCGCTCGGAGTGACCTTGGCCTCAGCCTCATCTGCCATTCGCGAGCCGGACTCGGCGATGCCACGTTCGCGCTGGGACCAGCCGACGGGGTCGCGGCCATCCTCTCGCTCCATCCGGGGCAATTCCAGACCTTTGCGACGGCCAAACCAGCCCACATCGAAGCGCTGGAAGAATCCCACGTCTTGACCGGTGCCCGGCAGATGCAGCGGATGCACGTGACGGCCGAGTCGTTCCGACCGGCGACGGGGGCCGACGGGGACGCCAAGACCTTCCGCTTGCGCGGTTATCAGGTGCAGACACTCAACCGTCTCTACTCCGCCGAGGGCGGGCCGACCTCATACCGCCCCCAACACGTCGACGACGGCTGTTACTTCGGCATCGTGGAGGACGACCGGTTGGTCGCCGTCGCCGGAACCCACTCCATCAGCCCCAGCAACGGCGTCGCGGTGGTGGGCAACGTCTTCACCCATCCGCAGCATCGCGGCCAACGCCACGCAACCCTTGCCACGAGCGCCACGACGGTAGAGCTTCTCCAAACCTGCCCCGATGTCGTGCTCTCGGTCGATCCGGCCAACACGCCGGCGATCTCCGCCTACGAAACGCTCGGCTACGTCAGGCATGGCGAGATCGTCGAAGCCGCGGCGCGGCGGCGGATCGGCGGCTTCGGCGTAGGCCTGCGCCGGCTGGTGGCCGCATTGCGAGGGCGCCGGCAAGGAGTCGAGTTGGTCAACCGGTAGAACAGTATGAACAGCCGCCACTGGGCCGCAACACGGCCAAGCGCGGGGGAGCGGGAGCGCAGGAATGACTGAAGCAACGTCGCAGGCCGATATCGCCGATCCACAGCTGGCGGAGCTGGGCGCGCTGCGGATCGAATGGGCGGCGCGCGAAATGCCCGTGGTCGGCCAGATCCGGGAGCGCTTCGGGCGGGAACAGCCGCTGGCGGGGCGTCGTATCGCGGCCTGCCTCCACGTCACAAGCGAGACCGCGAACTTGATGCTGGCACTCCAGTCGGCCGGGGCTGAGGTCGCGCTCTGTGCCAGCAATCCACTTTCGACACAGGATGACGTGGCCGCGGCGCTCGTCGAGCAGGCGGGGATCCCGGTCTTCGCGATCAAGGGCGAGGACGACGAGACTTACTACCGCCACCTCAACGCCGCCGTCGATTTTCAGCCGCACTTCACGATCGACGACGGCATGGACCTGGTCGCGCTGCTGCACAAGGACCGTCGCGACGTGCTGGACGCCGTCGTCGGCGGCTCCGAAGAGACGACGACGGGCATCATCCGCCTGCGGGCGATGGCGCGGGACGGCATCCTGTCGTACCCGATCATCGCGGTCAACGACGCCAAGACGAAGCACTTCTTCGACAACCGCTACGGCACCGGCCAGAGCACGCTGGACGGGATCATCCGCGCCACGAACATCCTGATCGCCGGGCGCACGATGGTCGTCGCCGGCTACGGCTGGTGCGGTCGCGGCCTGGCACAGCGCGCGCGCGGCATGGGCGCGCACGTGATCGTGACCGAGGTGGACCCGGTGCGTGCGCTGGAGGCGGTGATGGACGGCTACCAGGTCATGCCGATGATGGAGGCGGCGGCGGTGGGCGACCTGTTCGTCACAGTCACCGGCGACATCCACGTCATCCATCGCGAGGCGTTGATGGCAATGAAGGATGGCGCGGTCTTGGCCAACAGCGGCCACTTCAACAACGAGATCGATGTCGAAGCGCTCAAGGAGATGAGCGAGTCGCACAAAGCGGTGCGCGACTACGTCGAGGGCTACCGCATGACGGACGGCCGCGAGCTCTTCTTGCTGGCGGAAGGGCGTTTGGTGAACCTCTCCGCGGCCGAGGGCCACCCCGCGAGTGTGATGGACATGAGCTTCGCCAACCACGCGCTGGCGGCGGAGCACCTGCTCACAGCCGACCCAATCCCCGAACCGCAAGTGATCAACGTCGCCGATCAGATCGACGACCAGATCGCGCGAATGAAACTCCAGGCGATGGGGTTTGCGATCGACGAGCTAACCGACCAGCAACGCAGCTACCTCTCCTCCTGGGAGTCCGGCACCTAGGCCGGGTAGAAAAGCGCCCTTCATGCCCACCACGTTTTCGAGCTCACCCTCACTGCTGCTGACTTCCGAGTCGGTCACCGAGGGCCACCCCGACAAGATGTGCGACCAGATCTCCGACGCCGTGCTCGACGCCTGCCTGGAACAGGATCCGGAATCGCATGTGGCCTGCGAGACCGCCGCCACCACCGGCCTCGTGATGGTCTTCGGTGAGATCTCGACGAAGGCACAGATCGACGTGCCGAGCATTGTGCGGGACACCCTGCGTCGGATCGGCTACACCCACTCGGACTTCGGCCTGGACGCCAATACTTGCGGGATCCAGGTCTCGCTCAACACCCAGTCCAACGATATCGCGGTGGGCGTGGGTCACTCGTGGGAAGCGCGCGAGGAAGAGGCAACCGACAAATACGCGCTTCAGGGCGCGGGCGACCAGGGCATGATGGTGGGCTTTGCGTGCGACGAGACACCGGAGTTCATGCCGCTCACGATCTCGTTGGCCCACCGCCTGACGCAGCGCCTCACGGCGGTGCGTCGCGACAGCGAGATCTCCTACTTGCGGCCCGACGGCAAGTCGCAGGTCACCGTTGAATACAGCATGGGCCAGCCCAGCCGTATCGCCGCGGTCGTCGTTTCTAGCCAGCATGCCGACGGCGTCAGCCACGAGCAGATCTCGCAGGACATTCGGCGCCACGTGATCGATGAAATCCTACCTCAGCAGATGATGGACGAAAGTACGCGCGTCTACATCAACCCCACGGGCCGCTTCGTGACCGGCGGACCGATGGGAGACGCTGGACTGACCGGGCGCAAGATCATCGTGGACACCTACGGCGGCATCGCCCGCCACGGCGGGGGCGCCTTCTCAGGCAAGGACCCTTCGAAGGTGGATCGCTCAGCGGCGTACGCAGCGCGCTGGGTGGCGAAGAACATTGTGGCGGCGAAGCTGGCGGAACGGGCGGAGGTTCAAGTTTCCTACGCGATCGGGGTGGCCAGCCCTACATCGATCGCGGTGGAGACATTCGGCAGCCACGCGATCGAGGAATCCGTCATCGCCCAACTCGTGACAGACCACTTCGATCTGCGGCCGGGCGCGATCATCGAGACGCTTGGCCTCCAGCGCCCGATCTATGAGCAGACGGCCTGCTACGGCCACTTCGGCCGCGACGACCTCGAACTTCCCTGGGAGAGCACCGCGATGGCGGAGCCGCTGCGCAAGGCCGCCGGCCTCTAGCCACGCTCCCCCGCAACGGACAACGACGGGCCCCGCTACGCGGGGCCCGTTTCGTCCGCGATGGGCGGTCGACGGTTGTTTAGCGCTTCGTGTACTGCGGCGCCTTGCGCGCTCGCTTGAGACCGGGCTTCTTGCGCTCCTTGACGCGTGGGTCGCGCGTCAGCATCCCAGCCTGGCGCAACGGCCGCCGCAGTGTCTCGTCCGAGGCAATCAGGGCGCGGGCGACGCCGTGCCGGATTGCCCCGGCCCAGCCCGAGACGCCACCACCGCTGCATTTAATCTGCACGTTGTAGCGATTGCGGGCGTTGGCAATCGAGAGGGGCTCCACGATCTGACGCCGCCAGGTGTCGCGGCCAAAGACCTCCTCCATCGGCTTGCCATTGATCACGACGCTGCCGTCGCCGGCGTAGAGACGCACGCGGGCCGTCGCTTCCTTGCGACGTCCGGTGCCGTAGAAGTAGCGGCCCTGAGCCGGAGCCGGAGCGGCTGGGGCCGCTGCGGGCGTCTCTGCCGTCGGTTCTGCCGGTGTGGATTCGGTGGTCATGACGAGGCCTCCCGCTTGGCACTTTCGATGATCTGTCCCTCGTGGGGGTGTTCGGCGCCGGCGTAGACGCGCAACTGCCGAAACTGCTCGCGTCCGAGCCGGTTGCGGGGCAACATCCCACGCACGGCCTGCTCGATCACGCGTTCCGGGAAGCGCTCCATCATCTCCTTGAGGGTGCGCTCCTTGAGCGCGCCAGGGTAGCCGGAGTGCCGGTAGTACTTCTTTTGTTCCATCTTTTTGCCGGTCGCGGCCACCTGGGCGGCGTTGACCACGATCACGTAGTCGCCCTGGTTCGTCGCGGGCGAAAAAGTGGGCTTGTGCTTGCCGCGCAGCAAGCTCGCGACTTCAGTCGCGACGCGTCCGATCGGGCGGTCCGCGGCATCGATCACGTGCCAGACCGCGACGCGGTCCTCACTAGAGGGGGCGTACGTCTTCATCGTCGTTCCAATCCGCCAGCTCCGGCAGGTCATACCGGATCCGGACCAAGACCAATCCTGCGGCGGGGGCCTTGGGGGCCGCCGCTCCAACTTTTGGCTCGGCGAACAGCTGGCCAATCTCGCCAGCGTCCGCTTTGCCGAGTCCAATCCGCACCAGCAAGCCCACAATCAGGCGGACCTGGTGATGCAGGAAGCTCTCGCCTTGGACGGTCAAGCGAAGGCCACTCAATCCATCCTGCTGCAGGGCTTCCAAATCGACCTGCTGGAGGGTCCGCACCGTTTCGCGGTCGCCGGGCTTCGCGCTGAACGATGCGAAGTCATGCGTTCCCACCAGTTCGGCCGCGGCCCGACGCATTGCCGGGAGATCGAGGCGGCCGTTCACGACCCACGCGCGCGTCTCAAGCAACGGTTGCCGGTGGGCCGCCAGCCACACATCGTAGCGGTAGCGGCGGTCACGGGCATCGCGACGTGGATCGAATGTTTCGGGTACCTCGCGCGCGTCCTGGACCGCCAGGGTCGCCGGCAGGAAGTGGTTGCAGCCACGAACCCAACGGTGAAGAGGCAGCGTGGCCTCCGTCGGGAAGGCCGCCACTTGGCCCAGGGCATGCACGCCAGCATCGGTCCGACCCGCGAAGGCCGTGCGGTGCGGGCGTTGCGTCAGCGCCTCGATGGCATCCTCCAGCGACTCCTGCACGCTGAGGGCGGCGGCCTGGCGCTGGGCGCCATGGAAGGCCGAGCCGTCGTATTGGAGCCGCAAGGCGATGCGGCGCTGCGGCACGCGAGCTAAGACTCCTCCTCTTCGGTTTCACCCTCGTCGTCGGAGTCGTCCGCTTCGGCGTCATCAGATGTGTCGTCATCCGAGGCGTCGTCTGCCTCGGCCGTGGTGTCTTCTTCAGGCTCTTCGGCCTCGTCGCTCAGCTCAGCAGAGGCTTCGTCGCTCTCGGCCTCGGTGCTGGCGTCGTCATCGAGGGCCTCGTCTTCGGCGATCTCGTCGACAGCGTCTTCCTGATCGTCCTCGACAGAGGCCTCCGGCTCAGCAACCGCGGTCGCCGTGGCCGCGGTTGGGGGACCCTCCACCAGTTCGAGCATCGCCATGCGGGCGCCATCGCCCTGGCGCGGCCCGAGTTTGGTGATCCGGGTGTAGCCGCCGGGACGGGTTTCGAAACGCGGAGCGATGTCGTCGAAGAGTTTGGTGAGGATCGCGGTATCGGTCAGGACCGCACCGGCTTGGCGCCGGGCATGCAGGGTGCCGCGCTTGCCGAGGGTGATCACCTTTTCGGCCTCGGGTCGCACGCTCTTGGCTTTGGCCTCGGTCGTCACGATGCGGTCATGCCGCAGCAACTCGGTGATCTGGTTGTGAATCAACGCTTGGCGGTGGGAGGACTTTCGTCCCAAGCCGCGGCGCGACAGTCGGTGACGCATGATGAATCCTCGTTCGCCCTCTGTCCGGAGAGAGCCGCGGCGACGGCGTCCTACTGGACGCCGTCTGGCTCCTGTCCCGCTTCGCGCAGCGCTTCTAGCAGCGCCGTACCCAGCGAGCTGATCTCTTCGTCGGCCTCCTCGGGAGTGAACTCCTCCAGGCGGCTAAATTCACCATCTTCAGTGGCGGCCTCTGGCGGGCGGCCGGCCGGGCCTTCGCCGTACTCGGGCTCGCGCGTACGGCGCAGGCGCGAGTCGTCGTCGGTCACGAAGCCCATCTCCAGCAGCCGGTCCATCAGCTCCCAGTAGGACTTTTCGCCGAAGTTGCGCAGCGAGAGCAGTTCCTCTTCGCTCTTCTCCAAGACCTGGCCCACGGTCATCAGACCGCTGCGCTTGAGGCAGTTGTAGGCCCGCACGGAGAGGCTGAGGTCCTCGATGGAGGTGTTGTAGCGCTCCGGGGTGAGACCCATGGCCTCGCCCGGCTGCGGCTCGACGGCGGGCGGCGGCGCCCCGAGATGAACGAAGAGCGCGAGCTCGCGCTGCAAGGTCTCGGCGGCAGTGCGCACGGCGTCCTCGCCACCGACCGTACCGTCGGTCCAGACCTCCAGAATCAGCCGGTCGAGATCGCTCTCCTGGCCCACGCGAGTCGGTTGGACGGAGTAGTTGACGCGGCGCACCGGGGTGAAGACC
>Ga0310120_10001022_pt1 | contig 21168 bp, 17 predicted proteins | sample CB27_AW_983_MG_FD_203506 | JGI IMG/M metagenome (GOLD analysis project Ga0310120, IMG submission 203506) | Marine microbial communities from Western Arctic Ocean, Canada - CB27_AW_983 | ecosystem: Environmental > Aquatic > Marine > Oceanic | place: Canada: Western Arctic Ocean | collected...
TCGTACTTGTGCGACTCGGGGTAGGAAAAGTCCCCCTTGCTCTGGTCGATACCAATCGCCGCCTGCGTCCCGTAATCCAATACTGCTTTACTCATGTTCTGCTCCCTTCATTCTCAGTTTTATCCCACCACCGGGATTTCCTCCTTCAGGAAATCGTAGCCCTTCTTCTCCAGTTCGAGGGCCAGCTCCTTGCTGCCGCTGCGCACGATCTGGCCATCCGCCAGCACGTGCACATGATCCGGTTCAATATAGTCGAGCAGGCGCTGATAGTGCGTGATGATCAGGAAACCGCGCTCCGGCGAACGCATTGAGTTCACCCCGCTCGCCACCACCTTCAGGGCATCGATGTCGAGGCCGGAGTCGGTCTCGTCCATCACGCAATAGCTCGGCTCCAGCATCATCATCTGCAGCACTTCGTTGCGTTTTTTTTCGCCACCCGAAAAGCCTTCGTTAACTGAACGCGTTGTGAACTGTCGATCAATTCCCAGTTGGTCCATCTTCTCGTAGAGTTCCTTGTAGTAGGCCACCGCATCGATCTCCTCGCCCTCCGGAAGACGCGCCTGGCGGGCGGCGCGGATGAAATTCGCCATGGTAACCCCCGGGACTTCCGCCGGGTACTGGAAAGCCAGAAAGAGCCCGGCCCGGCTCCGCTCGTCGATCTCAAGTTTGAAGAGATCCTGCCCGTCCATGCTAACCGATCCACCCGTCACCTCGTAGTCCTTGTGACCGGTAATGACCTTGGCAAGGGTGGACTTGCCGGACCCGTTCGGTCCCATGATGACGTGCACCTCGCCGGGAGACACTTCAAGGCTCAGGCCCTTGAGAATATCGTTGCCACCAATGGCGGTGTGGAGATTTGTGATAATCAGGCTCATCTTAACTGGGCAGGGATAGGAGCAGGATGAAGATCAGGAACCTTTGGGAAGGGATCCGCGAATGGTGAGCTCCAGCTCGCTCGCCTCAATGCCATCCGGCAGGTCGAGAAGATCGGTAATCTGGCAGCCATCCTTGAATGAAATGTCGTGAATCGTTCCTGTCTTCTTGTCTTTGAAGTGGACATGGGACGACCGATTCACGCAGAAGCGAGATGGTTCACGGTCGAAGTTTACCCGAGTGATCAGCCCGTGATTCACGAGGGCATCCAGACAGTTGTAGACCGTGGCCAGGGAGATGGTGGGGACGTCTTTCTGAACCCGCCGAAAGACCTCGTTGGCAGTGGGATGGTCCCGCTTGTGGAGAAGGATACTGTAAACCCCCCGCCGCTGCTTCGTCATGCGAAGCCCCTGCAGCTCGGAAGGGATCTCCTTCGCCGCAGTCGGTAGTGCTTCACCGTCGTTGCTCACCATGCCCGGAAGCTACGTGAGCGAAACCAATTCTCAAGACATAATTAGAACTATTCTAATTACGTCAGGAAGAGAAATGGGATTCTGCCGTATCGATGGTAAGACGGGGTGATCATGACAGGGGAATTCCTGCCCCTGGGGTTCGTTACCGGAGAATTCATGGTGGCCACCGGACTCTTCGGGGCAGCACTCTCCCCCATCCCGATTGGCTGGAAACTCGAGTGGCGTGAGGGGGCGCAGGGACGTTCCCTGCCCCTCCCCTGCCTGACGGCCTGGGGGCTCGCCACCATGATCTCGGGTCTCCTGCTCCTTGCTACTGTCGCTCTGATTATTCTCCCCATCGATCCGCCCATCATTGAAACCTCTCATGTTATCCTGCAGGTGGGCGGGGTCTCCACCCTCATCGCTTTCATTCCGGTCATCGCCACCGTCTTCATCACCTGCTTCTTCGCGGCCCGGCACCGCGCCCGGGAGGTGATCTCGGGACTCGCCAAATCCCAACCCGGGACCCGGCATCCGGCCGAGGAAGCTCTTCCCGGCCCGGAGGGCTAATGCCCACCCCAGAAGAGCACGGCGCATAGCAGGGTAAGCGCTCCGTAACCCAGTCCGCTGAAGGCCAAGATACGCCAGCGCTTGTCGCTGGCCGTCGCCCAGGTTGCCAGGTCGCGGAAGGTGTAGGGCATCCCCACCCAGAAGAGCCCCTTGGTGAGCAGGAGATAGGAGAAGATCGGGACCAGCAGACGCGTGGCCGGATCCTTGTTGAAGGAAGCCGCCAACAGCGGCCCGGTCACCATCAGGGCCAGCACTCCCAGGGCGCGCACGAAAAGAAACTCCTTCACATAAAGAACCATCCCCAGGAAGGCGATGGGGACGAAAAGGCGCAGCCACGGTTTCACCGCGTTGAACTCCCCGATGTCCATGCTCAGGAAGGACAGCAAACCCATGTCATCCGGGGCAATGAGAAGCCAGAACCAGGACATGCCCACCGCCAGAGTGTAGATTCCGGCGGTGTGGTGGCGCGGCAGCTTGATGAGCCACTCCTTGCAGACCTTCGCCTTCCAGGCCATCAGGCCGTGAGCACCCAGGAGATAGGCCGCCATGGCGTAGCCCGCAACACTGAGGGGAATACTTTCGTAGGGATGCGGACCCATTTCCGTGCGCGCTAGCTACGCCAGCACCGGGGGCAGGTAAAGGGCAAAGGCCGGAATTCTACCCAAACCACAGCTCCACCCGAGCCTGGAACCGGATTTTGAATCCGGAACATGTTCCGCTAGCCCCCCGCTACCGCTTTCCCAAAGAGGGTAAAGCCGGTGGAATCCTCGATTTCCACCTCGAATATACCCCCTGTCAGGCGCTCCCGGTCGCCGTTGAAAACGACGATCTTGTTTTGCGTGGTGCGCCCGCTCAGGCGCTTCTTGTTGGTCTTGCTGGGGCCCGAACAGAGGATCTCCTGGCGCGTACCGATAAGGGCCGCATTCTTGGGGACCGCGATCTCACCCTGGATACGCAACAGTTCCTGGTTCCGCTCTTCCTTCAACCGCTCCGGGAGTTGCCCGTCCATCTCGGCCGCAGGGGTGTTCTTCCGCTTGGAGTAACGGAAGATGAAGCTGTTGTCGAACTGCAGACGTTTCATGCAATCGACCGTAGCCTGGAAGTCCTCTTCCGTTTCGGTCGGGAACCCGACGATGATGTCGGTGGTGATGGCCATGTCGGGTCGCGTCGCCCTCATCTTCTCGCAGATCTCGATGAATTGCTCATTCCTGTAGGGGCGCCGCATCACCCTGAGGATGCGATCGCTTCCGCTCTGCATGGGAAAGTGAATATGCGAACAAAGCTTGGGAAGATAAGTGAAGGCCGCCACCAGATCGTCGCGATAGCCGATGGGATGAGGCGAAGTGAAACGAATGCGCTTGATCCCCTCCACCTCATGAACTGCTTCGAGAAGCTGCACGAAGGGTGACTTGCCCTCGACTTTCCCGAATTCGGTGCGCCCGTAGAGGTTCACGATCTGGCCCAGAAGAGTCACTTCCTTGGTGCCCTGCTCCGCCAACTGTCTCACCTCTTCCACCACATCCGCAATGGGGCGCCCGCGCTCCCGCCCCCTCGTGTCGGGCACGATGCAGAAGCTGCAGCGCATGTTGCATCCCTGCATGATGGACACGAAGGCCGATGGCTTCTTCCCTGCCGCCACATGATCCCGAATGGTGTTCTGGCTCCCCTCCTCCACACCGGTGTCCACCAGCTTCCCGTTCCCGGTTCCGGCACCCGGGATCCGGATTCCCTCCTCCTCGACGGTATGGCCCTCAAGGGACATCGAGAGCTCATCCATTCTCTCCTCCATCCGTTTGCGCAGGATGTCATCCACGTAGCCAAAGACCCGGTGGTACTTCTGCGTCCCCACTACCAGGTCGAGATGGGGGATGCGCTCGAAAAGTTCCTCTCCCCGGCTCTGCGCCATGCAACCCATGAAACCATAAACCACATGGGCCCGCTTCTCACGGTGCTTGCCCATCATTCCCATCTTGCCCAGCGCCTTCCGCTCGGCCTGGTCGCGCACCGAGCAGGTGTTGACCAGGATGGCATCGGCATCCTCTTCTTCACGGGTGAGGGTATAGCCTCCCTCCACGAACATCCGGGCAACCTGCTCGGAATCACGTTCGTTCATCTGTCATCCGTAGGTCTTGACGAATACTTTGGGCACGACTCTCCCCGTGTATGCTGACGACGGGACGGAACGCTTAGCGTCCCTGCCGCAAAAGATCAACCTCCGGCTTCTTTGGCACCAATTGAAGCTGGAGCCGCAATCCATGGCATAAGGAGTGCTTTTTCGGCCCTCCCTCGCCCCGGGTTTCTGCTACAATGGCCGTGTTGGCTCCACAAATCGACATCTTCATCCTCTACCTCGCCACCGAGCGTGGACTCTCGGATGCCTACCAGCTCTCCGTACGACGCACCCTGGAAACGCTCGCCGACTGGGCCCAGGAGCAGGAGCTCGACACCTGGCAGGATCTTGGCATCGATCACCTCAGGGAATTCCTCGCCCAACTGAAGAAGAAGGGCCTGGAGGCCTCCTCCCTCCGCATCGCGGTGGTTCATATCAAGATCTTCTTCCGCTTCCTTACCGGCCGCAGCCTCATCGAGGACGATCCCGCCGAGCCTCTCCTTTCCCCCAGGACTGGAAGTCGCCTGCCTGAGACACTGCACGAATCTCAGATCGTTAGACTGCTGGAGTCCATCGACCCCTCCAAGGCGCTCGGGCGCCGCGACCTTGCCATCCTGGAACTCTTCTACTCCTCCGGCCTGCGCCTCGCCGAAATCTGCTCCTCACGATTGGAGACGCTGGACCTCGAGGATGGCTTCCTCAGAGTCACCGGCAAGGGCAACAAGACCCGCATCGTTCCGGTGGGTGGGCGGGCCCGTGCCGCCCTGGAAATCTATCTGGCCAACGAGCGACCCAAGCTCGTCAGACGCCACACCTCCTCCGAGATCTTCCTCTCCGTGCGCGGTGGACCACTCGGTCCCGATCGTGTCCGGAAAATTGTGAAGGAACGCGCCCGCCAGGCCGGACTCAAACAGAACATCTACCCGCACCTCCTGCGCCACTCCTTCGCCACCCACCTCCTCCAGAACGGAGCCGACCTGCGGGTGATCCAGGAACTGCTCGGGCACGCCGATATTGCCACCACCCAGATTTATACCCACGTCGACGACCAGCGCCTGAGGAAGGTCCACCGGCAATTTCATCCCAGAGCGTGAAAGCCCTTTAACCAGCACCGGTGGAAACCATCATGGCTGCTCCTTCGTCCTCATTTGTCCCCTTCTTTCCTTCCCATCCTGCCTTGATCAACAACTCATGGCGGTGGCGGGACACGAAAGCAGGGGGAGGACGAGAGGTATCGCTCCGGTTCACCGGTTGTCTGCCTTCCCTCCCGGGCCCTGTATCCGGTTACTGATTCTCCTCCCCGGAAGAAACCTGATTGCGTATTCCCAAAGCCTGGCGGCGGTCCGTCCCACATAAGCCAAAATGGGTATAACTGGCACCAATTGACCTCCGCGGCCGCTTGCACGGTTGCGTCAGCAGATTAGAATAAAAATCTCTCCACTTCGCGTTGGAGATTTACCTCATGATCTCCAACCCCCACCAACCGCTCCTTACCCGGACTGCGGCACCCCTCTCCTGCCCCCTGGCATGTGTCGGGTGGCTCCTGACCCTTGTCCTGACCTCCCTCCCCGCCACCGGACAGCTCGTCATCAACGAGATTGTCGCCAACAACAAGAACACGATCGATGACGTGGATGGCGAATCGTCGGACTGGATCGAGATCCTCAACACCGGATCCCAACTTAATCTCGGTGGCTACAGCCTGACCGACGACCCGGCCGTGCCCGGGAAGTGGACCTTCCCAGGAGGCCAGTTCCTCGGTCCGAACTCCTATCTCGTTGTCTTCGCCTCCGGGAAGGACCGAGCCGTCCTGGGCCAGCAGCTGCACACCAATTTCTCCCTCGAATCGGACGGCGAGTATCTCGCCCTGTGCGATCCCGGCGGAACCGTGATTCACGAGTTTGCCCCGTCCTTCCCCAACCTCAAACGCGACATCGGGTACGGGATCGGCAGCGACGGAACCCCCGGCTATCTCTTCCCAACCACTCCCAATAGGGCCAATGGAAACCATCTCACCGGATTCGTGGCGGACACGGTCTTCTCACACCAGCGCGGGTTTTACGACGATCCCATCGAGGTCATCATCAGCTCCACCACCCCGGGCGTCAGCATCCGTTACACCACGAACGGACGGGAGCCCACCCCCAGTCATGGACAGATCTATACCGGTCCCGTGACCATCACCTCCACCACCATCCTGCGCGCGGTGGCTTACAGGACGGACATGGTTCCCACCAACGTGGACGCCAAGAGTTACCTCTACACCCAGGACATCATTGAGCAGAGCAACATGATCAGTTCGGTGGTGAACTCCACCGCCTATCGCAACGAGATTCAATCCGCTCTCAAGGAGATTCCCGTCGTTTCGCTTTCCTTCAATCGGACCGCCCTGTTCGGTACCCGCGGGATCCATAATCTCCCCAGTCTCAGCGGCAGCACGAGCGAGCGCGAGGCGCACTTCGAGTATTTCGATCCCTCCAACCCTGACGACTCGACCCAGGAACCGGCTGGAATCCGCATCCATGGCGGAAACGCCCGGCAGCACCCCAAGAAGAACTTCCGACTCTATTTCCGCTCCGACTACGGCAAGACCCGCCTCAATCACAATCTCTTCCCTGAATCCCCGGTCGACAGCTTCAAGAGCATCCTCCTGCGCGGGGGGGGCCACGACGCGTGGACCTTCCGTAACGACTGGAACAATGCCAGTCTCATCCGGAACGAATTTCTCCACCGCCTGCAGCAGGACATGGGGCAGCCTTCCCCCTATGGCCGCATGGTAAGCCTTTTCCTCAACGGCGACTACTGGGGTGTCTACGAGTTGCAGGAATTTCCCCATGAACACTTCAATGCCGCCCACCACGGCGGAGATCCGGAAGACTGGGACATCATCAAGCACGGTGCCGAGGTGGAAGCCGGTGACCTGGTCGCCTGGAACGAATTGATCAACATGGCCGAGAACGGCATCGAGTCGGATTCCGACTACGCCGCCATCCAGCGGTTCATCGACATCGACAATTTCGCCGATGCGATGATCCACCGAATCTGGTCCAGCGACGAAGACTGGCTGGCACCTGCCACCCGTAACGGCCAGTCCATCTCCACCTTTTCAGACGACAAGAACTGGTACGTCGCGCGCCGGAGCCGGAACGGCGAGGAACCCTTTATCTTCTACAGTTGGGACGGTGAAATGTCGATGGGCATCCCCTTCTCAAGCAACGAGGCCACCGGTGGCACCAATCCGCGGAGCTGGCAGAACGACTTCACGCAGGTGGACAATCCGGATTCGCCCGGCATCATCTACGATGCCCTCCGCCAGCATCCCGAGTTTCAACTGCACTTTGCCGACCGCCTGCACAAGCACATGTTCAACAAGGGGGCTCTCTCCCTGCAACACCTGCAGGGCCACTGGGATCGCCTGGTCGATACCGTTCACTCCCCCATTGTGGGCGAATCAGCACGCTGGGGGCTCGATAGCTGGACCGGCGCCTCCCGACGCTCTCCCTATACCAGGAATTCGCAGTGGATTCCCGCGGTCAACTGGGTGCGCTCCCAGTTTCTCGTCAACCGTAGCAACACCGTCCTCTCTCAGTTTAACGCAGTGGATCTCTATCCCGATGTAGTGGCTCCCATGCCCTCCCTTCGGGACACTCTTTTCCCCTCACCGGTCAACCTCACCCTCAGGACCACCTCCCCCGGGTCCACCATCTACCTCACCACGGATGGAGCGGACCCACGGCTCCCGAGCACGCAGGGTATTGTCTCCTTCGTGACGAACGGCCACCCGGTAGAGGCCCACGTGCCCACTCGGGCCAGCAATGCGGAGATCGGAGAGAGCTGGCTCCAGGTCGCTGACCCCTCCAACATCGACGACTGGGTGACCGGTCCCAACGGAGTCGGTTACGAGCGGTTCCCCGCCAGCAATCCCAGCTACGACGAGCTCATCCAGACGGAACTCACCGACATGTATGGCGTCAACCCGTCTGCCTATATCCGCTACAAGTTCACCATTTCCGACCAGGCCACCATTGACTCCCTCGGTTCTCTCAACCTGCGCATCCGTTATGACGATGGCTTTGTGGCCTATCTGAATGGCGTGCAGATCGAGTCCCGTAACGTCGGCAATACACTATGGGATTCTGCTGCTTCCGCAAGTCACAGCGACACCGCTGCGGTCAACTACGTGGCATTCGATCGGTCCAGCGATCTCCGGTTCCTGCAACCTGGAGAAAATATCCTCGCCATCCACGGGTTCAATCGGACCCCCGGCAGCAGCGACTTCCTGATCCAGGCCGTGCTGGAAGGCGACACCGGCGAACCCGGCGGCACGATGGCACCCTCTGCCCGGGTCTACGACGGAACCATGTCCCTGGACCATACCACGTGGCTCAAGGCCCGTACCCGGCGCGCCGACGGAACCTGGTCGGCCCTTCTCGATATCCTCTACCAGATCGGCACTCCGGCCTCCTTCGACAATCTCAGGATCACGGAGATCCACTACCATCCCACCGATCCTGTCACCGAGGCCGAACTGGCTCTTTCTGATTCCGACAACGACTTCGAGTTTCTTGAACTGCAGAACGTGAGCGATGGCGGGATCGATCTCAGCCTCTGCAGGTTCGACCAGGGAATCGACTTCCAGTTTCCGCCCGGAACCTATCTTCCGGCAGGTCAGAGGGCACTTCTCGTGAACAACCGGGAAGCCTTCCTCTCCCGTTACGGCCCATCGGTGGAACCTGCTATTTTCGGCGAGTTTGGCAGCGACACCAATCTCTCGAACAAGGGGGAACGCCTCGCCCTGGAGGACGCCCTGGGGGAAAATATTTTCAGCTTCCCCTACGAAGACGAGGCACCCTGGCCGATCCCGCCCGACGGAGAGGGGCCCAGCCTGGTCCTCGTCGATCCTCTCGGCACCCCGGAGAAGGAATTGGATGAGGGATCCCGCTGGCGAACATCCCACCTCGACCACGGCGCCCCCGATCTCGGCGACGACTGGTCCTACCAGCTCTGGATCCGCGAGTTCTACGGTCCGCTCGCAGCCAGCGATCCGCTTCTCACTGATCCCGATCTTGTTCCTGGTCCGGGTGGCCTCAGCAACTTCATGCTTTACGCCCAGGGCTACGACCTTGGCGCCACTCCAGTCCACCAGCTGAGCATTGTGGCAGTGGATTACCTCGATGGCATAGACTACCTGACCCTTACCTATCAGCTGCGGGCCGATCTCGCAGGCGCAACCGTGACGGCCGAGGTGAGTGAAGACCTCCAGACCTGGAGACCGGATGTCGTGCTGGTCTCGAAGAAGGAAAATGGTGATGGCACCTGCACCATCACGGTCCGGGATACCCTGCCTGTCAAAACCGGGAAGGGTCACTACATCCGCGTGCGCATCGGAGAGTAGGCACAGGAAAAAGAAGGACGGGAAGGATCACCCCGTCCCGTCCTGTGACTGGTTACGGCAGCCGGAAGTGAGCCCTACTTCAGCTTGATGCGGATTTCCTTCTTGGTCTCCACCTCCACGCCCTTGACCCCCTTGAGGGCTTCCGCGATCTCGGCCCGCTTGGCTCCCTCCATCTTCTGGAGCGCCTTGAGACCATCGGGGTTCTTCATGATCTCATCGAAGTCCATCAGCATGAGGGTGACCGTGTCGTCCTTCACGTAGGTGGCATCAGCTTTCTGGATCCCGGTAGCGGCCACCAGCTTGGTGCTGATCTTCATCCCCTTGAACATCTGGGCCATCATGGCCTGCATGGCAGGATCATCCGGGTTCACCTCCAGATCTCCGGGGGCTTCCTTCTCGGCAGACTCTTCCCCTTCGGCCGGCTCCGGGACGGTCACCGTCAGCACCCCTCCGGCATAGGCGAACTTCAGGGGGTCGTCCTTTACCCCCTTGCCCTCCTTGTCAAAATCGTCCATGGCCGAACCCGGAGAGAGGACCACATTGTTGATGTCCTCGAAGGTGTAGGTCACCTTCACTCCCTTACCCCCATTGCGTTCGATCTTCTCCATCCTGGAATAAACCACGCCCTTGCCGAAATCGGCGGCCTTCGCCTTGTATTTTTCCACATTGTGGAGATCCGCGAAGGGATTCTCGGCATTGGCACCCGCCGGAAGCCCCTCCAGCATCGCAACGATCTGCGCTCCCATGACGACTTCTTCGGTAATGGTTCCGCTACCATCCTTTTTCAGGGTGATCACCTGCTCGACCTCGAGGCAGCTCGACATACCGAAGAGGGCCACCAAGCCTGCGATCCAAAGGGTAATTTGATGTTTCATGATGATGCCATCCTCACATCTTCCTCCAGATGAGCGAACCAAAATTTCGATTCAATCTCGCCATGAAGCACAGTCCCTGGAGAGGCGCAGGAATTCCGACCCCTGCTACACCGAATGACTGCCCACCCGTCAAAACCCGTTGCCACTGCGGGTCGGGGCGGTATGCTGGGGGAGGGATGAGCGAAACACCGGCGGTCCAGGTCAACAGCCTCGTGAAGGACTTCCGGGGTTCCTTCGGCTGCGGGATGATCCGGGCCGTGGACGAAGTCTCCCTTGAAATCGCCTCTGGCGAGATTTACGGGCTCATCGGTCCCAACGGCTCGGGGAAGTCGACAACCATGAAGGCTCTCCTTGGCCTGGTGACCCCTACCTCCGGCACCTGTGCCATCTTCGGGCGGGACTCTTCCAAGGTGGACTCGCGCCAGGAGGTTGGCTTTCTCCCCGAGAATCCCTACTTCTACAAACACCTGAACGGTGAGGAGACCATCCGGTTCTACGGCAAGCTCTGCGGCATGCGGGGAAGCTCCCTCCGGGAGCGCACCGAGGAACTCCTTGAACTCGTCGACCTGCAGGACGCCCGCAAGCGGCGTCTGGGGGCCTACTCAAAGGGCATGCTGCAACGCATCGGCCTGGCCCAGGCCCTGGTGCAGGATCCGCGCCTTCTCATTCTCGACGAACCGACCGCCGGGGTCGATCCCATCGGCTCGCGCCAGATCCGCGACCTCATCTTCAAGCTCAAGGAACGCGGATTCACCGTCTTCCTCTGTTCCCATCTCCTCGAGCAGGTACAGGAGGTGTGCGACCGGGTGGGAATCATTCACAAAGGGGCCCTCGTGAAGGAAGGGCCCCTGGAAGAACTCATTTCCATCGAGGACCAGACCGAGATCATCCTGCGCAACGCCACCCCGGATCTCCTTCATAGGATCCACGAACTGGCCGCTCACGAGGAGGGCGTCGACCTCGTCCGCAGCGGAAACCCGCGCACCACCCTGGAGCGACTGTTCCTGCGCGAAACGGTCCAGCGGGACGCAGAGGCGGACCCGGGGAGCGGAACGCGGCAGGGAAGCCCGACGGACGGAACCCCGGACGGATGCCACAACGACACCGAGGAGGATTCCCCATGAGCCGCCACCCGCACTCCCCGCCCCTCTTCTCCTTCAGCCGCATCTGGATCATCGCGGGCAACACCTTCACGCATCTCATGCGCATGAAGGTCTTCTATTTCCTGCTCGTCTTTGTATTGATCTGGCTCGGGCTGAATGTCTTCAAACTTCCCCACACCGCCGGACCGGAAAGTGTGGGCGGCGAGGAACTCCGGCTCCTGAAGGCCCCGCTGGTGGGAACAATGAAACTCTTCGCCATCATCATCGGGATCGTGGCGACCGCTCTCCTTATCCCGCGTGACGTGGAAGACCGCACGCTCTACACCATCCTGGCCAAACCGGTCCCGCGGCTCGATTACCTCCTCGGCAAACTCTTTGGCGTCCTCCTCCTCATCCTGGCCGGGTTGACGATCATGACCCTGCTTCTTGATGCCGTCCTCTGGTATCGCACGCAAGGGATTCTCACCGAGTTCAACAAGGTAGCCGACATCCTGATCGAACAGCAGCAATGGACTGTGGAGGACCGCCAGGAAGCCAGGGCGGAACTCCTGAGCCACGGGGTGACCTGGAGCCTGCAGGGAGCCATCCTGGTTATCTTCTTTGAAGCGGCCATCATCGCCGCCCTCGCCCTCCTCGTCTCCACCTTCTCAACCAGTACGCTTTTCACCGTGGTCATTTCCACCCTGTCCTACTTCATCGGGAACTTCATCGCCGACGGTCTGGACCACTGGCAGGGATCTTCCGGAACCGGCGAAGGGACCCTCGGAGACCTCTCATCCAGAGCCCTCTTCGTCGCCTTCCCGGATTACCGCCCCTTCAAGATCGTCGACGAAGTGCTGGCAGGCCAGATCTTCCCCCCTGACATTCTCGGCAGCCTCGCCCTCTCCACCGGTCTGTATGTGGGCCTTTACGTCGTCCTGAGCTGGTTTATCTTCACCTACAAGGAAATCTAGGGAGGCCTGACCTCGGGCTGCAAGAATCCGGAACCCAGTGAAATTCTTCCGCAACCTCTCCGTGGTGCTGGCCGCCATCATCCTGACCGGCTTCCTCCGGCGACCCTTCGATGACCGCCTGGCGGAAGACATGCAGGAGCGCAATCTTCTTCCTCCTCCCATCGCGCTGGATACCCGCGAGGAACTGGGACAGACCGCCCTCGCCATCGCCCTGGGCGGTCTGCGTCCGCTGGTGGCTGCGATGACCAATATCCAGGCCCACGGCCACTGGGAAGAACAGGACTGGCACGAACTCGAACAGAGCTACAAGACCATCGTGGCGCTCCAGCCACGCGTGCGCTACTACTGGGATGCGGGCAGCTGGCACCTCTACAGCAATGCCTACGCCGACTACGCGGACAGACCTGGACTGAGCGAAGGACGCCGCAAGAGGAAGCAGAAGGAATTCTTCGAGAAGGGCATCGCCTTCCTTGAGCGCGGAGTGGAACAGAACCCCCGGGACTGGCGTCTCTGCCACCTGCTCGGAAACGCCCTCAGTGCCAACTGGCGTCCTCAGAACCTCGAGCGCGCGGTGGAATGCTTCGAGCGGGGTCATGCCGAGAGCGGTGCCCCACAACTGCAGCGAAATCACGTTTACTGCCTGTCTCGTATCCCGGAACGCAAGATGGAGGCCTGGGAAGCGTGCCGCAGGATGTGGACCAACGAGGGAAACCGCCGTTACAACACACCGCAGACCATTTTTTTCGCCCTGCAATCGTGGGCAGGCGAGACCACCTACAGCATGGAGGAAATCCTGGGCTCCCGCATGGCAGCGGCACAGAAACTTCCCGACTACTGGTTCCGGCAGGTCGAAGGCTTTCCCATGGACGGGGTGGCGGAGACGATCAATCAACTCTGCGAGGAATTCGAGATCCCCAGGGACCTCCACCCCCTCACTTTTCCTCCCGGGGAGACCTTCGATCACGATCCTTACACCCGGAAACCCTACCCCCCGCGCCCCGTGACGGGCGAACCCCGCACGAAAACCTGGCGCAGCATCTGGATGAATCGGCCCCGCGATGCCTACCGGACGTATCTGCGGTCTGTAGAGGCGAAGCGGTAGAATCCCACCCGAGTCGTCACCCGGCCTGAACCTTTCACTCGACAGGCTTTCGACCCGTTTCTATTCCTTGCCTCCCGCTGCGGCGGGAAACGACATGCGAATCGCTCTCTTTGGGGACATACATGCCAATCTGGAGGCTCTGAATGCCGTTCTGGAGGATGCTGCCAGCCAGGACTGCACGGACTGGGTCTGTCTTGGCGATGTCGTGGGCTACAATGCCAATCCCGGAGAGTGCCTGGATTTGATCAGGGACATGGAATGCCCCGTGGTGAAAGGAAACCATGACGAGGACGCCAGTGGTGATCACTGCCTCGAAACCATGAATCCGACCGCCGCCACCGCCCTGGAGTGGACCCGCGAGCAACTCTCCGACGAGCAGCAGGAGTGGCTGCGCACCCTGCGCATGGTCCGGCAGGTTTCCGCCTTCACAGTGGTGCACTCCACCCTCGATCAACCGCAGGCCTGGAATTACGTCACCAACAAGTTCGATGCCATGTCGAACTTCTCCTACCAGTTCTCTCACGTCTGCTTCCATGGTCACACCCACGTTCCCCGTGTCTTTGTGAAGGATAACCGCGTCCGCGAAGTGGCTGCTGAACTCGTCGAGGTGGAGGAAGACCTCAAGTACTTCATCAACGTTGGCTCGGTGGGCCAGCCGCGCGACGGCGATCCGCGGGCCTGCTACGCCATCTACGACGTCCCCAGGAATCTCATTATCTTCCGCCGGGTCGACTACGACCGCAAGACGACCCAGCAGAAGATCCTGGACGCCGGCCTGCCCCCCAACCTGGCAGAGCGGCTCTCTGATGGGAGATAGCAGCGTTGTTACGACCCTCTTGCTGAAGGACCCCCTGACAGGAATTACCAGTCCCGCATGAGCGGCGTTATCTCCGCGGTGGAACCAGCGGATTGCGCGGGATCCGCGGACGGTTGTCCGGGGCACGCTTGAAGGGATCGGGGTTCTTCCCCTCCGGCGGAATGAGATCCTTCTTCTTCTGCGCCTCCGCTTCCTTTTCCTTCATGATCCTGAGCTGCTCCTTGAAATGGAGGGCCAGTTTCTTCATCCGCTCGTGATCGCCGAGGGCGATCTCTGCCTGGCGGGTCCCGCGGTGGGCTTCACTGAGGGCGAGATAATCACCAGCCAGTCTCTGGCAGAGTGGGATGGTGTGGCCCTTGGCCTCCTCCCGCAGGAGCACACGATGCGCCGCCAGCGCCTTGATCTCCGCGCCCACCCGCCCTCCTTTCTCAAGCCTGGTCACCAGGGCCCTCACGCGAGCTTCCGCCTCCTCCCCAAGCGCCCGGAGATACGGGGCCTTCTCCAGATCACGGAAGGCCACCCACTGGTCCACAAGGTTCGGCATCCCCTTGATCTCGTCGATACGCCTGTTCACCCACTCTTCGGCCGCAATCTGGTGATCTCCCTTCGGATTGGCTTCGATCTCCAGCCACTGGCGCAGGGCCGGCGATCCATTCTCGGGAAAACGGTGCCCCAGTCCGTGCCAGGTCTCGAACGTGGTCCGTGCCCCCAAGGGCCGATAGTGGACGAGGGCCCGCAATGCGAAGGGATAGGTCTCATCCTGCCGCCCGACCCCGACAAAGAGTGACTTGGGGCGGCGGAACTTCGCGGGCTTCCTGATGAGAAACTGGTGACCCGCTCCCAGGATGACGGCACCGGCCAGCCCGGGATCATGCTGCAGGAGAAACCCTGCCATCCAGCCTCCCTTGCTGAAGCCCGCCACGTAACAGCGCCTGGGATCGAGGTTCCACTTGGCCGCAAGATGCCGCCGGGTGGAGGAAAAAATGCGGAACTCCTTCTCGATGTATTCCGCAGTGGCCGGCAGGTTGCCTTCCTGCGTGTAGGTCATGCCCACCACGATCCAGTCCTGGTCCTGCGTGTGAGCCTGGATCAGCTCAGTGGTGGGCTTGCCCCCTGTCCCGTGATAGTAGAAGACCGCAGGCCATTTGCGGTCCGGACTGTAGTTCCCGGGAAGGACCACCTGCAGACGTTCCGCCAGCTGGGGAAAGCCCAGTTCGAGGCGCTTGGGCGCGCTGTGCACCATCCCGACAGTGAGGGACAGGGCAGGGAAGAGCGCCAGAGAGGCCTTGATCCGCATGGCTTGAGCAAAAGGAGAGAGGAGAATCACCGACTCTAGGTCCACCCCGCCCTGGAGCAACGTTCATCTTTCCAGCCACCGGGAGGCACCCGGCAGGGATGGTGGTTGTTCCATTCCCGTGCTATGCATCCCCCGTGCTTGAGGTCGTCTGTGCCATCATCCTTCGTGAGCACGAGATCCTGCTCTGTCAACGGGCTCCCGGACAGCATCTCGCCGGCTCCTGGGAATTCCCCGGCGGCAAGGTGGAAGAGGGTGAGGAAGCGGCCGCCGCCCTGCAGAGGGAGATCCGCGAGGAACTCGATTGCACGGTCGAGGTCGGAGAGGCGCTCCCCGCCATTGAACACCACTACCCCGCTCTCTCCCTGCGCCTGCAGGCCTTCCCCTGTCGCCTCGTCCCGTCATCCCCGGAACCGCAGGCCCTGGATCATGCTGCCATCCGGTGGATGCCCCTGCAGGAAGTGGAAAGCCTTTCGCTGGCAGGAGCGGACCACAGGCTCTGGGTCAAGGCGCGGGAGGTCATTGAGGGGGAGATCCAACGGTCAGGCTCCGGGTAATCCCAAACCTTCGATCCTCGGACCCACGGAGACTGCTGCTCTCCCTTCTCCTCCACCACATGCCGTTCGCTACCCAAGAAGAAGGCCGGTGAGCGAACTCACCGGCCTTGCTGCTGAAATTATTTCTTGAATCTATTCGATTAGCGACGGCGCCGGAAGAGAACGAAGAGTCCTCCAAGGCTCAGAAGCAGGGAGCTCGGCTCCGGAACGAGAAGCGATCCCCAGTCGTTGCCATTGCCATCACTGTCGAAGACCGCTTGGCCAGCACTGGCACCGAAACCAGGAACGTAACCGATGCCAGCGAAGTCACCAGGACCGCCATTGCTTCCGGAGACACTGTATCCGAAACCGATGTCAGCCGCAGACTGGGCGCCACCACCGTCTTCCGTGAAGACGACATGGGCGTCAAACCAACCACCTTCACCGAAGGCGTAGACAGCGTTGGTGCGCGCGTTCCAGCCCGTGTTCTGGTGGGTAGCCCCGGCAGCACCACGTGCGGTCAGGTTGGTGTTACTCACGATCGGAGTGATGTTGACCTGAACGCGGTCATCATAGTTCTCAGTGAAGGAGAACGCTCCGTCGGCATCGTAAAATTGGAAAGTGACAACGATGTCATGGTTGTCGCCGCTCAAGTCGAAGACACCAGAACTAGGCTCGCGGTCGACGTCGATACCGGCGTCGGTCAGGACACCACCAACACCACCTGCAGCTACTGTAGCTGTTCCGGTAGAAATCACAGCGAGGTCGTTAGAGGGCGTCTCGCCAGTGAAGTCGTCACCACCGACATTGAGACCATCGGTCCGCAGGTAGAGCGCTTGATTAGGCGTCCAGATTCCAGCAGCAAGAGCAGATGCGAGAGAAAGAGGAATGAGGGGAAGTAGGGCTTTCAGTTTCATAATCGTGTGTATTTAGGTAATAGGTTTCTAAGAAATAAAAGGCGTTGTGGCCTTTCAGCTCTGCGATTCCACACCCTCCCAATAGGTTGGCCAAGAACTAAATGGCGGAAATTTCATTTTTTTTGGGAACAACACATATCACTTGGGATTAGTAGATTATCCATCAAATCAAGAGGACTGAAATCCCCGGCTCCGGGACTGTGGCCCAGGGGACGTGGATAAGGACTCCGCGGCCACTGATTACCAACTGCAACCGCCCAGGTTTTCCCCTCAGAAACAGGGCTCATGGGAACTATTTCACATTGCCAAGCCACCGCTTATCCGAGATCGTTCCCCCATGGCGCAAGCAAGCCGAAAGGGCATCCGGAACGAGCAGCTCCGGCGTGCCATCCGAACCGCAGGTTCTGCCCTCCTCCTTACCATGATGGGCTGTTCGGACGATTCTGCTGAGAAAACCCCACCGGAGGAGGCGGGTTCACCTGCCGCGGCAGGAAATGCGCCCTTTACCTTCAAAGTCCAGAGCGACCGGGAGCGAGAGGAGCTCGCCCAGCGCGAAAAAGAGTTCGATCCCAGTAACGATGGCTGGGAGAGCGAGGCCTTCCATGGGGAGACCTCCTCCCAGCTCAAGTTGCTGGCAGAATCCCTGTCGTTGGACGAGCCCCCCGGGATTCTCAGCCCGGATGCGGCCTCCACGATCCTGCGACCCGCCAATCTGGTGCCTGTATTCCAGCGCCACGGCATGAATATCCTGCGTGCCCCCTCCCCTGCCCCCTCCCCTGCCGGCCCCCTCGCGGATCAGCTGAAGGCCTTGGCGGCCTCTCTCCACCGCGAGGGAGCCGATGTCTCGATCCGGTTCAAGCAATTCCGCGTCCGTCCCCCCGCAGAGGGTGGAGAGAGCCCCTCCAGCACCGTGCTCTACAAGGCCACGGCCTCCAGCCCGTCCGGGGAACGCGTCCAGAACGCCACCTGGGGCATCGAGTGGGTCTACTCCCCTGCCACCTCCACCTACCTGATCAAGACCGTCCGCTCGAGCGACTTCGAGGAGATCGAGCTGCCGGCTTCTCCGGAGATTGCCACCACCGAGGACACCCATGCGCTCTTCCGGGACCGTACCGGTGATCTTCTCGACCGCCTCCCGCGGGGTGACTTCATCCACTGGGGCGCCAACGAACTCTCCGTCCGGGGATTATTCGAGAGTGGACGTTCCCTCATCGGGATCACGGTAGGCGACGCCAACGGCGACGGAATTGAAGATGTGTTCGCCCCCCAGATCCGGGATGTCCCCAACCTGTTCTTCCTCTCCCAGCCCGACGGGAGCCACCGGGAAGTGGCGGCCCGGTCAGGGCTCGACTGGCTGGATCACAGCACTGTCTCTCTCTTCGCCGACTTCGACAACGATGGTGACCAGGACCTGGTGGTGGCCACCCGCAAGCTCCTCGCCATTCACGAGAACACCGATGGGACCGGCCTGAACTACAAGCGCATCCTGAAATTCCCGCAGGGCGACACCTCCTCCCTCGCGGCTGCAGACTATGATGGCGACGGGCTCCTCGACCTCTACGTCTGCAACTATCTCAACGATTCAGAGACCGAGACGGTTTCCCTCTCGGACTCCATTTACAACGGTATCGACGGCGGGATGAACCGGCTCTACCGCAATGAGGGAAAGCTGAGTTTTACTGACCAGACGGAGGCCACTGGCATGCAGGTGGAAGCCACCCGCATGAGCCTGGCAGCCTCCTGGGAGGACTTCGATAACGATGGCGATGTCGATCTCTACGTGGCCAACGACTTCGGTCCGAATTGCCTCTACCGCAACGACAAGGGCAAGTTCACCCAGATTGCGCCGGAGGTGGGCGCCGACGATCCCTCCACCGGGATGTCGATTACCTGGGGCGACATCAACCGGGATGGCCTGATGGACGCCTGCATCGGGAACATGTTCTCGGCAGCCGGGACCCGGGTGACCACCCAGCCCAAGTTCGAACAGGATCTCACCGAGGGACTGGATGCCGAGCGCATCGCCTACCTCGCCCGGGGCAACACCCTCCTCGTCAACCAGGGTGGAAAACTCTTCCAGGAACGCAGCGCCCAGGCCGGCGTGATCAACACCCAGTGGACCTGGGGAACGCTTTTCGGCGATTTCGACAACAGTGGCGGTCTCGACATGATGGCCATGAACGGCTTCATCACCGGCCCGGTGGTCGACGACTTGTGAAGTTTCTACTGGCGGCAGGTTCTGCCGGAATCAGGGACAAAAAGCCAATCGCGCGAGCAGCTTGAGATCTACCTCCGGGAAGGACGTTCCCTCAGCGGCCGGGAGCGCAACGTCATGTTTCTCAATACCGGCAACAACCACCGGCGCTTCTCCGACGTCTCTCCCATCTCCGGAATCGACCAGGACGGGGATGGACGCGGCATCAGCTTCACGGACTGGGATGCGGACGGTGACCTCGATGTGTGGGTCAGCAATCGCACCGCCCCCACCGTGCAGGTCTTTGAAAATCGCTGGGGTTCCCGGGTGGGAGATTTCATTGCCCTCAACCTGCAGGGGACCAGGGCGAATCGCGACGCCGCGGGAGCGCGAGTCACGATCCTTCTCAAAGGGGAGGAACAGGCGCCCCTCACCCGTAGCGTGCGTCTGGGGGAGGGGTTCCAGAGCCAGTCCTCCAAGCGCCTGCACTTCGGCCTTGGAAAGAACGCCACCATTTCCTCCGTGACCGTGCGCTGGCCGGGACCAACCTATGCCACCGAAACGTTCTCAGGCGTGGAGATCAACAGGTTCCACCTCCTGGTGGAGGGCTCCGGCCAGGCCAGGATCCTGCAACCCCGGGGGGCCAGGTTCGTAACTCCCGAGAATGCGGTCGTGAAGCCGGAGGAACGGATTAAAGGGCCGGAGAGCAGCAACAGCATCCTGCTCCCCACCCGTCAGCTCTTCCCCAAACTCTACTACCGTGATCTTGCCACCGGCAAGACCATGATCGGAGCCACTTCCGGCAAACCCACCCTCCTTCTTCTCTGGCACCCGTCCTGCGCCATGTGTTTCGAGGAACTGTCCATGTTCACCGGGAAGGCCGACAAGGTTCGCAGCCTCGGCATTGAGATCCTGGCCACCACGGCCGAGCCGGCTGAGGACGAGGATCCCGATGATGCCGCCCGCATCATCTCCAAGACCGGCTTCCCCTTCCCCGTCGGCTTCACCGCCGGGGAAGTAGTCGAACGCATGCTGGTGCTTCACCGTCACCTCTTCTACCGTCCCTACCATCTGAGTGTGCCCACCTCCTTTCTCCTCGACAAGGATGGGCGCATGGCTGCGATCTACCGGGGTGCAATCGATCTCGAAGAGGTCGCGGAACACCTCAAGGCTCTCGCCATCCCCGACGAAGAACTCCTCTCCCGGATCCGCCCCTTCGAGGGTAGCCGGTTCGAACCGCCCATGGGGCTGCGGCCCTCGGTCCTCATAAAGACTTACATCGAAAACCAGATGCCCGACGAGGCCGAGCGCGTCTTCATCGCAAGCATCGAGAACGAGTCGGTCAGGGACCAGATCAATGAGATCATGGCCACCCTGGGGCAGAGTTACTTCCTGCAGAAAAAGTTTGCCGAGGCCAAGCCCCTCTTCGAGCAGGTGGTGACGCGTGATCCCAAGGACGCCAAGTCCCGCAACACTCTCGCCGCCATCTGCCTGAAGGACGGAAACATGGCCGAGGCCAAGCGCCTGTGGCGGGAGGCCTCTGACCTCGAGGAGGCTTTCTCGGCTCCCCGCTTCAATCTCGGCAAGCAACTCATGAAGGAGCAGCGGACCGCGGAGGCCATGATCCTCTTCCTCGAATACTGGGTCCTCGAGCCCGATTCCCCGGACGCCCACAATTACCTCTCCATGGGCTACATCCGTGGTCGTGAGTTCGCCAAGGCCAAGATTCACCTCAAGCGCCTCATCGAACTGCGCCCCGACGATGGCATCGCCTACACCAACCTGGCCAAGGTCTACCTCGCCCTCCGCAATGTCGCCGCCGCCCGGGACATCATCACCCGCGGGCTCCAGGCCGAGGATATCGACCCGCGCAGTCGGCAGGCCCTCCAGCAGTTGAGCGAACGTCTGTGACCATCGGCCCTTCCGGTCGGAATGGCGGTGGAGTCGACAGGGCTCCACCACCTTTTTGTTTCCCGG
>Ga0310120_10001024_pt1 | contig 21151 bp, 19 predicted proteins | sample CB27_AW_983_MG_FD_203506 | JGI IMG/M metagenome (GOLD analysis project Ga0310120, IMG submission 203506) | Marine microbial communities from Western Arctic Ocean, Canada - CB27_AW_983 | ecosystem: Environmental > Aquatic > Marine > Oceanic | place: Canada: Western Arctic Ocean | collected...
CTGAACCGGCGGAGGTTGAACCGGCGGAGGACTCAGAGTCACCCACGAAGGAGTCCCTTGCCGGGGTGTGGACCAACAAGTCGGGCAAGAAGATTGAGGCCACGCTTCTCGAGGTAAAGGGCGATAAGGCTGTTCTGAGGATGGCCAACGGGAAGACATACAGCTACCCGATCGCCAGTCTCGATGCGGAGAGCCAGAAGAGGGTGAGGGAGTTTGCCGCGGCAACAGAGGATTAATGCCGAGGAGACAGCACTCCTCCAGGGCCGGGGGCAAAATCATTTCTGCCAACCACGCCAGGGATCTGATACGCCTTGGGAGCCATGAAGCGGATCGTAACCATTCTCGCGTTAGCGGGAACCCTGCTTTTGGTCGGGGGGTGTCAGACGGCGACCACTCCCGCGACCTCGATGCAGTTGCAGAAGTCCTACAAGGAGGAATTCGGGGCCGTGGTCAGTATCAGGAAGGTCACCTACAACGATTCCCCGGATGATGGCGACGGTGTGGTCGGTGGCGTGATCGCAGGTGCTTTGATCGGTTCTGATGATGGCGCGGCCTTCGAGGGCGCAGTGATCGGCGGGTTACTGGGCGGACTGGGTGAGAAATTTGCGGGCAAGACCGCCTTTGAAATCCGGATCAGGAAGGACGGGGGCGAACTGGTCACCGTGCTCCAGCGGGCGCGAGGGATCCGGGATCTCCGTGCGGAGGACCGGGTCCGGATCCTGACCGATCCCACGGGGGGCACGATCGTCGAGAAGATCCAGCCCCCGCCGTCTTAACCAGCCCTGTTCTGAATTGTTGAAGACGCTTTCGGGTCTCCTGTGTACGACGGTCTGAATCTGGGTTCTCGGCAATTGCTCTCCACCATTCACCTCAGGGTGCCAGTCCCCGCATGATGCCTGCCGACGTAATCCCCCACTTGCAGATGATGTGAGTCTCCTGCGCTGAGACAACAGGGGTGAGGATGCAGGGGGTGAATCCGCGGGGATCAGAGCAAGCCTGTTTCAGACCGGAACAAGCAAGTCCGGCAGCTGCGCGAGGTTGGTGATCAGGGCATCGGGGGAGTGCAAGACGGTCTGGTCAGAATGCAACCGCAGGGAGCGATTGTCACCGGCGAAGAGGACGGTGTGGAAGCCGAGTTCGGCGGCGGGGTGGATGTCCTTGTGGGCGTCGTTGCCGAGGTAGAGGGTTTCGGCAGGGGCGATGCCTCGTTGATCCAGCCTTTCGCGGAGGATCCGGTAGAGAGCAGGTCCCGGTTTGGCGACGCCATGCTGGTAGGAAAAGAGACAAAGGTCCTCCTCGAAACCCAGTTCTTCGAGATCCCGGCCCAGGAGGGCCGGGAAAAGGAGGGGGGTGTAGAACTGGGCGTTGGAGACAATGCCGAGGGTGAGGCCCCTGCCGCGCAGAGTGACCAGGGTTTCGGAGGCTCCAGGCATGGGCCAGACCGGGTTGGTGATGCACTCGCAGGCAAGGGCTGCATGTTCGAGTTCCGGGCCACAGGGCTGATCTAGCAGTTCGCTCCAGAGATCGCGGATTTCAATTTCGGGGTATCTGATGCCCTGGTCACGGGAGACTGCGTGTTCCCGGCTGACGAGGTCGTGGAGTCGGTCGGTGAGCGAACGGTTTTCGGAAGGGGACGGGATCCCGTATTTTTCGAGGATGGCCCGGAGGGGATCTTCGCGGGGTGACTCTTCCTCGGGACGGCGATCTCCACAGGAGGAGATAAAGAGGGTGCCGTAGACGTCGAAGATGACGGCCCGGATGCCCGGGAAGCTGGGCAGGACCGGGTCACAGGAGGTGGGAACAGGCCTCATCTCCCGGGAGAGTTCCCGGATGATTTGAATGGCGGCAGGATTCATCTTCAGGATCGCAGGAAGTGAAAGCGCTCCGGTTTGAGGAACTGCCCAAGGACCGCCCGCCGGTCGAGCCAGGTGGGGGCTTCCGGGGTTGCGGCGGCGAGTTCACGGTAGAGGTCCTGATGCGCTTCGGCGTAGCGGGCAACCGAATAGGGTTTGAGAGCCCCGGGGGCGGCAGGGGGGACATGATGTTCCAAGGCGTCGGCCAGCCACTCGGTGGCGGGCACGGCGAAACCGCCGCTGTTGATGAGGAGATCTCCGGGGGAGACGAGGGCACGGGGAAAGATTTCCAGTTGCAGTTCCTCGGGGAGATTCCCGAAGTCGAGAAACTTGCCCCGATCAAGTGTCGCAAGAGTTTCGCTCACGATACGGTTGGGAAACGGTTCTCCACAGGAGTGATACAGGCGGCGAAGGTGATCGCGCAGGAGGGTGCGCAGGTGGTTTTCGTTCACCCAGGTGCGCGGGATCAGGATCTCCTGATAGAGAGCTCCGAGGTTCACGTCGTCGGGCACGAAGGGGGAGGTGATCTCAGGAAGATTACGTCCCAGGAGAGGTTTCCCCAGGGCCAGAGGTTCGAGGAAGGAGAGGCCGAAGCCTTCCGCGATGGAGGTGGTGACGAGATGGGTGGAATGAGCCAGCCAGCTCGCGTAGGAAGAGTCCATGTCATCGCGGGGCGACGAGCGCCCTACGACCCCCATCCTGACGGGGAGATGGTATTGCTTTGCCGCCCGGATCCATTGATCATAGATCGGACGCCAGGCGGGATTGTCTGGCGCGAGGGCCAGGGCGAAGGAGGTTCCGGGAGGCGCAAGGGCGGAGAGGAGACAGAACTCCCCGAGATTCTTGCGGCGAATTCCCCGCACGGGATAAAGGACGAAGGGGGTAGCAGGCTCACGGGTTGTCCGGGGGAATTCTGTCGGTGCTCGGACGGCATTAGGAAGTAGCGAGATTTGTTCCGCAGGGACTCCGGAGGCCAGCAGGAGAGCCTGGTCGCGCGAGTTGACAGTCAGGTAGCGGATCTGTGGGGCGAGGGGATAGAGATGCTCGTGGGTGAGCAGGTTTTCGTAATTCTCCGGTCGTCCATCCTCTGCAAGGTCATGGAGATGGAGGACGAGGGGCGTGCGGCTTCCGGCCAGTTCGGCTACGAGTCCGGGAAAAAGGGTATTCTTTCCCAGGGTCGGGTTGTGGAGATGCCAGCAGGTTGGTTCCTCATTCAGGACCTGGGTCGCGATCTGAAGAAGTTGCTGGGCGAGTCGGGTGCTGTCCAGGGCTTCGGGTTCTCCACTGTCTTGATAGTCGAGAGAGGGGACGACCGTTACGGGAAACCGGCTGGGGTCCTCAGGTGAGGTGCCCGCCAGAATGACGTGGGCGATCCCCGCCCGGGCGAGAGCTTCGGACTGTCTTTCGATCACCCGCGTCACTCCACCGGGACGCAGGTGGTAGTGTATAAGAGCGACCGACATGGGCAGAAAGCCTGTATTCCGGGTTAGCGGGTCTCCGGACGCGGAAGGCGGTCGGGGTGATTCACGGGGAGGGTGTCCTGGTCCGGCGTCAGGGCCCGGCGGGGAAACTTCCGAAGGTATTCGGGGAGGTTGACCAGGGGAGGGCGTTCTTCTTCCACGAGTTCGGTGGTGACTTCCCGATAGTGAGGTCCGGTGATCTCCAGAGCCCGGTAGATGTTGGAGATCTCAGCGGGCGCGGTGACTTTGCCATCCTTGAGGAGCCGGCTGAGGAAAGACTGCAGAATCCCGAAGGACATCCTTCCGAGGGCGGCGGTGGATTGGTTGCGATGCACTCTTCGTTCAAGATTGACCTGTGCGAATGCGCCCATGCCCCAGCGAGTGTAAACATCCAGGATGTGCGAGGTCTCCACGCCATAACCAATCGGGAAAGGGATCCTCTCAAGGAGGTTGCGGCGGACGGCATACTCACCGGAAAGAGGCTGGAAGAGCTGAGTCAGTTCCGGATAGAAGAGTGAAAAGAGCGGGCGGACGAGGATCTCGGTGACCCGGCCTCCGCCGCTGGCCCGGATGTCCCCGGCAGGTTGGACGATCGGGCGTTCGTAGAAGGCCTTCACGTAGCCTATGTCCTCATTCCGGATCAGGGGGGCGATAAGTCCGTAGACAAAGCGCGGGTGGATGTTGGCGATGTCGGCATCCACGTAGCAGATGATGTCGCCCTGGAGCTGGTAGACCGCCTTCCAGAGGTTTTCGCCCTTGCCGCGGTTGAAGCCATGGGAAGGGAGGATGTCGGCGGAGTGGTAGAAGTCGGCACCGTAGGAGGTGGCGATTTCTGCCGTGCGATCGGACGACCCGGAATCAATGACGGCCAACTCGTCAACGAGCGGGAAGCGATCCATGAGCGCGCTCTTGAGGACCACGATTTCCTTCCCGATGGTTGTCTCCTCGTTAAGAGTGGGTATGCAGAGCGAGATACGCAGCCCGGACTTTTTCTTGGACCTGCACAGCGCTTCCAGGTCGGCAAACTCCCGGTGGTGAAAGGTGCGGGACTTCAGCCAGGACACGTTCTGTTGGGGATAGAAAGCTGAGGCAGAGTGCCCTGAATGCTACGTTTCACTTGGATCGGACACAGCGGAATCCGGTGTGATTGGTGGGCGAGAGGGACTCCGAGTAGTGCCGGGCGGCCGGTCGATAGCGCAGGCAGTAGGTGTGGTGGCAGAGATGAGATCCTCCCTTGGTGACCCAGAGCCAGGCCAGTCGGTGGAAAGGTTCCTCGGCGGGATAGTTCTTGCTCTGGAGAAATTCCTGCACCATGGGCTGGCTTACCGGCTTGTCGGGGCCCTTGGGATTGGCTTTTGGTTCCGGGAGTTTGACGAAGGTTGCGTAGTAGTTGGGGCGATAGAGATCAGCGCAGTGTTCCCATACATTTCCGGCCATGTCGTAGAGTCCGTAGGGGTTCGGAGGGAAGGATTTTACGGGTGAGGTGCCCGGGAAACCGTCCTTGGCGGTGTTGTTGTTCGGGAATTCCCCCTGGAACACATTGGCCTGCCATTTTCCCCGGGGCTGCGGCTCGTCACCCCACATGTAAAGCTTGTGATCAAGACCTCCCCGGGCCGCCCGTTCCCATTCGGCCTCGGTGGGAAGCCGCTTTTCGGCCCATTTGCAATAGGCAAGCGCGTCCTCGTGAGTGATGCAGACAACCGGATGATTCATCCGGTCCCTGATGCTGGAAGCCGGGCCCTGCGGATGCCGCCAGTTGGCGTCCTCCGTGAACTGCCACCACTGCCACTCGGCACCGGGACGGAACAGTTCCACCTTGGCGCGAGGAGACTTGAAGAGAAGTGCTCCGCCCTTGAGTTGATCGGGAGGAGCGTTGGGAAAGTCCTTGGGATCCCAGCCACGCTCGGCCTGGGTCTGGTAGCCGGTGTCCTTGGCGAATTCCATGAACTGGCGGTTGGTGACCTCGGTGAGATCCATCCAGAACCCATCTACCGTCACAGTATGGACGGGGGCCTCCTCCGGATATTCGGCTCGGGTCTGCTTGAATTTATGGTCTGACCCCCGGGTGAAGCTCCCCCCCGGAATCCAGACCATGCCCTCGGGGGGGGGCTGAGCTGCGCCCCTGTCAGGCTGGGGGGCGGTGGCGGGGGTGGGCTTTTCCTGTCCTGGGGAAGAGGACGCGCCGAGGCCGAGCAGAAGCAGGGAAAGGAAGGAACTGCGCATTGTGATTTGGCTTTCTGTGAATAAATGATCATTTTCACGCACTGGCTATGACCAAATTTCGGCCATGCATTGACCTGCACGACGGTAAGGTGAAGCAGATCGTGGGGGGATCTCTTCGTGACGACGGTTCGGCACCGGAGGAAAATTTCGTCTCGGGGCAGGATGCGGACTGGTTTGCTGAGAAATTCCGGAAGGATGATCTGGCCGGCGGGCATGTCATCATGCTTGGACCAGGGAATGAAGAAGCCGCCTGCGGGGCGCTGGCAGAGTGGCCCGGAGGTCTCCAGGTGGGTGGCGGAATCACCCTTGCGAATGCGGCAGCCTGGCTGGAGGCAGGAGCCAGTCATGTCATTGTCACTTCGTGGCTCTTTGATGAAGAGGGTCGATTTCTTCCGGAGCGTCTCCGAGCGCTCTCACGCGAGATCGGGGCAGAACGGATCGTGGTGGATTTGAGTTCGCGACGCAGGGGCGGCGGGTGGACGGTTACGATGAATCGGTGGCAGACCCTCACCGATCTGGAGATCACCACTCAACAGCTTGACCGTCTGGCAGGTGACTGTGCGGAGTTCCTGGTGCACGCCGCCGACGTGGAAGGGAAGTGTGAGGGGATTGATGCGGATCTGGTCGAACTTCTCGGGTCATGGGGAGGGAGACCCCTGACCTATGCCGGAGGGGTGGCGAACATGAAGGATCTCCAACTGGTGGAAGAATCCAGCGGCGGCAGGGTCGACGTGACCGTCGGCAGTGCCTTGGACCTTTTTGGTGGAAGCGGAATCACTTATGAGCAGTTGACGGCCTGGAATGCGGGCGCACGCGGATGAAGGCGTTCGGAGTAATCATGGCAATCATGGTAGTAGTCCTGCTGGTGGGCGGAATCCATCGCAGGCTGAGAAACCGTCGCCGGGGTGAGGTGCGGGCCATGCTCTTAGGCGAGGAGGAGCGGGCCCTCCTTTGCGAGAAGGTTCCGCTTTATGCGCGCCTGCCGACTGGCCTCCAGCATAAGCTCGAGGGACTGATTCAGGGCTTCATCCACGAGATTGGATTTGAACCCTGCGGGCATCTGGACGAAGTGACCCTTGAGATGCAGTTGCTCATTGCGTCCCAGGCCTGCCTGTTGCTGCTGGAGAGCGGATACGACCACTTCGGCCGGTTGCGCAGTGTGCTGATCTATCCCGATGCCTACCAGGCACGGGACGAAAGGGGGGTGGAGAGCATACGACTGGGCGAGAGCTGGGGGAATGGAAGTGTCGTGCTCTCGTGGGAGAGTGTGCGGCAGGGATCCATGAATCCGGAGGATGGACGTAACGTCGTCCTCCATGAGTTTGCCCACCAACTGGATCAATTTGACGGGCGGGCCGATGGGCTCCCGGTATTGAAGAGTCGGGGCCACTATCCCGAATGGGCCGAGGCGATGAAGGCTTCTTATCAGAAGCTTCGGGCGAGGGTGGAGAGGGGCGCCCGGACGGTCCTGGACGATTACGGGGCCACTAATCCGGCCGAGTTCTTTGCGGTTGCCACGGAAACTTTTTTTGAGAAGCCCGAGCAACTGGTGAGGGAGCACCAAGGTCTCTACGAGCAGCTGAAACGCTTTTACGGTCTCGATCCTCTTGAGTGGGAGTAACTTGTGGGGGCGAAAGGGGCCTTCATGGGAGAGAATCAGAGATCCCGGCTTGATTTAGTTAACATTTCTTAATAATCTCCCGTCGAATTGAGAGATGAGTGAGCCCGGCCGCCCCTTGGAAACAGACCCTTTTGAAGAAACCCTCGCGCCCCTCCCGACCAAGGGGGACGGGGAAAGTGTAGAGACAAGCAAGCCGAAGGCTGTTATCGCGGAGGCACGGTCGGAAGGGAGCCAGGAGGGCGAAGGCGCGGAGTCACGGCAGGGGGACGGATCCAGTGTGCTGGCCCGGGTGGAACGCCTTGACAGGGACGCCGAGGATGCCACGGAGGCGACGATTCCAACCGGGCCGCGGTGGAAGTTCTGGAAACGCCCTAATAAAGGTGACCGGCAACTTGAAACCTTGCGACAGGGAGCGACCGAAATGGTCAGCCTGATGAGGTCCATACGCGATCACCTTGAAGGTGAGCACCGTGATCGCAAGGGACTGATGAAAACCCTCACTCCTCTCCCCGTTGCAGTGGAAAGTCTTCAATCGATGAGCGAGCGCCAGGCTGAAACCGGTCGCACCCTGACGGGATTGAGGAAGACTCTGGAGCAAAGGGCGGAAAAGGATGGTCTGATGATACGTTCTCTGGATCGGATGGGGCACACGATGACGCACGTGGAGGAGACCTTCGAGAAACTTGGGAAAACCCTTTCCGGGATGGACCAGGCCAACCAGCTCGGTGCCAAGAACATGGAGTTGCTCGGCGAACGCGTTTCCGATTCCGGGCGCTTCATGAACGAGTCATTCGTTCAACTGCGGGAGGCTGAACGGGATTTCACCAATTACCTGTCACTGACTTCCCGCCGCAGTGGCATGGCAATGGCAGCAGTTTGCAGTCTTCTGGTGGTGTCCGTGGTGGCGGTTGGCTTCATGTTCCGGGAGAATCGAAACCTGCTGACCGCGATCCAGAAGAATGGGTCGCTCGTGGTTCAGGTTCCCCGGAATGCACCCACGGCCGAAGCGTCCCACAGACTGGCGCTTTTTGATGAGCAGCTGAGACAGGTTGATGATGGGATCGGGGAACCCGATCGTGAGATCGTGACCAAACCCGGGGATCTGGACGCTGAAGGGGCGGAAGAGGTTGTTCCTGTGGACACGCAAGCCACCGGGTTGCTCTCCATACGCAAACCGCCCCGGAGGGAGTAGTCGTCTGCGTGATCCGGCATGCGATCTTCCGGCTTCCGGCTTCCCGCCAGTTGGAGTAAGAAGGGGGGGAGCGCATGTGGTATTACCTGCAAAACGGCCAGCAAGTGGGACCGGTTTCGAAGGAAGAGTTACAGGGACTTCTTCAGAGCCAGTCCCTTCCAGTGACAACCGGGATCTGGAGCAGGGGGATGCCGGAATGGGTGCCCGCCAATCAGGTAGCCGAGGTGATAGCGGGCGTAACCGGTGGGTATATCCCGCAACCTGTTGCTGGTAGCCCTTATGCGAGGGCTTCTGCACCTGCTCCCAACGGGATGGCGATCGCCAGCATGGTCCTGGGAATCATGGGTGTGCTTGGGGCGGCGATCCTCACCTCAGTTCCTGCGATCATATGCGGCCATATCGCACGTCGACAGATTCGAAATGCGGAAAGGCGAGAGGGGGGAGAGGGAATGGCCCTGGCGGGGTTGATCCTTGGGTATATGGTAACGGTGCTGAGCGTCCTTGCGGTTGGGCTCTTCATCGTGTTCATGTGGGTTGCAGTGGATACGACGAGTAACTTGCCAAGCACCCCTAGTCCTGCGCCCCTTCCGTCCACGCCGTAACTGTAGCCCTTGGCGGTTCTTTCTCAGGGGCGTGCGATAAGGTAAATTCCGCCGCAGGCGTGATCAGCGGGCTCCTGGGTGATTTCCTCATCAGTCCCCCCGCTCCGGGCCGCGGCGCCCATGAGTCACTACCCCTTGCCCTTGGAAGATCTTGACAATTGGTCCTCACGAAGTGGATTGATCGTGGTGGGCGATGGAATGGTATTACGCGAAAAACAATAAGCAGGAAGGACCGGTGTCCGGTGCCACGCTCAAGAGCATGATTGTGTCGGGAGAGATTGCTTCTACCGACCTGGTCTGGCGCAAGGGTATGGATGAATGGAGGCCCGCAGCTGAGATCAATGATTTTGAGTCTGTCGGAGTTGTTGAGCCTGTGGGAATTGTGGCCCCTCCAGGTGGTTCCCAGATTTCGCAGGCTCTTCCGCCGGGTGTCCCCGGCGGGCAGGTCACTCCCACGGCCACTCCAAACAATTCCTCGGCCATTGTCAGCATGATATGCGGGATTGTAGGGTTGTCCGCTCCATGCCTTTGTGGGTTTCCCGTGATCGCCTCAATTGTAGCGATCATAATGGGTCATGTGGCCCGGAGTGAGATACGGAAGGCTGGAGGCATGCAGGGGGGAGAAGGGATGGCGTTGGCGGGCCTCATCCTGGGCTATGTCGGAACAGGGTTAATGGTTGGTGGGGTTTTAATCGGATTGATGATGGAGGTGGGTTTGTAACGGGTTCTCAGGAACTCTTGCTAACGGCGGCAGGCGTGAGATGACAAGGAGAGCCCCTGGGACAGCGAAGCGGGTCCTCTCGTGAAGGGACAGCAGGGCCGGGACTGCGGCAGGGGGAATAACCGGAGCAGGAGTTGCCCGGGGAGGGACCTGATATCTTGCTGGCTTCAGACCGGGTTTGTCGGTATTAGTCAGCGCGCGGCTGAAGTGACTGGAGACCAGTTGAGCCTCGCTGCCTGGAACAACCAGACAAGATAATGGAATGGTTCTACGCGAAGAATGGGAAGCGGGAAGGACCGGTGTCTGGCGCAACCCTCAAGAGCATGATTGTGTCGGGAGAGGTTGCCTCCACCGACCTGGTGTGGCGGGAGGGAATGGCCGACTGGAGACCCGCAGCTGAGATCAATGATTTTGAGTCTGCCGGAGTTGTTGAGCCTGCCGGAATCGTGGCCCCTCCGGGCGGTTCCCAGATCCCACAGGGGGGTGTTCCGCAACCGGGTCAGGTGCCGGGAGCTCCGGTAGCGCACGCGCCGATTTCCAACTACCTCATCCCGGCCATCCTGGTGACGATTTTCTGCTGCTGGCCCTTCGGGATCCCGGCGATTGTTTTCGCGGCAAAGGTGGATGGCCTGGTCTCGCGTGGTGACATCGCGGGCGCGGTGGAGGCCTCCAGGAAGGCCAAGACCTGGACGTGGGTCTCCTTTGGCTGTGGGCTCGGTATTATATTGATCTACGGTGTGTTTATGACGATCGGGATCGGCGCGGGACTGTGAAACAGCGCCTGGCATTGGTTCTGGCACTGGGGGTGCTGGGTGTGCTGGGTCTCTGCTATATACAGCGAAATGATCCGGAGGCAGGGGGAGCCTATTTCCCGAAGTGCATGTTCCGGGAGGTCACGGGGTTGCATTGTGCCGGGTGTGGGGGGACCCGGGCGACCCATGCGTTGACTAATCTTGAACCAGGAGTGGCCTTCCGGAAGAATCCCCTGCTTGTGATCCTGCTCCCCCTCCTGGTTGTCGGGGTTGTGCTGGAATCGGCGGCGTGGGTGATCGGGAAAGGTTATCGTGGGCCGCGGGTGCGACTGCCGGGGCAGTTGGCGTGGTCCCTGCCGGGTATCATCGTCGCATTCTGGATTCTCCGGAACATCCCGGGGTGGCCCTTCGAACTGCTGGCCCCCCGCTAGGTGCCAAGATCAGGATGGACCGTTCTGGCGTCCGAGGCTCTCGACATACTTGGCCAGGATGTCCGCTTCCAGATTGACCCGCTGGCCGGGACGGGCTGACTGGAGGTTGGTGGCCTCGAAGGTATGAGGCGTGATCCAGAAGAGGGCGGATTTTTCCCGGAGTTCGGCAATGGTCAGGGAGATCCCGTCCACCGCCAGGGAGCCGCGGGGAATGCAGTAGCGCATCACGTCCGGGGGGAGCGTCATTTCGTAGCGGTGGTCTTGACCGTGGGAAGAAAGATCGATGATTTCACCGGTGCCGTCGACGTGTCCCTGCACGAAATGTCCACCAAGACGTCCGTCTGCCGGGAGGGCCCGCTCCAGGTTGACCAGATCACCGTTCCGCAGGCCGTCCAGGGAGGTGACCGAGAGGGTCTGGGTAAGGACGTCAAATCCGGCAGTGCCGCCCTCCTGGTGCGCCACCGTGAGGCAGCATCCGTTGATGGACACGCTTTCCCCGATGGCGAGGGAATCCGCGAAGGGAACCTCAACCACCAGACGGGCCTGCTCATCAAGCGTTTCAAGCGAGGCGACGTGCCCGGTTGCTTCGACCAGTCCCGTGAACATAGGCGATGGTTATAGGAGCATGAATGCCATCCCGACGATGACCGTGGGCACGAGGGCGGCAAGAGCGAGTTTGGCAGGGGAAACGCCCCCCTGGAAGAACCGGCCCAGGATGGCCTGGCCGGCTGGATTGGGGGCATTGGCGATCACGGTGAGTCCCCCGCCCGTGACGGCACCGGCAACGACGGCATACTTGGCGGCGTCGGCCAGCTGGGGGGCCTGGGAGGCGAGGTAGGTGACCGCTGCATTGTCGTTGAAGGCAGTAAGGATGGCCGCTCCGCTCATGAGAATCCACTCATTATGAAAGGTGGTGAGGAGGAGCTCAATCCACCAACCCTGGCATCCGCCGTGTACCACCAGCCCGGCCAGGAAACATCCCACCAGGAGGGGCATGCGCATCCTGACGTCGTTCTGGTGGTGACCGGTAGCCTCGGTGAAACCCAGGAGGATGAGGAATCCGCCGAGGAAAAGCGGGGGATAGTGTGCCATGAAGACCGTCCAGCCGAGGAAAAGAAGATGAATGGCGGTTATGACGGGAGGAATAGGATCCTCCCGATCCTCCCAGCGCGCGGGCTGATTCGGATCATGTAGGCTGGAAGGATTCTCAAGATCGGAGAATTGCCTGCGGAAGAGAAGGAAATAGAGGGAGTTGGAGAGGACGATGCCGAGGATGGCCTTCCAGCCGAAGTTGGTGATCATGAACCCCATGTCCCAATCCCATCGTTCGGCCACCATGAGGACCGGAGGGGCTGCAAAATGGGTGAGGGTGCCACCGACGGAGACGTTCACGAACAGAAGACCGATGGTGGCATAAGCGAAGGTGGAACTTGGTTTCAGGGAGTAGAACCTTTTGGCCAGCAGGAGGGCCGCAATGGTCATGGCCGCCGGTTCGGTGATGAAGGAACCCAGGAGGGGAGTGAGGGTCAGGATGGAGAACCACCACGCCGCCGGGGTGCCGCCGAAAAGGCAGGCCACCCTGTTGACACAGGCTTCAGAGAGCCGGATGACGGGTCGGGTGGCGGCGATGGCCATGATGACAATGACGAAGAGCGGTTCGGTGTAGGTGACGTCGTGACCGAGGTAGTGCTGGACCTCTCCGATTCCGTGCAGGAACCCGTTTCCGGGGGCGATGCCCTGGCACCAGACAACCGCTCCTGCGAGGGCGATGACCCAGATACCAAAGACAGCCTCAACCTCTCCCAGGGTATGGAAGAACCAGGCCCGGAAGGAGACGTCGTCCTTGGCGTCTTCCTCCGGTTTATCAACCGCCCTCCGCCTCTTCTCCTCGATCACCTTGCGGTGCCGGGCCTCATGGAGGTGAGCCCTTTCCTTGAAGACTCCCGAGAGGAAGGTGTGGAGAATGGCGCAGGCAAAGATGATGGTTGCGATCAGGTTGAAATGGTGCTGCGCAACTGCCCTTTTCCTGAGCTTTTCCCAGAGGGTGTTGTCCTTTCCTTCAAAGGCCACATGGTCGGGATCGGTGTAGGCCGGCAGGGGCAGGGGAAAATGGGCGTGCTGATCCTTCTCAAGTTCCCACTTGCCCCCCCTGGGGTAGGCCGGCTCCTGATCCCCGGCCGCCGAGGCAGGGCCCAGTCCGGAGAGGAGGATGAGGGCTAACAGGATAAGGGCGCGCGCGCTGGTCATCTTCGGGAGGGACTCTAAGCTCCGCCCTTGCAGGGGCAATGACAATTGGGTGTCTTGCCTGAAGGGGGTTTCGAGCTAGGTTATGTGCGTGATGAGGACCTTGACAGGGTTGCTGCTGGTTCCCCTGGCAGTTGGCCTGATCTCTTCCTGTAGCCGGATTCAACGGCTGTCGCAGGGGAAACCTGAACCCAGTCCGGCGGAAGCCTTCAAGGTTCCCTCCATGTTCCAGCGGGGCGGGGGGAGGGCGAATGCCCAAGTCAAGGTGACTCTTGAGGATGCTTCCCAGTTGACGCCGGAGAGTGCGGACCGGATCCGGGCCCGGGAGGAAGATCTGATGTGGACAGACCCCGACAACCCCGAACAGGGACTGGAGGGGATGGAAGAGGTCATGGCCGAGAGCTCCCGCAGGGGGGCCTGGCTCACCAGTTACTCGGAGGCCCGGCGGGCGGCCATGCGGGAGGGAAAGCCCATGCTCGTCTGGTTCACCGATACGCAGTTCAGTCCGCTCTGCCGCTCCCTGGATGCCGAGGTCTTCTCCAAGGCTCCGTTCAAACAGTGGGCGTCGGGATCGGTAGTTCGAGTGCGACTTGATTTCAATGTGAAGGGACGGAGTGGTGGACCAGGTCGCTCCGCAATGGACGACCGGGTGCGTAAAGAGAACTATCTGCAGGCTCTCAAGGAGCGCTACAGGGTGCTGGGCCTTCCCACGGTGCTTGTCATGAACCCGGACGGAACCGTGGTATCCCGCTACCGGGGCTACAAGAAGAGCTACTTCGACTTTTATCTGGCCCGGCTGAAGAACGATACCGGGCGCGCTGTCCAACTACACCGGAAGTGGCAGGATAACATGGGACGGCGTGGCTACCGGGAGTGGAAGGATGCCCGGGGGCGGACAGTCTTTGCCAAGCTGGCCCGATACCGTGGAGGGGACATGATCCTGGTCGAACCTGATGGCAAGCGTCTCCATGCGAGGGAAAGAAATCTCTCCAGTGCCGACCGGGCGTGGATAGCGACCGAAAAGGCGAAAAACGGTAATTAGATCATTTGTGATTGGTTATCGAGGCGGGGAGGGAGCACAGTCCCGCCGAAGAGCCGAAACAAAGCGGTTAATCATCGGACCTCCATGGAGAACGTTATCATCATCGGGACCGGTTGCGCCGGTTGGACAGCCGCCATCTACACGGCACGGGCAAACCTGGAGCCCATCGTCCTTGCCGGGGATCAGATCGGTGGGCAGTTGACCACGACCAGCGAGGTTGAGAACTATCCGGGGTTCCCGCAGGGGGTGGACGGCTCGACCCTCATGTTCAGCATACAGCAACAGGCCGAAAAATTCGGAGCCCGCATCGAATACAGGACGGCAGACCGGGTAGACAGGGCGAATGACGGAACTTTCGTAGTGAACTGTGGGAAGGAGAGACTTGAAGCAAGGACCGTGATTGTGGCTACCGGAGCCCGTCCCCGCCTTCTTGGATTGCCCAACGAAGAGAATGGCAAGAACGGGTTGACCACCTGTGCCACCTGCGACGGGGCCTTCTACAGGGACATGCCGGTGGCGGTGGTGGGGGGCGGAGACTCTGCCTGTGAGGAGGCAACCTTTCTCACCAGGTTCGCCACCAAGGTCTACCTCGTTCACCGGCGTGATGAACTCAGGGCATCCAAGATCATGGCTGAGCGGGCGCTCGCCCATGAGAAGATTGAACCGGTCTGGAACACCGAACTCACAGCCTACCATCCCGGAGAGGATGGCAAGATGGAGTCAGTGAGCATCCGCAACCGGGAAACAGGTGAAGAGGGTGCCCTTGAGGTAAAAGGTGTTTTCGTCGCCATCGGACACATTCCGAACAGTGGATTCCTCAACGGTCTCGCGGATCTCGACGAGAGCGGATACATCCTCCAGATTCCCGGAAAGACGGCGACAAAGACACCCGGGCTCTATGCCGCGGGCGATGTAGCGGATCATTATTACCGCCAGGCCATCACCGCGGCGGGTCAGGGATGCGCCGCCGCTCTGGAAGCGGAACGTTATCTTACGGATCAGGAAGATTAGGAGGATCGAAGAAAACCTCTTACCATTTGATGAAAATGATGCGGAATTCTTGTCAGGTTTCCGCATGAGAGGACCAGAAGAGCTGCCTTTTACCTCCGTTTGCCCTCTTGGCAGCTGCACCCCGTATAATGCCGCGAAAGTAGTGACAGCGACGGGGTTCATCGGCATTATCACTCAGACGCATTGATATGACAGAATTGCTGATTGGCCCGGCCAGGAACACTGGATGCCGTGATATTGACGGTCTCTCGGAAGTGATTATCGCCGCTGCAGCCGGACAACGAAGTCCCCTGGACGACATCCTCGACGCGGAGATGGTCGACGAGGAACCTTATATGCGAAGTCTCTCCGCCGCCCTTGGACTCCATTGGCTGGATGAGATCCCGGCGCCGCTTGAACCTCTCCCGCTCAGGAAGATCTGCGGACCCCAGGTTGCCTTGCGCCACCGGATCCTGCCGATCGAGTTCGAGGGAAGCGAGGAGCATGGCAACCAGCGTCTCGTTATCGTAACATATGACCCGCTCAATCTCGCCGCCCGCCAGGCAGCGGTGCAGGCCGTGGAGATGCCCATCGTGTGGCGGATGGCTTCACGGCGCAGGGTTCATGACGGTCTGCGACGTCTCTACGGGGTTGGAGCCGATACCTTCGAGCAGATTCTGGAGGGCCGGGATCTCGACTATGACAATCTTGAGCAGAGTGACGAGGCCAGCGTTATCGACGACGACGAGGACGAGGAGGCCAGCGTGGTCAAGTTCGTGAACCAGATTATCCGGGAGGCGCTCGAACAACGCGCCACGGATATCCATGTCGAGCCTCTTGCGGATAATCTGCGCATTCGCTACCGGGTGGACGGTGTGCTGCTGGACATCGCGGTGCCTGAGAACATCAAGGCCCTGCAAAGCTCGGTGATCGCACGCCTGAAGATCATGTCGCGTCTCGACATTGCGGAGCGGCGTTTGCCGCAGGATGGACGGATCAATTTGTCTTTCGAGGGATCCGGGATCGACGTGCGGGTGGCCACGGTGCCCACGGTGGAAGGAGAGAGCGTGAGTCTCCGTCTTCTGAACCAGCAGAGATTCAACGTGGAGATGCTTTCTCTTGAAGACGAGGTAAAGGAGAAGATCGATCGCCTTCTCGGACTCTCCAATGGCATCATCCTGATTACCGGTCCTACCGGATCGGGCAAGTCGACCAGCCTTTACTCCTTCCTCTCGGAAGTGAACGCACCGGAGACGAGGATCGTGACAATCGAGGATCCGGTGGAGAACAAACTTAATGGGGTGATGCAGATAGCGGTGAAATCCGAGATCGGGCTCACTTTCTCGACTGGTCTGCGCTCCATTCTTCGGGCTGACCCGGACATAGTGATGATTGGAGAGATTCGCGATCTGGAAACCGCGGAAATCGCGATTCGGGCCTCGTTGACGGGACACCTCGTATTCAGCACGCTCCATACCAATGATGCTTTGGGTGGTATCGGCCGTCTCACCGACATGGGGGTGGAGCCATTCCTTCTGTCCGCCGCGGTAAGGGCGTTTCTTGCCCAGCGTCTCGTTCGGCGCCTCTGCCGGAGCTGTCGGCAATCAGTCTCTCTGGCCGATGAGGAAAAACGCGAACTGGGAATCCCGCTTGAGATAGGTGGAACCCCCTATGAGGCGGTTGGATGTGATCATTGCCGCCACACGGGTTTCTCTGGTCGCCTGGCCATATACGAGATCGTGCTGCTGACCCTGCCCATGCAGGACCTCATCGCGCATGGAGCCCCGGCCAACGAAGTGAAGGCGCTGGCGATCAAGGAAGGGTATGAACCGATGCGGGAATATGGCTGGGCCAAGGTGATGCAGGGTGAAACCACCATCGAGGAAGTGATTTCGGTGACCAGCTCGGACCTCGGGGGAGGAGAAGAGTAGGTGAGCTGAGAGTGTAATTCACCATGCCACTTTTTGCCTACAAGGCCCTGAGGGGCGGCGCGATCACCAACGGTGAGATCGAAGCAAATGATCGCCGGGAGGCATTGCGCAAGCTGGATCAGCAGGGTCTGCAACCGGTGAAGGTGACCGAGACCGGTGCGGGAACCGACCGCAAACCGGAGGCCGCCCGGGCCGCGGGGCCGAAAGCGAGCGGGGAACGTTCCCCCAGCGTTGGGTCCGTGGCTGAGAAGAAGATTCCGGAGGGCCCCATCAAGCTCAAGCGATCCGATGTGGTCCTCTTCACCGAGGAACTCAGTGACATGCTGGCAGCCGGATTGCAGCTGGAACCCGCCTTGCGAGCGATGGAGGGCCGCCAGGAACTCGGAAATCTCAAGATCGTTTCGGTAAAACTGCGCCAGATCGTCCGGGACGGAAACAGCTTCTCAAATGCGCTTAACCGGGTGAGCCCCAGTTTTGGTCCGCTTTATTGCTCACTGGCGGCGGCAGGGGAGGCCAGTGGTGCCCTCGATACCATCCTGCAGCGCCAGGCCCACTACCTCAAAACCCTTCAGGAACTGCAGGGGCGCGTGACCCTGGCGTTGATCTATCCGGCCTTCCTCATGTTTTCGGGGATCATGGTCTCGATTATTTTCGTGACGAAGCTCATCCCGCAATTAACCAGCCTGCTCGAAAGTACGCCGGGTGCGGAAATGCCGGTCGGGGCGAAAATCCTGATGGTGCTCAGTGGATTCTTTTCAAAATGGTGGCCCGTCCTTGTGCTGCTCGTGGTGGCGACGGTCGTTCTATTCAAGGCCTGGAAGGACGCAGAGTCCAACAAACCGGCATGGGACCGGATCAAGCTCCGCCTGCCCCTATTCGGCCAGGTGGTGGAGCGCCGCTTTTTCGTTCAGTTTCTGGAAACGATGGCCAACCTGGTAGGCAACGGATTGCCACTGTTGAGGGCCCTCCAGTTGACCAAGGACGCTACTCCGAACATTCACCTGCGGACCCACCTGGAGGAGATGATTGAGATGGTGGGAGATGGCCGCTCGCTCTCGAAGTCCATGGTCCGGGCGAAAATCTTCCCCTCGCTTCTGATCGACATGGTGGCGGTCGGCGAGCAGACGGGAAAGATTGACCAGGCCCTTCAACGGGCCGCGATTCGTTACGACAAGGAATTGAACAATTCCCTGCAGCGGATCATGGCCCTGATCATGCCGGCTGTGCTGATCATCATGGCTCTTCTCATCGGGACGATGGCCTATCTGATGATTACCGCGATCTTCCAGACCATCAACAGCCTGAGTGGAAGGTGACCGCGTGGTGGCAGGATGCCGCTATTGCCCATCCTCCAGCACGATCCGTGGAAAGACCGGCTTGGCTTTCCCTATCTGGAGTCCGGAAGGGAGCAGGCCCCAGTGGAGGTTGTCGAGGGTGCGGGGTGCAATATCCCCGGCCCGGAGCTGGCCGAGGATTTTTTCCGCTGCGGCGGGAAGAAAGGGCGAGAGCAGGATGGCGAGGTGAGCGCAGGATTCGCAGAGATGGGACAGGATTGCGGCTACCCGGTCGCCCTGGGTTTCATCCTTGCGTAGTTCAAACGGTGGGTTTTTCTCGATGAACTGGTTGCAATGCACCACGTGGCCGTTGATGGCTTTGAGAGCGCCTGGAAGATCATGCTTATCCATGGCGGCAAGATAGATGGTGGTCGCCGAGGAGAGGGATTCGCGAACCCCTGCACAGGCCTCATCATCGTAGTCGTTGCTGATCAGCACCCCGCCAAGGAAGCGTTTCGTCATGTTAAGCGATCGATTGAGGAGGTTGCCAAGGTCGTTGGCCAGTTCGGAATTGAAGAGAGCAATAAGGCGGGTCACGTCAAAGGCGCTGTCCTTGCCTGTCACGATGTCGCGCACAAGATAGTAGCGGACCGCGTCCACCCCGAAACGGTCGGCCAGTTCACCGGGATCAACGACATTGCCAAGGGACTTGGACATTTTTTCTTCGCCATCGCTCTCTTCGTCAGAATTTCCGCTGTTTTTTCTGATGTTCCACCAGCCGTGAACCAGGAGAGGGGGCATCTCCTGGTCGCCAAAACCCATCGCGTGGAGCATGCAGGGCCAGTAAATCGAGTGGGCCGGGACGAGGATGTCCTTGCCGATGACATGGGCGTTGGCCGGCCAGAGATTCTCAAAGTCCGGCAAGTCACTTCCCTCGTCCTTCCGATAGCCAGCGAAGGAGACGTAGTTGATGAGGGCATCGAACCAGACGTAGGTGACAAAGTCGGGATCAAAGGGAAACTCGATGCCCCAATGCAGGCGTTCCTTGGGCCGGGAGATACAGAGATCGGTTTCCCCCGCGCGATCGATGGCGTTCAGGACCTCGGCCCGTCTGAATTCGGGGAAGATCGGGAAATCTCCGGAGCTTACCACCTCCTTGAGCCAGTCGGCGTGCTCAGAGAGCTTGAAATACCAGTTTTCCTCCTCCAGTTCGATCACCTCACCCCATTCCTCGCCAAAATCACCCTTCTCGTTACGGTCCTTCTCGGTGAGGTACTGCTCCTGCCGGACCGAATAGAATCCCCTGTAAGCCTTCTTGTAGAGTTGTCCCTCCTGATGAAGGGTCGTGAGGATCTTCTGGACACACCTTTTGTGATTTTGATCGGTCGTTGCGGCCCAGCCGTCGTAGTGCACTCCCAGCTTCTCCCAGAGGGCGAGGAACTTCCTGGTGTTACGTTGCGCGAGGGTGGCCACATTGACGCCTTCCCGGTCCGCGGTCTGCTGCATTTTCTGCCCGTGCTGATCGACCCCGGTGAGGAAGAACACCTCATCACCACACAGGCGGCGGTAGCGGGCAATGATGTCTGCCAGAACCTTTTCGTAGGCGTGCCCGATATGGGGAAGCCCGTTCGGATAGTCGATGGCGGTAGTGATGAAGAACTTACTCATGCTTTTGTTCCGGCAGGGCAGAGGTCTGATAGCGGATCAGGAGGAGATTGACCAGCGTTGCACCAGATCGATGTTCACTCGTTCTCGCCAAGGATCCCGCTCCAGGGGAGGGAGTCCGGGCCCGTTCCCAGGGGCCCGGGCCCGGGTGATAGGGATTCACGGCGAACAGGACTTCGCAGCAGGTGGAAACAGGCGTCTCCCCCGCAACAGATCACAAGGTGCTCCGGTGACTCGGAGGGTGAATCCACCACGGTGCCGGCGGTCAGGTCAGCGGCGGGTCACAAGAACCTCGAATCCAGCCGAGGCACGCTGCTGGGCGAACCAGTTGGCTACCGTTATGCGCCGGTTGAAGATCGCATGGGATTCGAGCTGAATGTCGATCGTGGTGGCGAGATTGGGATCCTCATACACTTCGCGTTTCTCCACGAAGATGAAGAAGGAACGGGTGAGTCCAAGCGCCTCGTCGTCATCGGTTATCGTTTCCGAGAGGGCACCGGGATTCACCCGGGAGGCCTTCTCGTATTCCCGGCGCACAGCACCCATCCGTCCGTCCCCGGTGATCTCCTTGCGAACCACCGGGTTGAGTTTGAGTTCCTTGGCGGCTTCGGGAAAACTCTTACCCGTCGCCATGGCTTCAGTAATCGCGGTATGGTGGCTATTGGCTTCATCCTCCATCGCCTTCATCGCCAACTCCCTGATGAGGTCTTTTTTGACCTGTTCCTTGGCGGCCTCGTAGCTGAGTTCGGATTCCTCCACAACCTCTTCAATCTGGAAGTATATCCATTGATCCTTCCCGATTCCGTGAACCTTGGTAGTGCCGGCGCTTCCGTTGAATACGGCCTCGGCAGCACTACCCGGCGCGTTGCGGAAGGTGCTGCTGAAATCGCCGGGGAGCTTGTCCTGCTCCACCAGGCCGGTTGACTTGACCTCGAAGCCCAGGTCGGAAGCGGCCTTGGCGAGGGGGTCTCCGGCATCGACTTTCTCGAGAAGTTCGTCGAACTGCATGGCGAGGTCAAAAACAGCCTCTTTCTTTTCCTGATCAGTTAATTTGTCCTCGGGCTTGTCCTCGGGCTTGTCCTCGGGCTTGTCCTCGGGCTTGTCCTCGGGCTTGTCCTCGGGCTTGTCCTCGGGCTTGTCCTCGGGCTTG
>Ga0310120_10001027_pt1 | contig 21141 bp, 18 predicted proteins | sample CB27_AW_983_MG_FD_203506 | JGI IMG/M metagenome (GOLD analysis project Ga0310120, IMG submission 203506) | Marine microbial communities from Western Arctic Ocean, Canada - CB27_AW_983 | ecosystem: Environmental > Aquatic > Marine > Oceanic | place: Canada: Western Arctic Ocean | collected...
GCCGAGACAAATACCCACACTCCCAAAATGGGAACGAGCAGGAACAGAATACTCCAAAATCTTCCCACGGCTATCCTCTACAAAGGTTTGGTAAGCTGCACGTGATCGATAGGTGATTCGTAGGGCGGCCGACTGAGCGTTTCATAAGGCAACGAACGCACGTAGTTGATCAAATCCCACAGGTCGCTGTCGTTCAGTCCCGTTTTTTCCGGGTCGTTGGGATTGACCAGTGGAACCGCCGGCATTTTGGCGCCATGGATTCCGTTGGTCAGTCGCCAATAAATGTCCAAAGGCCGACGTCCCCCTCGATAGACACCCAGACGGAGATTCCGGGGACGGAGATTCCGGACGGGTTGCGGACGCTGTGCCAGACTCATGAGTTCTGCATGCCTCTCGGGATCTTTAGGTTGCAGTTCGTCAGTCCAATCGTCATACAAGTCGAGTTGTCCGTCTCCCAATGCGGTTTGGCCGTGGCAAGTGAAGCAGTTGGCGACGACACCATGGAAGAGGTGATATCCGCGGGTGATCGACTGCTCCATTTCTTCGGCGGTGGCAGTCCTCGGATCGGCCGAACTGGGGCAAGCTACAGGGATTGTGACTTCTGATTCAGCACGACCCCATTTATTGACGACGAAGGAAACCCGTTCTTTAATCAGTTTCATGCCGTCCTCCGGAGTCTCGGGGGAAACCAGCCATTCCCCCGCCTCCAGATTACTCAATTCCAGCACCAGCTCACGTTCCACTTCGCCTCGAATCGCCAGAAACTTGACGTAATCGACCAGGGACACAATCTCGTCATCGGCCAGCAAATCAAAGGAGGGCATGGCGGTGCCGGGGATTCCCTCACGTAACGTTTTCTCCAGGTCAGAGTCCGTGGGCTTGTTTTCTCTTGGCGTTGATTTGAATTTGAAGATACCCCTTCGATAGTCACGAGGGTAAGGGTTGAGATAGGCGGCGGTGGGTCCCGCTCCATCTCCGCTGACCCCGTGGCAATGGGCGCAGTGTTTCCTGTAGAGCCCATGCGCCTTGCCCTGTTGATCACCCCAGACCGGACCGGCCGCCATTTTCAGCAGGTCGGAATTGACGAGTTTTCCCATGCCGATACCGGCATCCTGGAGGACATAGGGTTCGTCGGAAGTGCCGAAAATCGCCCTCAAGATGTTGCTGAGATTCTGTAGTTGATCGTGTTGGAAGGCGTCCGGATCCGGGTCGTCGTTGTTGCGAATCCAGACCATATCCAGATGAAAACGCGGCGGTTCGTTGTCGCAGCCGAGCATGCCCGCTGCCAGTGCAAGACAGAGTCCAAATCGGACGCAGGAGTTTTTAGTTTCTGTTTTGGATTTCATTTTCTTACGGAAGCCGTTGGGCCCCTCATTAGAATACCGGTTGAACAGATCCTTTTGTTGGCTCTCAAGTTGAAGGTCGGGATCAATCGAACTCGTCCGCATCAATGGCCACGGAGAGATCCAGAACGCCATCGACTTCCAGCGTGCGGCGAAATCTGCCTCTCGACCATCTTTGTTCTTCACCGGCGACGACAACCTTTTGAATGTATTTCGGAATTTCGTGCCATGCTCGCAGGGTAATCTCCACCCCGGCGGGCAGATTCGGAATCTCGAAGTTGCCTTCGCTATCGGTGACGGAAAAATAGCCGTTACTACGGGGGAATAGCCAGGCCTGCATCCAGGGATGAATCGCGCACTTTACTGAAACGGGTTGCTTTTCCTCGGTGTCGGTTTGGTAATACCCATAACCCCCGGCCGCGATCAATTGATTGAAGGAGGCACCGAACCGTGGGGAAAAATCGGTATTGTGCCCTTTGGGATCACTATTGATGATCTTCATTTTTTGCGAAATCTGAAAGGCAGACACGCGTGTCAGGAAGACACAGTTTTTCTGGTCAAAGATGAAATCTTCGTTGGTCTGTCCAGCAGATTCGTGACACCAGGCTTCAGGAATTTCGTCCGCATAGATCAACACGTTCTGAATACCGCCATCGGCACTCACGACCAGTTGCAGATCCCGGGCCGAAGCGCCGCACATATCGTTATCTCTAGAAACATTAATTTCCGGATTGGCCGGTGGTGTTCCTTGAATGACGACTTGTCCTCGAAGCGTTGCATAGCCTGTCGGATTAGCCGTCGGACTGTCGTTTTCTGCTTCGGCGACCCCGTCCCCGGACTCTTCCAAGAGATTGCGGAAATTGCTGGCTGTTTGCGAATTTGGTCGGTAGTCATCGATAGAGACCCGGCTGTCACAACCGAGGAGAAAGGCGAGTATTGCCGCACCGACGATTTTTGAGATGGTGGAATCTGTTGAACACGTCTGCATACTCACGTCTCACTCCCCTGACATCGAACTGCCGTCGCTCGTGGAACTGATCTCTGTTCAGAACTTATCACACGAGCCGCCCTGTGGTTCGTTTGGTTCTCTCCAGGCTACCGATCCGGCGACCCGAGAATCGTTGTTATTCAAAAATGGCGGGCGAAACTTTAACCTCGCCCAAATCAAAATCACTTTCCAGGGTTAGTTTTACCCGCCCTTTTTTGCTGACCTTGGCATTGGCTCCGCTTACCTTGCGAACGTATCCCGCGGTTTCGTGCCAGAACTGGATGTCCATTTTTTCTCCGACAGGAAGATCTTTGATCTCAAAGTAACCATTCTTGTCCGTTTTGGCCGTGTAGGGATGATCCTTGATGACCAACACGGCAGTCATCCAGGGATGAATGTTACAGGCTGCTTTGACGGGCCTGGGTTCTGATTCGGGTAATTCGGCCCGGTAATTTCCCAAAGCGGGAATCAACTGATTGGGCAGACTGTTGGTAAATACAGTGAAATTAGTATTGTGGCCCACGGCATCTTTGTTGCCGACCACTAGCGTTTGTCCGGTCCGCACCAATTGAACGTGGGGCTCGAAACGACAATTGGTGTTATCCAGGGCGATTTCGGCTGTGGCGGTTGCGTCGTAGACCGGGCTGATTCGCGAAGGTTTTTTGCGGAGGTAAACGACGATGTCGGCAATGCCCTGGTTATTTTGATTGACGATCAGTCGCTCGTCAGGAATCGCGTGCTTTCCGCAAAAAGCGATGTCCTTGGTCGGTATTATTTTTTTGGGTGCCGGAGGCGATCCATCGTAGATGAAACGCCCTTTCAGGTTGGCCCATTCCGCAGACCAGACAGCCTGGGAAAACGCGGAGACCGTGAGGGCAAGCAGAAGACAGAGATGTTTTATCCGGAGATGTTTCATGTCTAAAATTTCTTTCCTGTGCCGAAGGATTTTCCTTGATCCTGCGGCGAAAAACCGGAGTGCCTCGTCAATCCTGAGGGCACCAGGTGAAATCCGTCATCGAGAGGATTTTCTTCTGCAACGGGGGCGGGTGGTCGCCGGACGACCAGTAGGTTTCACTTGGGGCATCAATCCTGGGGATTATAGGCCCACTCTCTTTAATTTTCCACGTCGTCGACCCGCATGTGTGCCCTGACGGGTGTCCATTGGGGACGACTTGATTGTCTCTTTAAGGGCTGCCTCCGGCGACTGCTGCCGAGTTAGCTGATAATTCTGCGGTCGGCTCGGCGGGTTGAACCAGCGGTGCGACGGGGCTACGGTTCTCCGTGTAGGTATCAAAATTCATTAACAAGTCCACCAGGCCATCCAACTGTTGAGTACTGGTGCCCGTGTAAAGGTCCTGGCTGACGCCGCCGGCATGGTCGACATCCGGATCGTAGGGAATGTTCACTGGCATACTGGTATACGAGTGGATCTGCTTCGGATTGGCAATCCAGCGCCGCACGAACTCCGGTCGCAAACGTTGGAACACGTTTGCCAGATTGGGCGCTTTGGTTCGAGCAGTTCCCTCCGGCTCAAAATCGCCTATCAGATGACATTTTACGCAGTAGTTGTTGTTGACGACGATGTTCATGGCGGCGTCCAGTCGGGCCATTTCATCGGCCCCGGGTTCTGGCAAGTTCCGCTCACGTAGCCGGGCTCGATACTCGGCTTCTTCGCTGGCAAGATGACTGGCGCGCGTCCGCGTATCGAACTCGTAGGGATAGTCGGCTTGGTCCATGGCGGCAAAGTAATTAACCAGTTTGGTTGCTTCGTTGGATGACATGTTGAAGCGGGGCATGCGCAAAAACAGTGCCGGTCGAATCGGATGGGGATCCAGCAAAAAGTCGTGCAGCCAATCGGTTTGCACTTTTCTGCCTTCACCAACCAAAGGCGGAGGCAGCCAACCCCAGGCTTCGCTACCTTTGACGCTGGGATTCACTTCCTGTTCGAGCGCCACCACCCGCGGGAGCAGGTAGCGGGTCAGGTGCCCGCCACGTGGAGCGAATTTCTTTTCAATCGTGGGGGCTGGTACCTGAAGTTGTATCACGCCAACTTCGTATGCATTGCCGTTTAGCAGGGCGGGCTTCCAGAGGTCGAAGCGGAAACTGACATTATCGGATTGGTAGAGTTCTTCATCGTCCAGTGGGTCGTCTTCCTCATCCCAGACCTGGGGCAGACCGTCTTCGTCACTCAGGGCAGGAAAACCGGAAACCTGTGCGTGCATGCGGTCACGGTAATCTTTTTGTTCCGATTCTGTTGTTTGCTGAACATTGTAACGTGTTCGGAGAAACGGGTAAGCTTTAGTTGTCGGTGGATTGCGGAAGTCGTCCGCCTGGAAAGTGAGTGACCAACGCTCGGTTTCCAGCACATGGCAACCACCACAGTTGTATTTTTCCAGGACCTGACGTCCTTCGACAATTGCCTTCTCGCGTCCCTGCGGCCGATTGACGTACTCGGCCCGCGGCGCTTCGGCAACCAGCCCCAGTACAAAGGTCAGCACCGCCTCGCGCTGTTGGTCAGAAAGTGGAAAGAGCGGCATCCGCAGCCGTTCGTTGTAACCTTTGTTCGTTATGTTTTTATAATCGTAGCTCCTGGGTTGACGCAGTTTTTGCATGGCGAAGCCCGCGCGATCGTGATCGCCGATCAACTGCTCGAAGTACGGGTCCAGCAGGTCTGAGTGTTCCGACTCGTGCCCTGCGTGCTGGTGCTCGCGTTCGTGATGCAAATGATGCGTGATGTGAGCGAAATCCAGCTTCGAAGGATCTTTACGACCCCAGTCGGCCAGCCCGGTACCGATCGGCTTAGCATCTTCAAAACCGGGCACGTCGTGGCAGCCGTAACAACCGTACTTTGCCACCGCCTTGCGACCCACGTACAGCAGTTTCTGTTCGGTGGAAGCGGAGCCGACCAATTCCAGTTCGGCCCCTTTCAGTTCCGATCGCATCGATTCGGGGATGCCCTGTTCCAGGTAACGCTTGGCGGCTTGTTGGTGGTAGGTATTACTCAGCAGTTGCAATACGAATTCGTCCAAGTTGACCAGATCGGCAGGTTGACTGGCTGCTGGCACGGGTTGCCAGTCGGAGCGGAAACTCAGCAGGAAGGCCGAAATGTCAGCCACCGGGTCGGTGACGACACCGGTTAATTTTCCTGTCGGATCACGCTGTTCGATGGGCTCCAACAACAGATTCGGCATCCGCGTACGGACGTGGTAATTGCTCGGTTCGCGGAGCCAGCTCTGCAGCCAGCGGGGACCATCCGCCTTCCCCGACCGGATCAGTTTGCTGCCCAGGGCCGACAGGTCGGGACCATGTGGTATTTCTCCCGCAAAATGATTCGTTACAGTGGGCTTGGCTGCGGGGAACGCTTCATGAGTGTGGCAGGCCAGGCAGCCCCGCGTCTGGAATAACCGTTTGCCACGCTCGAGTTGTTCGGCGGAGTCGACAGGATCGATGTCCGTGGGTGGATCGACCGGTTGATAGTCCTGGGTCTGCTGTAACAAGTACGTGACAATGCCCCGGATTTCGATCGGCTCGAACTTTTGCGACGTTTCCAAATCCGTTCCGTCGAGATGTTCCCGGAGACCGAAGAACTGTGGCATCTTGGTGCCGGGGCGAAAATGTTTCGGTTCCTGGATCCAGTCGTATAAGAATTTTTTATCCAGCTTGTGACCAACGTAACGCAGGCTTGGGCCGACCTTGCGTAGGCGGCCCGGACTATCGACATCATTCAGGGTTCTGGCCAGATTGTCACTGGCGGGCAGCAAAGGTTCGTCACTGGTTGATTCGATCTTGCTGGAAAGCAATTCGCGTAGTTGCTGCCGGGCACCATGGGCGTGTTCCCAGTCGCTGGCGACTTGACCGGCCAGGTTCCGGATTTCCGACAGGATCGCCAGGCGGCGGTTGACTTCTGCCAACTGGTCCGCGTCGCCGGACACCTTCTGCAACTGTTTTTGATAATCCCTGACCCGCCGTTCGGCCAGATGCCCCAACTCCTGGGCAACCGCAAAATAGTTGGGTTCCAGACGCAGGTCAGGACCCACTCGCTGGTCGGGCCCGTCGAAGCCGTTAATTTCGTGGCAGCCGAAGCAACCATAGCTGTTGATCAGCTTGTGACCCGCCATCAGTTTGGCAGCTGGCGGCTCGGGAAACCGTTCACTTGGCTGCAGGTCGGTCACTTCATGGTGACAACGAAGACAGGATGCTTCGGCAAATCGGTTGGGGTACATGGGAAAAATCCAATGGTGATTGTTAAACCAACCATGTTCCTTTTGCCACGCTTCTCGCTGATCCAGATTCGAGGGAGTGTGAGAGGTCCATTTGAAGGCGGTGGCACTCCCCTGCCCTTCGTGACAGGAGGTGCAGCCGATTTCTTGCAATGCATGGGGACTGCTGGGGCCAGTGAATAAATCCAATCTTGGATGACCCGTATAGGGCTGGGGCAAGCCGCGTCGCACACGAATCTTCAGTAGCTCACCCCATTTGGTTGTTTGCATGAGGAAGCGTTGAAACGCCCTTTCCTCGAGTATCTTGTTTCCATTGATCGCCAGGATCACGTCGCCCACCTGAAGACCGTTCTTCGGTTCGGCCAGTTGATTCAGACTTTGAGCCACGACTTGCCGCAACTGCAAACCCGTCTTGCGATTTGTATTTTCCGTGTCAGGTGCGGCGATTGCCAAGGCTGCCGGGGATGAGGGACGCACGTAGCTGACGGTCAAGTCATTGCTGTCGACGAGCCCCTCGTTGGCGATGCGTATCCCGTACACCTCACGTAACGTTTTAACAGCTTCAGGTTTCGCATCAGGCGTCCCGAGCAAAAGAGTCAATTCGCGGGCTGGTAAATATGCCGGTTTCCGCGGATCGTGGGTTGAAGCTTTGTCGATGGAGCGATGACAAGTCGTGCACCGATCAAATCGGGCGACTCCCTTGAAATTGTAGTCCACCAGCAATTCGGGATAGTGATGATTGTCAATGGTCAACGGCGAATTGAAGGCGTCCAGGATGGGCAGTTCCAGCCACTTCTTACCGAGGAATGGAAAGGAGGACTCGAAATACGTGACGGTGGACTCTTGGGCCGCCACCTCCAGTAGCTTCAAATCCGCCTGTTTGCCTTCGAGGGCTTTGCTGGCATCAACTTCTTCCGTCGTCATCTGGCCCAAAGTGTCTTCCAGGTCTTTGCGATACGTGTTGAAGGCTTCGTAGGTTTCTGTGCGCTTCGCTACCTCATCCGACTCGCGGTCGACTTTCGCTTGCAACGCCGTCATCTCATCATCCGAGAGCGAATCGCGCACTCCCAGCGACAGCTTCGCTTTGGCCGCGTCATAATTGGCGTTCTGGAATTTCCTTAACCGCGAACGTTCTTTTTCGTCGGACTTGGCCTTGCCCACAATTTCTTGCAGTTGAGCGATCAGTTGCTGACGAATTTCGGTTTTGTCAGAAGCTTGCTGGAGTTGGTCATGCAAACTTTTGATTTCCGACAAATCGATTTTCGACGAATCAGAGTCCGGAATCGGGTTTTCTATCTTTTTGATCAGTTTCGCGTACAGAGCCTTGTCAAGGTCTTTTGTTTGCACTGCTTTCAGTTGCTCTGCCAGTTTTTCGACCTCGTCTTGAACCTCTCGAGTCTGGAATTCGTATTTTTGCCAGCGGGTCAAGTCGCGTTCGATGTTCCTGGCATTGCGCTGATAGCCTTTCCACTCCCGACTGTGATCGGCCTGAAGCATCCAATAAGTAGACAGCAGGAGCACCAAGCCGCTGATGCCGAAAATTGCGTGCATCAACTTTTGGCTGCGCCAAGTTTTTTCGGTTGCTGGCATGGTTCACTTAGAAATTGAGAAAGTACTCGTCGATGTGAATGATGTATTTCAGGTTCACCGTCCACCGCAAAACCATTTTGATAGGTAACAACATCATGAACAGCAGTAAATTCGCCATCAGCATGAAGCGGAGAAAGCCCATGCGGACAAAAAATTTACGGAAGACCGTTATGGCCAGCAGCGGAGGCATCACAAGGAGATAGCCCGCCAGCAGCAGAATTCCCGGCAGTTCACGGAAAATAATATAACCGATTTGTTCCATCGCCCCTGCATCCGGAGGTGCACTGGGTAACGCCCGGTGAAGACCGATCACCCAAAAGTACTCGGAAAGGTCAATGTTGTTGAGTGCCTCGACTTTGTGTGGATCCCAGATTTCGTAGGGGCCAAAGAAATTCCAATTGGGGCCTCGCAGAAACGTTCCCAGTACAATCAAGGTGACCCACATGACCAGGAATCCGAGTTGAAATGTGAGGTAGGCGAACTTGCGCTGCTCGATCGTGTAGTAACCGTTTCCCTGCTTATTGAAGTCGATAAACGGTATGGCCATCAGCCCGAAGACGATCAGGCTTGGCAACACGACTCCCGCCATCCAGGGGTCGTAGTAAACCAGCATTTCCTGAAGACCCAGGAAGTACCAGGGGGCTTTCGAGGGGTTCGGAGTCTTCACGGAACTGGCCGGCTCTTCCAGTGGGGCCTGCAGTAAAATCCCCCACACCAGCAGCAGAGCCATCACTGCGATCATGCAGATCAGCTCGGTGTAGACAAGGTCTGGCCAGACGAGGACTTTTTCCTGATCTTGCTTTTCAGTTGGCTCCAATCCTTGCTTCATCCGCTGGTCGTTGGTGACTGCCTTGTTGGCACTCAGCCAGGTAAAGAACCCTAACAGGAAAACCAGACCAACAATCGGCACGTTGTCGGGTTTGGTAACAATGGCGGCGAAACTGGGATTGGTGATTGACAGTCCCATCAGCAACAGGGCCGCGTTCAAGCCTGTCCAGGCCACTACCGGCTTGACGAAAAAATTTCGGAATATGTAGAGGAGCGACAGCAACAGGAGCGTTCCTGTGCTATAGACCCACGGTATTCCTATTACCGCGTTGATGAGATTGCGAATCGACTCGGGGACCGAGATCACTTCCATTAAGTGGGCTTCGCCACTTAATGCCAGCGGCGACAAAATCAGAAAGAAGACTGCCAGGGTTAACCACACAAGAGCCAACTTTGGTTTGTGGAGCCCCTCCCAGACGTACAGCGCAGCAATTCCGTTGATCACGGCCAGCGTGATATAAAACCCCCCCAGAAAGCCTGAGATGCCTTGTAGAAATTCCGATTCGTTGCCGTGCATTTTCTGTCTCTCAGAGTCTGCTACATCGGCGCGCTGATGCCGCCGTCCTTGCGGACTCGCCAGAAATGGATTGCCAGCAACAACGCCGCCGCCAGCGGTAGTGCAATACAATGCAAGACGTAAAATCGATTCAAAGTCTCTTCTCCCACAAATCGGGCACCCAATAATCCAAACCTCGCGTCCGAGGCATCGGTGATCATGTCGATACCTCCGATCGTAAGCATCGCCGCCCCAGGCCCTTCATGGCCCAGAAACGGAGTTGCTCGAGCCATGTTGGAACCCACGGTGATCGCCCAGATTGCCAATTGATCCCAAGGTAATAAGTAACCGGTAAACGAGAGGAGTAAGGTGAGCAGCAGTAGAATCACTCCTACTACCCAGTTGAATTCGCGGGGTGGCTTGTAACTACCAGTCAGAAACACCCGGTACATGTGCAGCCACACTGTGATCACCATGGCGTGGGCTCCCCAGCGATGAAGCTCGCGCAAGATTCCCAGCGACATGACGTCGCGCAATGCCAAAATGTCGTTGTAGGCCCATTCAATGGTGGGGCGATAGTAAAACATCAGCAACACGCCGGTGATCGTTTCTACCAGAAACAAAAAGAACGTGACTCCTCCCATACACCAGGTGAAGCTGAGTGCAATCCCCTGCTTCTTGACGGAAACGGGATGCAAGTGCAAAAAGAAGTTGGTCAGCATTACCACGATGCGGTTTCGGCGATCCGTGGGCATGGGGTGCCGGAAGATACTCTTCCATACCTGGGAGTTCCGTATTACTTCACCAAGAGGTGGCATCGCTCGTTATTTCACTTTCTCGTGGGTCGATTAAAGTTTCGTGAGCAGGTCAGCTGACTTAAACTGGTACGAACGAAGTCGAGTCCGTCCACTGCCCCTTTTCCTCGTTGAATTTTTTGCTTTTATCAACGACCAACTGACCGTCAGATGCTTGCGAGATTCCATAACGCTCCAGCGGTCGAGGTGCAGGTCCCTCGAAATTAATTCCGTCCTTGTAAAATCCGCTCCCATGACATGGACATTTGAATTTTTGTTCGCCTTCGAGCCAGTTGGGGGTACAGCCCAGATGAGTGCAAACTGATTTGAGAGCGAAAATCTGGGTCTGGCCTTCGTATTCGGTACGTACGATCCACACGCCGAATTGAGCTTTGAACTTGGTTTCCACCTGTCCGGGTGCAAAATCGTCGGAAAATCCGACGCGGAACTCACTGGGGGGCTCAATGCGTATGTTGGGGAACATGAAGCGGGCAAACCCCAGCAGCCAGAGTAAGTGCGTCAATCCCAAGGAGGTAAAACCGACTGCCAAAAAGGAGCCGACAAAGGTTCCTACCGCGGTGCTCATGAAACTGCGGCGGTCACCAGGGGACCGCTCGTTCGCTTGCTGGGCCATCGCGTAGGCCGGTTTTTCGGGTGGCGGTGGAACCACGATTTTCGGTTTGCCCTTGGCGGGCGTTTCGCCTTTGGCCTTAACCGCAGCCTCGGCTTTGGATATCGGGCCAGGTTTCACGTCTTTGCGAGCTGCCGCCAAGATGCTCGAGGTGTCCTTGGGAATTGCCTTGGCCGCCGGAGTAGCTGCCTTGGAGCTGGATTTCGCTGCAGTGGGAGAAGACACTTTAGCGGCATCCTTTGGCGCGGCCGCAGGCTTCGATTTTCCTGCGCGCGCGGCAGCCAGCATTTCCTCGACGCTCATTTCACCCGCTTTCTTAGCGGGAGCGGCGGGTGTCGAAGGAGTCGTATCGGATGAACCGGCTGTGGAGTCCTCGGAGGTTGGAGTCGCAGGCGTGGCGGGTGGTTCGGCTGGGCCGTCACCGTCTACGCTGCGGCACGCCGCCAGGATTTCTTCCATCGACATGTTTTTTTTGGCTGCCATCGTTCAATTACTCAATACGTGCCAAAAAAGTTGATTTCCGCAAATCATCGCGCTTCTCATGCTGGAACTTCTCATCTTGGCAACGGAACACGTTCCGCAACAACGTATTACAGCGACCTGTCGGTTTGAGTCCGGCGTGGGAAAACAGCGGGAAGACACCGGTTGGGCGAAAATCGATTAACCTTGTGCACTTGGCAGTCATCCGCCGGAGAATCTTTAAACCTTTTTGTAGTCACAGTTTATATTTTATATTTTCGGCTTTGTGATATTTTTCACAAGCAGGGCAACTGTCTGAATTTATCAACGGAAAGCCTTTTGTTGTCAACCCTTAGTTCGATGAAACGAGAGGATTGTAGCGAATTGACGGTGGTTCCTTCTGGTGGAAAGCCAATCTGCGCCATTTTGAGCGGGCGAGTAAAATTGCCCGGATGCACATTTATTGCAGTAACAAAGGTAGCCAACGTTTGACGGTTCAGTTTCATCCGATCATGCCCAGGGTTTGAAAGGAACCTCCGACTTTTTTGGCTGAAACCGATCTTTTAAACAACAGACAAACCAGAATCAACGCGTCGCCCTGCGGTTGCGTACCCGCTTTTGGAACTGACAGAAACTTGGCCTGCCGGTCAGGGGTGATTCAAGGTCTTAGGTAGGGTTAGCTCTTGCTGTTGAACGCGGATAGCGTAACATCGTGAGATCGATAGTGCTGCTGAGCGAACAACATCAAGCCATCGCAGGGCACGAACCAATCTAGTTGTCGCATGAATATTCTCATACTCGGAAGTGGTGGACGCGAACACGCGCTGGCCTGGAAAATCGCGCAGAGTTCGCGTGTAGACCGCGTCTTTGTAGCACCTGGAAACGGGGGTACCGCCCAGGATGCGGAAAATGTTGATCTTCCTGCCAATGATTTTTCACGGATCACCAAGTTTGCCTTGGAAAATCGGGTTGGGTTGACTGTTGTCGGTCCCGAACAACCTTTGGTTGATGGAATCGTTGACGCCCTGAGCGAAGCCGGACTACGTGTTTTCGGTCCCTCCAAACTGGCTGCTCGATTGGAAGGCAGTAAGGTCTTTTGTAAGAAATTGTTACATCAAGCAAATGTACCGACTGCAGATTGCCACGCCTTTCGCAATGCTGAGAACGCAACAAAGTTCGTGGTCGATCGGTATCCGATTGCAGGGCAGGAAGTTCCACTGGTCGTGAAAGCAGATGGACTTGCGGCAGGTAAAGGCGTGATTGTGTGCAGTCGCCGGCCAGAGGTCCTGGAGGCGATTGATCGAATTGCGATACAGCGCGAGTTTGGTGCGGCGGGTAACGAAATCCTGATCGAGGAAAGGCTGGACGGGGTGGAGGTCAGTATTCTGGCGATTACCGACGGGCGGACCATCCTCACACTTCCTGCATCGCAAGATCACAAGCGGGCTCATGATGGTGATGCGGGACCTAACACTGGCGGGATGGGCGCTTTTTGTCCGGCCCCGATGATTGATCAAGAGACGCTGCAGCAAATTCAAGAACAGATCCTCGTCCCGACTGTGCATGCGATGAAGCGGGGTAAGTTCGGTTTTCGCGGGGTTTTGTACGCGGGCTTGATGTTGACCAAACAGGGCCCCAAGGTCTTGGAGTACAACGTTCGTTTTGGGGATCCCGAATGTCAGCCCACTCTGATGCGATTGCGGAGTGATCTGGTCGATGTACTCGAGGCTACCGTGGAAGGTCGTTTGGATGAATTGGATGAATTGGATTGGGATCCGCGTGCCTCGGTTTGTGTGGTGATGGCCAGTGCAGGATATCCGGGGAACTATGAGCGGGGACAGGTCATCCGGGGACTTGACAAAGCAGCTGAAACGCCTGATGTCAAAGTGTTCCATGCTGGAACAGCAACGGTTGATGGACAGGTTGTGGCCAACGGCGGTCGCGTGCTGGGAATTACCGCGCTGGGGAACTCAGTTTCTGCGGCAAAGCTGCAAGCTTACACGGCGGTTAAAAAAATACGCTGGGATGGAGCCTGGTGCCGCAAGGACATCTCTGACAAGGTGAATAAATGGGAAGCGAACTGAGTCCAGAAGCGGATCTGCCAGAAGGCTGCTCCTTCTCCCGTTTCTGTCTCATGGCTCACTCGAGTAAATCTTCCCCATAACCGGGTGGAAACGGATTCTCCCAGTTTTGCTCTTTTTCTTCGTGGGTGTCGCCCTTCAAGCTTGAAGGGTGATCAGACGGCTGTGATGCCGTCTCCTCGCCTGTTTTCATACCCTCCACATCGAATTCCGCAAGCCACTTTTTTACGGCCTGCGGGGACAGTGGAAGCGGAGGTTTCTCGATCGACGTTGAATGGTGGCCAGTTTCTCTTCGTTCACGTTGTTGTTCGAGTAAATCGTAGTACCACACGTCACTATCCACGGGCCTGGCTCGCCGGCGACGGGCAGCCCGTTGAATGCGGTGATCGCTTGAAACGACAATCAATGTGCGGGGTGCTGAGTGTTTTTGAATCAGGTCCTCGATCACTGAATCGGCGTCAGTTTTCCTGTCAGCAAACAAGACGTTAATTCCCTCGTGTTCCAGGTGGTGCGGCAGGCCCGCCGGGGCGGACTGAGCGTCGAAGACAATCGTTGTTCGTGCTCGTTCGGAAGCATCCAATGTCAGGGCGAGAAAATTCAACAGTGCCAGACGCGCACGTTCCAGGGTGCCGGCCCGTGATCCCGTACCTAAAATCCCGGTTACATGGAGCAGGTTATAACCATCGATCAGAAATGGCATCTTTAGGTTGTTTTACGGGTTGAACATGTGGCGAAGACGAAGGGGGCAACGGCCCTTTAGGAGTCGAGTGGAACCGGTTGACACCTCTCAGGATTCCCAGTCAGGTCGGAAACTCTTGAAAAAATTGTTTCAATGACACCCTAGAGGCCCCGTCGCGGAGGATGCAAGGGCACCATGCAGTCATTGTACTACCTGACGTGTGATTTCCAAGATTCGCTGGCGAATCGAGAGCCAAGGAAGACTTCAGAGGCTATAGCCCCGAAGTCTGTGGACCAGGCTGTAGAAGCTCCGCTGGACCACCGGGCCCATGCATTCAGGGAGTTCAACGGAATTCGGGGTCCGGACTTTCCGTGCGAGACCCTGACGTCGATGACCTAGTAGTCACACATGGCGTCCATGCCCAGACGCATGCTTAATTCCTCGAACTGCTGGCCATAGGATTCGCTGGACGAATGAATGTGTTCGGCTTCTGTCACGAACTTGATATTGTTTTGACAACAGACACCCCGTTCTACAAGAAGTTGTTCGAAGGCGGAGAGCGGTTCGCCGTACGCGACGAGCAGTTTGTGCTCGTCCAACTGCACTTCTTGCCGTGCACCGGGATTGAGAACGGCGATCCCTGTGCAACCATCGTTCTTGAGGAGATCCTGGTAGTCCCAGAGAACGCTTTTGAGTACGGGCAAGTCGATGTGTTCGCGAGACAGATCGGAATGACCGTTTCCCTCCCGATGGTGGCTGGTTTCCAAAACAACATCGACGACCTGTCCTAAGGGATCCAAAATTTCCATGAACAAGTCAAACAAGATCTCACTGGATGCCGCCGCCATGACCACGGGAATGCTTGTATTGTTTTCAACGTCCTGATAGGCGTCGTGACGATAACCCTGTGCGGGAGTTACCTTCAGATCGTAAGACGGCCGAACGGCGTCGGTCAGGGTGAACATGCCGTATTTTTTGACACCCAAATGTGTTTCCAGTTCTTCTTTTGAAAGCCGCTCGAAACTGCTTGTGGTTTTGGTCATCGTTGACTCATCAAAGACGTTGGTGAAGAAATTCTTCAGGAATTCCATATATTCTTTCGGCCTTATTCCAGCATTTGCTCGTGCCAGCAGTCAGACTGTCTGGGAGGCCTTTGTTAAAATCTAGGTCACGCATCGTGGTTGATCAGACAACCTGAGCGGACCTTTTTGGGGAGTCCCAACCACCCGCTAGAACCCCAATAACCGGTTCCACCCCAACGGGCGACACTTTTCCCGGAGTGGCTCCAACGACAAGTAATCGCACCGTCTAGAGGAACCATAGCACTCGCCCGCAACGGTGGTTAAAAAGAGTGAATGAACCGGCGAGAAAATTTCGGATTGAGTAACAGATTGTTCAATCGCGTGAACTTTATCAGCCACGGAAGCGACCGTCGTCGCAATGCCCCTGATGTTCTCGATTCACCTCGTGCTCAGGCGAGGTGTTCCGTTTTTGCACCGGGAGCGGCATCTTTCCCGCAGCCTGCCCAGATGGTGAGCATTTCCGGTTCTGCTAATCAACGGACTTTGGTAAAGAGCGGCGTACCGCTGCTGGCAACAAGCCGATGAGAATAAAAATGGCCCTGCCGGCAAGGTGGTTCACCGTGTCGCGATGAAAAACAGACTGCAAGGAGTTTTCATGTTAGCGCAGCAGTATCCAGGCATTGACGGTTTTCTCGGTACGCGGGCGTCATTCATGCTGGATGTTGTATTTGTGGCCATGTTGGTGATGATGCCTTTGATGCTGGTTAGCATTTATCTGGTCCGATATCGGTTCAGGTATCTACTTCACAAACGGATCCAGATTTCATTGGCCGCAATTCTATTGGTCGCGGTTGCGATTTTTGAGGTCGAGCAACGATTGGTTCCCTGGACCGCACGTGCCGTACCCTCCCCGTACTTTGATGCTCAGCACAAATGGAGTTGCGCCGTGGGCTACAGCTTGCTCGTCCACCTGCTATTTGCTGTTCCCACGGCGATCCTCTGGATTTATGTCGTGGTGCAGGCACTCCGTAAATTTGATCGCCTGCCTCGCCCCAACGCGTATAGTGCGGCGCACCGACTTTGGGCTCGTCTGGCAGCCATTGGCATGACCATGACGGCGGTGACAGGCTGGGTCTTCTACTATCTTGCCTATGTGGCGGTCTGAATACTTGCGTTGTTCAGCGTCGATGCTGGTGGGTCTGTGCCCAGATTGCGAGACGACGCTCGTGTTGTCATGCGAATCAGATGCCCGGCGACTACCATCCGGAAACGACAACCGACTACTCGGAAGTTTCTTCTTGCGTCATCAGGATTCGGTTGATGGCATTCAAAATGGCTTTGATCGTGGCTTCGACCGTGTCAGTTGAGACACCCCGTCCGCGATAGGATTGGCCGCTAAACTCGACATCCAAGTTAACTTCGCCCAACGCATCCCGTCCGACAGTGGAACTGCGAACCTGATAATCTTTGCACACGAGTTTAATGCCCGTGATTTTCTCTGTTGCCCAGAAGGCAGCGTCAATCGGACCGTCTCCTTCAGTCGCTTCTTCCGTGAATTCATTCTCGCCACGCCGCAGGGTCAGGCACGCATACGGCTGTTTGTTGTTGCCGGACGAAACTTGGAAGGAGACTAAAGTCCACTGTTCGGGGACATCGTGGTACTTTTGACGAACCAGGGCGAGTAAATCGCCGTCGTAAATCTCCTTTTTCTTGTCGGCCAGTTTTTTGAACTCATTGAAAACGGTCTGCAGTTGTTCGCCGTTGAGATGAAATCCCAGTTGTTTGGCTCGATCTGCCAGAGCTGCACGGCCACTGTGCTTGCCCAGCACCAAGTCTGTTTTGGCAAAGCCAACATCTTCCGGCCGCATGATTTCGTAGGTCGTGCGTTCCTTGAGCATTCCATCCTGGTGAATGCCAGCTTCATGGGCAAATGCGTTGCGACCCACGATGGCCTTGTTCCGTTGGACTTGGATGCCCGTAATGCTCGAAACAAGACGGCTGGTGGGGACCAGTCGTTCCGTGTTGATCCCGGTGTGACATTGGAAATAGTCGTTACGGGTGCGAATGGCCATGACAACTTCCTCCAGGGAACAATTGCCAGCCCGCTCTCCGATGCCATTCATCGTGCACTCAACCTGGCCGGCTCCTTGGCCGACGGCTGCCAAGCTGTTCGCCACAGCCAGACCCAGATCATTGTGACAATGAACACTTAAAACTGCTTGGTCGATATTGGGAACACGATTGACCAGCGTCTGGATGACTTTGCCCATCTGTTCAGGAGTAGCGTATCCCACCGTATCGGGAATGTTGATGGTCGTTGCTCCCGCATCGATTGTTGCTTCGACAACCTGGCATAGAAAATCGAGTTCTGTTCGGGCTGCATCTTCCGGTGAGAATTCAACGTCATCACAATAAGAAACGGCTCGCCGCACTCCTGCCACGGCCCGTTCCGTAATTTCGGCCGGCGTCATGCGCAGCTTGAATTCCCGGTGAATGGCGCTGGTGGCTAAGAAAACGTGGATCCGTGCATCCGTGGTGTGTTTCAAGGCCTCCCAGGCTCGGTCGATGTCCTTTTCATTGCAACGAGCCAGGCCGCAGACGGTGGCACCGCGTGTATTCATTCCGACTTCGCGAACTGCTTCAAAATCACCGGGTGAGGCGATCGGGAAGCCAGCTTCGATAACATCAACTCCCAGATCAACCAGCGCTTGGGCAATCTCCACTTTTTCAACCAGATTCATGCTCGCGCCCGGTGACTGCTCACCATCCCGAAGCGTGGTGTCAAAAATTTTGATGCGTCGTTCTGCGGACATTCGGTTCGATCCTTATTGTAATAGTTGGTAATAACTTACCGAGTTGCAGAAATTTTCAAGGAAAGTTGTCGAGTGACAGATAGAGCCTGCGTTGACAAACATTTCCGTCCTGCACAAAAAAAACCTCGAGGCCGATCGAAAAGGCCTCGAGGTTCTAGGTTTCTCACAGTAATTTGCTGAACACGAACCCTACGGCCTGCCGACAGTCAGGAGCCAAAGAAGTAACGGCAGTAGGTGAACTAACATGATGATAACCTTTCCTGTCAATCTATGACTCTAGTCGAGGTCCAGGGTTCGGTCAAGATCATGGATCGAGCTTTTTGTTCTCTTGTTCATCCAACAAAGGTCAGTCAATGCCGCGGTTGTCCTGAGGAATCAGACCGCGGAGGAGGTGTTACCCGGGATGCGAATTTTGTGCTAAACGAAAACACCAAGCCGCGTGCCAGACGTTCTTCAAACCGACCAGGCGACTTGCTTTGATGTTGGCAGTGACAGCCCGGTGGGGGTCAACGTTTGCACTCTTTTTGCGAGTGGCGCCTGTCCGACGTTTTTTGGAGACCTGCCCGGTTTCCAGGTGCGGCTCAGCCCAAGGTTTGAAGATACGTCATCTCCCAAGACTTTCTGTCGGTGTCCCCGACGCTCACGTAATCTGCAACCTTCGAGGAATCGTTAGACTCGGCGCAGTTTTACGAAAAGGTTACTGGCTCCGCGGACCGGTTTGCCTATGGCAACAGGGTACTCGTTGATTCTTGATCAGGATCTGATAGATTAGGCGACTGCTTCTAAGAGACCCGTCTAATCTTCTCCTTGAAAGGTATTGGTAACCCGAGGAGTGCTGGAGACCGTGGTCCTTTGGGCCGGTGGTGCTCAGGCCGTCCAACTCGGTATGCGGTGAACGGCTCCGGACCGTAATGATTTTTAACGTTTCCTAGGACGTTTGGATGTCAATCTCGATGCCACCTCGCTCGGAACACGTGAACCAAAATGACGCTCTGATCTCTTTGCAAACCGAAGTCGAATCCCTCCGTGAACTGGGGAAGCTGTTTTATCAGCGAGGGTGGTCGGTCGGAACCAGCAGTAACTACAGTGTGGTGATCCAACGGCAGCCACTGGAACTGCTGATCACCGCCAGCGGAAAAGATAAAGGCCGCTTGTCCACGCGTGATTTTGTGCGAATCGACCAGGAAGGTCGACCGACCCGAGCGCAGCAGCCGAAATCTTCCGCAGAGACGCTGCTGCACTGCGTTTTGGCCCGCCAGTCCGGAGTGGGGGCCGTACTGCACACGCACTCAGTCTGGGCCACGATTCTGTCAGACGTTTTTTACGGTGAGGGTGGTTTCGCCATCGAAGGTTACGAAATGTTAAAAGGACTGGAGGGAACTACGACCCACCAGACCAGTACATGGGTCGAGATATTCGAAAACACACAGGATATCCCCGCGCTTGCGGACCAGCTCTCAGGCAGGTTGGAAGGCGGACTTCGTCCGCTGGAACACGCGTTTTTGCTGCGCCGTCATGGGTTGTATACCTGGGGACCTGACCTGGATGCTGCCCGGAGACATGTGGAGATTTTCGAATTTCTTTTTGAAGTTCTAGCACGTAAACTTCAATTGACGTCGACTGTACCCGCCCATGTCATGGGGTGGTAGACGGAGGCTTAAAAAGAAGAATGCAGACTGAACACCAAAACCACGGGTTGCCGAAACGTGGCATGGGAGCGAGCAGCGTCCCCCGAGAGGCGGCAAACCGACAACGGATGATTCTTTAGCAGGCAAGTACGCCAGGAGATTGAACGATGGCAACGATTACGATTGCGGAACAGGACCGTAAGCTGGAGGACCCCCAGGAAATACTGGAATTTGTGCGCCCATTCGGAATCTGGTATGAGAAATGGGATGTTGATGGACGGATTGGTGCGGACGCGACCAACGAGGAGATCCTCTCCGCCTACGAGCCTGAGATCGAGCGTCTGAAACAGCAAGGGGGCTTTCAAACGGCTGATGTGATCAACGTGAACCCGGACACACCAGGCCTGGACGAAATGTTGGCGAAGTTCGACAAAGAGCATACGCACAGTGAAGACGAGGTCCGATTTACGATTGAAGGCCGTGGATTGTTTCACATCCATCCTGACAACGGCCCGGTGTTTTCAGTGACCGTGGAGTCAGGTGACTTGATCAATGTTCCGGAGGGGACTCGACACTGGTTCAACCTGTGTGAGAACCGGAGCATTCGTTGCATTCGACTGTTCAAAGAGAAGACGGGCTGGGCGGCCCATTACATTGATGATGCAGTCCACGAGCAGCACGCAGCCGTTTGTTGGGGTCCCGACTACCTGCCGCCTGCGGAAGACCTTGATTCGGTCGTCAAAGTGTGATTACCTTCTCCGGTCATGCGGTCCTGCTCGACATCGAAGGGACCACGTCGTCTATCAGTTTCGTCTACGACGTGATGTTTCCTTTTGCGCGGAGAGAGTTGGATAACTACCTCCGGGATCAGTGGGGAAGTTCCGCATTGATTCAAGTCATTGAACGGCTGGCACAGGATGTCGGCTTTGACTCGATGGATGTCTGGATACAGGCATCCGCTGGCGAAATCCCCGCTATGCAATTTGTGCGTGATGCAGTGATCGACTTGATGGATGGCGACATCAAGGCGACTGGACTCAAGCAGCTGCAGGGTTTGATTTGGCAGCAAGGATTCGAAACCGGTGAAATGCGGGCTCACATCTACGAGGACGTCCTACCTGCCCTGAATGGTTGGACGCAAGCCGGTTTGGACATAAGAATTTTTTCTTCAGGTAGTGTTCATGCCCAAAAACTGTTTTTTCGCCATACAATCGAAGGAGATTTGTTGTCTCGTTTCAGTGGCCATTACGACACAACTACGGGACCGAAACGTCAGCCCGAGAGCTACAGCAAGATTGCTGCCGAGTTTGAACTGCCGACCTCGGAAATCTTATTTTTAAGCGATGTTCCGGCTGAATTGGATGCTGCCATGCAGGTTGGTATGCAGACCGGCTGGTGTGTTCGACCGGGTAACCCCCCGCTGGATTCACCGACCGTGCATCCGGCAATTCAAAAATTCAGCGAAATCGAATTGCGCTACAAGCATCGCGGCGGCCAGCCAGCCAGATGGCCATGAGGATTGGGAAACTTGGGCAAATGACTGCTTTGAGGCGGCGCGATTGACGTAAG
>Ga0310120_10001028_pt1 | contig 21135 bp, 21 predicted proteins | sample CB27_AW_983_MG_FD_203506 | JGI IMG/M metagenome (GOLD analysis project Ga0310120, IMG submission 203506) | Marine microbial communities from Western Arctic Ocean, Canada - CB27_AW_983 | ecosystem: Environmental > Aquatic > Marine > Oceanic | place: Canada: Western Arctic Ocean | collected...
GGATTTTCTTTTGGTGAGGAAATCTCCGGTACAGAAACTGATCCTGGCTATCTTAGTTTTTCAATGACAGCTAACGCCTCCTTTACTAACTGGCTAAACTTTATTAGCAGTATTGAAAGAGGTTCTTATATTGTTAGCTTTGACTCTTTTAACTTGGTCGGCGATGAGAAAAATTTTAAATCAATAATCGATGGGAAAGTTTTTTCACAATAAAAAAGAATTATTATTTTGGTTAATTGGCATTACTATTTTTGTATTGATAATTTTTTATGTCAGCAGCTCTGTTTCCTTTTTAGCCGTTAAGGCTTCTAAGGCTTTTGGGGGAGACTTGTCAAAATCAGAAAAAATTGTTAAATTTAACCTCGATAAAGCTAAGCAACTTAAGCAGTAGTTGTTTAGCTTATTTAATTTAGGGCATGTAGCTCAGTGGTAGAGCGCGTCTCTGATAAAGACGAGGTCGGAAGTTCGATCCTTCCCATGCCCACCACCAAAATTCCTGAGGTATGTGCCTCAGGTTTTTGCTCATGGTATAATGAAAAGTAATATTATGAAATGGGTTGTGATAACACTATTAGTACTAATAGGATTTCTTTCGGGAATGGTTTTTTACCTATTAGGTCAGGCTCAAGATATAAAAGCCTCCCTCATCTTAACTCCAGAAACAATGGGGGCACAAAAGACACAAGAAATACCTGCTATTCCTGATGCAGGTTCATTAGCTCCTGACTCCCAAGTTCCTGACTCCCAAGTTCCTGACTCCCAGACAATAAATAATTATTCAGATCGGTATCAAGGAGATAAAATAGAAGGATCTTTAAAAACAATAAGCAAGGTTGAAGATTGTGGTATTACGGACGGCATAAAAGACATGAATTCTTTTGATGATATAGAACATGATTCTGTTTTAGGGTGCCTAGGAGAGGGAATAATCAACTGCAAAGAAGTTAAAGCTGTTATTAATGAGGAAAGAAAAGGAGCAGTCCTTTACGAAGTTTTTAATGGGGAGGGAAATTGTATGCTAAAGATGTCTCTGGGTGATGCAAATCAAATTTCCCAAGAAGATTCTAAAAGATATGCTAATAAATATATTCAATGCCCAGTCGAATCGATAAAATCCAATATTATTGCAATGGGTAAAACCCCTGATCAAATAACTAATGTGGGCTGGGGCTTTATGTCTTTCTGGGAAATGGGCAGTTTAGTATTTGTGGCAGAATCAAATAAGGTTTTAGCCTTAGAAATTGGATGTACAGGTACTTTATTAGACTTGAACCCAATACTTTCAGCTTATGATAAGAATGCAATGGCTAAAGAGAACATGAATCAGCTTGAATCCTGGACAATAATTTATTTCGGTGATGAATATAGGAACTCTTATGCTGGATTTTCTTGTAATTTTAATGAACAAACAATAGCTATTTGTGATGAAATACAAGAAGATGTTGGTGCTAGGCCTGTTATTCACGCATCAAGCGGAGAATATTGTGTATATATAAAATTATTAGAAGAAAACAAAAACAAAAACAAATATTTTTGTATGGATAATAGCAAGAGGAAAAAATCGGAAACTAGTACGAATCCTGCTACTTCTAATTATTGTACTGGTATTGCCTTTGATTGTCCTAATGCTGACTAAAATATTAAAGAATATCTCCAAAACAGGTTCTAACCTGTTCCCCTAGACCACCATTAAACAGCCTTACAGCGCTGTTTTTTATTTGACATTTAACAAATTTAGTGTACAATAATGTCTAATTGGGTTTTTAGGCTATTTTAGATTTAGCCCCCAAAAAAATTTCAGAACCTTGTTATGGAGAACGTTGTCATGGAGACGACTGAAAAAAAGGAATTAGTGATTGATAGGTTAGATATCCTATCTGAAAAGGCCTTTGCTTTATACAATAAAGCACTGGATGATCTCGGAACTGCTAGACGAGGCTTCTTGCCAATTAACGAGCTGAGACGGCTAGGAAACTGGCTGGCCGGTGGACCAGGATCTCTCCTGGATCCCATCGACTTTATTTATCTCAGTTGTGTTGAGGACAAAAAGCCTGCCGGAGATTTTTTCAGTAACAGATTGCAAGATCATGTTGCGGATAAAATGCGGAGCAATAAGCACTTGAGACCACATGAGGTGGTTTGTCGAGAGACTGTTTTTAATGAACGGTCTCCCGAAGAAGTGCTGTCTGAGATGGAAGTTACTAAGGAATCTATTGAGCCCAAGCTTTTAGTTAAGCAATTGGATGAAGAGATTCTGGACTTCCTGGTTCATCCTGATGGAGCAATGGAACGGTGTTGTTTCTGTAATGATTCGATGCCTGTGTTTCAACCAGTGGAATCCTTTGTTATTAAATACGAGGATTTTCTCAACCAATCGCTCAAAATCCGGAATCTCAAAAAGAGAGGGGTTGAGGATGCTTTGTTCATTTTAACCAATGGACAAAAGGCAACTACTGGATCATTTGTTATCGGTCGAGAATCGAGAAGCAATGGTTGCGGCTATCAATTGGTAGCAAAGCCTTTTCACGGTCATCATTTCTATTTTCGTAGAGATGATGAAATGATGATTGGAGAAGTTCGTGATAATCTGACCAAGGGTCATTTGGGTAAGGCTCGTAAAGCGGCTCATGCCCAACAGAGCAATAAGATTATCAGGAATAGTAAAGGTGAGCGATATAAGTTAGAGCCGGCGTTGAGTAGGTCTGGTGCTGCAGCAAAAATTGCTATTGCCAGTCACAAAAAAACTGCAAGATATTGCCAAGACGAAGTCAGTCAATCGACGATGGAAAAGGTTTTTCCCTCATCAAAACTGGCTGGCGGTCTTGGACCTGCTAACAAGGGTTGATGCCTAACAATCACTCCACCCCCCTCAGAGGAAACTCTGGGGGTTTTTATTACTATCTTTTGGCAAATGGGTTAGCGGCGCCCGTAACTTCAAAGTGAAGGTGGCAACCTGTTGGACCGTGAGTATTACCCGAGCTTCCCATGTGACCAATTTGATCACCTTGAATAAGATATTGACCAACTGAGGTGGTAGCTTTCTGTAAGTGAGCGTAACGAGTGGATACGCCATTAGGATGTTCTATAATAACGTAGTTTCCATAACCGCCATTCCAACCTGTTCTCACCTTAACTACCAATCCCTCAGCAGCGGCATAGATTGATGTATTACAAGCATTAGCAATATCAACAGCATTATTATAATGCAGCTGACCCCAGTTCCAGCCGGTAGTTGGAACAACAAAATAATCTGCTAGACGAGGTAGTTTTTTAGATTGACTGTAACGAGTTGTCTTTTTAGTTGGTTTAGCTCCAGGGATAATAATATTATTACCAACAATAACCTGTTTGTTATATTTTAAAATATGCTCAGGATTAACGTTATAATGAGAGGCGATAGTGGTAAGAGTCTCTCCCTCTTGAACCTGGTGTCTAACTCCAGAGATTGGTAGAATTACCACCTCCTGACCAACTCTTAATGACTTTCTTTTATTTAAACTAGGATTGGCCCAAAAAACAGTATTAAGTGACACGCCAAAGTTTGCAGCAATACTGGATAGGTTGTCGCCGGACTGAACTTTATAAATCATTAAGCCATCTCGAGTAGGAAGAATATTGCTTAAGGAACTACCAGGACTCAAGACATATGAACTATCTAAGATAGCAAAACCACCAAAATCTTCCACATTATTAGCTAGGTCAAAATCAATAGGAGCCTTTGCTGACAAAAGAGCTTGGTTGTTAGCCATTTGCTCTGGACCTCCTAAAACCGTATTGTTAGAAAAAGGCTGGAAAAAACCTGATAAAATAAAGAGGTTAAAGATAGCAGCGCAAGTAATAAAAATAGCCGGCAGAGCCGCCTTTTGCTTTAAAAAAGATAGTTTTCTCCAGAACGTATCAATAACCTATGATAACAGAAAAACTCAATAAAAATCAACAAGAAGCTGTCGATCATAAAGGGGGTCCTTTATTGATCGCCGCAGGAGCAGGATCAGGCAAAACAAAGACTTTGACTAATAGAATTGTTAGCCTATTAAAGTCTGGCGTGCCAGCTAAAAAGATATTAGCCATTACCTTTACCAACAAGGCTGCTAGTGAGATGAAGTTTCGAATAGAAAGAGACTGTCAGGCTCAAAATATTGATATGAAAGGACTAACAGTTAGCACCTTTCATTCTTTAGGTGCCCGCCTATTAAGAGTTGAGGCTAAGCACCTAGGAAGAAGCTCTCAATTTACAATTTTTGATGATGGTGACTCTTTATCTGTTATCAGAAAGATCATTAAAGAGCTCCACTTGGATAAGGAGGACTATAAACCTCGTTTAATACGTTATTACATATCTAAAATAAAAAGTGAGCTCGTATCATCTAACGATGATGAGATGATGACTAGAGCTTATGAAATATATGAGAAAACTTTAAAGAAATGTAATGCTTTTGATTTTGATGATTTGATTGAGAAGCTGGTTATTTTATTAAGAGATAATCCTAATATATTAAGCAAGTATCAGAATCGCTACCAACACCTTCTAGTTGATGAGTTCCAGGATACCAATGTAACTCAATACCTATTAATAAAGCTCCTAGCTAAAAAACATAACAACCTTAGTGTGGTGGGTGATGATGCTCAATCTATTTACGGCTGGCGACACGCTGACTTTCGAAACTTTCTTAACTTTGAGAAAGATTGGCCTAACGCCAAGGTAGTTTTACTGGAAGAAAACTATCGTTCTTCTGCCAATATCATTAACGCAGCCAATGAGCTGATTAAGCATAATAAATTTCAGAAAGAAAAAACCCTTTGGACTCATAATCCGGCTGGTAATAAGATTAGCGTCACCACCTCTCAATCAGAGGAGGAGGAGGCTGGTTGGATCACGGCTAAAGTAATGGAGCTTATATCTACTAATAATGATTCAGCTGAGATAGCTATTTTATACCGTACTAATGCTCAGTCACGAGCTATTGAACAAGCCTTAATATATGAACAAGTTCCTTATCAAGTGTTTGGTGGTATTCGTTTTTATGAAAGAAAAGAGATTAAGGATTTATTAGCTGGTTTACGTTTCGCTTTCAACCCTAATGACGAGGTTAGCTTTGAGAGACTACAAAAAACTTTTGGCAAGAGACGTAGTAGGGTTTTGATCGAAAACCTACCCCGCTTAGCAAACGAACTTACCCTTACTCAATTAATTGATTCTTTTCTTAACAACTCTAACTACATCAACTATCTAGAAAGTCATTATAAGAACTACAAAGAGCGGATTGAGAATGTTCAGGAGCTAGTTAACTTTGCTTCTTCTTTTGAGGGCCAAGGCTTAGCTGATTTTTTGGAGGCGGTAAGCTTAGTACAGAGCCAGGATAATCCTGAGGGGATGAATGGTGTTAAGCTAATGACTATTCACTTATCAAAAGGACTTGAGTTTAATAATGTTTTTGTCTGTGGTTGTAGTGAGGGGTTATTACCTCATGAGAGATCTATTGGCTCTCCTGAAGAATTGGAGGAGGAGAGACGGTTAATGTATGTTGCTATGACCAGGGCAAGAAAGAACTTATTCCTTACTTTAAACAGCGTTCCTTCAAGATTCTTATATGAGCTACCGGAGGAATTACTTACCTTCAAAGGTCTGGGTCAGAAGAAAAACTCTTTACCTGACGAGGATGAGATGTATATTGAATATTAGGATATGGGAAGAAGATTGGGACAACATTTTTTAAAAGATCGGAATATTCTGAAAAAAATAGCTGGCGCTCTAGAAATACAGAGTGGTGATTTTATTATTGAAATTGGTCCTGGTAGGGGGTCTTTAACTGAATTATTAATGGCGGCTCCTGTGGGAAGGGTAATAGCAATTGAGAAAGATAAGAAGTTAGCTCTCGATCTGAAGTTAAAAAATAGAAATGATGTGGTCTTAGAGGTAATTGAGGATGACGTGTTGAAAGTGCTGCCAACTATAACTAATAAATTAAATGGGGAATATAAGTTGATAGGCAATATTCCTTATTACATTACCGGTCATCTATTAAGAATAGTCTCTGAGTTAGATCATAAACCCTCTTTAATAGTCTTTACCATGCAAAAAGAGGTGGCTAAGAGATTGTCCGCTAAACCACCAGCTATGAACCTGCTGGCTGCGAGTGTTCAATACTGGGCTGACCCCAAGATTATTGCCTCTATTCCTCCTGGAAGCTTTATTCCTCCCCCTAAAGTTGATTCAGCCATTATTAGCTTAAAAACAAAGAAGGTAAAAAATAGTGAGGATTATTATAAATTCATTAAAATTCTCTTTAAGCAACCTAGAAAAACTATCTTGAATAATCTTTCTGAGGGATTAGAAATGGAAAAAGATGCTATAAAAGAAAAATTAGCTGATTTAGATATAAAAGAGAGAAATAGGCCTCAGAATTTGGATTTAGAAACTATTAAAAAAATGTCTAAGTTGTTTTAAGGGGGTGGATAACTCCCTTAATTTTTTAGTTTGCTGATTAAGGGTATAATTATTACATGAGATCCGTCCGTAAATTCGGTTTGTTTTTGCTTATGGGCCTGTTTGTCTTGTTTGGATTAGTATTCTTTGGTAATTCATTAGAGACTCAAACCCCTCAAGTATTGTCTCCAAAAAAAGTGGCTGTGGGGCCAGGTTCTTCAAACAACTTAAATGGAGAGATTGTTATTAATAATCTTCGGGCCGAGCCTATTATGGATGAGACCACTAAACGATTAGGAGGTCAGATTGCCCAACACATCAAGAGTTTGAATAACGACGGCTTAGTAAGTATTGATGATAAAAAATACGCTAAAGCTCTTAACCCAGAGAATATAGCTAACTCAATCATTAATGAGGAGCTAGAAAAAATTAATAATATAGATCTTGGTTTCAATGATATTAAATTAGCGAAAATTAATATTGATTATCGAAGTGATAAAAAAATGTTGGCTGGTTATTTTATCTCTTTCCAAGAAGTAATAAATAAGAACTTTGCTACACAGAAGATAGATTGGGAAGAGTTTAATAAGAATAATTTTGATGAGATGATTTCTGCTTATGATAAAGCTATAGCCGAATTTTATAAATTAAAAGTTCCTGCCTCAGCTCTTGATATACACAAACAACAAATTTCTCTAATGATTCAACAAAAAATAGTCATGACTAAGTTGAGAGATGTTGATAGTAATCCTTTAGAGGCTTTAGCAGCTTTAAAATACAACCCCTCAATAGATGCGGGGTTTAAGGAGGTGACTAGTAAGGTTTTAAATCTATTAAAGATTAATCAGATAAGTATTTAATGAATATTAGAAATAAAATTTTAGTTGGAATTCTTGGACTCAGTCTGATTTTGATACCTGTTCAGAGAGCTCAAGCTATTTTGGGAATTGGTGATATTGTTTTTGAATCTAACCCAGCTCTAATTTCTAATGCTTTAGGGGAGACTTTCCTTAGAGATGTTCTTAAGGTGGCAGTTAGTTCTCTAAAGAGGAGGATGCTATCAATGGTTACCGATCAGATAGTTAACTGGGTTGAAGGAGGGGGCAAACCTCTGTTTGTTACTGACTGGAAAGGCTTCTTGTCTGATGCGGCTAATATTGCGGTAGGTGATTTTGCGATGGAGCTAGGATTAGAAGAGTTATGTTCTCCTTTTGGCCTACAAGTCAGATTAAGCATTCTTAACCCACCACGATTTACTGACTACATATCCTGTACGTTAGATGATATTGTTGGAAACATTGAAAACTTTTATGAGGACTTCCGTAACGGTGGTTGGTTTGCCTACTCAGAAATGTGGCTACCTCAAAACAACTATTATGGTGCTGTCTTTATGGCTATGGATGAAAGAGATGCTCGAATTGCCGAAGAATCTCAAGCTATGATCCTAGAAGCTGTTTCTGGTAATGGTTTCTTGGGCACCAGGAAGTGCGATCCTTCTGGTAGGTTCTGTACTATTACCACTCCAGGATCTCAAGTTGGTGCTTTGGTTGCAAAAGCTATCGGCTCTGACATTGACTACCTGATTAATGCTGACGATCTAGCTGTTTATGTGGGAGCGATAGCGGACGCCATGATTAACAGGTTGATCCGATCTGGTGCTGAAGGATTAATTAGCTTAACTACTCCTGACAAACCGTCTAATGGTTACTTTAGCGGTTCTGGTCCATGTTCTGGATTAAGAGGTGGTGACTTAACTAACTGTTTATCAATAATTAAAGCCCATGAAAAAACTTACGAGGATAATAAAAAATTATTCCTCACTCAAATTGATGCCACTCTACTACCAAGGCAAACTGGTGGAACAATATTAGCTTCCTTAGTAGAGGGTCAGTCTATATTAGTTCGAACGATAACCAGCCTGAGAGATTGTCAGATTGTCAAAAACTTACCAGAAGCCATCTCTACAGAAACCAATCTTCAAAATGAGCAAGATTCTCTAAACCAATTAAATGGAGAGCTTTTGGCTAATAGGAGAATAACCGAGGCCTTGGAGAGTGCTAAGCTTAATATTCAAAACCCTAGCTATCCAGACACACCAACTATCGCTTACTACTACAACAATATTGTTGGTTTATTAGATGAAGATGCCGCCCAATCATTCCAGACCACCAAAGAAGCTAACAAAGAACAGTTACAAAATGAAATTACTGGCAAAATATCAAATGTCCAACAGCAATTAGAAGCTTGTGAATAATTATGCTATTTAAAAGACATAAAATATTACTATTACTTCTACTCTTGGTAATTTTAATACCTAGCTTAGCTCAAGCAGATGTCTTTTCAGGTGCTGCTCTCAGCTCAATAGATATTGCCGATGACATGATGGCAAAGGTTTTGTTCGCTGCTGTCTATCTTATTGGTTATTTAGCGGGAATTATCTTTATGATAGCTGGATTTTTACTTCAAGTAGGCCTGGAATTAAATGCTAATCTAATAAACAGCCCTCTAGTACAAATTGGTTGGCAGATCTCTCGTGACTTTGCTAACTTATTATTAGTAGTAGCTATAATAACTACTGCTCTCGGAACTATTATAAGGTGGAAAGGTTATACGTATAAGGAGATCTTACCTAGTATTATAGTAGTCGCTCTTCTAATCAACTTTAGCTTATCAATCGCTGGTGTATTTATTGATGCTACTGGTGTAGTTAGTAATTTCTTTGTGGCAAAATCAACTCCAAACGCTAGTGAGGGGAACTTCACTGAATTTTCCGACTCTCTTGCAGCTGCCTTAGGATTACATAAGGCTATGAAAACCGACCATCTTGATGAGGAACCAGGGTTTACAGAGGGTGCCGACTTTAAATTTGGCGCAAAATCACTTTCATTATTAGCAGGACTATTTTTTGTTGTTGCTTTCACCGTCTTGGGAGGGGGTACTATGATGATATTGGCCTTTTCAGTCGTAATACGTTATATAGCCCTGTCCTTGTTGTTAATAATGCTGCCCTTAGCCTTAATTTCTAGCACAATTCCTAAATTTAAAAAGAATTGGGAGGAGTGGCAAGGTAAGTTTATCGAGTATCTAACTTTTCTGCCAGTTTCATTATTCTTTATTTACTTAACTATTATCTTCTTGACCAATTTCAAAGATGATCCTAATGGCATCTTTATCGTTACCAGCAGTGGTACGGGAGAGGTTGGTTCTTTTATTATTAACATTGCTGAAACAGCAGCTCGACTATCTATTGTTATTGGTTTGTTGCTAGGTAATCTGATTATTTCAAAAAAAATAAGTGGTAGTGCGAAAGATATGGTGGCTAACGGTTCATTTGCTCTTTATAACAAGTTTAAGGGTGGTAGTAGGAAGATTGGTATGCTACCTGTTCGTGGTGCTAAGGCTGGTGCTAGAGGTATTGGTAGGAGAATACCCGCTACAAATATAAGGGGTAAGGCTGTCGGAGCTATTTCTAGACTTACTTCTAGAATACCTGTTATTGGAGGAGTTCTCAGCAGCTATAGAGCTAATAGATCAGCTCAAAATGAAGAATTGCGTGCAGAGCAAGTTAATGATTATCAAAAGAGTAAATTAAATAATCTTTCTAATAATGAATTATTTGGCTATTCAGAGCTTGGCTCTGTTGCTAAGGCAGCTAAGTTAAACGAGCTATCTAAGAGAGGTAAGTTGGATGAATATATTAGTAAGAGTAAAGACTCAGAAGCTGCTCTCAAGCCATTTATTGATGCAGCTAAGAAGATGAATACTCAGAAGGAATTACTTAAAACTCGCCCTGACCTAGCTGGTAGCTTTGCTGAAGTAGGTGATGATGTAGCTGAGGCAATTGAGAAAGCGGTTGGTAAGATCTCTCCTAAAGACTCTTTGGAAATAGCGACTTCTGCGCTGAAGAAGGTTGAAGTGGCTATGTCTTTAAAGATGAATCAATTAAAAGAAATTGCTCGAAGTGCTACACCTGAGAAGAAGCAAGTTCTTCAAAATGCTGTAAGAATTCATTTAGATCCTCTCATACTAAAAGATACTTCAGCAATGAGTGGTGTAGAAAAACAAATATTTGAAAAGCTCAGTAAAATTGATGCGTTTATGGAAGGTCCAGCTTGGAGTTAATATTAAAAGTAATAAACTATGACTACAATAACATTACAAAACGCTTTCGCCTCATTATCCGATAAAACCAGGGACTGGCTTACTTCCGAAGAGATAGTAAATAAGATAGCCTCTCTTAATGATGGGTTAGGATTAAAATCTGATCGACGTCGAATAATATCCAAATTAATTCTTCGAGTAGCTGTCCAGGACTTAGATCCTCGAGACTTTGCTAATGAGCTAGGATCTCAATTAAAAATCAATTATGAAGCAGCAAAAGAAATAACTCAAAAAGTTCATGCTGAGTGCTTGCAGCCAATCGAAGCAGAATTAAAGAAAATTAATGTTGATGTTCATGAGATGATTGAATACTCTACAGCTCCACCTGAACAACTATCAGCTTATCCTGACAAGCCAGCGCCGGTAATGGAATACTCTAAGCCTGCTAAGCTAGGTTCCAAACCTCTTAAAGTTGAGGCTACTAGTAAGCTGCCAACCACAGCTCCTGATAACCTACCTTTAGCAAAACAAAAAATGAAACCGGTTTCCCCTGCCCAACCTTTTGTATTACATAAAGAAACGGGTGATATTAAACCAGTAGAAGAGGGGGGTAAGACTTCTTTTAAGTATAAAGAGCCTGTTAGAGAAAGAGCTGTTAAGGAACCACCTGTTAAAGTTAAAATAGAAAGTCCTCAGAGTGGTAATAACTTAGAGTTTCAGAGAATAGTACATTATAGTAACTTCTTTACCCCTTTTAACACTCCTCAAACACCCCCAACCAAGGGAGAGGTTAAAGTTAAAGTACCAGATTCTAAATGGTTTAGTTAATATGCATTTTCAAGTTCCTCAATTTATTGATATAGAAGATAAGATAGTTGGTCCTTTAACTATTAAGCAGTTTTTGTATGTTGCGGCTGGATTCTTAACTATTTTCTTTAGCTTCTTTATTTTTAACTTTTATTTTTGGTTAATATCTACTGTCTTTATTGTAGTAATAAGTGGTGCTTTCGCTTTTATTAAGTATAATGGCAGATCGTTCTTAGTCCTTATAACATCAGTAATCAATTATTACTGGCGTCCTCGTATCTACATCTGGAAAAAAAGGAGTAGTAAACAGGTTAAAAAGAGAGGGTTATTAAATCTAAAATTAAAATTAGATACTTCAAGTAAGCCTATTAAAGGAGAAAAATCTTTTATGCTTCCTTTCTTGCAAAGAATGAAAAAGATGAAGGATGAGTATGAGGTTTTCAGAAAAGCTACGGGTGAGAGAGAGGTGGCTCGTAGAGTTGATTATAGATAAGTTATAATAAAGCGATGCCAAAACAAAAATCCCTAGCAACACAAGAAATTATTGATATTGATCGCATTGAAGATGATGTGATTGTTTTGAAAGGTGGTAGTTTTAGAAAAATATTATTAGTTTCAGGAATTAACTTTGATCTTAAATCTGAAGAAGAGAAGAACTTGATCATTTTCAGTTACCAGGAGTTTTTAAACTCTCTAAGCTTTTCTATTCAAGAGATAATTCATTCTCGAAAGATTAATATTGAGGGTTATTTGAATCATTTAAAAAATCTCCATCAAAAAGAACCTACTAGCTTGTTAAAAAATTTAATTACTGACTATAAAGATTTTGTTAAAGAGTTTGTAGAAAGAAATCCTATTATGTCTAAGACTTTTTTTATTGTAGTGCCTTATGACCCTATTAATATTCCTAAGATAGGTAAAAGAGTAACTAGAGGTTTGTTTGGATTATTTAAAAAGAAGAAAGGAGTGGTTGAAGAAAAAACTGAAGATGGTCAGTTTTTAGAAAATAAGCGTCAACTGGATTTGAGAGTGGATCAAGTAACAGCAGGACTAAATAGGGTTGGCTTGAGGGCTGTTCCTTTATCAGAAGATGAGACTATTGAATTATTTTATAATTTTTATAATCCAGCATTAGTAGAAAAGAAAGGTGTTATTAAAAGAGATAAAAATGAAGGATGAAATTAAAAACATAATAGCGCCAGCTGCTCTAGAGGTTAGCCCTAGTTATTTAAAGTTGGGTGATAAGTATACTAAAACTATATTTATCACATCCTATCCTCGTTACTTAGCCACCGGCTGGTTCTCATCAATCATCAATGCTCCTGAGTTAATGGATGTATCTATTTTTGTTCATCCGGTAGATACCGCAATTGCTTTGAAAAGTTTAAGGCGGAAGACTGCTCAAATAGAATCACAGATAATAGAAAAAAGTGAGAAGGGGGTTGTTCGAAGTCCTAAATTAGAAACCGCTCTTCAAGACATTGAGTCTTTAAGAGATTCCTTACAACAAGCGACTGAGCATCTATTTAATGTTTCTGTTTATATAACTATTTATGCTGATAGTGTTAATGAATTAAAAAGGTTAGAGGGTAAGATCAATCACTTATTAGAAAGTCGTCTAGTTTATAGCAAGCCAGCCACCTTTCAACAGGTAGAGGCCTTTAACACCACCCTACCAATAGGAAAAGACTCTTTAATGATCACGTCTCCTTTCAACTCTTCACCAGCCTCTTCGTTTTTTCCTTTTGTTTCTGCCACATTAACTTCTGATAGCGGTGTACTACAGGGTATTAATCTTAGTAACAATACTTTGGTTATTTTCGACCGCTTTTCTCTAGAAAATGCTAACCAGGTCATCTTTGCCACCTCTGGCTCTGGTAAATCATATGCTGCTAAATTAGAAGCCTTAAGGTTATTAATGACTGGAACTGATGTTTTAATTATCGATCCAGAAAATGAGTATAAGAATCTAGCAAAAGCAGTTGGAGGGAGTTTCTTTAATATCTCTCTAGCATCAAAAGATCATATTAACCCTTTTGATTTACCAATTATTCCTAAGGATAGTGATCCAACAGATACTCTAAAATCACACATAGTTAACTTAGCTGGTTTATTAAAAATAATGCTAGGGGAGATGACTCCTGAGGAAGAGGCTCTCTTGGATAGAGCCATATCCGAAACCTATGCCTCTAGAGACATAGCTCCAGGAAAAGACTTTTCTAAAGCTCAACCACCATTATTATCCGACTTAGAAACTGTTCTTAATAGTTTGACTGGTGGTCAGTCATTAGCCCAACGCCTATATCGATATACCCAGGGTAGTTATGCTGGTTTTATCAACCAACCAACCAACATTAATATACGGAATAGATTGGTTGTCTTCTCTATTAGAGACCTTGAGGAGGAGTTGAGACCTATAGCGATGTATATGATCGTTAACTTCATCTGGAGTCTAATTAAAAGTGAGTTGAAGCAACGAGTGATGATAGTTGATGAGGCTTGGTGGATGATGAAATACCCTACTGGCGCCTCTTTTATGTTTGGATTGGTTAAGAGAGCTAGAAAATACTATTTAGGTGTTACTACTATAACTCAAGATGTTGAGGACTTCTTACAATCTCCTTATGGAAGACCAATAATTACAAACTCTGCTTTACAAATATTATTAAAACAGCAACCGGCGATGATTGATTTACTTGCTAAGACGTTTAACCTGACAGAAAGCGAGAAGAATTTCCTACTAGACGCGCCTGTGGGTGAGGGGCTGTTTTTTGCAGGCTTAAATCATGTCATTATTAAGATAGTAGCTTCTTATCTTGAGGATCAGATTATAACAACAAATCCAAAAGACTTATTAAATGAGTAAGATTGGTTTAATAGAATCTTTTATTCTAGTTGGTTTTGTTGCTGTAGCCGAGATATTAGAATTAATAGTTACTTTTGCTATTGGGCCAGGAGAGGTGGTGAAGTGGCTGATGAATATTATTGTGTGGCTTCCTGTTCAGTTCTGGTTATTGTTCAGGGGAGCGAGAGGTGATCTGTACGCTTTATCAGTATTAATTGAGTTCATTCCTTTTATAAACGCCCTACCAATAAAAACAGCTTTATTAATTACCACTATCTATATTCACAATCACCCTGAGTCGGCCGCGGCAAAAACTGTGCATACCGCACAAGAAGTAGTACCTGTTAAAAAGCCCAAGAGGAAGCCCAAACCTAAACCTAAGCCTAAGATTAAAAAGAAGTCTAAGGTCAGAATGGCTACTAAAGTAATTACTAAAATATGAATCGTATAATTTTAATAATTTTTATCTGTCTACTATCCTTACCAGCTCTAGCTCATGGGCAAGAATTCTTATTCAATTGGGAGGGTGATAGTTTTGTGCCTGGTTTTTATCAAGGAAGAAGAATACCTACTGATAATTCATCCTTAAAAATGAGTTTTGAATTAATAGAAAATGATCGCTTGTTGAATATTAAGGGCAAAAAAATGGAGTGGTATGTAGATGGAAAATTAGCTCAAAAAGGCGTTGGCTTACAAAGAATAACTGCTAATCAATTTAATGTAAGTCGTAGTGATATATTTGTTAGAGTTTTAATAAAAAATTTTAAGGGAGGTAATCTAGAAAAAAGCTTCATCATCCCTAAAACAATCCCGAAAGTTATTATTGAAAGAAATTTTATGAATAATACAATATCAGCTGGAATAAGTATTATTAAGGCATGGCCTTTATTTTTTAATATAGATGATCTATCGGATTTAAATTTCAATTGGTTTTCTAATAACATCAAACATTCTGGTAAGGATGTTGAAAGGCCTAATATTTTAGAGTTAGATATACCAGCTGACAATGGTCAGTTCTCTGTTAATTTAAATATAAATGTTGTTAATAATAAAAATATAAGTGAGTCAGCTATTAAAAAAATAAATCTAACAATAAAATGAAGAAGGTTTTTATTATTACAATATTATTAGTTTTATCAACTCCTATCGCTTTTGGTCAAGTGGATGAATTAAGTGTTGGAAGTGGTATGGTTGGTGAAACACAGGGTGATAGAAATGTGGCTTTTAAAAGAGATATAGACCGAACAACGGAAACAGATAGATTGAGTCATTTAAGTGGGCCTGAACTAACTGCAAAAATTAAAAGGGATGCTCAAGAAATGAAGAAAGCTCTTCGTGATCCATGGTTTGATGTTGATGAACACACTACTTGGAGATTATTAAAAGGCACATCTCATGAATACAGAACAAGGTTAGCTGAACAATATAAAAAGATAACGGGTGTTAGTTTTTCAAGTGATTTAAATCGCCTAGGAAATGATGGTGGTGGTGAGGTTTTAAGAGGCAGGTTATTATTTATACAAGGAACCCTCTACCCTGAGGATAGGCTTGTTTTAGGTTCTATGAGCGACTGGGGTACTAATGAAAGGTCATTTTTTGATGAGGTGATGAGCATGAGTCATTACCCAGAAGATAGAGCTGAATTCAATAAAAGGTGGGCTGAAAAGTATAGCTCTTCGGGTATTTTTAAGTCTAGAGCTAATGGTGGTAAGGCTAGTATTTTAAGTTATTTTTACAGCGAAGAGAGTGATGATGGCCATAGATCTGTCCTTCGAGCTTTATGGGAGGGAAAGGGTGGTTTTCAAGATAATACTGCTTCTATAACAGCGGAGTGGTTAGGTCTTAATACTAGTGAGCTCGAAAGAGCTGCTGCTAGGACTTATGCGCAAAGAGTTGCTAGTGATCAAATGAACAGGGGGGAGACTAGAGAAGTTGCTGTAATGAGAATCTACAATGAAAAACTGAGGTTTATGAGGACTGGGGAGGGTAATGTTCAGGTTACAGGCACTGAAGAGTTAGACTGTGGACCCGATGGTCTTGGTTATAAACTTTGTGTTCCTATATTAGGAAAGGAGAAAGTGGAAAATATTGGTGGTTATATAGTTTTAATTTATCAGTTTGCTCTAGCTATATCTGGGATCCTTGCCTTTATAATGATTACTTATGGTGGTATTAGATGGACTGTTTCAGGTGGTAATGTTAGTAAAATAGGTGAAGCAAAAGAAATTATTACAAACGCTATTTTTGGACTTATTCTTTTAGCTATAGCTACTAGTATTCTATATGTTATAGACCCCTCTATATTAAGTATACGAGTTGATAAATCCACCTTTACCGTAAGAGCGCCTAACTACAAGGCGCCTGTAAAACCTATACCAATTCCAGATCCAGATAGACTGCCTACCGCGCCTTTAACTATAATTGACCCCGGTGAATCAAATAACGAATAATGAAAAAAATAATTATTACAATTTCAATCATCTTAATCGTTATTATTAGTGGTTTTATAATCTACTCATTATTAAGCCCAAGTGATACCTTGGACTTTGAAATAATAGACTTAGTTACTGGTGATTCTGAAAGCACTGATTCAGAACTGGTTTTTGAAAATAAAATAAATATTGTATCACCAGAAGAAATTTTAGGTTATTCAATTAACCCAGCTACTAAGCATGTTTACGTTGTTAATATACTAGGGGAAATTAAAAAGATTAATGACTCAAGCTCTGAAAAAGTTTCTAGTCAAAAAATTAAGGGGATTAATAAGGTTCGGTCCTCAAAAGATGGTAAAAAAATAATGATTGGATTTAACTATCCTAACCAACCAGTTTTTTCTATTTATAATATTACTGATGGCAACTGGACACCTCTTCCTAAAAATACTATCAGCGCTGATTGGCACCCAGAAAATTCTAATGAAATTATTTACTTAACTAATGATAATTTAAAGATATTAGATCTTGAAAAAAATAGGTCTAGGTCTGTTTTAAACATTAAATTAACAGGCTCTAAATTAGACTGGGTGTCGTTAAGTGAGGTGATTGTAATGGAGAGACCTACTACTAAATACAGCTCTGATGCGTGGTTGATTAATTTGAGTACTAAAAAAATAAAAAAAATAGCCTCAGGTAAAGGTTTAATGATTAATCAGAAAGACGGTTGGAGACTAGGGTTTGTTTATAATAGTAAGGGTAATGAGGTGTTTGATTTAGTTAACTCAGAAACTAATAAGGCTGTTGGTTATTTTAACTTCAGAACCCTACCTTCTAAATGTGTTATTGATCAAAATAATTTTTATTGTGCTATCCCTAATCAAATACCATTGAATATATCTTTACCTAATGATTATTTGAGTAGAAAATTTATATCTGATGATATTATCCAATCTATAATGATTGGTAGTGATTCGCAATCAATAAAGTCTAAAATACTATATAGAGAGGAGGGTAGTCTAGTTGATGCTACCGACCTTAAAATAGTTAATGATCAATTATATTTTATTAATCGATCTGATAATAAACTCTATAGTCTAAAGTTAGATAAAGTAGTGGAGGAGGTTGTTAAAGAAGAGGAGGTTACTGAAGAAGTTTCACAATAACACAACGACCAACTCCTTCTCCAGCGCTCTCAGTCTCCACGTCTGGACGAGTAGCTAGCTCTAAATGAATAATCCTTCTTTCGTAAGAATTCATAGCTGGTAATTTAACATCTCCCTTGGTCATAACCACTTTTCTTGCAGCAGCTTTAGCAATATCTATAATAATATTCTCTCGTTCTTTGCGATAATTATTAACATCAACAAAAACTGAGTCGTGATCATTCTTATTAGCTAAAACTCTAGATAGGTGGTTAAGATCACTAATTATTCTAGGGATCCAGTTTTTAAACCAATCTCCTTCGTTAATAAAGATAATTATTTTTCTTCCTTCATTATCTGAATTAATAGAAAAGTCTTTAAACCCCACTAATTCCAGGATCCGTTGTATTGTTTCTTTGGTCTTCTCCATAAATCTTTTTATTAATATATAACTGCTGAGCTAAAGAAAATAAGGTTGTTGTTAACCAATAAACTCCAACAGCAGAAGGCATATTAAACAATATAACAACTGCTAGTATTGGACCAATCCAAATCATCTTTCTACTAATTTTAACTGCTTGTGTTTCTGGCTCTCCTTTCTTAATTTTAGGAAGAGTTAGGCGACCATGCACATACTGAAAGACAGCAGCTAAAACAACAATAAGAATACTCTTATTTGATAGATCAATCAAGCCTAAGAAAGTACTATTAACCACCTCTGGTTGAGAAACAAAGGGGTAGAGATTTTTTAATGTCTCAGATGTAACACCTATATAAAAGACTCTATAAACCGCAATCAACACAGGTAGTTGTACAAGAATTAATAAGAAGCCTGAAAAAGGATTGACCTTATGTTGTTTATATAACTCCAGCATTCTTCGCGCTTGTTCTTCACGATCATCTTTATGATCATGTTGTATCTTTTGTATCTCTGGTTGAAGTTTTTGTAAGAGGGTTTGATTTTTAAAACTCTTGTAGAAGAGGGGGGCGAGAATAGTTCTGATAATTATAGTTAATAAAATTATAGATACACCAAAGTCTCCAATATTGTTATATAAAAAAATAAGGGTGTTAAATATAGGTTGTGTAAGAAAGGTGTTAAACATTATTTAAATAATTTATTAATTTCTTCTATTAATTGTTCTTTAGAATTATTCTTACTAATCACAACTAAATAATCAAATGGTTTTAATTGGGGTAATAATAATCTTACCTGATTAAATACCAATCTCTTCAATTCATTTCTTTTCACTGCTGATTTAACCACTTTTTTACTAACCATCACTCCTAACCGAGGGACATCTTTATCGTTAGTATATTTTTTTAGAGTTAAAGATTGAGAGCGTCTAACTTCTGGTTTTTTACTCTTTAAATATTGAATAGGAAGCCTGTTTTTCTTGGCTAACATTTAAACAGTAATGTTTTTTCTACCCTTTTGACGACGGCTTTTTAACACTCGTCGACCACCCGGGGAGGCGCTTCTTTTTAAGAATCCGTGGACCCTTTTTCTCTTTCTTTTTTTAGGTTGATATGTTATTGACATAATAATTATTTATAGCAGAAAATATAGTTTTCCACAACTCATCCACATGTTATTAATTTAGGTCTTATTTCATTGAAATTTTGACGAGATGAGAAGAGTGATTAAAATGATGATATGGATCTAAATCAACTTTGGGAAAAAGCTTTAGGAGATATTGAACTTCAAGTTTCAAAACCTAACTTTGTTACTTGGTTTAAAAATAGTAGAGTGATTGATAAGCAAGACGGCTTAGTGGTTATTGGTCTACCAAATAACTTTGCTAAAGAATGGGTGGAAAAGAAATATGACAAGGTCATCTTAGGTTCTTTACGATCGCTAGATGAGAATATTAAAAAGATAGAGTTTATCATCTACTCCCAAAACAAACCTATTGTACCAAGTAATCTTTCTGAAAAAGCTGCTGCTGATAACGAAGTTCAATTAAGCTTTACTGAATTTAAGATTGATCCTGAAACAAACCTTAACCCCCAGTACACTCTTCAGTCATACGCTGTTGGATCAACAAATGAATTAGCTTATGCCGCAATAACAGCTATTCTCGCTTCGATAGGTAATAAATATAACCCTCTCTTTATCTACGGGGGAGTGGGTGTTGGTAAAACTCATCTAATACAGGCGGCTGGTAATGAAATAAAAAGAAAGTCTAAGGGAAATATTAAGGTTAGGTATGTTTCCTCAGAAAAATTTACTAATGATGTTATTTGGGCGATGAGAAATAAACGAATGGATACTATGAAATCTAAGTATCGAAATGTAGATGTTTTAATTATTGATGATATTCAATTCATTGGTGGTAAAGAAAAGACTGAGGAAGAGTTCTTTCACACCTTCAATGCTTTATTCGAACAAAATAAACAGATAATCTTATCCTCTGATAGGTCTCCTAAGTTCATTCCTGTCCTTGAGGAGCGCTTGAGCTCACGTTTTGAGGGTGGGATGACGGTTGATATATCATCACCTGATTTCGAGCTTAAGGTAGCTGTTTTACGTAATAAGTTAGAAGAAAAGGGTGTTGAGTTAAGTGATGAGGTTATCAACGCTATCGCTAGTAAGACTCAAAAGAATTTAAGGGAGTTAGAAGGTATATTAAATAAGGTTTTGTTTTATAAAGAGGTTAAGCAAGAAGAGGTTAGTGCTAAGACTCTTGATCAAATAATCGATAATATAGTTCAAAAACCAGCTAGAACCACTAGCCCTGATCAAATAATGAAGATAGTCTCTGATTTTTTTGAAATATCTATTAGCGATATAATTAGCCGCTCTAGAAAAAAGGAGATTGTTGAGCCTAGACAGGTATCTATTTACCTTTTAAGAGATATATTAGGCTTATCTTATCCTTATATTGCTGATAAGTTAGGGAAAAGAGATCATACTACTGCTATTTATGCTTATGATAAAATAAAGAAGGAGATTTTAAAAAATCAAATGTTAAACCAAAAAATAATCATGATTAGAGATATTATAGATAAGGGATAACTTGTGGATAAGCTGAGGATTACTGGTGAGTGAGTTCTGGATAGAAAGTTAGTAAAAACAACTCTACTCAAAAAGGTTAAAAGATATCCTATGCTTATTATTCTTCTATCCGAGTTTAATCCACAGGAAGTAAACAGGTTATTGCACAGAAAAAAATATTTTTAATTCGATTATAAAAGGGTTATAATATGTTATTCACAAAAAAGGTCCTACACTACTAACTACTACTACTATTAATAATTAATATATAAATATATTAGTAATATGAAAGTTGTTATCTTAAAAAGTAATTTAAAAGGTGGATTATCGTCAGTTGAGAGAGCTGTAGGAGAGAGTTCTAATTTACCAGTTCTTAGAAA
>Ga0310120_10001029_pt1 | contig 21128 bp, 16 predicted proteins | sample CB27_AW_983_MG_FD_203506 | JGI IMG/M metagenome (GOLD analysis project Ga0310120, IMG submission 203506) | Marine microbial communities from Western Arctic Ocean, Canada - CB27_AW_983 | ecosystem: Environmental > Aquatic > Marine > Oceanic | place: Canada: Western Arctic Ocean | collected...
CAATCAGACCGTCGTGATGGAGACCAGCATGGGCGCCATCACAATCGAGCTGTTCCCGGAGCAGTCTCCGATCTCGGTTGAGAACTTCCTGGCTTATGTCGACGAGGAGCACTACGACAACACGATCTTCCACCGGGTGATCGAGACCTTCATGATCCAAGGCGGCGCCTTCTCGCCAGATATGCAGCGCAAGCCGGGCCGAGACGAGATCAAGAACGAAGCGGCCAACGGGCTGACGAACGACAAGTACACCCTGGCGATGGCGCGCACGAGCGAGGTCGACAGTTCTACCGACCAGTTCTTCATCAACACTGCGGACAACGCCTTCCTGAACCACATGGTGCGGGACTTCGGCTATGCGGTTTTCGGACGGGTCACTGGCGGCACCGACGTGGTGGATCGGATCGCGGAGACGCCGGTCACGAACACCATACCGGATGAACCGGTCGTCATCCAGTCGGTCCGCCGGCAGTAACAGGTCCTCCCGCCTGACGACCGACCCTCGGCCTCGCGAACGTTGGTTCGATGCCGCTCGTCTCCCTCGAGCAGGTCTCGATCGCGTACGGACGCCTGCCCCTCCTCGATGAAGTGACCCTTTGGCTCGGGCCGCACGAGCGGGTCTGCGTGATCGGACGTTGCTGCTCGTTAGCCACGACCTGGCGTTATTGGAGAACATCGTGACTAGCAGACTTTCGTTCGGGGGGGTGGACGGGTGACTGAGTACGTAGGTGGGTACGAGGATTGTCTGCGGTAACGTTATCCCGTCCCGGCGGATCTACCGTCGAACCGAGGACTGTCGGGGTCGGCGGCCGGCTACGCCACGGGGACGACGGCGATCGCACCCGAGCCAGCGCTCGCGACGCGGTTGTCGTACAACGAGCAGCGCGAGCTTGCTGGGTTGCCAGAGCGGATTGAGGAACTGGAATGGTTGAAGCGCGACAGATCAACACGACTGCTGCGGATCCGGATTTCTACAGGGAGCCGGCGAATGCCATCCAGACGGCGCTGGCGCGACTCGTGTGGGCGCAGGCGACGCTGGATCAAGCATGCCCGTTGGGGGAATTAGAGGCACTGCGCGGAAGCTTTCGCGGCTGAGTTATCTTGAGGACGGTGAGATCACAAGAATCGAGAGTCGCCTCGGGGAGATGATTGTACGGGGCTGTGCTTCATCTTCTCTCGTCCGCTCGAGGTGCGTGGTGACTGATGCGAGACCAATGGTATGGCGACAATCGCGACATCGTAAAATGGAGCGCGCTTGTGCACCTGGCGAGACGGGACGGGGTTTCCGCCATCCTCCATGTCGCGATGTATCGTCCCGACCGGCCACCAGAACCACTCGCCGGGGTGCGCGGCGAGGTGCCACCGGCGGTAGAAGTGATCCGGCACTTTCGAGATCTGGACGACATTCAGCGGCTCGCCTCGGCCACCGGTTTCAGGATTGAGGTCTTGAAGGATTTGTTTACCGATCGCGCCGCCTATTTCACGCGGGTGTGTGAGCTGATCCAGGCGCGTGACGATCGTCCTGTGCTGGTTTTTCTTGACCCGGACGTGGGGTTGGCTACGGAGTCCCCTGGTCCGGAACACGTGTCATCGGCCGAGGTGGCGGCGGTCTACGAGGCGCTGCGACCGGATGACATGCTGGTCTGCTACCAGCATGCCAGGCGGCAGAAGGATTGGCGCGGCCGGGCACGGCGCGCGTTCGCGAACGCGCCGGGGCTACCGTCGTTTCAGGTTGAGGTGCTGCAGTGTGACCTGGCGCGGGACGTGTTGTTGTTCGCTGTGAAGAAAGACCCCGCCCCGAGCGCGGGTCAGCCCGAGAGCGAGTGAGCGGCGCGCCGCGCGCAGTCGTCGACACACGACGAGGCCGTGTCGATGTGGCCGGCGGTATGACCAAATGACATCTGGACGCGCACATCAATAACGCCACAGCCTAGGCACCACGACCATGATCGCGACCGACACGACCTGATAGCCGGCATCGATCAGCCATAGGCTGAGCGGCTTGTCGGAGAAGCGGTTGTGGGTCGTCAGACCTGGGCGTAGAATCAGCTGTGGCCTTGCTATCACTACATATTCCCGCTGGGCTCGTGGTCGCCGCGTTGACGGCTGTGGCGGTCCCGTTTGCGCACTCCCTCCAGACCGACTTCTGGTTCGCTGCTGATCTGGCACCCTACAGAGCGCTGATCGACGCCTATCGGGACGGGCGCGAGTCGGAGGCGATCGACGGCTTGCTGGCGTTCGAGGGGGAGTTACTGCACCAGATGCTCGACTCGGTGGGCGACCGGGACGCCAGGGCGATCGGGTCTGGCCACGACCCTGCCCTGAACGAGCTGCTGTTTCGCTCGGCGGCGATGCTGCACCTGGACGCGGCGGACGACCTGTGGTCGACCGGGCGAGCGGACGCAGCGATGTCTCAGATCGAGGTCGCGGTTCGCTGGGCCGATCTCGGGGCGCGAAACCCTGAGCCGGATGGGTCGTTCCGGCGGCGCTGGTATCTTGGCGTCACGCTCCTCGTATTCGAGCGTGGTGGCTGGTGGGACGCACTGCGCTTCGTCGATCGGGTTTGCGAAGCCCTGCCGGATGATGTGCCGCTGCTGACCACTGCTGCTTGGTTGAGTGAGCAGGTCGCGCTGGCGCCGGTCCGTCTGGGTGATGCTGGCGTGGCCGGAGTACGGGACGCGCAGCGCGCGAAGCGCGACGGCCTCGGGGACGCCGCGCGCCGCGCTGGTGCGGCCCTGGCGATCACGCCAGACGCGATCGAGGCGGCGCTCCGGCTGGCGCGTGTGCGGATGCTGCTGGAGGAAGATGGGGAGGCGGGGGAGTTGTTGCTGGGGCTGATCGGTCGCACCGATTTGCCGACCCCGCAGGCCTACTTGGCCAGGCTCTTGCTGGGTCGTCTGGCTGCCAAGGCGGACGACCCCGAGCGCGCGGAACGACTGTTCCGCGAGGCCGTCGACCTGATGCCGGAAGGACAGGCGGCACGGGTCGCGCTCGCGCGGTTGCTCGACACACAGGGGGACCGGCGGGGGGCCGCGGTCGTACTAGAGCCTGGCCTTACCGCCGAACCAGGTGGGTTCATTGACCCGTGGGTCGACTACCGGCTTGGGCTTGGAATTGGCCCAGACCTGCGCGGAGCCCTCCGCGCCGAGTTGCGTCAATGATTATTGGTAACCGGCTAGGGGGCAGTCTGGCGTGGGTGGCCATGCTCATGGTTACGCCGGCGGCAGCGCAGACGTTCACAAGCGGCGTAGAGGCGGTCGCGGTCGATGTGCTGGTGACGCGCGGCGGCCAACCGGTCACCGGTCTGACGGCCGACGACTTCATCGTGCTCGACAACGGCGTGCCGCAGCAGATCGAGTCGGTGCTTCTCGACGAGGTGCCAATCACGCTACTGCTGGTCCTGGACACGAGTGGTAGCGTGCGTGGCGCGCCGCTGGTACAGCTGCGCGCGGCAGTCGAGGCGGCGGCCGAGGCGCTGCGCCCGGACGATCAGGTCGGCCTGGTGACCTTCTCTCACAACGTGCGAATGGTGGTCGAGCCTCCATCGCCGCGGTCGAGTTTGCCCGATGCGCTAGGGCGCCTCCGGGCCGGTGGCGCCACGGCGCTCTACGACGCCACGTTCGCGGCGTACGCCCTGCGCGAACGAACGGTGGGCCGGACCCTGGTCCTCGTGTTCAGTGATGGCGATGACACGGCGAGCTGGATCGACCCGCGTGCGGTTCTCGATACGGCGCAGCGCAGTGATGTGGTCGTCTACGGCGTGAGCCTCGACCCGATCACACCGGACAACCGGATGGACAGGCAAGGCCGGATGACGGCTCGCCGTTGGTTTCCGACGGAGCCGCAGCTGTTCGGCCGGGAGTATCTTCCAGTCCTGGTCGAGGAGACCGGCGGGGCGGTGTTCGTCGCCGAGGACATCGGGCGGTTGAGGGCGGCGTTCTCGCGGGTGGTTACCGAGTTCCGAAGTCGATACCTGTTGACGTATTCACCCATTGAGGTGCAGGCGGCGGGATGGCATGCGCTCGAGGTGCGGGTGGCGGGCCGGGGGCGCTCGGTGCAGGCGCGTCGCGGGTATGTTCGCTGACCCGGGGTGATCGACGGCTGCGTCCAGTGCAGTTACCTGTGCCATCCCGCACATGACGCGCCATCAGTTCGTGCCTGCGCGAGCTCCCCGTCCAGCCTCGTTGGCACCGCCGGTACGTTGGCCCTGGGCGAGGTTAGTGGGTCGGTCGGTAGGGCGTCGCTCGTTCGGTCAGGCTTGAGCGCGTGACCTGCGGCCGCGGTCGGCAGCACGGCGTGAGAAGTGGGACGCGTCTGCCGGTCATCGTTTGATGTACTTCTTTATGTCGCGTGGTCCGAGCTCAGCGGCGTAGACATTACCGTCGCCGTCCACCGCGACACCCTCAGCCGCGCTCGAGTCGCCCCGTTCCGCCGGGTCCGGGATAAAGCTGGCCACCGTGCCGTCGGCGGCGTTGCCGATTCGGATGCCGCGTCGGACGTTAGGGTTGTGTCCGTACCCACCCTCGTTATGGCGCGACTCGGCGTCCGCCACGTAGAGCATGTCGTGCTGATCTATGAAGAGCCCACTCGGTCGTCCGAACTGCGTCCAGGAGTCGAGGAGTGTCCCGTCCTGGTCGAAGATCTGAACTCGGTTATTGGTCCGGTCGCCGACGAAGAGTCTGCCCTGCGAGTCCATGGCGAGTGCATGTGGTCCGTCCAGCTGGTCCGGTCCGGAGCCATGTCGCCCCCACGACCTGATGAAGGTGCCGTCAGAAGTGAACCGGACGATCCGGGCATTGGTGCTCGAGCTGTGACCATCCGCGACGAAGATGTCGCCGGTCGGTGACACGAGGACGTCGGATGGTTGATTGAAGGTGTAGTGTCCGGTGCCAGCTACCCCGGCGCGTCCCAGCGTCATCATCACCTCGCCCTGTGGGTTGAACTTGAACACCTGGTGGCCTTTGCCGTTGGGTGGGTCGACCCCGTGGTCTGTGACCCAGATATTGCCGTCGGCGTCGACATGCAGCCCGTGCGGGGAGTTGAACAGGCTGGCACCGAAGCTACCCAGCAACCGGCCCGAGGTGTCGAGATGCAGAATCGGGTCAAGGTCCGAGCCGACGCAGCTGTCGCCGCCGCACCAGTCGTGGCACCAGATGGTGCCATCTGGCGCGATGTCGATACCGACGGTCGAGCCCAATTGGCGATCCGTGGGGAGCTTGGCCCAGTTCAGCACTGTGACGTAGTCGTTCGGCAGGTTGTTCGGAGGCGGGTCACCGTCCTGGGCGCCAGCGGTGCCGGTCCACATCAGCCCGAGGGCAGCGACCGCCGAGACGATCAGGGGACGTGGCATGCGTTCAGGTGTCATCGAACTTTCGACAGGTTCGGCGTGCCAGACGGCACGGTCGGACGCCAAGAATACCGTCTCCGAGCCGTTTTGAATTATACCGGCGCGAGGAGAGATGCGAGCAGCTCCGCCGGGTGGCGAGCGCTGACGCCGGCCAGGTCCAGCACCTGGTGCCGGCAGGAGACGCCGGAGGCAACCAGCACCTCGTCCGGTGCGAGCGTGCGGGCGACCGGCAGCAACCGGCGCTCTCCGATCTGCCGTGAGAGCTCGAAGTGCTCATGCGCATAGCCGAAGGATCCGGCCATTCCGCAGCAGCCGGCGTCGAGGTCGACAACCTCGACGGCCGGGATCCGCTCGAGTAGCGTCCGGGCGGGCGGCACCAGCCCAAGCGCCTTCTGATGGCAGTGGCCATGCAGCAACAGTCGACGGGGGCCGGGCTGAAACGTCAGGTCCGCAGCACCGGTGTCGAGCGCCCCTTCAAGCCACTCTTCGAAGAGCAGACACGCGCCGGCCACTTCCAGAGCCTGGCGTTTCGCCGCGCCCCGGAGCAGACTGGGCAGGTCTTCCCGCAACGCCGAGAGACAGCTCGGCTCCAGCACGACGATTCGCTTGCCGGTGGCGGCGAGTGGGTGCAGCTGCCGCACGGTGTCGGCGGCACGGCGTCTAGCCTCGTTCAGCAGGCCCTGGGAGATTAGCGGACGGGCACAGCAGACATTGGGCCCGAGCTCGACCCCCACGGCGGTGGCGTCGCAGAGCGTTGCCACCGCCAGCCCGATCTCGGGGTGGTAATAGTTCGTGAACGTATCGTTGAACAGCACTATGGATGCCGGGTGCGTATAGGCCTGGCGTTCGCGCCACCGCGCCGCCAGCGTGCGGGTCGTCCAGCGTGGCAGGCTCCGCCGCCGGTCCACACCAAGCAGTCGCTCGTTCAGAGCCCGAAGCCAACCGTTCGCGAGCAACGGATTGAGGAACCCAGCGAAGGGGCTCGCCCAGGCCGAGAGCTCGTGGATCCGGCCCAGGACTCGTGCCCGGAGCGGGGTCCCGTGCCGGCTCCAGTAGTCGGCGAGAAATTCGCTCTTGAATCGGGCCATATCCACGCCGACCGGACACTCCGCCTTGCAGGCGCGGCACTCCAGACAGAGGTCGAGCGTGTCGAACACTCCGTCGTCCCCGAGTCCGCTCTCCCCCAGGCGGCCCGACATCGCCAGCCGGAGGGCGTTGGCGCGGCCGCGGGTCGAGTGCGCTTCGTCGCGGGTCGCCATGTAGGAAGGGCACATGGTGCCATCGAGGGTCTTGCGGCAGGCGCCGATACCGCTACACATCTCCACGGCGCGTCCCAGCCCGCCATAGGCGTCATAGTCGAAGAACGTGGATGGCTCAGGCGTGCGGTAACCGGCGCCGTAGCGGAGGTTCGTCGTGAGCGGCGGTGAATCGACAATCTTGCCCGGGTTGAGGAGACCGGTGGGATCGAAGGTCCGCTTGATTGTGCGGAACGCGGCGTAAAGGTCGGCGCCGAACATCCGTTCGACGAACGGCCCGCGCACGAGCCCATCGCCATGTTCGCCTGACAGCGCGCCGCCAAACTCGAGGACCAGCTCGGCGATATCGTGGGCTATCGCCTCGAACTGACGCACGCCCGCCGCGGTCTTGAGATTGACCACCGGACGCACGTGCAGGCACCCGACTGAGGCGTGGGCGTAGACACCGGTGGTGCTGCCGTGGTGCCGTACGATGTCGAGAAACCGCGTGATGTAGTCACGTAGCCGCTCCGGCGCCACCGCCGTGTCTTCGACAAACGACACGCTCTTAGCGTCCCCCTTCATCGCCATCGAGAGTCCGAGCGCCGATTGGCGGAGCCGCCAGATCCGGGCCTGGGCTGCCGGGTCGATGGCGCGCGAGGTCCGCCCCTCTATGCCGCGGCTGGCGAGGTCTCGCTCGATCGCTTCCAATCGGCCAGGGAGCCCGGCGGCGCTGTCAGCCTGGAGCTCCACGCACAGCAGTGCGCCCGGGGTGTCCCCCTGCAGCACCTCGCGGCGCAGCCGATCGAGAGCCGGGCTTTCCCGCGTATGGTCCAGGATGAACCGGTCCATCACCTCGACGGCCGACGGATGGTGTTCGAGGATCGCCGGGGTGGCACCGAGCGCATCGAGCAGGTCGTCGAACTCGATCGTCAGCACTGCCTGAGCGTTCGGCAGCCGCACCAGGTTCACCCTGGCCTCGACCACCAGGCCCAGTGTGCCCTCGGACCCGACGATCAGGTTGGCCAGGTTGAACGGGCGTGCGGGATCGGTGAACGCGTCAAGGTTGTAGCCACCGACGCGTCGCAGGATTTGAGGATAGCGGCGGTTCACCTCGGCCTCGTGCTCGCGGCCCAGTCGGCGCAGCGTTCGGTAACAGCGGCCTTCGAGCGTGTCGGTGGCGCAGACCGAGTCGAGCTCGTCCGGCGTCAGCGGCCGCAGGTGGACGACGGAGCCGTCGCTTAGCGCTACGTGGAGGTCGAGCACGTGGTCGATCGTCTTGCCGTAGAGCACGGATCGTGCCCCGCTGGAGTTGTTGCTGATCATGCCGCCCACGGTAGCCCGGCTGGAGGTGGAGATATCGGGGGCGAATCGGAGCCGGTGCTGGAGTAACCGGGCGTTGAGCTCGTCGAGGACGATGCCCGGCTCGACTCGCGCCCAACGTCCAGCGGCGTTTACCTCGAGTACGCGGTTGAAGTACTTGGCCGTGTCAAGCTGCAGCCCGGCTCCAATCGCCTGGCCGGCCTGCGACGTACCTCCGCCACGCGCGGTGATCGAGACGCCATGCCGGCGGGCGATCTGGATCGTTCGAACGACGTCCTCCCGGGATCGGACGATGACGACCCCGGTGGGTTCGATCTGGTAGACGCTGGCGTCGGTGGAGTACAGGGCGCGGGTGACGGCGTCGAAGCGGACCTCGCCCTCTAGCGAGCTGTTCAGATCGCGTCGCAGCTGCTCCGTCATCGAGGGAGTATAAGTGATAGATTAGCGGCGGTTCGGCCGGCGGGTGGGCTGGGTGTACTCGAAGCCTGACGACCGACGGCTGACGCTAAGGATACCGGAACTTCTCATGTCATACCGCGCGGGGCGCCACTTCCTGCAGATCCCGGGGCCGACCAACGTGCCTGACCGGGTGCTGCGGGCGATGGCACGACCCACGATCGACCATCGCGGGCCTGAGTTTCAGGCGCTCGGACGCGAGGTGATGGACGGCATTCGCGTCATCTTTCGGACGGAGCGACCGGTCATCATCTATCCCGCTTCCGGTTCTGGTGCGTGGGAGGCGGCACTGGTCAACACTTTGTCGCCCGGTGACCGGGTGCTGATGGTCGAGACTGGACATTTCGCAACCCTGTGGCAGCAGATTGCGCTGAAGCTTGGGCTCGTGGTCGAGCTGATGCCTGGGGACTGGCGTCATGGAGTCGACCCTGGCGCTGTCGAGGCCCGACTGATCGAGGACCGCGCGCAGGACATCAGGGCGGTCTGCGTCGTGCACAACGAAACCTCGACTGGCGTGGCGAGCCAGATTCCGCTCGTGCGCCGCGCGATCGACCGCGCCCGGCACCCTGCGCTGTTCATGGTCGACACGATCTCGTCACTCGGCTCGATCGACTATCGACATGACGAGTGGTCGGTCGATGTGACTGTTGGCGCTTCCCAGAAGGGCCTGATGTTGCCGCCTGGGCTAGGGTTCAATGCGATCAGCGACACGGCGCTCGCGGCTCACGCCCAAGCGACTCTACCACGGGCCTACTGGGACTGGAGCGCAGTGCTGGCGGCGAACGAGCAAGGGTTCTTCCCGTACACGCCGGCCACCAATCTGTTCTACGGTCTGCGTGAGGCGCTCGCGCTGCTCCGGGCCGAAGGGCTATCGAACGTGTTCGCGCGGCATGCGCGTCACGCCGAGGCCACGCGCCGGGCGGCACGGGCCTGGGGCCTCGCGATCCTCTGCGCGAACCCCGACGAGTACAGCTCGTCGATCACGGCCGTGATGACTCCGCCCGGGCATGACGCGGACCGCCTGCGTGCAGTTGTGCTGGACCGCTTCGACTTATCGCTCGGCGTCGGGCTGGCGAAGTTGGCCGGGTCCGTGTTCCGGATCGGCCATCTGGGCGACCTCAATGACCTCAGCCTGCTGGGGACCCTCGCCGGTGTGGAGATGGGGCTGGCGCTGACCGGGATCCCGCATGCGCCCAGAGGTGTGGATGCGGCGATGCGCTACCTGGAGGGCGAGTGCGCGGCAGTCCTGCATGAGATCGGAGGCGGGGGCTAGGGAGCGGCAGCACCCTGATCCGGCCGGCGAGTTACGTATGACGGGCGCTCGGGAAGGCGGTTACAGGCTCGTGGCATTCGATTGAGGAAGAGACGAACATGCGTGTCAGGCCAGCGTGTCTGTCAGCACGCTGTCGGAAGCGCCTACTCACTCACCGGCCAGCTCCCTCTCCAGTTGCAGCTGTGCTGCCCGGGCGCAGTGTTGCATCACCTGAAAGTACCGCTGGACCCAGTCCTCACTAATCTCGTACGGGTGGGGTCCGTCGCGCCGGCCGGCGTGCCCTGCGCGAATCCCTGCCCGGTGGACAGGCCGGAGATGACCGCAAAACCCACGACGAACCTGACTGTGTGTGAGCGCATGATTTCCCTCATGAACATTGACGGTCAGGGGCGGAGTCCTACGTAAGCTAGAAGCGGAAGAGGCGGTTGACCTTGACGACCAGCGCACGGTTCTCGAGCGCCGGGAACCGCGGGGTCAAGCTGTTCCGTTCTTCCGTGTAGACGAGAAAGAACTCGCTCCCCGGTACGTACTCCCACCGCAGCCGCACGTTGGTGCTGATCGACGCACGGGAAGCGTTGTATTGCAGCAGGGCACCGATGAACATTCGCGGGGTCACGGAGTAGGTCGTGCGCGCGCTCACCAGCCGGGAGGTGAACGACCCCTCCGGCAGGTTGACCCAATCGAACGACACACCCGGCTCGATCGACAGCTGCGGAGTCAGCCCGACCCGGCCACGGCTGATGCCGACGCTCGTCCTGTCACCGCTGAAAAAGCTGCCGCGCGAGAAGGATAAATTGCCCGCCACCTTGCGCTGCTGGCCAAGGGTGTACGCGAGCTGCCAGTCGTCGAAGCCGTACCCGCCGACCGGAATTGTCACCCCCGACCTGATCGCGAACGGCTCAGCCAGGAATTCATAGTTGCGTGTGTAGCCGGCGCGGAACCGGTCGTTGTTCTCGAACTCGATACCGAATCCACCTACGACCGTCCGGGTTTCGAGACGGCCTGCGCCGTTCGTGATGTAGTCCACCGACCCGTCCCAGGAGAGCTTTCGGATCGCCGCAATGGCGCGCGGGCGCGGACTGAACCGCACCGACCCGAAATTGCGGTGGAAACCGGCACGCCGCACGAATCCGACTTCAGGATTGAAATGTTCTCCGACCACCAGCCGCTCCACCTGCAGGCCGTACCGATCCGCGTTGTAGTCGAGCTGGGCGCGGTAGCTCAGGTCGTCACCGTTGAGCCCTGGCGTGGCGGTCCGCGCAAGCGAGGTATTGATGTCAAGATTGTCGTAGAACGAGAAGGTCCCGTCCACGCCGTAGGTCTCGTTCGAGCCGGCACCGAACTCCGACACCGACCGGCGCGTGATCAGTGCGCCGATACTACTGCGGCGCAGGATGTCACGCTTCAGTCGTAGGACGTCGAAACCAATCTTCGGCGCGCCGGATACCGGCTCGGCAGCGGTTTGGATGTGCAACGCCCCGACCATGAACGGGCCGACCTTCCCCGTGAGACGCCCCCCAACGTCGATCGGAGCCACTTGTCCTTGACTGAGGCCGATGCGGCGACTGAAAAACAGAATCGGGGCCAACTCGCTGCGGCTTCCGGCGCGGCTTCCGGCGCGGCCTCTGGATGAGCGAACGCCGCCGAAGTCGAAGATGCCCTGGCCCTCGAGGAAAAACTCCCGCTTTTCTGGAAAGAACAGGCTGAAGCGGGTGAGGTTGACCTGCTGCTCGTCCGCCTCGACCTGCGCGAAGTCGGTGTTGTACGTCAGATCGGCGGTGAGGCTCTCGGTGACACCGTACTTAAGGTCGAAACCGATATCGCCGCCCGGGTCGTTGTCGATCGTGGGGGTCGCAGTGCGATCGGTCGTCACATCGGAGATCGCGTAGGGCTTGATCTCGATGTTGCTCGAGGCGCCCGGTACTTCGAGCCCGACGAGCGTGCCGGCGTGGGACGCCCGGAAGACGGCTCCCATGCCGAACGATGCGGGGACCGGGTTGAGATACGACACTTCGTTCTTCCAGCGGACGATCCGTCGCATGTTCACCCCCCAGATCTGCGATGGGCCCGGTCGGTAGCGCAGCGACTTGAACGGGATGACGATCTCAACCGTCCAGCCCTCATCGAATCGCCCGGGCTTCACATCCCACACGCCGTTCCAGTCGCGGTTCAACTCCGGCCGGATGTCGGCGTCGAACATGCCCCCGAGCGGGTTGGCGTGAAAGAGAAATCCGTTGCGCCGGTCGTAGTACGTGTCCAGCATCACCGCGAAATTCTCATTCTGCGATGTTGAGCGGTCCCGCCGCATCTCGTTGGCGATCATCCGCTCCGGATGGGAGTCCCAGCAGCGGGCCGAAATGTAGAGATTGTGGTCGTCGAAGAAAATCCAGGCCTCGGTCTTCTCGGTGGCCGGGGCCCCCTCGTTCGGCTCCTGCTGTATGAAATCGCTGACCGCGGGCACCGTCTCGTAGAAGGGTTCGTCGAGCTGGCCGTCCAATACCAGGGGTTCGCTGAGCCGGACCGCACGAAGCGTGACGCGGCCGGCTGCGTCACGCGTGACAACCTCGGGGGGCACGGGTGGCGGCGAGCCGTCGATGACCACGCCCGGCGTGACCAGGAAGCCGGTCGTGCCTGGTCCGCTGGTCGGTGGCGGCGCGCCCGCAGGCGCTTCCGGCGGCGCGGCAGCAGGGCCCGATGGCGATGGGCGCACGGGGGCCTGCACCCGAGCACGAGATAGCTCGGCACCGCTGAACGGGCGAGACGCGCCCCCCTCCAGGAACTCCAGTGGCGGCGCACCGGTCCGGCTGGTCGCGGTCGTGCTCAGCTCCGCCGCGAGGCGGTCCTGGAGCGCGAACAGCTCATCCCGCCGCCCGTCGAGCTTCACCGCCCGGATCACCCGTCCCGATCCAATTTCGACAAGCCGAGCGGTGATCCGAATTTTGGTGCCCAGGCGCTGATAGGCGCCGTCGATGAAGCGGGTGCCCGGCTGGCGCCGGTCCGGCGTCAACGCCGCTGCCGTTGCACCGAGATCGGCGGCGAGCGCCTCGGCAATGCCCGCCCCAATCCACGCGTCGGCCGGATCGCCGGTGATATTTGTGAACGGGAAAATGGTGAGAACTGGACCTGCATCCGGCGGCGGCTGGGCCGGCTGACCGGCGACAGTGATCGGTATCGGCCACCAGGCCAGAACCAGCAGCAAGGCGAGGATCAGCCTTTCCCGCAAACACCAGTCCTCTCTGAGCTAATCCAGCGCTTTAAACACAACCGAGCGCCAGGTTTGTGGCCTGTCCAGAGCACATCTGTTTCGACCGCCGCCATCGCCTCGGGCGGCACCACCTCTGGGCGCGCCACGGGCACTGTCGCCTCGTATGAACGCTCTTCTCAACTGAGAATCACACGGATCGAAACTCCACCGCAAGAAGCCTACTCGGCATGTGGCGTCGCACACCGACGCTCCGGCATCGCCAGATTAGGACGATGTTGTGCCGGGCAGGCACCGGTTTGTCTCGATCAGCTCAGCGCCAGCGCTCGACGTCGCCCGGCAGGAGCCGCCCGCGCATCTCAACACTCACCGGTCCGTCAGGCCCGTCGACCCTATGGAACGCCACGACATCGAGCCCGCCCAGCAGCGCCTCGATCGGATAGGCGGCGACGATCCCGAGATCGCTGAACGGGATCGCAGCGCCGAACCGCGTGATCGCTGTGGGGTCATCAGTCACCCACAGCGGCCGGACCAGCGTCGGTTGGGGCTCACGACAACAGGTGGCGGTGCCGGCCGGCACCACCGCGATCGACGGCGTCCACAGCTCGCCGGCTCGTGCCATCGGCGGCGTGCGCAGCGCCACATAGAAGACCGGCGCCGCCATCCAGGCCGGAACCTCATCGAGCGTCCACGGTCGACCGAACGACCCGCTGGCGTACGCCGCCCACGCAATCCGGAGAAACGGCGTGTAGACGACGCCGGCCGACTCAAGAGCGGATACCACCCCGCCAGCCGGCAGCACCCGGCGTAGCACGTACGGTTCCGGCTCGCCTTCCAGGCCCTGGGCGATGGCGGCTTGGGTCAGCTGCCGGTCCAGACCGCGTGTCCGGGCCGTGAACATGCGTAGCGCGGGCAGCCGATCGGCAGGCCGCAACGCCGGCGGCTCGACGAGCAGTACGACAATCATGACCGAGGCGACGACCGGCGCCGTCACACTTAAGGCACGAAGCATCGGCAGATCCTCGTGACGCGACCACATCGGGCGGGATGAAAAACACTGTCATTATGCCACCGCCAGTCACCATCCCGGCACCGGTTCGCGGCTCTAGTACAGGGATGACGACAACCGGGCGCCATGGGGACGGACTCTGGGATCCGTTCGAGGTGGGCCTCTCCAGGCCGTTCGCCTCGGCCGTGCTCGAAACGTTTCTGGCGGAGCCTGGCATCGAGCTGGTCGCGCCCGGGCAGTTCATGGATCAGCGGCGACTCGATGCTTCTGGCATTCGACGATCGCCAACCCGGCGCTGAAAATGGCGCTCCGGTCCCGCGACGCTGTGCGGTAGGCGCCGCGTTCACCACCAGCTTCCAGTAGCCTAGCGGGACGCTCCGGCGGTGGGCTGCCCGCGCCCTGGCGGCGGCTTGGGCAACGGTTTACGTGGCAACAGCTCGTCGCGGTTCGCGGCGTGGTAAACGAACGATGCGACGATAACCGCGTTCTTCATCAGATCGGAAGCCTGCACCCGCTCGTAGACATCCAGGTTCGTGTGGTGCGTGCGCGAGCCGTACTCCACCGGGTCCTGGATGAATTGGAACCCGGGCAGCCCAACCGCATCGAACGCCAGGTGGTCGGTGCCACCCGTGTTGCGGATGCTCAACGTGGTCATACCCAGATTCGCGAACGGCTCCATCCAGGCCTGGAAGACCGGCGCGACCGCTTCGTTCCCCTGCAGATACACCCCGCGAATCAATCCGGTGCCATTGTCCACATTGAAGTAACCGGAGAGCCGGGCATGGGCCGGCTCGAGCACCATCGTCTGACGATCGCCGAAGTACCGGGTGACGTAGGCGCGCGAACCCAGTAACCCCTGCTCCTCGCCGGTCCAGAGCGCGATGCGCACCGTGCGCCGTAGCGGCAGTCCGATGGTCTTGAGGATCCGCATCGCCTCCATCATGACCGCCGAACCGGCGGCATTGTCGGTGGCGCCGGTGCCGGCGTGCCAGGAATCGAAATGCGCGCCGAGCATCACCACCTCATCGGCCCAGTCGGTGCCAGGGATCTCCGCGATGACGTTAAACGCGTCCAGGGTCTCGTCGTGGAAGCGGTTCCGGACGTTCAGCTCGAGCGTGACCGGGATGTCCTTCTCGAGCGTGCGTACAATACGTCCATAATGCTCGGTCAGCAGCACGACCTGCGGAACGACTGGCGGGTCACCCGGGTTCCGTGATCCGCCGCCCGTCACCCAGACGCTACCGGTATCTCCACGTCGCGAGCTCGGATTCGGGCCCGGCCCGATAATGGCGGCCACGCCCTCTTCGACAAAAAACGCCATCCGGCGATTCGCGAACTCCCGGGCCGCGCGCCCGCCACCCCGTCCGCCCCTTCGCCGCGCCGGATCGGGCTGCGCGGCGAGCGCGGCAAGCTGTTCGTCGGTATAGCGGCGCCCCGGTGTCTCGAACAACGGACGCACCTCAGGTACGGGCGCGAGCAGCACGAACTTGCCAGACAGCGTGCCACGATACTTCACGATGTCGGCGTCGTTGCTGATGGTCGCCAGCACCGCCGGAGCGGTCACCACGCCGCCGGTGCCCGGTGTCCAGGCCTTGGGATAGCCGATGAGAGGATACGCCTGCGGTGTGATCGCGTGGGCATAGAAGCGGTCGTTGGTCCACCCGCGGCCGAACTGGCCCCACACCTCCTGGGCCACGCCGGCCAGGCCCCAGTCGGCAAACCGCTCCACCGTGTAGTCGGCAGCGGCCTGGAGATTCGGCGACCCCGTGAGCCGCGGCCCGTAGACGTCGGTGAGCCAGCTCATCAGATCCATAACCTGCGAACGCTCGAACCCTTCGGTCTTGATGGCGTACACCGCGTTCAGGTCGACCGGCTCGGCGCGCTGCCCGATGAGCGGCTCCGATATGTAGGACGCGAGGATGGCCACCGCGAAGACGGCGCGGACGACCCCGGCAGATCGTGGAATACGTGAGCTGAACATTCGTGTCTCCTCCGCGCAACTGAGAGACCGCTGGACTGTCGGTGCGTGTGTGCCGACTACTGACTCCACGTCGACGGCGAACGCCTTCACGACGGCACCCGCCGGGGCCATCGCCTGTCTCGTAAGCGCATCATGGGTGCGTCCCCCACATCAGCTCCGCGACGAGACCGGCCGGGATCCCCACCACTAGCAGCGCCATGCTGATGAGCAAAAACCGCGTGTAGATGGGCACCTTGACGGCGCGATGTGACAACTCGACCTGCACCGTTTCGGCCTGGTCGATCGCTTCGTACGCGCGCTCGAGCCCGTCGCTGTCGGTAACATCGAAGTAGTCTCCACCGAACTCGCGGATCATCCGGATCAGTCCCTCGGTGTTGCCTACCGGCGTGCGGGTGTCCGAACCGCGCGTCCTAGCCGACGCGGGACTCCGGGTCGCGTTGATGAAAATCATGTACGGGACGATGTTCCGCCGGTTCAGCTCGATGAACTCCGCCTCTGGAATCTCGTCCACATCCGCGTCGGTGACGATCAGCACGGCACGGTGCGGGTTGGGGCCGCCCGCCCCGATCGCCCCGTCCCGGTCGAAGTGCTTCAAGACCGATTGCAACGCCCGGATGATGTTGGTGGTCCCCTCGCTCGCGATGATCCGAACCTTGTCATTCGGCACGTACATCTCGTCGAGTAGCGTACCGGACTCGGGCGCCAGGATACGCACGATCGCATACGGCGCGTCCATAACCTGGAAGTAATACAGCTCGTCGTCGATGACGAAGTCGTCGACCATGTAGGGGAACGACGAGAACAGCCAGAGCGACACCCGGTCGTTCTTGTCGCGTCGCATGTCGAGGAACTCCAGATGCGCCTCGCGGGCCACCTGGCCCCGCGACTTGCCCGTGCCGGGGAACTCCCACGCCATCGAGAGCGAGGTGTCGACGAGGTCAATGCGCACCCGCGACTCCATGTCGCCGCTGACCTGCTCAGTCGCCGTCAAATACGGGTCGGCCATCGCCACCAGCAGACCTGCCAGCGCCAATCCCAGCAGCAACTTGGGCAGGTTGTACAGGGCGAGTCCCCAGGTGCCCCGTTGGAACCGGCGGTCGATGACGTGACCGGAATGCTCGCGGCAGTGTCTGGGGGCGATGAGCCAGAGACGCACCAGCGTCACGCCCGCCACCAGGGTCACCGCGATCGACAGCCAGTAGGTCATGCCGATGTCCGTGAACCGGATCTGGTTGAGATCGGTGCCGAGCAACTCCTGCGCGCGGATGCGCAGGAAATCCGAGAACAGGGTCCAGTCCATGAGCGTGATGGCAACCAGCGAACAAACCGTCGTCGGGTGGGCGTACCGCCGCCACCCAGCGATACCGCGCTGACCTCTTCCTGGCCGTACGAGGTGCGGCTTCGGTCCCGATAGAAACGGGAGACCGGCGACAGGAGACGGCGCTAAAAGCCCCTCAGATACCAGAGTCCATTATATTGGATCGCGTTGACGAAGCCGAGCTGGGTCCCGTCCGCGTCGTTCACTATTGGCACGCGGGCGGTCGTCAAGTCGTCCGTCGTCGCGATTTCGGCGTCGCCACCAAGCCGCGATCCGGTGAACATACCGCGGAACCCCTCGAAGTTCGGGTGCTCCGATGTCATCGTACAGATCTGGAGCGCCCTGGGGTCGAGCCGCTCTGGCGGGATATCCGGATGACACAGGTGCGAAAGCGCGTCGGCGTCGCCACTCGTCGCGACGTCGAGCAGGATCTCGGCGACCGCCTCTGGACTCGACAGGTCTAGTGTGGCCACTGGCTGTGCCAGTGCGTGCGAAGAGGCTACGCTAACCAGCGCGATTAAGAGGGTGACGGATCGGGCCAGTGTCATCATGACTGCAAAGACTCCTCACGTGAACGGTAGAATGAAGCGCCGCCGGCGGCTACACTTCCACGACCGGCGCCAGGCCCAGAAGAACCGCAACGCCGACCGACGCCGTCGACACTCTTCCCTCCCCGGCGAACTGCCGGTCACATTAGGCGTGGCAGCGGCCAGAATGTCTCAACTCGGTATTGTAAACCGCTAGTGTTCCGTATCAGAAGTTCGCGGACAAAGTTTCCGGCACGCAGCACCCGGTCGGCCAGACGCGACGCGGGAACATACCGGCAGTATTCGACCGAGGAGCAACGCCGCCAGGCAGGATACCCCACCCGGAATTGTTCGTGAAGTTTTAACGCGGGACAAAACTTGTCACCATAGCATACGGGAGGTTTCAGGGCTCGGACTCTGGCACGGTCAACACCTGACGCGGGTAGATGCGGGTCGACGACAGGTTGTTGGCTTGCCGGAGGACGGTGGTCGACGTGCGATGCCGCTGGGCGATCCCCCAGAGGGTATCGCCTCGACGGACCGTGTAGACGCGAGGTAGACTCGCGCGGCCTGCGGCGCGGGCCGTCAGCCGGTCCACATGGGCAGCGTACTGATTGGGAAAGACGGCGATGTGGTAGTGAGGCGGGTGCCGTTCCGCGGTTGCCTCAATCACCCCCTGGTCCTCCAGGTAGAGCAGCGTGCGCTCCAGCCACTGCCGGCAGGTTCCCGGTGGACGACGCAGGTCGAGCGCCATCCCGGTTGGATGCACCGAGCGGTCCGACGCGTTACGCAGCTGGTACGACTGGGGGCGGGTCAGGCTGGTCACCACCAACGGCGCCCCGCAGGCCAGACGGAACTGCCCCGACAACCGCTCGATGAACAGCTTCACCAGGGGCCGCGCGAACGGAAACGAGACGCCCCTGAGCGTGTAGTCCCGACCGCCGTTCACCGGCACCAGCCGCCCGGTGTCCACGAAACGGTGCACTTGTGCCGGTCCGCGTAGATACGTGAAGTCGTGCCGCCTGGCCTGTTCGGTCTGCAGGTCCAGCGATGACGCGCTACCACGTAGGCTCTGGGCCGCCGCGCCGTTTGGTAGCAATCCGAGCGCGCAGACGAAGGCCAGGCGTCGCGCCAGGCTCCGCCGCGGGGTTCCCGATATCGGTCGCACGCCGCGCTCGCTAAGACTCATGGTCGGCCAGAGGACATGTATACAGAATGTCGGCCGGCGAACCGTCCAGCATTAGCTGGCGACTGACCGCACCACCACGATGAGCCCCGCGACAGCGGCGATCGTTAGCACCGCCCGCCTGGTGTAGCCACGATCCAGCCCGGACGCAAGACGGCGCGAGACAACGAACCCAAACATCGCCCCCGGCAATAGCGCGCAAGAGAGCCACAGCTCGTCGCGACCGAACCGCCCCACTAAGACCAGCGCACCTAGCGAGATGATGGTGCCGATCAGGAAGAGACCCGACAGCGTGCCGCGAACTCGCGCGCCCGGCGCATGCTGATAGAGCAACGCCATTGGCGGGCCGCCGATCGACGCGACCGTGCCCATGAGACCCGACAACGCACCACAGGCCAGCAGCGTTGCCGGGCGCGGCTCGACATGCAGCCCTGACACGCTGATGGCCACTGCCACTAGCACGATGCCCCCAAATAGAAGGTTCGGCTGCTCGGCCGGAAGCAGAGCGAGCAGGGCGGCAGCCGGGATCGTCCCGGCGAGGCGACCGCCGACCGCCCAGCCCAGGCCGCCCAGGTCGATGGCGCGATGCTCGCGCCTTGTCAGCAGCGCTGTGAACACCATGGTCGACGCCAGGATCGGTCCCGGCACGAACCGGGGGTCGATTAGAAGAAGAAGCGGCGAGCCGAGGATCCCCATGCCGAAGCCGACCGCACCCTGGAGGGTGAACCCGACGGCACTACACAGCATGGCGAGGGCGAGATCGGACGGGGACATGGGTTACACAAGCGGGCCGGTAGGGCAGCACAGAGAGCCTGCGGCAGCTCCAGACGAGGGCGACCGGATGGTGAGCGCATGTGCGAGCCTGCTACGGACGACCAGCGGATGACCAGGCGAATGGAGTGCGAGGCGCCGCCGGTCACCACCACCGGTCGCCTCGACGCCGCGCCTCTACTACTCCTCCGCCGGTTCGATCCGACCGTACATAAGCCCGCCGACCTGGCCATGCTGCCAGGAGCCGCCATACCGGCCGTCGTAGAAGAACACCCGTGCGGTGAACGTGCCAAGGGCAGGAATCGTGAAGTCGGTGATGGACACCATCGGGGTATCGCCCGCCCAGACCACCGGCACCACCACCGGCAGCGTGACGTTGACATTGCCATAGACCATGTGGACGTCGAACCGCCAGCGGTCGTCGCTGACCTTGGCGACGCGCGAAATCTCGTAGCGCTCAGGACTGCCACCGCGGGTCTCGCGCCCCTCGATGCTGAACTGGCCGACGAGCACGACGTTCTGCATGCGCGCGGTGAAGTCTCGCTCGATCTTGGTCAGAGACTCGGTCGGCACCACCTGGCCGGCGCCCATCCTGGCAGCGATCCAGCCGAACCCGAACATGCCAGCCAACGCGACGATGCTCACGACAACGCGCACGACGACGCGTCCTCGAGCCATGTTGCCCCTCCGCGTATGCCGGACGCCCCGGGATCTCTTCAGCGTGCGGTCGCCAGTTTTACCGTCGACCTCGCCGTGGCCAGCCGGGCGCGTCGACGGCCTCGCTTGGCACCAGCCTATTCCGGCGCCCGATCGCAAGTGCGGGCTGCCGGAGCCACGTCAGGCTGGTGTCGGCCCAGCCAGCCCTAGACCAGATGCCTTCCACCGTAGCCAGTGGTCGGCGAGGACGATCGCGACCATCGCCTCCGCCATCGGGACGAAGCGCGGCAGTAGGCACGGGTCGTGACGACCCCGCGTGCTGATCGTCGTCGGCTCACCGCTCGTAGTCACCGTCTCCTGATCCCGCGGCAAGCTGCTCGTCGGTTTCACGGCGGCACGCAGCACGATCGGCATGCCGCTCGAAATGCCGCCCAGCATCCCACCGTGGCGATTCGTGCGTGTCTCGATCCGGCGCTGTGACGGCGGCACGCCGGATTCCTCAGCGACACAGAACAGATCGTTGTTCTCACTACCACGCAGCACCGCGCAGCCGAACCCAACGCCGTACTCGACGCCCAGCACGGCTGGCAGGCTAAAAAGCGCCTTCGCGAGGTCCGCCTTCAGCTTGTCGAACACCGGCTCGCCGAGTCCGGCCGGTACCCCGGTCGCCACGATCTCGGCGACCCCGCCGATCGAGTCGCGGGCCTCGCGCACCTGCTTGATGAGCGCCACCATCTCGGCCGCCCGGTCCGGGTCGGGACACCGCACGATGTTCGGTGCGCCGTCCGGCAGCTGCTCGACCTGCGCGACGGTCACCGCGGTCGGGTTGGCCACCTCCGCGAT
>Ga0310120_10001030_pt1 | contig 21119 bp, 21 predicted proteins | sample CB27_AW_983_MG_FD_203506 | JGI IMG/M metagenome (GOLD analysis project Ga0310120, IMG submission 203506) | Marine microbial communities from Western Arctic Ocean, Canada - CB27_AW_983 | ecosystem: Environmental > Aquatic > Marine > Oceanic | place: Canada: Western Arctic Ocean | collected...
CATTCTGAAACTCAAATGGCAGATCGCGCACCTCGAATCGGCATGGATAATCCCGAAGGTTATCAACACCAAACGCACGCAAGACAAAATCGTCCGGCGCTCTAGGAAGAGTTCGATCGGCACCCATCACATGGCAGCCGACATCCATCTTCCTGGCAAGCTGCTCCAGTCGCATGTCGGCATACTGTTCCGGCACGGTGTCCCGAGCATGATGCGCCAGATACCACAAGTCCATTCTGGGCGCCCAGGAGATTTGATCCGTTGGCTCACCACGGATCGCGGCTAGCATTCGTTCTTTATGTGTCATTCTGATTGTGGCTTTCAACCTTGAATTGGCCAAAAGAAAACGCAATCTCCAATTCTTCGAATAGGATGTTTCCCTCCGCATCGGTTTCGAGCAGATCGGTCATGAAATCGTTCCACTCATCCCTTCTTGGTCCTACACGAGAGTTAAGCCAGGCTGTTTGTGACGGAGCGGTGGCATAAACAAACAGACGATTACCGGATCGATGGACCACCATATTGACGTCATTTTCCCGCATCGTTTCGAGCAATTCGGGCCAGCATTCATCATGCGCCTTTTTGTAGCGATCATAGCATCCTGGTCTCAGCCTCAGTCCCAGGCCAATTGAAAACATGTTTGAACTCCCACTCTACAGTGATCTGAGATAATCACGATACAGGATAGTCTCTGAGATGGTGTCGCACTCATTGCAGTTTTTCCATGTATCCCAGACATACTCAATACACAGCCAACCGCGATAGTCATGTTTCTTCAATAGTTTTACGACTCGCTTGAAATCGATCGCGTTTTCCTTAAACGAACATTGCACGCGTCCCTTGCATGAGCCACGAACGTGAAAATGGCTGGTGTAGGCAAGCAGTTGTTCGCAAGCAGAGTCCGCCATACCCATCGCAATAAAATGGCCGTAGTCCATCGTCAGGGTAAGGCCGGGTACCTGTGCAACCATCTTTTCTGATTGCTTTGTTGTTTGGATAATTGCGCCGATATGCGGCTCGACTGAGAAAACGATACGATGTGCCTGGGCTTGTTCGATGCGCCATGCCAGTTCGTCCGCACACCGCTCAAAGGAATCATTGCGACGTTCACACTTGAACGCCAAGCCTGGCAGTGACGTCATATGTTTGCTACCACATACACAAGCGTATTCCAGGGCCTTTAAGAACAGGTCACGAGCCTTGCGCCTTCGCTGCGGATATGGATGATTCGTAACATAGCCAACGCCATTCAAATCCAGAAACAGATCCGTCATGGTCAGCCCAGCATTGTCCAGCTTACGTTGCAATAATCGGGCTGATCGCTTGGGATGATTCAACTGGTCGGATGGTTGAAGATGCGATATGCCCTCGAATAGCCCGATGTCGATACCCTTGAACCCCAACATCCGGACGAGTTGGAGAACATGGTTATGGCTCATTAGCGGAAACGTAAAGTCGGGACAGGAAAGTTTAACCATGAACGCACCCTACTTCTTGGCAAATTGATTTGTTATGCAATGCAAATATTACTATTTGTTCTTGCGGATTGGCACGATGCTTCTATCACTTTCATCGCGTTTAGTCCCAGTTCGGCAGGCGATCGATTCGGAGCATCACCTGTCACTGCATCTATCAGGTTTTCCGTCGGTGCGAACATGGGATAGATTTCATCCTTCGGTAAATCCGGATAAGAAGTCGGCTTCCCATCTAGCCCACCATAGCTCATTGGCCTGCCCCCTTCAACCGAGTCCAGATCCGAAGTGATAATCCGGTGAATTGGACACAATTTGAAGGAGGGCATTCGATGCCACGAGGTAAGAAGTACCGAGCGGAAGAGATCATCCCGAAGCTCCGTGAGGCGGAGATTCTGATCTCCCAGGGGAACACCCAAGAGTTGGCGGCGAAGAATATCGGCGTCTCAGTTCAGACGCTGATCCGCTGGCGTAAGGAGTACGGCGGCTTGCGGATCGACCAGGCGAAGCGTCTGAAGGCGGTAGAGAAGGAGAATGGCCAACATCAGGACGCGATTCCACGACTAATTGACGGTCTTTGGTATTCCCCACACACCCAGGTCCTCCTGGCGCGAGAAAGGTGGATATCGGCTGCGCCAGATCATAAAGGGCCTGTTCTTCCAGCATGGGAAGAATCAGCATAAAACCACTGCCGCGTGATCGGTGGGAGCAACCGAGATTCTTACAGGGATCAACCGTTAGGAGGTTGCTCCAGCTGTTGCATCCGATTTTACCTGGCGGGAACGTGCCGTTTACCGCCTCGTAACCATGGAACGCCAGCACAATCTGCTTGAGGTTGTTGGTACACTTGATCCTGCGGGCCGCCGCCCGGGCGGCCTGTATCGCCGGCAACATGATCGCGACGAGAACGCCAATGATGGCAATCACCACAAGCAGTTCCACAAGGGTAAAACCACCGTGGCCGTTTCGGATTGCCGCTTTTTCACGACGCGTGAGCGAGAATCGGTTACAACGACCTTGGCACATTACAATCCTCCTCGTCCTGCAAACGTATTCCGCAGCGTCTGAGAGGGTGTATGAAAAATGCTGTCGTCACCAAATCCCAAACCGACGATTGCGACGTTGATTCGTTTGTTGCTCATAACACTTGGCTGCCGAACATACCTAGTCTTCTGATTGGGAAAGATACTTACACACGGAAAACAACGGATACTTACCAGGGCACAGTAGCCAACCTAAAGATCAATGAGATATTACGCATAAAACCTTAGACATATTACCGAGGTGACTATAGCAATACACCCGCATTACAGGTTATGAATGAACTGGTGCGGCCTACCATGAATCAGATACAGTGATATTTCACTTCACTGCCGTAGATCCACAGGTACCTTCCCGAGTCTCATTTCCAAAGAACACGAATGAAGCAACGTCGATCCGTATTCTTGCTAATCGAAACGTCGAACTCGTATGCTCGATGTCTACTTGACGGCATCCTCGCCTCGGCCCACAAGTGCAACCTACACCAACTCGTCGGCCAATTTGTCTCCGAGCCGTTCCACGTCCCCACAGGGCTCCACGACCAACGTCCGCATGCGTTGTTTGAGTGGGCAATTTGCGCTATAATGGTTCATTTCCCCAATCGCTTAATTCTGTCGTAAGTACCGGTTGTCAAATGACATCGTACAATCTCACGCATCTCAAACAGCTCGAAGCAGAGAGCATCCACATCATCCGCGAGGTGGTGGCCGAGTTCGAAAAGCCGGTCATGCTCTACTCGGTCGGCAAAGACTCGTCGGTGATGGTTCATCTGGCGCTGAAGGCCTTTCACCCAGCCAAGCTGCCCTTTCCGCTGATGCACGTCGACACGACGTTCAAGTTTCGCGAGATGATCGAGTTTCGGGAAAAATATGCCCGGGACGAACTGGGGCTGGATCTGATCGTGCATATCAACGAGGAGGGCCGGCAGGCGGGCGTGACGCCGTTTACACATGGCAGCAAGAAGTACACCGACATCATGAAGACCGAGGGCCTGTTGCAGGCGATCAACAAGTATCAGTTTGACGCGGCCTTTGGCGGAGCCCGGCGCGACGAAGAGAAATCACGGGCCAAGGAACGGGTCTATTCGTTTCGCGACACACATCATCGCTGGGATCCGAAGAACCAGCGGCCCGAGCTGTGGAACCTGTACAATGGTCGTGTGAACCAGGGCGAGAGCATTCGGGTGTTTCCGCTTTCAAACTGGACAGAGTTGGACGTTTGGCAGTACATCCACTTAGAGAAAATTCCGATCGTGCCGCTCTACTTCGCGGCCAAGCGACCGGTGGTCGAGCGTGACGGCACGTTGATCATGGTCGACGACGACCGGCTGCCGCTCGAAGAGGGCGAAGTTCCCGAGCAGCGGCTGGTGCGGTTTCGTACGCTGGGCTGTTATCCGCTGACCGGTGCGGTCGAGTCGAGTGCCACAACGCTGCCCGAGATCATCCAGGAGATGTTGCTCGCCAAGCAATCAGAACGACAGGGCCGCGTAATCGACTACGACCAGTCGGGCTCGATGGAAGAAAAAAAACGAGAAGGGTATTTTTGAATTCGGAATGCGGAGTGCGGAATCTTGTGCGGCTATGTTAGCAATCCGTAGCGGGCCGTTTGAATGTCTGACTTTGCCAATGGGTTGAAAGACCGTAGGAAGCAGTTCGGGTTACGGGTCATTCGAGTCGTTCAAAGTCTGAACAACGATAAAATTAGCAAAACCATCGGGAACCAACTCATGCGATGTGGCACATTGGTAGGAGCAAATTATCGTGCGGTTTGTAGGGCACGTTCGCCAGCCGAGTTTCGATCAAAACTAGGTATTGTCGAAGAAGAAGCAGACGAGGCAATTTACTGGATGGAAATGTTGATCGAGGCAGGGCTTGTCTCTGAACGGCGACTACAAGATCTTGTAAAAGAGGCAAACGAAATATTGGCCATCATGGTAACATCGATCAATACGTCCAAACGGAACAAGTGACTCCGCAATCCGAATTCCGCATTTCTATGTCCCATCAATCTGATCTCATCGCGACCGACATCGATGCCTACCTGGCGCAGCATGAGCGCAAGGAGCTGGTGCGGTTTTTGACGTGTGGCAGTGTCGACGACGGCAAAAGTACGCTTATCGGGCGGATGCTTTACGACTCGAAGATGATCTACGAGGATCAACTGGCGGCGATCCAGCGCGATTCGGTCACGCTCGGCTCGACCGGTGGTGACTTCGATCCGGCCCTGTTGACCGACGGGCTGAAGGCCGAGCGGGAGCAAGGCATCACGATCGATGTGGCGTACCGATACTTCTCAACGGCCAAGCGAAAATTCATCATCGCCGACACGCCGGGCCACGAGCAGTACACACGGAACATGGCCACCGGCGCGGCGAATTGCGATCTGGCGATCATCCTCATCGACGCCCGGCACGGTGTGATGACGCAAACTCGGCGGCACAGCTTCATCGTGTCGCTTTTGGGTATCAAGCACGTAGTGGTGGCGATCAACAAGATGGATCTGGTCGAGTTCTCGCAGGAGACTTTCGAGAAAATCGAGGCGGACTATCGCGCGTTCGCAGCCAAGCTCGATATCGAGGATTTGCGGTTCTTGCCGATCTCGGCACTGCAAGGAGACAACCTGATCGAGCATAGCGAGAACATGCCGTGGTACGAAGGCAGTACGCTGATGCACGTGCTGGAGAACCTCTATATCGGCTCGGACAGAAACATGCGCGACTTTCGTATGCCGGTGCAGTTGGTGAACCGGCCGCACCTCGATTTTCGCGGCTTCTGCGGTACGATCGCCTCGGGCATCGTCCGGCCGGGCGACGAGGTGATGGTACTGCCCTCGCGAAAGACCAGCCGGGTGAAGTCGATTGTGACGTTCGACGGTGAACTGGACGAGGCGTTCACGCCGATGGCCGTGACGCTCACGCTTGAGGACGAGATCGATGTGAGCCGGGGCGACATGATCGCGCGGACGGGCAACGTGCCGCATGTCGACCAGACGTTCGACGCGATGGTCGTGTGGATGGCGGATGATCCGCTGGTGCCAGGCAAGCAGTATCTGTTTAAGCACACGACGCAGACGGTTCGCGGCTCGGTGTCGACGCTGCGATACAAGATCGACGTCAACACGCTGCACCGTCAGGACGCGCCGACGCTGGCGCTGAACGAGATTGGGCGGTGCGCTGTCTCGCTGAGCCGGCCGATCGCTTTTGACAGCTACAAGGTAAACCACAGTACGGGCGCACTGATTGTGATCGATCGGATGACGAATGTGACGGTCGGCGCCGGCATGATTCTCGATCACACGGCCGGCAGCGATCAGCAGGACTATTGGGAAAGTACGCCGCAGAGCGAGCAGCTGCACGCCGAGTCGAGCAACGTGACGACCGACGAGCGGAAAGCGCGGTTCGGACAGCGGTCGGTCACGCTGTTGTTGACCGGACTAGCGGGAGCCGGTAAGACGACGATCGCCTATGCTCTTGAGCGGCGGCTGTTCGACTCGGGCCGCGCGGCGACAGTGCTCGATGGCCAAAACATGCGGATTGGCATCAGCAAAGATCTGGGCTTCACGGCCGACGAGCGTAGCGAGAACCTGCGCCGCAGCAGCGAGGTCGCCCGGCTGATGAACAATGCCGGACTGATTTGTATCGCGGCGTTTGTGGCGCCGAGCCAGTCAGTTCGGGAGAAGGCACGAGAAGTAGTCGGCGAGGACCGATTCCTGGTCGTTCATTTGTCCGCGCCGGTCGATGTTTGCCGCGAGCGGGATACCGAGGGTTTGTATCCGCTGGCCGACTCGGGCGAGATTGCCAACTTCCCCGGCGTATCGGCCCCGTACGACGAGCCGAAGTCGCCCGACCTGGTGCTGCCGACACACGAGTGGCCGGTCGAGAAGTGTGCTGAGGCGGTGATGGAGCTACTGCGATCAGCGAAAGTGATCGACTAGATGTAGTACATCGACTCGCTGTGGTGGCTGGCGCGGTCGGCCAGGGCAGCGATCGTGATCTCGTCGAGCATCGTCTGGTAGCGCTTGGACAAGTCGGTCCACGTTTCACCGATCACCCGGACCGTAGGCGAATCGGCGGTGGCATTGGAGTCCCACTCGTTCTGCCCATCGATCGCGGCTCCGTTCGTCGCAGCCCCGTCAATCACAGCGCAGACGTCGCCGAGCGTGATCTCGCGTGGATCGCGGCTGAGGCGATATCCGCCACACGCACCGCGGTTACTCAGGACGATGCCGGCGTTTTTCAACTGAATGAGCAGTTGGACGAGGAATTTTGAAGGAACGCCGTTCGCTTCGCCAATACAACGGATGCGTACCGGCTCGCCAGTGCCGTAGGCACGGGCCAACTCGACCATGGCAATACACGCGTATTCAACTTTGGCGGATAGTTTCACGGTGTTTTTTCCGGCCGGGCGGCCAGGGCAAAAAGTTAGATGCCGCTGCCGTCTTGTTCTTCATGGGTATGCAGACCGCATTCGGTTTTTTCGGTTCCGCTCCAGCGGCCGGCCCGCTCGTCTTCGCCGGCGTGTACCGAACGTGTGCAAGGCCAGCAACCGATACTCGGATAGCCTTGATCGTGCAACGGGTTATACGGGACGTCATTTGCGACAATAAACTTCCATACGTCGGCCTTGGTCCAGTTGGCCAACGGGCTGATCTTCACCAAGCCAAACTTAGCGTCCCAGTCGACGATCGGCGCTTGCGCACGGTCGGGGCTTTGATCGCGACGGATACCGCTCATCCAGGCTTCCATGCCCTCGACCGCTTGTCGAAGCACGACCACTTTGCGGTCGAAGCAGCAGCGGTCGGGCTGCGTCTTGTAAAGCGGGCCGCCGTGTTGCGCCTCGTATTGCTCGACGGTTAGCTCGGGTCGACGCAGCTCGACCTCGATGCCGTAGCGCTGGGCGATCTTGTCACGCAGGTCAAGTGTCTCTTGAAACTGATAACCTGTTTCGAGATTGAATACATGGGTCCGCGGCTGAATCTCCGAGAGCATCTGCAGAATGACGCACCCTTCGGGCCCGAAGGCGGTCGCCATGGTGAGCTGGGGAAAGTACCGGTCTACGGCCCAGCGGATGATCTCTTGGGGCGTGGCTGTTTCGAACCGCTCGCTATCGAGGCGAATCTGTTCGAGCTGCTCGGGGCTAGCAGTACGCTCCGCGACAGCCGACGAAACAGCGGAACGGTCAGACTCGGTGTCCGGTTCGACTATCGTAAGTGGTTTGTTCATTGTGGGTTCTGTCGACACAGTGGCCATGACATGCCTCACTCCCGCTCCATCGCGGGTAGTAAATGATACGTATGTTACTTATCAAAGTCAAGTAAACGATCTGTTATCCTCTCGTATCGTCTCGGGCGGGCCCGATTCTCCAACTTGTAACGATTCTTTGGACCGGACGAAGGGGGACGGGATGGGGCGAAATCCACGATCCGGATGCCGCAAGTCGTTATAGGAACGGGTACTTGACGCTGGTCGGGCGAATCGTCAGGATCGGAGGCCTTATCCGCGTGGCATGCAGGCAGGTTCGAAGATTTGAGACAGGAAGGGAACCACGATGATCAGGGTCGGCATTGCCGGAATCGGCTTTATGGGGATGGTCCACTATCTGAGCTACCAGAAGGTGCGCTCTGCCAAGGTGGTGGCGCTCTGTGAAACGATTCAAAAACGGCTCGATGGCGATTGGCGTGACATCAAAGGCAACTTCGGGCCGGCCGGCAAAAAGATGAATCTGAAGGGCATCGCCAAGTACGATGATCTGGACGATTTGCTTGCCGACTCGAATATCGACGTGGTCGACGTCTGTCTGCCCCCGCGATTTCACCCCGACGTGACGATTCGCGCATTGAAAGCCGGCAAGCATGTGTTCTGCGAGAAGCCGATTGCGCTGACCGCCAAGGATGCACGACGGATGGTGGCGGCCGCACAGAAGGCCAAACGCATCCTGATGATTGGCCACGTGTTGCCGATGTTTCCCGAATATGGCAAAGCGTATCAGTTGATCCAGAATGGCAAGTATGGCCGGTTGATGGGCGGAAGTTTCAAGCGGGTGATCTCCGACCCATTGTGGATACCGAATTTTTTTGATCCGGCGGCCATTGGCGGACCAATGTTTGATCTGCACATTCACGATGCACATTTTATTCGCTTGGCCTGCGGCATGCCTGACAGCCTATTCACGACCGGCCGGATGCGGGGCGAGGTGGCCGAATATTTCACAACGCAGTTTGTCTACGAGGATTCGGACCTGGCCGTAACCGCGACCAGCGGCGTGATCAATCAGCAGGGCCGATCGTTTACCCATGCGTTCGAGATTCACCTCGAACGGGCCACGCTGCTGTTCGACTTCGCCATGATCGGTGACAAGCCAGAACTGCTTACGCCGTTTACCGTGCTTGATTCGAAGGGCAAGGTATTGCAGCCGAAGCTCGGCGAGGGCGATCCGATGGTTGCATTTGAGCATGAACTCAAGGAGGTGGCCCGGGCAGTGCAGGCTCTCAAGGCGTCGCCCATCTTGGACGGGCAACTGGCGCGCGATGCGGTCGTGTTGTGCCAGAAACAAACGCAATCGCTCCAGAGCGGTCGTGTCGTGCGCGTTTGAACTGTAGGGAACGTGCCTCCGTGCCGTTCCGCGCCGCTGGGTACACGCATTCCACTCCGCTGCAACGGAACGCCACAGAGGGCGTTCCCTACAGTCTTCAGGTCGATCCAGCACTGCTGGACAAGTCGCTAGATCCGCCGTGGCGGGCCAGCAGTGGCACCCAATTTTACTGTCCAAGCTGGGACTTGCGGCGAAGGATGTGATGGTAGTGCTGGGCGAAGCGGTGCGCTTCGTCGCGGACGTATTGCAAGAGCCGCAGGGCGAACGAGTGCCGGCTGAGTCGGAGCGGTTCGTCGATGCCGGCAATAAACAATTCTTCCTCGCGTTTGGCGAGTGAGAGAACCAGCGGCGGACGAATATCGAGCTGCGAGAGCGCGGCCAGGGCGGCATTGAGTTGCCCTCGTCCGCCGTCGATCAGTAAAATGTCGGGCAGCAGGTCGCCCGCGTCGTCGAGCTTGGCAAATCGTCGGGCGACAACCTCGTGAATGCTGGCGTAGTCGTCGATTCCCTCAGCGTTGCGAATACGAAAACGCCGATAGCCGGGCTTGAACGGCATGCCGTCGATGAATTGCACGAGACTGGCGACCGTTTCCCCGCCGCCAAGATGCGCGATATCGACCCCTTCGATCGTTCGTGGCTGCTCGCTCAGCTTGAGCACTTTCTGCAAGCCGGCCAAGCCCCGTTTCGGATCGATGTAAAAAACCTCGGGCTGGGCATGCTTGTCGAGTTCGCCCCGTTCATTGAGCGTTAGCAACATGCGAATCTCGTCGCGCAGCCGAGCGGCCTGTTCAAACCTTCGCTCGGCGGCGGCCGCCTCCATCTCACGATTCATATCCTTGAGCAGCGACTCTCGCTTGCCTTCGAGAAACATTCGCAGCCGACGGACGTCGCGGCGGTAATCTTCTTTGGAGATTTGCAAGTTGCACGGCGCCGTACATTGATTGATCGAGGCGAGCAGGCAAGGCCGGAACCACTGCCACCGCTCGTCCGACGCGCCGATATCAAGCGAACAGGTGCGAAACTTAAAAATACGCTGTAGCACCTGGACCGCGCCGCGGAGACTGCCAGCGCTGGTGAACGGACCAAAAAGTTTGACGCCGCTCGCGCGTGGCTCCCGGGTGACCTCGATACGCGGGTAGTCCTCGTGCGTGGTGATCTGCAAATAGGGGAACGTCTTGTCGTCTTTTCGTTCCTGGTTAAACTTCGGCTGCACGTCCTTGATGAGCCGCGATTCGGCCAGCAGTGCGTCGACCTCGCTTTCGGCCGACAAGAAATCGATGTCGTAGATCTCTTTCACCAGCCGAGCCGTTCGTTTTTCTTCGGCGGCCGCTTTGAGAAAGTAGCTGCTGGCCCGGGTACGCAGGTTCTTCGCCTTGCCAACATAGATCACACGGCCGGCGGCATCATTCATCAGATAGACACCGGGCGTCTGCGGAAACGCACGGGCTTTTTCCGCAGCCCGGGCGAACCATTCGACCTGGGTCTTCGGCAGCTCGTCGGGTGTCTCTGTGTCAGACATTCGGCTCTCGTTGGTCCTGGCTCACACTGCTGGGCAAGTCGCTAGATTCGCTGTGGCGGGCCAGCAGTGCCACCCGGCTACGCATTGGCGAACGCACGGAGGTCCTGCTCCAACGCGCTGAGCCGGTCAGCGAGTTCTTCTTTCGTCGTGTCGAGGTTCGCGAGTTGCTCGGCCGGCTCGAACGTGAACATGTAAAACTTTACCTTCGGTTCGGTGCCGCTGGGGCGCACGGCCACATAATTGCCGGTTGATTTCAGGTCAAGCATGACCATGTCGCCGGTGGGCCCTTCGAGCGGCCCCGTCTTGCTACTAGGCACACCCATTTTGCCGCCAGGCACCACCACCGTACCATGCTGATAGTCTCGAACGCGAGCGATTTTCATGCCGGCCAGGCTGCTGGGCGGCGCAGCGCGGAATCGCTCCATCACGGCTTGGATCTGCTTCATGCCTTCGGCGCCCGGCATGGTAACCGAAACGGTGTTCTCGGCATGCGCGCCGTGCTGCCAGAAAATCGCATCAAGTTTTTCGTGCAGTGTCTGGCCGTCGGCCTTGAGCTTGGCGGCCAGTTCGGCCAGCAACATAGCCGTGACTGAGGCGTCTTTATCGCGGGCATACTGTCCGACCAAGTAGCCGTGCGATTCTTCAGCGCCGAAGACGAACCGGTCCGCGCCGACCTGGTCCATGATGCCGCCGATCCATTTGAAGCCGACCAGCAAGTCGCCGTGGGTTTGCACACCGTAGCTGTCGGCGATGCGGCGGATGAGTTCCGTCGTAACGAGTGTTTTTACCACGTAGTGCTCGCCGGTCAGCGTACCGGCGGCCCGGCGTGATTCGAGAATGTAGTCGGCCAAGAGCGCGCCGATTTGATTGCCGGTGAATGTTTGCCAAGGAGCGTTGGGTGCAGTCGTGAGCGGCGCCGCACAACCGAGCCGGTCGCAATCGGGATCGCTAGCCATCGCCAAGTCGGCGGACGTTTCTTTCGCCCGCTCGACGATCGAATCGAACACAGCCGGGTTTTCAGGGTTGGAAACGTGGCCAGGCACGTTAGGAAAATCGCCATCGGGCTCGGCATGGTCGGCAAACAATTCGACATCCGTGAACCCGTCGGCCTGCAACACCGGACAGACGGCCGAGGCGCCGACACCGTGAAGCGGCGAATAGATGATTCTCACATCGCGTGGGCCGGGCAATGCCTCGGCAGCGACCGCCGCGACGAACGCCGTGTCGACTTCGTCCTGGCAGGCGATGATCTTGCCGTCGGCCACCGCATCGTCGAAAGGCGTGCGCTGAATCTCTTTCGCTTGCATCACGCAATCGATCACACCCCGATCGTGCGGCGGAAGGATCTGGCCGCCGGTCGACCAATAGACCTTGACCGCATTGTCGCTGGGTGGGTTGTGGCTGGCCGTGACCATGATTCCGCAGTTGCACTTTTTGTAGCGAACGGTAAACGAAAGTTCGGGCGTGCTGCGATAACCCTCCAGGAAATAAACCGTGAAGCCGGCCGCGATCATGATCTCGGCCGACAGCCGGGCAAACTCAAGGGAGCGGTGTCGTGTGTCATAGGCGATGGCGCAGGCAAGCGATGCGGCATCGTCGGATTGCTGCCGCACATAGTCGGCCAGTCCCTGCGCACTCTCGCCGATCGTTCGCTCGTTGATCGTGTTCGAACCGATTGGATACATTCGGCCGCGGCGGCCGCCCGTGCCGAATGGAATGATCGTCCAGAAGGCGTCATCGAGCGCCTGCCATTTCTGTTGGGCAATATGTTCGACGATCTGGTCGGTGTAGGCGGCATATTGGGGCTGCGTGAGCCAGGTGCGAATGTTTTCAACCGCACCGTCGCTAAACTGTCCGCTGCTGGCGGCCGAGCCTAATTGTTCAAGTGCTGTTTCGAGGTTCATAATCGGCAGGGTTTTTCCAATTGCTGAATTGGTGGACATATTGGCGAAATCAACGAGGAAATTGTACCAGGGGCCGTGGTCCGATGAACAGGGCGAGCGATATGCTGCGAGCTGTCACGAGAGACGGTGACCTTTAGCAAATGGGGCCTTCAGCAAATGGCGACCTTTGGCAAATGGCCGGAGACGGATTAAGATGGTGCGTTATGTTGAAGGACGATTGACCGTACCTTTTGCATATTCGCGATTCGGCGCAGAGGATCACCGTTTATACATGCGATGGGAAAGCAAGAGTTGGACATGGGAGACTGTCCGCTGTGTAGCCGCCAGGGCCAGACGAGGCATAGGTATCTGGTGATATCGGCGTACCGTCTGCTGGTGATTCAACTCAAGCATCCCCATGCGAAAGACTGGGCATTTACACGGCTGACAACCATCGGCCAAGCCTGCCGCGCCGTCGCTGCAGAAACCCTCCGCACGACCCTCGCCTGGGCCATGGAACAAATCGCCGATCATTCCAGAAATGCACAGCACGGCACGCTTACAGCGATCAACAGTTGGTCTTGACCGCAGAGAGGATAGTTGGTCTTGACCGCAGAGAGCCCGTCTAGGACACTCTCGAACCCATCTTTTCGCGCTCGACTGCGTGTGGTGCCCCTTCTGTGCCAAATATGATTAAGCACAAATACGTGCCATATGCAAGATTCCAGTTCAATTCACCTCCAGTTCACTTATTGACGAGCCGACTAGAGAGGTGGAGTCTCTCCGTACCGACATTCAGACGGTGAGCGAAGGATTGTTTAGCATGTGGGCCACCCATAACCTGGCTACACGCACCGTGATCTGGCTGGCAGCCATCACGCTACACGTGCAGGGCCTGCCAGCAGCCTCGTGTGGTCGTGCTAGCAGCAAGAGTTGCTGTCAGAAAACGAGCAATCCAAGGGCTGCTGCTCGGCGCAGCAGGTCCGCGAAGGCCGGTGCTGCTGCGCTAAGCGAGCGGCTACGACTCATTCATGTTGCGGAAGCGATAATAGTGAGCAAGGTTTTCGTTGCAACTGCGGGGCCAACTGTCAGTGTAGAAAAACCGAACAGCCAAGGCCCGCTACGCCACCCGTCAAAAATAACACGACGAAGAAGGTGGCAAGCCAATCGGCCTCAATAGTTTCGCCTGCCACGGCCTACCAGTCCCCAACCACTCGATGCGTCAACCGCAGCAGATACCCTAGCTGCTCTTGATCGTTGTGTATCTCTTTGCCGGTTCACGCTCTGAACCGGATACGCTAGCACCTTTGCGCGCACTGCAAATGGGCTGCTGCGCGTCTCTGGTGCGTTTGCTCGTCATCGCTGCACTGCGGCAAGCCACGGAAATCAAACCGGCGAGGTCATCATGAACGATGCAGACATCAACACGTCTCCCGAAGAGTCTACGGTTTCACAAGCCGGTCGGGGCAAAGTTGTCGAAAGCAGCGCCGCCCGAGACCGAAACGAGTCTCGGCGCTGGTGGATCAAGCTTTTCGTGCAGCCTCTATTGTTGCTGATAGCCGGCGTGGTACTCATTGCCGGTCTTGGCCTAGCGCAAAAGCTCGGCTGGATTTCTTCCGGCAGCGGCGGCGAGCACACAGTCTCGGCGGCGAATGAGAGCACGCGGTACATCTGTCCGATGATGTGTACACCGCCGCAGGCCGAGTCAGGTCGCTGCCCTGTTTGCGCGATGGAACTTGTGCCGGCGACTTCTGGTGGGGGCAACACCGACTCGCGTTCGGTTCAGATCGATCCCACAGCTCGCCGCGTAGCGAACATCCGCACCGTGGCCGTGACGTGCCGATGACTCGCACCCTTCGAGCCATTGGAGAACTCAGTTACGACGAGGGTTCGCTGAAAACACTCTCGGCCTACGTCGACGGTCGGCTCGACCGTCTGGTTGCCGACTACACTGGCGTTGTCGTCAAGAAGGGCGACCACCTGGCGCTCGTGTATTCCCCGCGGCTCTATTCCAGTCAAATCGAATTTCTGTTAGCCAAGAAAGCTCATTAAGAGAGTCGCTCCGCGACGCTCGCTCGCGTGATTCAATCCAATCATGACCTTTACGAAAGCGCCAGGCAGCGGCTGATCGAGTTGGGCATGACCGCGTCGCAGATCGAACAGCTCCAGCGGACAGGCGAAGCGAACAGCCGCATGCACTTGTGTGCTTCGATCAGCGGTACGGTGATCGAGAAATTTGCCGTCGAAGGCCAGTACGTGAAGGAAGGTCAGGCCATCTATCGCCTGGCGGACCTGTCGACGGTGTGGCTGATGCTCGAGTTGTTTCCAGAAGATGCGACAACGATTCGCTACGGACAAAAGGTCGAGGCCGTGGTCCAGTCACTGCCGGGACGAACTTTCACCGGCCGCGTGGCGTTCATCGACCCAAATGTCGATCCAAAAACTCGTACCGTGGGCGTTCGTGTCGTCATTCCGAACGGGGACGGTCTCCTGCGAGTAGGCGACTACGCCAAAGCCACGATCGAAGTTCCCCTGACCGGTTCCGACAGCCAGCAAGAAGGCTTCATCGCAGAGGCAAACACCGGCGGCGAGGCGTTGGCCGTGCCGCGTGATGCCGTGCTCATGGCCGGCAGCAACAACGTCCTTTACGTAGAGACGGAGCCAGGCCGCTTTGAGATCCGCCACGTTGTGCTCGGTCCAAGTTGCGGCGACCAGATTGTCATTCTCAGCGGCGTGGAGCAAGGAGAGCAGGTTGCCACGCGCGGCAACTTTCTGATCGACTCCCAAATGCAGCTTGCGGGCAATCCATCGCTCATTGACCCGACCAAAGCCGAGCCGCAGATGGACCTTCCGCCGATCGAGGCGCCCCAAGCGATCGTTCCACATGCCGCTGAAGTCCGTCAAGCGCCAGACCAGGAGGCAAAACGAATTGCCGGGCAACTTAAGGAGGTTGTCCGATGATCCAGAAGCTACTCGATTTCTGCATCCGCGAGCGGCTTCTCATCCTGCTCGGCAGTGTTGTACTTATCGCCTACGGCTGGCATTCGACACAAAAAGTACCGCTCGATGCGATTCCTAACATCGGCGAGAACCAGGTGATCGTGCTGACGGAGTGGATGGGCCGTTCGCCCAAGGACATGGAAGATCAGATTACGTATCCGCTCTCGGTCGCCCTGCAAGCTGTGCCAGGCGCGAAGAGCGTGCGCGGCAAGAGTATGTTTGGTTTCAGCTTTGTCCAGGTGACGTTTGACGACGCTGTCGATTTCTATTGGGCCAGGTCGCGAGTTGCCGAGCAGCTTACGACGGTCTCCGACTCCTTGCCAGACGGCGTCACGCCGGTGCTCGCACCCGACGCCACGGCGATTGGCCAAGTCTACTATTACGTGCTCCAGCCACCGGAAGGAATGGACCTGGCCGAGCTGCGGTCGAAACAAGATTTCTTCATCAAGTATTCGCGCCAATCCGTCGAGGGTGTGGCGGAAGTCGCGTCGATTGGCGGTTACGTGCGACAGTACCAAATCGAAGTGGATCCCGACCGCCTGCGATACCACAACATCCCGCTTAGCAAGGTCATCGACTCGGTGAAGGCGTCGAATATCGACGTCGGCGCGAAGACCGTCGAAAGCGGCGGCATGGAGTTCATCGTTCGTGGCAAGGGGTTTATTGGTTCTGGCAAGACCGAATCGGAAACGATCGATCAAATCGGCAACACGGTCGTGCTGACCCGCGATGGTGTGCCGGTCCGTGTGCGCGATTTGGCTCAAGTTCAAACCGGGCCTGCGTTTCGTCGCGGCGCGCTCGATTTCAACGGCCACGAGGCGGTCGGCGGCGTGGTCGTGATGCGGTACGGCGAGAATCCTCGCGAGGTCGTCGAGCGAATCAAGGCGAAGATTGTGACTCTGGAGTCCGAACTCGGTGGCATTAAGATTCACGGTGTCTATGACCGTACTGTGCTGATCGACGAGACCGTGGCAACGCTTACCGAGGCGCTCGGGCAGGAGATACGATCGCAGTCATGGTATTGTTCCTGCTGCACGTGCGAGCCAGCATGGTCATCGCGATTACCTTGCCGATGGCCGTGTTGATGGCATTCATCGCGATGAACGTGTTCGGCGTGGACGCCAATATCATGTCGCTGGCCGGCATCGCCATCGCCATCGGCACGATGGTCGACATGGGAATCATTATTCTGGAGAACATCTACGGCGGTTTAGCCGATTGGGACGCAAAAGGCTCGCCGGGCGGCCCAAAACAACGGCTCGTGGTCATACGCTCCTCGACCGCCGAAGTTGTGCCAGCGGTCATCACGGCGGTCAGCACGACCGTCGTCAGTTTCCTGCCAGTCTTTCTCCTCACGGGTCGCGACCACAGGTTGTTCGCGCCTCTGGCTTGGACAAAGACATTCGCAATTGTCTCGAGCCTGATCGTGGCAGTAGCCGTCGTGCCAATGCTCTGCCGCATTTTCCTGCAGAGCTGGTGTATGCCTCGATGGGCGAACGTGGCCGCAGGTCTGGCCTTTTCCACACTCACGGCCAGTCTGTGCTATTTCGTCTGGGGTGAGCGCATCGAGCAGTGGACGTCGCTAAGTCTGCCGTGGGCGACCGTCGCCGTTGCGGTGCTCGGTTTTCTCGCCGGATGGTGGCTGACTCGTGAGAAGATTCGTTCGATGGATGAGAACCCATCGAGCCGCTTCGTGCGGTTCCTCTACGCCGGACGCCTGAAACTTGCGCTGCGCCACAAGATGCTGATGCTCGCCTTCCCCGCAATCATTGTGGTATTGGGGCTAGGAGCGTGGATCGGATTGCCCACCGTACTGCGGCCCGTTGAGAAGGTTTTCTTAGCACTTGGTGCGGACCTGAACGAGGTGCCGAGATACGTGACAGCGAAGCACACTTTCACAGACTTAGAGACGGACGACTGGATCGCGCTCGACGAAGGTAGTTGGTTCTACATGCCGAGCCTCTATCCCGCAGCCAGTTTTTCACAGGCGATGGAAGTACTCCAAACACAAGACACGCTGATTAAGGAAATCCCCGAAGTTGAGAGCGTACTCGGAAAGATTGGGCGAGCCGAATCTGCGCTCGATCCGGCCCCGGCAGCAATGATCGAAACCTACGTCATGCTCAAGCCGCTCGACCAGTGGCGCGAGGGGATGACCCAGCGCAAGATTTGGGACGAAATCAATGCGGTCGCCACGCTGCCCGGCGTCACGCCTGCCTCACCACTTCAACCGATCGAAGGCCGTGTCGTGATGTTGCAGAGCGGCATCAAGGCGTCGATGGCCGTGCGGATTTACGGCGACGACCTCGACGGACTCGCAAAGGCGTCCCTCGCCGTGGCGGAGCGTCTGAAAAAGAACCATTACGTCAACGCCGGCACGGTCAACCCGGACATTGTGATGGACAAGCCCTACTTCGAATTCGAGGTGGATCGCGAGGAGGCCGCCCGCTATGGCATGACGACCATGATGGTCAACCAAATCGTGTCCGCGGGACTTGGCGGTGTTGACGTGACGACCACGGTTGAGGGTCGAGAGCGTTACCCGATTCAGATCCGGTACGAACGGAGTGTACGCGAACGTCTCGACGAGTTGCAGAAAGTATCGGTCGTAACGCACACGGGCAAAATGGTGCCATTGGAACGACTGGCCCACGTCACGACGACCTGGGGACCTGGTGCGGACGTGGCTCGCGCGATGGCCTTGCCGGTCTTCGGCGAGATGCTTATCGAACCGTTCACGACGTTCATCGTTCCGGCGGTGTATTGCGGCTACATGGAGTTCAAGATGCGGGCCGGACTTCAGGATCAGCTTTCCGCTGATCGCGACGATGACGACTGGGAAGAAGAGAGGATCGCCGCGTAAAGCGGCGCAAAGATAGGTCCCGTCCGCCGGACGGGAAGTTCGTTTTGTTACTGTCCTATTCAGGAAGGAGAAGGACATGAAGACTACAAGGATGCTTTTTGTTGTGGCGTTGGTCGTTGGCACGGGTCAAGTTGTGAGTGCTCAAGGAGGGCATGCAGGACATTCACATTCAGGACATGATCATGCGCAAGCGAGTTAGGAGTTGTCACACCGCGATCAATTGCGAGCTGCGGTACAAGAGATTTGTCCTGTTTCTGGGGGCAAGCTTGGTGACATGGGAGCCCCGTTCAAAGTGAAAGTTGGCGAAGAAACGGTTTTTTTGTGTTGCCAAGGATGTATGAAAAGAAAGATTGATCCCCAGCACTGGGCGACCATTCACGCCAACTTTGCCAAGGCGCAACGTATCTGTCCCGTGATGAAGAACGAGCTTCCCAAGAATCCGAAATGGACGTTCGTTGATGGACAGATCGTTTACCTCTGCTGTCTGGAGTGTGAGAAGAAGATCGCCGCAGACCTCAAGACATACCTTCGACAAGTTGACGAGCTTTATACGGCCTCACTGCAAGCTAGACAAGCTCGTCGGTAATATCGGGTACTACACGATATCAGCACCCCGACTGCTAACGAATCAGGCCACAGAACCCTAAGTGACACAGCAGCCGGGGTGCTTCCTACATGCGACAGTTATTTGTCGGTTGATCCTTACCCAATCGGAACAGCCGGAATATGTTCAACCTGATGAACGGTTTCTCCGAATGTTCTAGTCGCAACGGCTGGTTCGGCGAAACCGTTTTTGCCGATGAAGGGGGTAACACAGTGTAGTTTTCGCTTGCCAGAGAGGGCCACGGATGGCCGTTCGACGATTGACTGCTTGCGTTCTCTCAGCGATTGCTCTGATGGCCGGTTGCAGGACCGCTCATCAGGTGCGTGACGCTGAATACGCCCATGTCGTCGATGCGGTGCATCAGGCTTTGCACACACCTGCTCCGGCTTTTGATGCTGTCAGCCTAGTGTTCTCGCAGCTCGAAGGTCCACATTCTGTCGAGGAGTATATTCAGTTTGCGTTGGCTCAAAACCCTGATATCCGGGCGGCCAGTAAGCAAATGGAGGCCTTCGCCCATCAGGTTCCCGTGGGCGCAAGTTTGCCGGACCCGATGTTGGGAATGACGTTCTTCCCGGAACAGGTCCAGACGGCCGCGGGACAGCAGGAGTTTGCCCTCACAGCAAACCAGAAGTTCCCCTGGCACGGCAAGCTCAGTGCCCGCGCCGAACTTGCCGAGTCCCAGGCCAATGTGGCCCGCGCTCAGCTTGCGGCGGTTGAATTGGCAACGATCGCAAAAGTCAAACACGCCTACTACGAACTCTATTTCATCCAGCAAGCTATTGCGGTCACCGAAGCCGACCAGAAACTTCTCGGCAAGATTCGCGACGTTGCCAACTCGCGATACAAGGTGACACAAGCCAGCTACCAGGACTTGCTGCGAGCCGAGTTGGAAATCGCCAGCGTCGAGAACGAACTGATCCGACTGCGGCAAAGGCTCGAAAGTGCCCAGGCACGACTGGCTCGCATATTGCATATCGCGCCACAAACGAAAGTGCGAGCGCTTGATCGGGTCGCACCGGAGCAAGTCCCACACGATTTGGAATGGCTGCAGCGTCAAGCGGTGGCAGCACGGCCAGAGTTGCACGCACAATTGGCGGCCCTCGAACGCGACCAACAGGCCGTCGAACTGGCGAGTCTCGACTATATGCCCGACGTGACGTTAGGAGCGACATGGATCGACGTAGCCACCGCTGGCATCAGCTCTGTGGCTAACGGGCGCGATTCCTTTCTGATTACCGCGGGCATCAATTTACCGATCTACCGCAAGCGGCTGGAATCATCCGTGCGGTCGGCCGAAGCGAAAGCTGTTTCGACGGCACATAAGTACGATTCACTGAGGGATGCTACGCTCGAACAAGTCATGGATCTCTTCGCGCAGGCGCGGAGCCAGCAAGACCTACTCACCCTATTTCGAGAAGACATTCTGCCGAAGGCGCGACAAACACTGGAAGTATCGCAACGAACCTATAACGTCGGCGAAGTCGACTTCCAGCAATTGATCGACGACTGGCGACAGTTGCTCCGCTATGAGATCAGTTACCGCCGTTCGGAAGCCTCGCTACGTCAGGCCCTGGCGGAACTTGAGCGCGTCGTGGGCGGATTCACCGATATGTTAGCCGATCCAACTGAACTGCCAAGCGAAGAAATACGACCATTGCCATCTCCGCAATAGGAGCGGTTTACTCACCTCCGCGATCATCGAGCGAGAATGATGATGAAGTTCTCAACGACGCCCGTGCTACTCCTTGGCTCTTTTACGATAGTCCTTGGATTGGGATGTGCGCCAGCGTACCACAGCTACTCGGATTGTTACGTCGACTGCAAATACTGCGAGCCGCCACCATTGCCGTTCGCTCACTACGAAGGCTGCGTTTGTCACTCGTGCGCCGTGTCGAGGTATTTAACGACTCCGACGCAGCCGGTCGAATAAGGCAAGCGGCGGGAAAAGAATCTACTGCTAGAAAGCACCCCGGCTGCTTTCCTGTGACTTTCCGGCACAAGTTTCTGTTTCAAGCAGCCGGGGTGCTGGTAGGTTATTTCACTACGGCCTGCCACACCTCATGGCTACGCATGTTCGGCGAATCGCGGATCGTCAATGTTGTGCTTGAGTTTCCATTCTTGGACGGCACAATACAGCGTGGGAACGA